>Ga0247779_1001103_pt1 | contig 13700 bp, 12 predicted proteins | sample UWRJL221509R5_FD_179925 | JGI IMG/M metagenome (GOLD analysis project Ga0247779, IMG submission 179925) | Plant litter microbial communities from Arlington Agricultural Research Station in Wisconsin, United States - UWRJ-L221-509R-5 | ecosystem: Environmental > Terrestrial > Plant litter >...
AGAGTGTGCATTCTTCAGGACCTTTTTTAACTTGTGTGTCATGGGAGATGCTACCAGCTGAAACTATCACAAAGCACATCTACCAGATAATAAATTGTTTTGCTGCAATTTTGGCATCAACAAGTGGCAGAAAAAACTCATAATTTTAAATATATACTGCGACTATGTACAGCTACCTATATTCCAAATTCCACATTATTCTGATCCCATGTGCTTGAGTTATTAACATTATGAGCATCAAGAAGGCAGATAAAATCGTGGGAAATTCTGTGATGGACCATCACTTTTGGTACCCACGAGTATATGTATGAGCTTGCCTCACTTATTTGAGAAGCTCATATACATGTATGAGCCTCCTCTGGATTAATTTAAGAGTTTGTATACTTATACAACCTCCGTTATGCTAAATTTTCAAGCTTGTATATACATAAATTGTCAGGGCACATGTTGGTGTCCACCCCTATCCGTTATCTAACCCCTTACGGACATTCTAGACACATGCTTTCTATTCTTAGTACTTGCTCCCACATCTATCATCACCTCCTGTTTCATCTATTGATGGTTGCATTGTTCTATTGATAAGTTACCATGGCCCAGGAAGTAGTTACTCCAGTCTCCATGTATATAATAGGGTCCTGGGGCTATTGTAGAGCCTCAGCTTTATTATCAACTTGGTCTTTGGGCTTCCTTCTTGGAGTACTTTACTCTCCCCCACCCCCAGGCTCTGGAATCCAAAGGAATCTAGTAGAATCTATTGGGTGTCCAGAGACCCAGAAATGGCAGAGATTTCTGCCAAATTCACCAATTGGAATCCAAAGAATTCCATAAGCCCATCTATAGATATCCATAGACCCAATAGAATCTGTAGAAATCCATGGAATATGCGCAAACACACCTATAGTCAACCTCGAACACCAAATGGCTGTTATTATTATTAATATAATAATAAAAAGAAATGGACCAACGGGACTCAAACCAGGGATTCTATAATTAGCACACAACGCTCTAGCCAACTCAGCCATCAAGGCTTTTCTGTGGTTTGAGAACGAAGACAGAAGCAGACAACAACAACAACAACAACAACAACAAGGATAAGGACAAGGACAAGGACAACAACAAGGATGACGAGATCAACGAAGGTCAACAACGACGACAAAGGTTGACAACAACAAGGATGACAATAAAGGACAACAACAAAGGACAACAAAAGTGATGATGTGGGCGTTGATACGACTGGCGTTTGGCCAGGGCTGAACATCTGTGTACTTAACACTTCTACTTAATTTTCGGCTTCCATTATTACTATTATTTAAAATGTTAAACATACTACTGAGGAGTAGTAGCTGTCAAACATGAAAGGCAACTAGAGAAAATATGGTTAAAGGGCTATGAGAAGAACTTACGATTATCAATAACAATAGCAGCTGTCCGTTACACAAGGGGTGTGGCCGAAGTGGCATTGATAAGATAAGATTGAAGGCTTCACGTAGTAAACCAACCGCTTTGGGAAGACATCCAAGAATAGAAAGACATGTGACATTTACAAATCAGCTGACACACACGATGAACCGATGTGCTGATATTTCCAAAATAAGAATATGTTGCCGTTTAGGAAATAGCCGGACTTAAGCTTAGGTGCCAAGGTGAGCGGGCATCATGTCCGAAAGGATCCCATTGTATCTGGGTGTTGGGTGTTCCAGTGGTACCTTCTGGTCCTTTAAAATACGAAAGCTTTGTGAATGATATGCTATTGTGCCTGGAGGAAGTAAAACAAATACGAGAAAACCAGTCATGTAACGGCTTGTTTGGAACAAACACGCAGAATTAGACTAAAGTATAAGAGAAGTCCAGACGTTCGGATCTGATGTGGCTAAATAATGCGGGTACCTTAATTACCATATTGGGTAGTTGTGGAGCCTCGCCTAAGAAAAAGAATGTAAAGGTCGATCTTTGACTCATAATTAAAGATTGGCATGTGGAAACCGGGTGCCTACCCCTCTCGGAATGGCGTGCTCGGGACCCACAACCCCAAAATAAAATACTTTCATGTACTCGGGAACCAGAACCCATGTGTAGTGTTCTTGGCGCTTATTCACCTTCTTCGAGGACCAATCATATGTTGTAGATTAATTCCGAGAACCTCCTACGAGGTTCCTATTATTCCTATAATTTCCGATTGTAAAACATATAAATAGAGCTTGCATGTACAGTAATTAGGTAGGCAATCCCGTCTCCTGTACCTACGATTAGCACGAACGTCGGTGACAATCCAACGGTTTGGGCGGCTTAGTCTCTTGGGCAGTAATAATATTATTTTCGACACATACGTATTTGTGGGATCGTGCATTTAAGTTAGTCAGACTTCAAGCGAGTGAAACGTAGTTATCTATATCTGCACGTAACAAACTTAACTTCGAGGAATTAGTTCCCTGCCTTAGTGGCAAATCTTCATTATTGGGATTAGTTCCCGCCTTAGTGGCCAAGATATAACTTTTAGACTTAGTGTCACCTTTGCAAAATACATCGTTTGTAACTTTTATTGTGGAAGCACATTAAACTTACTGTATAAACCCCTCTTGTTGCTTGTTGTCTATCTCCTCAAAGTTAGCTTCAGTAACACATTGACTGGCACCTTGCATATTTATTTGTGTCTGGCGCTTCAAACTCTTGTTAAAATCGTAATAACAATGCGTATCGTGTATTCCTCCCAAATAAGAACTAATCAATTTGATTGGGTACTTGTAAAAAGACTAATTACACGTATCTACTCGTATTTTACACATACAGCCCCGCAGCAAGCGCCTCAGCGTGACGTGGCATGACGAGGACACAAACGAGGGCGATGGAGGGCAGTGGGAGTGGGCCAAAGGCAGTGTACAGCCCCTGGCTGGGTAAGTGGCCAGCTCCTTTCTCCTTTCTCCTTTCTCCTTTCTCCTTTCTCCTTTCTCCTTTCTCCTTTCTCCTTTCTCCTTTCTCCTTTCTCCTTTCTCCTTTCTCCTTTCTCCTTTCTCCTTTCTTTCCTTACTGTTCTCCTTTTTCTTTTTCTTTTTCTTTTCTTTTTTTTAATTAGATAAATATCTAGAATATTTAGATCATGTATTAAAATATACAAATAAACCTCTTTTATTTATTTATTTATTTGTGTGAATATCTACTAGATTCCAGTAGATTCTACTGGAGACTTAGCAAAGTAAGTTTTAATTCAGTATTTATTAATGTCCAATGGATTCTGTGGAATTCCATGGAATCTACAGAATTCTATAGACATCCATAGACTCAGAAATGAACTTTGAATTTTTTTGAAGTTGCATTTTCTGAGTCTATGGATGTCCATAGAATTTTATGGAATCCATGGATTCCACTGGATTCCAGAGCCTGAGGGTGGGGGAGAGTAAAGTACTGGTCATTTTCTTGAAGCCTTTGTAAAACTTTTCATGTAATTTTGTTGAGTTGTTGTTTATCTTTGGCAAAGATGAAGATGTCATCCATATAGACGATAATGAGTCCTTCTGTGATGAGATCTTTGAAGATGTTGTCCATCATGGCTTGGAAAGTGGCTGGTGAATTCCACATGCCGAAGAACATAACCATAGGTTCGAATAGCCCTTTATTGGTTTTGAAGGCGGCTTTCCATTCATCTCCTTCTTTGATTCAAATGTTGTTTTATCCCCATTGTACGTCAAATTTCGTGAATAGTTTTGCTCCTTTAAGTTTATCGAGGAGTTCTGAGATTAAAGAAAGGGGATAAGTGTTTTCGATGGTCCAGTCATTTAAATAGCAATAATCTTGGCAAGGTTGAAGTTTTCTATCTTTCTTGGATATGAAGAAAAATGGGGATGCCATCGGTGATTTGAATGGACGAATGTAACCTTTTGCTAGTTGTTCTTCTAAGAACAAATCGAGTTCTTTGGTTTCTTCTGGTGTCAAGTTATATGTTTTGAAGGATCTAGGTTCAAACCCTTCTTTCATTTCGATTTTATGATCCCAAGGCTTTGAAGTTGGGAATTGATCAGCTGCTTCTTTGTCAAAAACTTTGAGAAAATCGTGAAATTGAGGTGGTACAATTTCTTCAATTGCTTTTTCTTTCTTAGGTTTCTTGTGTTGGAGGGCTAGGTTTTGGGAAGCAGTGATTTTTGTTCTGATCCATTCGGGTTCATTTTTGAGTAATTCATCACTTATGTATCTTAAAAGAAGGTCTAGTTCTTCTTCTTCTTGATCCTCTTGTTGGATTTTTTCTTTCTTCATTTTCTTTGGTTGGATTTTTTGTATTTCTTATTTCTTTGTTCTCCAGGAAACATGTCCAGTTTCCCAGTCAATTATGGGGTTATTTTCTCAGAACCATGGTAGGCCGAGAATGATGCATTGCTTTCCTAATCCAGTGCAATAAAAGGTTTCCCATTTGGTTCTTCCTCCGATAGTCATCAGGATTCTGACATAATGGGTGATTGTCCCTTTCTTGTTTAGGGTTCCGTCCACGTTGTAAACGTCAATTGATTGTTTTAGTGCTATTTTCGGAATCTGGAGTTTTCGTGTGTATGTTTCATCAATGATTCTTCCTGATGCTCCAGTGTCAGCTAGTGCTTCTTCTTTTTCGACGGTTTGGAATGTACCAGTAGCTTTGAATGAAATTGGAATATAAATAGATTTCCTATCAATGTGTGTTACCAGTACATGCACTATAGATATTAAAGGGGTAACTGCTGTCGATGCAGGTCCCTTATCTAAAAACCCTGATCTTCTTCTTCGGCATCTTCGTTGGTTTTGAGTCCAAAGGCAGAAAGGTAGAATTCACATTTTTCTTCCTTGGTCATAGACCAAACTTGTTGGGCGAGATCTTTGCGGTTAGGAGAGGGTTGTTGATTGTTGTAATTATTGCCCTTGTAGTTGGGATTGCCTTGAGGACGATTTCCTCGTGGTTTGGGGCAGTCTCTTGCAAGGTGACCTGTTTCCTTGTAGTTGAAGCATGCCCCTTTCTTCATGAGGGTGGTTCGTTCTTCTGCTCTAAGGACATCAACATCCATGGCATTAGGGTCTCTTTCTTGTCGATAGTTGTTCTGAGGTTGAGGATTGTAGTATCGTTGATTTGGTAGATAGTTGGTTTCTACGTCGCGAGTATATTTGAAAGTGTTGGTGTTTCGGCCAATGTCTTCTTTGAGTCGTCAAAATCGGTTGTCGGTTTGAATTGCTTTTTCGTACCAATCTTTGAGGTCTTTGGGTTCTTCTCCAAGATTGATTCTTTTGCGAATGTGGTCTGCTAGAGAGACTTCGAACTTTTGAATGATGTCGGTTTCTTTTTTGAGACCAGATCTGGTGACTAGGGTTTTGAACAAGGCGACACGGTCTTCTGCTGAATTGTTTTTCATGCAAAGAGCGTTAAGATCGTGTAAGGCGTCTTTCTGAGCATTCTGTGATTTGAATGCTGCTTGAAATTCTGAAGAAAAGGTGGCCCAAGTGCCATAGTTGATGTTGGTTTTGTTTTTCTTTTGAACGTCGTCCATTTTAGTGGTGATGAACAATTCTGCCCATGTGGCTGCGTCTCCTTTGGCTAGATATGAAAGGACAAAAACGATTTTTGTCTGTTCGGTGGTAAACTGGGAGGGGTTTCTGTCAATGAAGAGTTGTACTCATTACCAGAATTGGTTAAAGTTTCGTTTGTTTCCATCATATTCTGGTGGTGAGTTGATTTTGACAGTGGAAGAAGTGGTTGGAGTTGTTCCGGTAGATCCCATGTTGAGTGATAGTTGGTGCAGTGGTACTAGAAGTGCTTCAATGGAAGGCAATCTTCATGGGCTTGGTTCTTGTACTTCGATTTGTACTAGTGTATTCGGTTCTGAATAGTAGTCTGATGTTTCTGGGGTATTAGAACGTCTTTCCCAGAAAGAGTTCCGTTTGTGATCAATTGGTGTTTCCATGTTGGTATTTCTTCACTGTCAAGTTTAGTGAAGAGCGAATATAGAGCTAGTTCTTTTGTTACGACCAAAGACGTTTCGTATGAATAACTCTTAAACAAGAGTTATTCCGAAGAAGTCTTGAAGTCGTAACAAGCAAACTTTGAGAGTGAGTGTAGAAAGTAGAGATACTTGTCAGGGTTTCCCTTATTTTTCTCTATTTTTCTATATTTATTTCGCATTTTTCCCTTTTATATTTGTGTAGATATCTTATCTGTCTTCTTTCCTTGATTATCTTTTGATTATTCTTTGATTGAATAGGCTTCATCATTCATCTTTTGATGGTAACCAAGCATCACTGATGGACACAGCCAATGCACTGCCATGCACTGCCATGCATAGCCTTTTACATTCCAGAGCCTTCTATATGACATCATTGTATTATTCATTTAGGAACATTCTAGAATATCTGTAGAGTATAAATACTGGTCCTGTAGGTAGCTGTAGCCCCAGCTTCAATCTCTTAGGATTTCCACTATCATTAGTGTGATCTCTTAGAACCATTGAGCCAAACCTCTCCTCTCTCTATTTCTCTCTTTCTCTCTCTTCTCTCTCTTGCTTGATTTTTGTTGGTGGCCTTGTCACACTGATTACTGTGTTTTCCTGACACTACTGGAGTTTATATAGAGAGAAACAGCACCCTTCAATACATATGTTTGTGAGTTAAAAGTGAGGCTATCGTTCGATGGTGAAACAAGTAACAAGAACATGCATAAATCGTTCAGATATCTGGAGTCAATGCGCAGTCTGGCTGCACAAGTAAAATGTGTATCGAGAAAAGAAAAGAAAAAGATCGGATCATAACAAAGGCCACACTGGGACTTAGACGTTTTGCTGATGTTATTTATCCCTGGGATGGATAAATCCCCATAATTTATTGAACCAAAGAATGAGTAAATTGTCATCGATCTATATAACCAAAGAATGGATAAATTGTTGTAGATTATTGATGGATAAATCACTGTAGACTTGTCCATCCAAATGATGAATGAATATTAATCAATCGCTGTAGGGTTGTTCCATTGAACTAATCTATACATGAGCTATTTATTGAACCTCAGAAGTTACAGTCATTTGTGTACAAATTATTTACAGAAGTTACCGTTATTTATATATCAATACTACAACATCTGGTGCACTTTCAGCTGGTGCTTGATGTGTTGTTGCCAATTCTTGACTCAAATACATCTGCTGAGGTGAGCATCATCTTTGAGATCTGCATCTGTGCAGGCAGCTTGGAGGCAATATGTATGCATATAAACAGGGGCTGATAAATTTGGCTTCTGTTGAATAGCTAGCTCAAAGGATTTTAGTTTCTTTTATTCTGTATTCCCTCTACATGCGGCATGCCCCATCCAGTTACCATAAACCCATTCAAATCTGCCTTACTTGTGGCTTATGTGAGGGAGAGAGAAAAGGCGGTTAGTGTTGCCAACGAGGGCGCTGTCAGGGCAACACTAAGATCAGTGTGACAAGGTCACCAACAAAGATCAAGCAAAAGAGAGAGAGTAGAGAGAGAGAAGAGAGAGAGAGAGAAATAGAGAGGAGAGGTACTAGGCTCAATGGTTCTAAGAGATCACACCAATGCTAGGGGAAATCCTAAGGGATTGAAGCTGGGGCTACAGCTACCTACATGTCCAGTATATATACCCTACAGCTATTCTAAAAGATTCATTGGTGACATCATAGAAAAGAAGGATGAGTAAGACAATGACATCATAAAGAAAGTAAAAGAATGATGTGGAATGATGTGGAATGAATGAGGCTATGCTCATGGGAAAATCAAGATGATAACTATCTAATCAAATGATAATCAAAAGATAATCCAAGATATGAACTAGATAAGATATCTCCACATCTACAAATAGGAAAAATGCGAAATAAATATAGAAAAATAAAGTAAAATAGGGGAAACTCTGACAGGCACCATGAGTCCAAAGGAACAGTTTGTTTGGGTCTTATGGAAAATTCTGAAGAGTGATGGTAATGACATTGCGGACAAATGGCTGTCAAGTCCGATTCAGTCGGAGCTTGTCAAGTCATGTGTCAACTGGTTGTCAAATTGATGGCTGTAAAAATCCATAGGTCATCCCCTCACTGGCCCAACTCTCAAAAGTTGAACTGCCAAGGGCATGCGCTGAGGAACGACTCGCATTATGCAATAGTTTGGCAGGGAAAAGTTTTGCCATCTTCATATTGATAATTTTTCTTCAATGAATTTCTCTTGACAGACAGATAGAACACAAGGTTGAGCATTGCTCACAAGCACTGGCTACATGACTGTAAGCAGCAATGGTAGGGGACACAGGCAAGCACTGAGCACACTGGTTTTATTACTATGAAAGGTTATAAAAGGAATATATTCTATTCTGAGCCAATAACGAAGCACCCACGAGTGTTTTAGAACAGCGGGTTAATGAGTGGAGGAAAAGGTAAATGGATGGTGTAAAATTGTACATATACAAGATAGCAAAAAACCTACCAACATCCCAGTATCTATATTTCACCAGTTGAGAGCACAAAGCTGCAGTTTCTGGGGCTCAGGAATCCTTGAAAGGCAAAAGAATTGCCGGCAAGGGAGGAAGGAAGGAAGAAAGAGACACTACAAAAAACGACGGGATCCAGGGATAAGGATTGCCCAACTGAGCTGCATTTTGACTGAAAAGGTACAAAGGGTTGCCAAAAAGGTGGCAAAGATGTCGGTTTTGGGTGTGGTGAAAAGGTGTGCAAAAGAAAGGTTGGGTACAAGTTATACAATGCACAAAAAAAAATGATTTGCATGCTGGCTCGGACTTTGAACCGGAGCAAACTGCAACCCTGGTTCAGTATGCCGAGGGCTTGACAAATCACTTGACACACCACTTGACAAGCTCCGCCTAAATCGGACTTGACTGTGATGTATGTATTCATTTTATCTGGTTTCATCGTGCACAAATCAATGACCATGTTTTCATCTGCCAGATCGGCCCATATTCTCCCAGTACTCTGTCCCGCTGTGTTCTTCCACCTAAATTAAGAGCAATTAATCTGGTCCTTGATGAAGAACTGTATAATAGTATTTCTGACATGTAAGTCCTAACCTGCACGTTAGACCCCTCACACCCCCTTCACAGCATCATCTCTACCCCAGCAAAAATTCGCCCTAGATCTCAACCTCACGAACATCAGATTATCAAGCTCAGACGCCTTTACAACATTGACCCAGCAAAAATAGAGAAGATCGGACGCAGCAAATACCCCCTATCTGAAGGTCGAATGTTTATGGTCATGTACTACGACTCTCGGGAAGACTCAATGGAAGCAGAAGCAAAAGATACTGCACCAATAAAAATTTACACAGACGGTTCAGGATATCAGGGAGGCGCCAGCGCAGCGGCAGTCCTGTACACCGACAGAGCAACTCATCCCTCAGGAGTATGTCGACACCATCTCGGTACACTCAAGGAGCACTCTACCTATGAAGGCGAAGCAGTCGGTCTGATTCTTGCCGCCTGGCTCCTACATACACACTGCAAGGACAGGGTGGGCAATGGCTCTGACATCAGTATCTACTCGGATTGCCAAAGTGCTCTGAACACGGCATATGTTATGAAACCAGGACCTGGTCAGTACTTATTCTCAGCTTTTCATGATCTGATTGCTCCTTTCAAGAATCAAGGAAATACAAGCCCGAAGTTCACTTTCCACTGGATATCAGCTCACACCAATGTACCTGGAAACGAAAAAGTAGACAAGGAAGCCAAATCTGCAGCTCTGGGCGACTCTACCCCAATACCCTTCCTACCTCCAATACTACGATGTCCTCTCCCCATCGGAAAATCAGCATTATTACAAAAAGCGAAGGAGCAACGGACTGAACATTGGAAGATGATCTGGTCGACCTCCCCGCGTCGAAAACGACTGAAGAAAATCAATAAGGAACTCCCCCTCAAGAACTTTGGGAAAATTGTCAACGAACTCACCAGACGTCAGGCCAGCATCTTAGTCCAAATTCGCACTGGACATTTCCCTCTCAACGACTATCTTCACAAGCGAAAACTAACACCCTTGCCACTCTGCCGTGCCTGCAACGAGCATCAACGAGAAACCATCACTCATCTCATCAAGGACTGTCCAGCATACCGCAAACAGCGACTCGCATTGAAACAAGCCAACAGAGGCAGAAGTCTCGCAGATCCCATATCATTACTATCCAACCCGAAACGCGCAAAAGCAATAATACAATTTATAGAATCGACAAAGCGATGGACCACAGGCCATATGGCGGACAGCCTCACTCGCAACTAACTATTACCACACACCTACCTACCTACACCACTTTCCCACCCACTTCAGTGTCGACAAATATCATCCTACAAAGACCCAAGGATGATGTCGTCGCTCCAACGGGCTGCACACAGCCGAGTGCACGACAGACCAGCGGGGTTCCTCTACACCTCCTGTGGAACAGGTCTCGCTCAGTCCTCCTCAATATGGCGAAGTCAAAAACAGTGTTTCTGTGCCGGTGTTGATGGGGGAGCAAGTGCCATGGGCACGCCTTCATCAGCTGCTGAGACTTGCCAGAGGAAAATAGACGGGCATTGGGGCCCTTTAGATATGTAGAATATACTCAGCCAATGTCTGATATAGCGTACGCTACGAGACAATAAACTCCAATTCAAAAAAAAAAAAAAAAAAAAAAAAAAAAAAAAAAAAAAAAGTCCTAACCAGATACTCAAACTGCTATCTGCTGACAAACAATATGGCTACAGAGATGATTCTACTTTCTACAGAGATGATTCTACTTTCAAACACAAAGCAGGCGATCAGCCTCCTCCAATACTAATGATTCCATGAACAATATCAACTACAATCATCTCAATGCAAGATCTCCTGGCCTTGCGCACCCCTGATTTCCCCTCACATTCACCGATCAATTTTGAGGAAGATTGCCAGAATGAGAGACTTATCCACGCAATGAAACTCGTTCTGGCTGCCTGCGACCACATTCTTACTCTTTCCGAACAGCGGATAAGGATTAATTCTCCCCTCTTGATCATTGCCACTTACTAACTAGCTATTTAGTCATTGGCACAAGTCATTCCAGACCTTGCCAGCACCAATATCATAACATCAATCGATTTAACACCTATCATTGCCAACAATCCTATGATTGCCCACCCTCTTTTAGTTGGCTTACTTACACGCCCCAACCCGGAGAAGAACAACCTGAGGCCCTTCCTTGATATCCTCCCCTTTTTGCCACCAACACTGCCCATGTTTGACTTATATTGTCGTTTGTTAAGAGACCAGACTCGGGTGACTGTGCCCGAGTATTCAACCGTAGCAGACCTGGTACTTATGGAGGTGCTTGCTCGCTTCATACACAAAACTATCAACTGACTCAATTGTGCAGAGAGAGAGGAAAGAAAAGGCAACATTAGCGATGACCATTTTGCAAAGGGTGTACAACATGTAATTTATTTTTTTCTGTTCTCTTTATCTAATACTCAACCTTTTCTCTTTCCAGTTGTGTCACTTTTATGCATCTCTCATAAAGCTTCAGATTGTTGATCCCGTGTCTGATGCAGATGCCACCAAAATGGCCCACTTCAGTCTTTGCAATGCGCGATCTGAGGATGTGAATGCGCTTTACCATATCATTGTCACCTCTTGTCAATATTGATCTTTTGATATATGCCCCAATATAATCCATTGTTGGCCTTCCATTACCAACACCATCCTCCGTGCCTGCTGATACGTCATCGAGTCCTCTAGGTGCGAAACAACACAAAAAAAATATAAATAAGTGGTGGACCAGGAGTGCTTGATGTGAAAAGCTGTAGAAAGGTGCGAGTGTGTTTCCCTGGCTTCAAAACCAACAGAAAAAAAAATGACAGAGTGTAAGTGCAAATAGGCACTTCAAACCACTCTGGAGCGCAGTAACAGGAAGAGACAAAGTCCTAGAGTACTAGAACTGTAGACGAGACGAATTAATTGATGACAAGGACGAATTCAAGTGGTAGAACACAATGTATATATTTTTATGAAATACATAAGTTCTTTTATACTAATCCTAAGAACATCTAAATAAAACAGGTTCAAAGAACCAAGAAATCGAGTCACATGGGCTAAGAAAATAAAATAAATGTAAAGGAGATGAAATATAATTTTCACGGAATTTTGGGAGTGATGGAGGATGCATAATTTGAAGTTTGGTGTGGTGAAACATTGTGAGTTGCGAGATTGGCTGATTTTTGGCTTTTGCCGAGCATCGAGTGATGCTGTGTGCGGTGGTTTGGAGTGGGGTCGAACGCCGTGATTGGAAGGAAAACAAAAATTTAAAAGATGTAATAGAATATGAAAAGGTCTTGGTATACCTAAGAAAAACGGAGAAAACAGTGGGGGAATCAGGTGTGCACTGTCAGGAATTGACTAAAGTCAGATGAGAAGGAAGCCCAAAGACCAAGTTGATAACGAAGCTGGGGCTCTACAATAGCCCCAGGACCCTATTATATACATGGGGACCGGAGTAACTACTTCTCGGGCCATGGTAACTCGTCAATAGAACAATGCAACTATCAATAGATAAAACAAGGGGTGATGATAGATGTGGGAGTGAGTACTAAGAATAGAAAGGGTGTGTCTAAAATGTCCATAAGGGGTTAGATAATGGATAGGGGTGGACACCAACATGTGCCCTGACATGAGCGGCCTCAGTAATGTGAGCGCATCATTGATGCATCTGATGCATATGTCCAAATCTGGAAGTGGCTGTGCCACAGATGCGGACTTAGTCGAAATGTGTGTTCAGAGCAGCGGCACGCTCATCACTACATATAATTTCGGCTTATATGTATATGTCTATGGTTTTTTTGGGCCTTGGTTCTAATCTCTTGCATATCTGTTACATCACCCAACCAACTATTCCAACGACCTTTGTATACCAACCCACATGGCAATAGAAACCACAATGCACATAACCATAAACCACCACAATTACAACAAGATAACACCCCCATCAGCATTCAGTGGCTGGCACTCGTGAAGAAATGGAAAATCAAGAAGAAAAAATAGGATCTCAATATATGCACTAGGCTAGGCTCCCATGGGTTAAGCTTTGATGTTACTTTCTTTAACTTAATGAAGGCACGAAAGGATCATGGTGGTTGTGGGTGGGTTGAATGGATGGTTGGGCGGGCAAGCGTGATTTGGTTTTTGTCATGAAGCATGAGAAGGGTAGCAATGATGATGAGTCCGAGTCTCAGAAGGCAGGCTTGTTGGGTGTCCATGACCAAAATTTATATTTTACTCCCTTCCTCCATTTTTCCTTTCGTTCTCTCACATACGGTTCATGTCTTGGTTTCGACTTGACATCCCTTGACTTTGTCTTCTTTCTCTCTTGTGTACGTACTTATATACCTCTTATGTGCATTTTTTTTTCTATTTTTGCATTTTCCATTCAGTACCCTGGATCTGGACTGACCGTTCCGTGTTTTCTCAGCCAAGCAATGTGGGAACGGAAGTGGGTTTTCTTATGTCGATGTTTCACAAATTGTGTACTATATCTCCTCTGACCTCTTCAGCCTACCATCCTTCTTCCTTCTTCTCGTTCCAGCAGTTTCAAACTGAAACAGTGCGAGAAATATTCCTGTCAGGGCAACACTATAATCAGTGTGACAAGGCCACCAACAAAGATCAAGCAAGAGAGAAAGTGAAGAGAGAGAGAGAGAGAGAGAGAGGAGAGAGAGGTTAGGCTCAATGGTTCTAAGA
>Ga0247779_1001104_pt1 | contig 13684 bp, 15 predicted proteins | sample UWRJL221509R5_FD_179925 | JGI IMG/M metagenome (GOLD analysis project Ga0247779, IMG submission 179925) | Plant litter microbial communities from Arlington Agricultural Research Station in Wisconsin, United States - UWRJ-L221-509R-5 | ecosystem: Environmental > Terrestrial > Plant litter >...
GTCCTTACTTGTGAACTTTCTCCTACCTGTTTAACTTATTTCGTTCTGCAGTCTATTTATCTTTACATCATAGTTAATTATCCGTCGTTTGTTCTGGTAATATTATCGATCGATCGATAAGTCGGTTCAAATTATATAACAGGCTGTCGTGTGTGGTTTCGGTTTTTGATTCGGTGTGGTAAGTTGATAATCTCACTAGATAATTAGCCTGCATGACTTGTCTGTGTGTGCGTTGGACGGAGAGAAGAGGGAAGGGAGGCAAGACGCGCGGGAGAGGGGTGGGGCGGGTCAGAGAGGAGAGGTATGGGAAAGATGTGAATGGACGTCGGAGAGAAAGGGGCGGAGAAGTCATTATAGAAACGAGCAAATGAGCTGGGTAGCCCTACCTACCATTCATTTCAAACAGATGGAATCATCATTAGTGAGAGGCAGAGGAAGTGAGAGGCAGGGGTAGCTGGGAAGGAGAGAAATATGGAGAATGAATGGGATGAGATAGGAATGATCACTAGTCGAAAGCTCATCGGTTCCGAGTCGGTTGATGCATGCACGGAAGCCGCGGTACAACATAAAGGTTCTGCCTTGCGAATAACTCGCCGTTGAAGAGAGAGTTAATGAGGTCTCTTTCTTTCAAATGAAACACAACTCTGAGGCGAACAAGATTTTCCAATGTTGTAAACGATAAAGCGTAGAAAAAAGCCAGCCAGACGGTGCGATTCCAACGCATTTCTTGATCCAATCAAGCCGTTGACCTGCCGGCTCATATCAGAGTTAAATCGGAATACATCGGAGTTTTTCTCAGTCTTGCGCTAAATTTGCCAGCGCATCATTTCCTGCCTGCTTTTTTGAACCTACAAGCGCCTGCCTGTCTGGATCCCTGTACCCGCGATTCGCTGACGCACTGTCGTCCTTCTTGGAACCTTGAAACCTTGGAACTTTGGAACCTTTGGACGTTTGATTGTTTCTCTAGCTCTGGGGAGCACCGTCTGATTTCTGAGACTGGCGAAGATGCACGCGTGAGGACGATTAAAGGAACTGGAAGACTTGACCGACCGCTCCCCTCTGGCCATTGGAATGCGGGGTACTGGATGGTAGCACTTTAAAGAATGCGCCAGACGGAGAGGCATGCAGCGGCTGGTGTGTGAAATTTACTGTGCCTGGCCTCGAGCAGATGGATCCATAGGAACAGGATGGGATGGGATGATGATAAACCAGTGGGATTTTGCGAGTGATTTAACTCGTTGACGGTTGGCGGGTAAATCATTCGCTGGAGGGAGGAATACACCGCAGTCTCAGATTTTGGGCTGTACTAGGGACTGGCCTCGGTGTTATTATTATCCGTGTCACTGGCAGATCAAATTTTCAACGACGATGATGCAGAGAGTGAATGAATGATGTTGAGGGGGATCGGGGATGGAGTTCAAAACACATAGTCTTTGGTAATATCTTTATCGTTCTGAATGGAGTACTAGTGTATCTTTATTGTTCTGACTGGAGTACTAGTTTATGTCACTATTGAAATATTGAACATCGTTGGGTGCTACTTGGAAGGGATCATTAAAGAATAACCTGAATTTAACCCACTCAGGGGGGAGTCCGTTTTCATGATCGTCTGATGAGCTCTCGCTTTTTTGACAAAATCAAAGCCTGGTAAAGAACTTGCCCAAATTTTTAACTGGACTTTCGACATTAAAATCATCTATTTCAACTGCGCGGGTCCATGGGTTATGTATGATTGGTAGTAATAATAAACCATAGTGAAAGGCATTGTAATCGATCGCGTGGAATTTATTGCTCAGACTTTAAACGTTCAAATGTAAAGCTTTAGCTTTAGTCCTTTAGATGTGAAATAGGACACCCGCTTGTGGCTCTAAAAGTCGTTTCTTTCATGGACGCGTATACTTCCACTCAATTAGTGGCTAAACGTTCTAGTTGGAACCTATAAACCTCCAGGGCGACACTGTGGAATGGCAAAAAATGTCAGAGTCGGGTAGGTGAGTCAAACATGTTGATATAAGATAGCTACAGGTTTGGGCTTAAGACACTGCACAAAACAAAGACATCACTGATAGACGGACATAGATGATAGCTGTATTTTGGATCTGCATTGATGCTAGAATACCCTCCTCTTTTGCTGCAATGACCATCGATTATGTTTTTATACTGTCTGCCATTAACAAAGAATTGTTGTTCCACCTCTGTAACTGTAAAACGCGCAGTGAAATTGAATTTAGTTGCCTAATTTTAGTCATTCGAAGTACATGGCTGTGTAAACGGAAATACATACTCGGGACTGCAAAAAGTAACCGCGATTATGTACCAGTATTTGCGTGCTACAGCACAGCCATATTGGTCTTTAATTATGTAGACGGATTCTGTGAGAAACCTGCTGCATCTTTCTCTTTCGCCCTTCAAGCTCCTCGTCTTTTGGACCAGTACTACTGTGTAGCTCGGCATGTTACGCAATAGGTACATCAGCACTTGGGATTCTCCTATGATAGCCATGAATAATGCGATTGTGCATGGGGGATATTTCACGCAATATATCACAGGTGCTAGTGATGGACGAAAAGGTGGTTCACCTCCCCTATCTGAAACGATCTGCGCACTGATACTAGTCGCAGAACCGTTCATTATATTGAAGGGCGCTGTCGCACATACCGCATTTCACAACTCTGCAGCCCGTTCTGATCCCCCAAGATGCCTTCCTAATACTCGTATTGCGGTACTTAACAAGATCATGGACTGGCTCCGACGTCGTGACAGTGATACATGGGATTTCTTTATCATGTGGCTTACCGGCGCTGCAGGAGCGGGCAAATCAGCCATCGCGCAAAGCTTCATTGAATTGTGCGTTGACCTAAATGACCTCGTTATAGCAAGTTTTTTCTTCGGAAGATCTGATGGGACCAGGAATCATGCCGGTGCCTTCGTTGCAACACTTGCCTATCAGATTTACGACTCAGTTCCAGATGTGAGGCCAGCAATACTTTCCGTAATTGACTCGGATCCCTTCATCTTTACGAGGAGCTTGGAATATCAATTCTTGGAGCTCATTGCGAAACCCTTGAATAAATTTCTGTCGTCGGGAATCCCGTGGGGTTTTAGGTCTTGTCGAGTGATTGTCATTGATGGTTTGGAAGAATGCCTTGACAGGGAAGCACAGCAACGCATTCTATGGACTATATCCAAAGCAATCCGCGAGTTCAATTTACCCGTTCTATTTCTCATAGCCAGTCGGCCGGAACATGATATAAACGTCGCATTCGGCTCTACGGAAATGACCGGAATCTATGCACGACTATACTTGGATGAATCCTACAATCCGGATGACGACATACGGATATTTCTTGAACACAGCTTTGAAGATATCAAAAACAATCACCCCTATAATTCATACCTTCCCAAATTATGGCCTACCCCACCCGTCGTTGAATCTCTTGTCCAAAGATCGTCCGGGCAGTTCATTTACCCAGCAACTGTGGTTCGATATGTCCGATCCATTCGCCATCAGCCTCGTCACCGCCTCGATGTGACTATGAACCTCCGGCCACCGCAGGGAGACTTACCCTTTGCACAATTGGACGCGATATACTGCTTAATTCTTTCCACTGCACGAGACATCAAGCAGGTGTTATATGCGCTGAGCGTTTACTCCCACGGCCTCGTCCAGAACTCCTCTTATTTCAACATTTCTCAATTTATGTCACTTGACGATGAGAGTGATCTTGACATCTTATTTTGTGATATTCAAGCTCTCGTTTCGGTTGAAATAGTTGAGGGCCATGACGGGGAGGAGATAAAAACTTTAAAGGTTCTGCATGCTTCACTGAACGACTACCTTATGGATCCCACAAGGTCACAGGAATTTTTCATCGATATTCAAACCTACCGAACAGAACACATCGCCAATATTCTTCGCTATATAGGACTCCGTGAGTGTTTCCTGTGGATATTTGGTCGCATTTTTAATCAGTAATTTCCCAGATTATGGTGACAAGAATTTGAATTCTACTCAGCATTTCGACTCTATGCGTACATTTTTCGAGGAGAATTATCATCTTTGTGAAAGCTCTACGGCGCTCGTGCAACAAGCATCTATGTTTTCTTTTAGGGAGGCCCTTGATGCATCAATTTCTATGAATGATGTTCCCGCTAGACAATTCCTTTGCTTCACTCTGCCGGCCTTCATTAAACATATGGTAAAGCACTGACCTTCCTGCCATCTAAATTTTTCGGGATTTTTCTAATTGATTATAATAGGCACAACATGTCAACCTCTGGTCACCGATAGAAATCCAATATCATAAAGTACTTGATGAATTTCTTTTATCAAATATCCCTCCATATTACAGCAATTCATCCTTCTCGAGATTCTGCTGCATTCTTTGCCATGCTGGAAAAGAAAAAATCATCCCCTGCTTATATACCATTTATGTGCCTAGAGCACATTTCGTTCCATTTGGCACCGAGCTCCGGGATACACTCATGCTACGCGGTCTGAATGTCCAACCTTCCGACGAAGCTATCAAAAAAGGCCATCATGCATATCGAGAGTATTTTTACGAGTTCATACAAGATTCAAACCGGTCAGGGATTTACGCCATAGATCCAGGTACATATGCAGAAACAGTATTATTCTGCATCCAACAACTTGAACGCATAGTATACTACGATGTTAAAGAACCATTTGACGAAGCGTTGTTGTCGGAACAACATATCCTCGACAATGGAATATGGCGATTTGTACCCGGGAATCAGGTTCCTGTTGGAGCTTGTTATGATTTTCTTTATCTAGGCTACATCATCTTTTTTCTTCCTCGATCCAGGGAGTCTGAAGAGCTGGTTCAACACTGTCAATATCAAGCCTTCCTGACGGAGCGGGTGTTTAAATTCTTTCCAAAGCGTACGGCTCTGGTCCGCCAAGCATTAACAGATTATTTGGTACGAGTCACAGGAATGCCCTCAGAATCATGTATGTTAACAGCAGATGACGAGAAGAACGTAGATTAATTGCCATGTACGTTGGTCAGTATCTCAGTATATATCATATTTGTATCAGTATGCCCTGCAAGGCGTGCGTGTAGAGAGTACATATTATTAATTGAATGTGGGAGACACAGTTCTCGATTTTTTTTGGTAGTAGCGATAGCCATGGAAGGAATAGGTTAAGCTTAGATTTATTTCAGGAATTTGGGGTAGGTAAAAGGACTACCGCACAACATATATCTGCCTCGTATGCCACGCCGGACAGGACTCCCTTGTTCCGGGTGACGCAGGTGCATAATAATCGTAACGGCACATGTGAGTATACTTTCCAACGAAAACCTGGACTTTATATTATTGATACTATTTCTATTTAGCATCTTTAGATATTCTGAAGGAAGCTGTGGCGCCGAACGCTTTCTACAACTCAGCGGCACAGTTCGACAAAACCAAGTGTCATGAGAATACAAGAGTCGCTGTATTGAAGAAGATAATGCGCTGGATTCTCGGTCAAGATGAAACCACGAAGGACAACCTGATTATGTGGCTCACCGGGGCAGCAGGAGCGGGGAAATCATCTATTGCTCAAAGTATCATTCAGCAAGCTATCAACGAGAACCTCGCAATAGCTACCTTCTTCTTTAACAAGTCTGATGGAAGCAGAAACACCGCCAAATCACTCGTGGCAACGTTGACGTATCAAGTGTACATATCCTTGCCACATACCCAGCCGGACATCCTGGCATGTATTGACAGTGATCCCCTCGTATTCGGCAAGAATCTCAACCATCAATTCGTGGAGCTCATAGTTAACCCTCTTCTCAATCTCTGCCGGCGCGAAGGAGAGTCATACCGCCGTCGCTTGATTGTTATTGATGGATTGGACGAATGTGTTGATCGCGAAAGCCAGGGTGATATTTTAGATATGCTTCGGAATTCAATACGTGTCCTCCAGCTCCCTGTCTTGTTTCTTATTGCTAGCCGTCCGGAGCATAATATCCAGGCGTTTCTAGACTCGGAACCAATGAAAGGCATACCAGCGCGATTGGTTTTGGACGACAACTACATGTCAGATATGGACATCAAGATTCACCTTTCCGACATGTTCAACGAAATCAGGACAAGCCATCCGTTCAGAAAAATGATTCCGACTCTATGGCCTGGGGAGAGCGTCATTGATCAACTGGTGAAGGCATCATCTGGCCAATTAATTTATTTACGCAGCGACAGTCATTCGCTATGTCATGTCCCTTGACTGCCGCCCAGACCATCAGCTTGATATTCTGATGAATCTTCGTCCATCAGATGGGGATTACCATTCGAGCGGCTAGACGCACTCTATATGAAGATTTTCGCTTCTCTGAAAAGGGTAGAGAAGGTTCTTGATGTTTTGGGTATTTACATCAACGCTGCAAGATTTTCCTTTTTCCCCGATGTTTCTCTCATCGAGAATATCCTGTCCTTCTACGACGGCGAAGTGGAAATTGTCCTTTGTGACCTTCGTGCTCTTGTATCAATTAAACAAACAAAACATGCAGATGGGCTGCGACATCTTAAATTTCTCCACGCTTCGCTACAAGACTTTCTCCTCGACCCGATTAGATCCAAGGAGTACTTCATCAACCCGAATATCTATCCGCCAAAGCTCCTTGCCGGCCTATTGGGTTACTTAGCTCAAGGTTTTTATTTGTATTTATTTTTCATTTAATATCACAACTTTAATTATGCCTCGCTGTTTGCAGTACCGGATAACCTATTGAATCGATGGGATGTAGTTCGCCTTTTTTGTCAATGTTCAAGAAATTGTAAACTCTCTGTCGACATTATCCGACGCATGTCCTCTTTCCCTCTACAGGCCTTTCTCAAACGAGCAACCACAATGGTGCAAAGAGACGAAGAAAATAACCTGTTTAGAGACTTGGAGCATGATTTTCTGATTCCCTTCATCAACATATTGACGCAGATCGTAAGCCGTCCTCTCTCTCTCTTTTATTGCGATACCTGATGCCCGTATTCATGACTTAGACACAAGACAATGCGAGAAACACGTTTACAGAACAGGCGCACACAAGGGTTTTAGACGCATTTTATATGTCTCAAATGGGAAACTATCATCAACACGATGTCCTTGCGTCGTTTTTGGCGTTAACCTGTTGCGCTGGTACCAGTCATCTAATTGCAAGAATTAGGCTCGCTCGAATTGACACGCAGCGCAAAATCATCACACCAAAAATATGCTACCAATTATGCGAAATAATTGATTGGAAGGATAAGGGCCGAAAAATATGACACTCTACAGCTGGGGACAGGATACATGAATTTGGACGAGTCATGGGCGAGTATACCAAAAATATTGTTACATTTATCCGTGATCCTGCTAGATCCAAAAATTATGCTCTGGGACCAGACATATACTCAAGGGCAGCATCACACTATATACAGGAGCTCGAAGACTGTAGAAGTATCTGGGACTTGGGAAGCCATCACGATGAGGCTATTCTTTTGACCTCTTTATCATGTGACGATCATGGAATATGGTCATTTGATATTCCCGAAGATGAGAAAATTGGCCTTGGACGGCGCTTTTTTTTCCTGCTGGGCCATTTGACGTACTTTCTTCATCGTGCTGGGACCTTACCCCTTTTAATCGAACGCTGTCGAAAAGAAGTCATTTCTTATGGGCCGTTGATGGATCGGTTTCCAAATCGCACTCGTCTCGCCAAGGAGGCTATGATGGTGTACCTGGATAGGATGGAGCAGCTCGAAACATGGTAGAAACTGCAGTACATATTTTTCAAATACCCCTAACATCTGTAGTCTTTTCTCAATCGCCAAACTTGTACCTGAACGGGATTTTTCCCCATCATATTGAATATTTGAACGGCGACCCGGCAGCCTGGATGGAAGGGATTGCACAGCTTGCAAGCAGAGCAAGACTCTCGTCGGAATGAAACTTTGAAGAACAGCCTGCATACTTATGCTATCCAGGCAAGAAACAGGAGGTCTGATAGGCCGGAATAGCGAATGAGTTGACTTTCTCGAGCTCGAATCTCAAATTTAGTGTACTCATTGCTTCTCTATCCATTTCCGGGCAGAAACGCAGAAGGATGGAAGAGAAGGGATATGATTGGCATGTAAGAACAGAGAGAAAACTTTCGGGGCTTCTCTTCTCTTTGTTCTTGATAGAATGAGGCAATGCAAAGAATATCAAACATTTGTTAATAATCCTCATAAAGGGCTCCCTACGCATACCTGTGTCTCAAAAATTATATAATTAAATAAAAATAACAAGAAAAGAAAAAGAAAAAGGGAGAAAAAGGGAGAGGTTTGACGTACATCAGTACCGTTTCATGTGCTTTCCGAAGAGTTTGTGTATGCCCATCGACGTGCGCAAACTCAGACGCTAAGCGAAACAATGGCCATATTTGGCGTATCACAGCCTTGTCGTTCCTAAGTTTTTGTGTGAGCCATTTTCAGGAGGAGAAAAATGGGTGCAAAAGTACAGCTACCATATATACATTGCAAACTACATATATACGGACTACAGGAATGTGTGATAACCAAACAGGCTGGGGAAGAGAGCTACACCTCCAAATTGAGGTTCAAACTGGCGAAAGGGGTGCCGTGATGGCCGCAGTCCGTAAATAGAAATTCCCGTGACCTTTTCAAGGTCCGATTGATAGTGAACGTAGTGAGACACAGGTATGACGGTTGCGACCCGCATAAAGTCACAGCTCAGTAGGTTAAATATACATATAACACTGCCATAATATAGTTGGCTTTATAAGCAGAGTCTGGCAGGCGTTGTTCGCAACCTGATTACTCTGTCTATGCTTTTTTGACAATCATCCGGGCTTGACTTTGCTTTGCTTTTAAGTTAGGCACATGGTACCACATGGACATACTCCTACTAGCATTCCACCCATGATATCCATGCATAATGTGGTTGTAAACGGAGGAAATTTCACTCAGCACATAAACGTGGATGGACAAAAAGGTAGGTCACTCGCCGCATCTCAGTCCATGATATTGATCCTAGCTGCAGCACCATTCGACATATTGAAAGATGCTGTGGCGCATACAGCATTCCATAACTCTGCCGCACGTTTCGATCCCCCAAAATGCCATCCGAATACCCGTGTTGCGGTCCTCAACAAAATCTTGAACTGGGTTCAACGGCGCAATAGAGAAACAAGGGATCTATTTGTTATGTGGCTTACTGGGGCCGCAGGGGCAGGCAAGTCTGCCATCGCGCAGAGCTTTATCGAATTATGCCTTTTGCAAGGCTTGGTCATTGCGAGTTTCTTCTTTGGAAAATCCGATAGTACCCGGAATCATGCAGGATCTCTCATTGCAACCCTTGCTTATCAGATTTGCGAGTCAGTCCCAGTGGCTAAAAGCGAAATTCTTTCCATTATCAAATCGGATCCACTTATCTTGACAAGGAGTTTGCAGCATCAGTTTACTCAGCTGGTAGTCAAGCCCCTGCATACAGCTTGTTATTCGGGTAATTTATTGCCTTCGGGATCGTATCGCGTCATTGTGATAGACGGATTGGATGAATGCCTCGATAGGGAGACACAGCAGCAGATTTTGCGTATTATATCCAATACAGCGCGACAGTTCGATCTTCCTATACTGTTTCTTATAGCTAGCCGACCCGAGCACGACATCAAATATGTATTTTCATCCCGTGAAATGAACGGGATACACTCGCGCGTGCACTTGGATGACACATACAGCCCCGACATAGATATCCGTACTTTTCTTCGAGACAGATTTCATGAAATTCGGATAACCCACCCCTTTCGTTCGATGATCCCTGACTTATGGCCCACTTTTGATACACTGGAATCACTCGTTAGAAAATCGTCCGGACAGTTCATCTATCCAGCAACAGTTATCCGATTTATCCAGTCTATCCGACATCAACCTCATCATCGCCTGGATATAGTGATGAACCTCAGACCAGTTCAGGCCGACTCGCCCTTTGCACAGTTGGACGCAATATATAAATTGATTCTGTCTACCGCGGAGGATATCGAGCGAGTGCTATATGCACTAAGTATCTATTCCCTCGGGATAGTCCGGGATATGAAGTTTCACTTCGATATATCCCAATTTATGTCGCTTCAGCCTGGAGAACTCGAGATTTTGTTCTGTGATCTAGGGGCACTTGTGGAATTAAAGACTATCCGAAACCAGCAGGACATGCTAAAAGTGCTTCACGCTTCGCTTCACGATTTTCTCCTGGACCCCATGAGATCAAAGGAGTATTTTATCAACATCAATAATTATCGGGCTCAACATCTTATAAATATTCTGCGCTACGTGGCTTTGAGTGGGTGTTATTCCCATACTATATTTGCTGAATTTATTAACGCCTCATTTCAGATTATGACCCAGGCAACCAGCTATCATCACTCTACAGATTTTTTGAAGAGAACTATGCATTCTGTGAAAGCTCTCCGGAGCTGATGGAGCAAGCATCCGCGTTTCCTCTCATTGAAGCAGCTGCGTGTGAGTGCTATGAGTTGGGACAGTTTCTATTTTTTACTCTTCTACCATTCTTTACGCACATGGTAATATTCAATTGCTTTTATCTTTCATTACAGTATATCTGAATGATAGAGTTTAACAGGCACGCCTCGATGAAAGGTGGTCAATAATCGAAACAGCACAATATGAAGCACTTCATAAAATATTTTTACTCATGATGCCTTCTTATTACCAGCACAGTAACCTCACGGCATATCTGGTGATAATATGCAACGCTGGGCAAAACCCACTCGTCCCATGTTTTTGGAGTAACCTTGCTCTAGACATTTGGCCAGACAAAACACACGATACACTTCTGTTGCATCGTATATGTCTGGGAGATATCGGCACAGACAAAGACCAATATCGGCAATGTCTCATCAGGTTCCTACAGGATCCGCAGCGATCAGGAAAATACGCTATTGGCACTGATACTTACACAAATGCAGCATTATTTTTCCTACATAAACTTAAGTTGAGACCCTGTCGGGAAACCAACAACGACCATGACGACGAGCACTATTTTTCCAAGCAGCTCACCCTTGAAAATGGAATATGGCGATGTCTCCCATGCCAACTGCCAGAGCGGGTATATTCGACTAATCGCGATTACTATCCCCTTTCCGTATCCAGGTTTATATACCTTGGGTATCTGATTTTCTGCCTTCCTCAGGCTGGAAAGTCTGTATCGCTCGTTCGCCACTGCCAACAGCAATCATTTTTAACTAAAGCATGGAGGATCTGCTTTCCTGAGCGTGTTGCTCTAGTACAACAAGCAATGAAGGAATACTTAGAGCGCTGCGGATGTGCAGTTGATCTTACTACCCAATCCAATTCGTTACTCGAATAGGTTGGATTGTACTGCTAGTTGTACGCCTGCGCATTGTGACTCTTGATAGATAGATCAATTTATATGTATTATTTCCGTACCTCACATGTATTCGTGTAATTTATTGGTTTTTACCGATTTGAATCTCACCTCTGGTCTGCTTTGCTTCATGTATGCGCTTCCCACTCGACCGATTTACCTTCGGTTTATGTTGAACATGTTGGTTTATATATCTGGAATTTTTTAGCGCAGAGTATGAGGCATCAACTGCAGATTTAAACTAATAAGAGCCAGAAATGATATTAAAGAATCAGATCAAGGGCTTTGCAGCACGAGGAGGAAACTAAATAGTGATACTGTTACAAAATTGAAAAGACGATGATAATAAGAATAAGAACCTGCAAGGGCCGAGATCCTGTGATCAACTCTTTCAATTAGATAGGCTGCGCGCGGTATATTTTAGGTATAACAGGGTTAAATGAGACAGGGAGAAGGCAGAAGTTTTAAGTGAGTGACCTTTTACAAGCTTACCGAGTAACCGAAAATAGCGCTTACATGATGTTTGTGAGTACCTTTATTTGGCAACAGCCCCCAACCAGTGCCGAAAGGGAAAATAACCCTTACATCCGAATACCTCTGTTCGATTTCCCTCCTCGAAGTACGCGCGCATCATGAGCCTGCTTTCCATACACTTCCGTACTCAATATTCAATCGCGTTGAATATCCTCTCTAACGCCATAATCCCACATTGGTGCAATCCTGAAGTTGTTCCAAGGTTTGTAGTGCCAATTATGGCCTCACCAACACGAACACCGACAATGGAGGCTGCCTACATGATTTCACGGAAGGGACAACAGACGACGAAGACATCAGTTGGAAAAGGAAAATGAAGGGTTTATAAGTGTGGCACCCACCGTGATTGCAAGGCATCCCGGTATGTTGCCTAGGTGGCTTTATCCATGACGAAGATGCGTCCTGCTTGGTTTATGCTGGCGTGTCTGCTGCTGCTGCGTTGTTTTCACGGCTCAGGTTTCGCTCGTGTTATGACTCTATACACTTCCCCTTCGGCCTGACCTTGCACCCGGGCTTCTGAACCATAACAACCTCGCTCCTGCACGAACGACTTTTGCATCGAGCACTTCTCTTTGGACGATGGCGCGACAACGACGTTTTGATTGATTCGATACTTTGGGAATGGGGTGCTGAGGACGAAGACGAATATATTGTGTTGTTTATTATGGGGAACCCACTGAGTGAGTCCCTGAAACCTTTTCTTCTCGGAAACCAGGTTTGCAGTGCAAAGGGATGATTGTTGACCGGGACCCCTCAGAGCCTCATAGATCGTAACTTTGAGCTGTATGGACGTTGATTTTACAATCACCTTCCTGTTCCTCCTCATAGGCTCAAGTCGGAGTGTTCGAGTTCGGAGCTTGTTCCCGTCCCACTCACGCCGTTCGTCTCATCGAACCTCAACGCGACTCTCTTGAATGGAATCCTTCTACCTTTCTCGGTATTTTTCCTTTCTCTAGTAACATGAGACTCAAAATTAACCATGCTAATTCTTGCCGCAGTGCATTTGCGACCGAAAGCTCAGCGCTCGACTCAACGCTAAATGTCGGTTCATTACTGTACATTTATTTCCTCCCTCCCCCCATCAGCTCGTACTAATTTGGCCCTCTCCCATCTTCAAGAAACCCTACGGGAGCTCCACCTCGTTCTCAATCTTCGCGTCGTGGATGCTCGACTTCAACGTCATCTCACCACCCTGGTTCGCTGGTAATTCCCTGTTGTTCGGCGTGGCTTGCAGGGTGTGCTGGTGATTTCGTTTTCATCGATCTGAATGAGGTTGACATTGCCCATGTACCCCCACCCTAGTGTTGGGCTTAACAGTGCATCGAGAAGCTGGCGCCCTAGAGTTGAATTTGAAGAAGAATTCCAACGACTTGTTCTCAGGGACATAAGGCAGGGTTTTTTTTTTTAAAAAAAAAAAAAACTGTGCTTATATAATGTGAGGTTTATTTCATTTCATTTCCTTTTCCTCGTTTGCTTTCATTTCTTTCTGTGTTTTTTTTTCGGCTCCTTTAACCACCCCTTCCTCATCGTCACCGCTGCTGATAAAACGATCCCTCTATGTTATTATAGTTTCTCCACCATCAACCGTGCTTATCCGACTTGAAGAACAACTAACGAACAACACACACCATAGGCCTATTTGCAATCGTGTTTGGCGGAAACGCGCTTTCTGCGCATATCAACTTCAGGAGCCGTTGGATAAAAAGGGCGGGAAACCCCTCTCGAACATCATCTCGCTGAACGCGACCCGCCATGTCCCTC
>Ga0247779_1001105_pt1 | contig 13657 bp, 12 predicted proteins | sample UWRJL221509R5_FD_179925 | JGI IMG/M metagenome (GOLD analysis project Ga0247779, IMG submission 179925) | Plant litter microbial communities from Arlington Agricultural Research Station in Wisconsin, United States - UWRJ-L221-509R-5 | ecosystem: Environmental > Terrestrial > Plant litter >...
CGGCCAGCCGACCTGGACGGGCGACCTCGCAACGCGCATCCTCGATGTCGTCCGGGCGTCTGTTCCTGCGGGCACCTACCACGCCACGAACTCCGGGGCGGCGAGCCGCTACGAGTTCGCCAGCGAGATCTTCCGCGACGCTGGCCTCGACCCGCGACTCGTCGTTCCCGCCGGCGAGGTCGCGCCGCGTCCGGCACCGCGCCCGGCGTACTCCGTGCTCGGCCACGACGGGTGGGCAGCGACCGCGCTCCCTGCCCTGCGACCGTGGCAGGACGCCCTCGCCGACGCCGCGGCCCATGGCGTGCTCGATCCGCCGGCCCGGGCCGGTCACGTCCCTGAACATCCTGTGGCGATAAAATAGGTGAGTCCTTCCCCGGCCACCACCGCGCACGACCTGTAAGGGAAACCATGTCCACCCTTCGCGTGATCGTCGACCAGATCCTCGCCCCCGTGCCAGGAGGTGTCGGTCGCTACGCCGAGGAACTCACGCGGGCGCTGATCGAGACCGCGCCGGTCGGCGCCTCGGTCGCCGGCATCGTCTCCGCATCGCCAGAGGACCAGTACGAGACCCTGGCGCAGAAGCTGCCAGGGCTCTCCGAGCTGTACAAGTCACCCCTCGCGCGCCGGGAGCTCTCCCTCGCATGGCAGCACGGCTTCACGATCCTGCCGGGCAAGGGAATGGTGCACGCGACGAGCCTGCTCGCGCCCCTCTATCGCCACGACCGCGTCAACGACCGCGAAAACCAGACCGCCGTGACCATCCACGACGTCGTGCCATGGACCCACCCGGAGACGTTGACCCCGCGTGGCGTGCGCTGGCACAAGGCGATGGCCGCACGTGCGTACAAGTACGCGGACGCCGTGATCGTCGTCACGCACGCGGTCGCCGGGCAGCTCTCCGAGTACTTCGACTTCGGCGATCGCCTCCGCGTGGTCGGCGGCGCGGTGAGTTCGACCATGACGGTGCCGGAGGACGCGGATGAGCGCGCAGTCACGCTCGCCCTGCCGGAGCGCTACCTGCTGGCCGTCGGAACGCTGGAGCCGCGCAAGGGGCTCGAGCCGCTCATCCGGTCGCTCGCGCTGCCGCAGACCGACGACATTCCGCTCCTCGTCGTTGGCCCGGCGGGCTGGGGAGACGTTGACGTCGCATCGATCGCCGCGGACGCGGGCCTTGCCCCGTCGCGCGTGCGCACCCTCGGCTACCTGAGCAACGAGGACCTGGCGACGACGATCTCGCGAGCGACCGCGTTCGTGTTCCCGAGCCTCGCAGAGGGCTTCGGGCTGCCCGTGCTCGAGGCGATGAGTCTCGGCACCCCGGTCATCCACTCGGACGATCCCGCCGTCATGGAGGTCGCATCCGACGCCGGTGTGGCCGTCGAGCTGAAGGATCCGCCCGGCTACCCGGAGCGCCTCGCCGACGCCATCGGCGCCGTCGTCGGCGATGAGGACCTCCGCACCAGGATGCGGTTCCAGGGCATCGACCGCTCACACGCGTTCAGCTGGCGGGCATCGGCCGAGAAGGTCTGGCAGCTGCACGCCGACCTGTAGCGGCCGGGAGCGGCCGAGGGCGAGCGCGCGCTACGGCGTCGGCGTCGGGCTCGAGGTCGACCGGATGGCCAGCTTGTCCGCGACAAGCTGCCTGATCTGGGTGAAGTTCGGATTCGGCTCGTAGACGACCGGCGGCACGAGCTCGAGCTGCGCGACCTTCTGGCTCCTCGCCTTGTTGGCGAGTTCGAGGAAGCGCCCGAGCATGTTCTGGGGGATGTCAGTCTTCACGATCTGCCTGCCGGCCGATGCGATCGCGTCGAACTTGTTCAGCACGACGGAGGGCTGGAACTGGGCGAGGATCGCCGCCTGCACCTGCCGCTGGCGCTCCATCCTGTCGTAATCGCTCGTGCCGTGTCGCGAGCGGGCGTACCACTGTGCCGTGTAGCCGTTCATCTTCTGCACGCCGGGGTAGATCCATTTGTGCGTGCCGATCGGCTGGCCGTTCGCGTCGATGCCGCCGCCGATGGGCAGCTTCTCCGTGACGTCGATCGTGATGCCGCCGAGGGCATCCACGAGATCGGAGAAGCCCTGCATGTCGATGATCGCGTAGTACGGGATGGTGATGCCGAGCACGCCCTCCACGGCGTCGCGAGTCGCCTCGATTCCGGGCTGGCTGCCATCCTTGACCGCGTTCGGATACAGCGAGGGATGCGCCTGGCCGTAGGTGTACAGGTAGCTGATCAGGCAGTTGTCGCCGCAGATGTATCCGCCCGGATACGGGCCGTAGAGCGGCGATCCCTTCACGAAGGGCGCCTTCTGCATGTTGCGTGGGACGCCGATCAGGGTCGTCTGGCCGGTCTCAGCGTTAATGCTCGCGACCGAGATGCTGTCCGGGCGAAGGCCGACGCGATCGGGGCCAGCGTCACCGCCGAGGAGGAGCACGTTGTACCGGCCGTTGATCGGGTCGGCGAGGGGCTTGTTGCTGTGGAAGATCGAGCCGACCGTGGACCGCGTGACCCCGACCAGGAACGCCCCGCGCGCGGCGACACCGGAGACGCCGACCATGACGACGATCGCGAGCAGGGCGACGCCGATGCGCGCGGCCGGACCCGCCTTGACGAGGCGTGTCAGGCGCAGGGTGTCGAGCGTGAGGATGACCCAGAGGATCGCGTAGAACACCAGGAAGACCTGCACGACCGTTAACACGATCGAGTTCGTTGCGAGGTCGAGCACGGTCGACTGCGCGGCGAGCCACGCGACGAGCGTCACGATGACGAGGAGCCAGAGCAGCAGCGTGAAGAAGAGGCCGAACTTGCCGAGTCGCCGGGAGCCCGCGACGGCCTGCGCCGAGCCCGGCAGCAGGATGTTGAGCACGACGAGCCACCAGGCGCGGCGCGTCATCTCGCTGCGCGACGACAGGTTCGGATTGCGCACCGGTGTCGGACGCGCGGCGCTTCCTGGCAGGTAGGTCTGGGTCATGGTCTCGGGTTCTTGGCTCGCGATCGCTCGTCGGCCGGTCAGAGCCGGTCTTTCAGGGCGGCGTTCTTCTCTTCGACGAGTTGCTCGAGGGATGCGGAGAAATCGGCGAGACGCGTCGTCAGCCCCTCGTCGCCGACGGCCAGGATCCGCGCGGCCAGGATCCCGGCATTGCGCGCGCCCCCGATCGACACCGTGGCGACGGGGATGCCCGCTGGCATCTGCACGATCGACAGAAGCGAGTCGAGGCCGTCCAGCCTGGCCAGCGGAACGGGCACCCCGATCACGGGGAGAGTGGTCACGGAGGCAAGCATCCCCGGCAGGTGTGCAGCTCCGCCCGCGCCCGCGATGATGACGCCGATGCCGCGACTTGCGGCCTGGCGCCCGTAGCGGATGAGCTTGTCCGGCGTTCGATGCGCAGACACGATCTCGACCTCGGACTCGATGCCGAACTCTGCAAGGCTGTCAGCGGCGGCCTGCATGACGCTCCAGTCGGAGTCCGACCCCATCACGACGGCAACACGAATGGTGCCTGCACGGGGTTCGGACATGCTGACAATGCTAAGCGGGCGCCCCCGCGAGTGCGCTCATGACCGACTGCGTGTCCCCTGAGTGACTGCGGGCATCCGGCCAGGAACCCTCACTCGAAAAAGCCCGCGGCAGCCCTCGCCTGGTAGACGACCTCATCGAGGTCATTGCCGATTGCTGTGACGTGGCCGACCTTCCTGCCCGGCCGGGCCTCCTTGCCGTAGTCGTGGAACTTCACGGTCGGCTGGTCCACCATCGCGGCCGGGTAGCGCGGCACGATCGGGCCCCCAAGCACGTTCACCATGACGCTCCACTCGCGGTGGGTGCCCGTCGCCCCGAGCGGCAGGTCGAGGACGGCACGCAGGTGCTGTTCGAACTGGCTGGTGCGGGCACCGTCGATCGACCAGTGGCCCGTGTTGTGCGGACGCATCGCCAGTTCATTGATGAGGATGCGTTCGTCTGACGTCTCGAACAGCTCGACGGCGAGCACGCCGGTCACGTCGAGGCTTTCCGCCACGGTCGTCGCGATGTCGGCGGCGAGGTCGGCGACCCGCCCGCTGGAGTTCGGCGCAGGGGCGATCACCTCAGCGCAGATGCCGTCGCGCTGCACGCTCTCGACGACCGGCCAGACGCCGAGCTCGCCCGATGGCCTCCTGGCCACCAGCTGGGCGAGCTCGCGCCGGAAACCGACGAGCTCTTCCACCAGGAGATCTCCCCCGCGAGCGAACCAGTCGTCCGCGCCATCCGCGCTCCGCACGACTCGGACGCCCTTGCCGTCGTAGCCACCGCGCGGTGTCTTGACGACGGCAGAACCGCCGTGCGTTTCGAGGAAGGCGCCGAGCTCGGCCGCGGACGCGACGCGCGCCCACTCCGGCACGGGCAGGCCGAGCCTCGTCAGCTCCTCGCGCATCAGCAGCTTGTCCTGGGCGACCGCGAGGGCCGCGGGTCCCGGCCGCACGGCAACACCGCTCTCGACGAGTGCCGCAAGTACCTCCTGTGGCACGTGTTCGTGGTCGAAGGTGATGACGTCCACGTCCCGTGCAAAACGAAGGACTATGTCGACATCCGTGTAGTCACCGACCGCCGTTGTGGCCTGAACGGCAGAACTTCCTTCATTTTCTGAGAGCACTCTCAGTTCGATTCCGAGGGCGATCGCGGGCGGAATCATCATGCGGGCGAGCTGTCCGCCGCCAATTACGCCGACTCTCATCGAAATCCCTTACGTTTCGTGTCGCTCCCTTTGGGGGCGTCATCTCAGCAATGTCGAGGTTTTCGCCACTTAGGCTTGACCAAATCCATTGTTCCCCATCGAGTAGACGGTCGCATGCGCACTCTCCTTGCCCAGCTAGCCCGGTTCGGCGTCGTCGGCGCCGTCGGATTCGTCGTGGATGTCGGCGTATTCAACCTGCTCAGGGTCACCCTCTTCGATCCAGCGACGATCCACGAGGGACCAGTGCTGGCGAAAGTCATCTCGACCAGTCTCGCTATCGTGGTCAACTGGCTCGGAAACCGGTACTGGACGTTCCGCAAGGAAGCACGCAAACATCCCGCGTCCGAGGCTGTCGAATTCTTCGTCGTGAGCCTCGTGGGAATGGGCATCGGCCTCGGCTGCCTCTGGGTCTCGCACTACCTGCTCGGCTACACGTCGCAGCTCGCCGACAACATCTCAGCGAACGTGATCGGCCTTGGGCTCGGCACGCTGTTCCGCTTCGCCCTCTACCGGTGGTGGGTTTTCAACCCGAAGCGTACCGGTGTCAAGCGCGACGGAACGCCGGTTGAGGCCTCCGCCGTCACCTCACGTGGCGCCAGGACTGCGGCGAGCCGAAGCACCGGCGCCGCGACCACGGTTGCCGGCACCTCCGCGGAGCTAGGGTCGGCCGAGACTCCGGTATAGCCAGCCGGCCGCGCGCCACTTCTCGCGGTCGAGGCAGTTGCGGCCGTCGAGGATGATGCGGCCCGCCGCGACAGCCAGGTCTGCGGGCTCGAGCGCCCGGTACTGCTTCCACTCCGTCAGCACCAGCACGACATCCGCGCCGACCGCTGCCTCCTCGGCCGTAGCGACGTACTCGAACTCCGGATGCTGGCGACTGGCGGTCTCGATCGCCTCCGGGTCGGTTGCGACGACTGTCGCGCCCTCCGCACGGATCCTCGCAGCGACATCCAGTGACGGCGAGTCACGCACGTCGTCCGAGTCCGGCTTGAACGCCAGCCCGAGCACCGCGACGCGCTTGCCGTCGAGCGATCCGCCAAGCACCTCGCGCGCGAGGTCGACCATGCGGTCGCGCCTGCGGAGGTTGATCGCGTCGACCTCGCCGAGGAACGCGAGAGAGTTGCCGAGACCGAGTTCCTCGCCGCGAGCCCGGAACGCACGGATGTCCTTGGGCAGGCAGCCACCGCCGAAGCCGAGGCCGGAGTTCAGGAAGCGGCGACCGATCCGCACGTCGTGGCCGATGGCATCCGCCAGCTGCGTGACATCGGCGCCCGTGGCCTCTGCGATCTCGGCCATCGCGTTGATGAAGGAGATCTTGGTCGCAAGAAACGCGTTGGCGGAGACCTTCACCAGCTCGGCCGTCGCGTAGTCGGTCACGATGCGTGGGGTGTCCTTCGCGAGCGCGACCTCGTAGATGCGGTCGAGGATCCCGGCCGCCCGCTCCCCCGCGGCCCCGGCCGCAACGCCGTACACGAGGCGATCCGGGCCGAGCGTGTCCTGGACCGCGAAACCCTCCCGCAGGAACTCCGGGTTCCAGGCGAGCGATGCGTCGGCATCCGCAGTTGCGACCAGGTCGGCCAGGCGCGCCGCCGTGCCGACAGGGACGGTCGATTTGCCAACGACGAGAGCGCCATCCCGCAGGTGCGGGAGGAGGGCGGTGACCGCGGCGTCGACGTAGGTGAGGTCGGCGGCGTACTCGCCCTTCTTCTGGGGCGTTCCGACCGCGATGAAGTGCACCTCTGCATCCGCGACTTCCGACATGTCCGTCGTGAAGCGGAGCCGACCGGACGCGTTCGCCGAGGCGAGGATCTCCGGGAGTCCCGGCTCGAAGAACGGCGCTTTGGCCGCCGCGAGCGCGTCGATCTTGGCCTGGTCGACGTCGACGCCGACGACCTCGTGGCCGAGCTCCGCCATGGACGCGGCGTGCACCGCGCCGAGGTATCCACAGCCAATGACCGATATCTTCACCGTGACTCCGTTCGGTTGTCGTGCCGGGCTTGCGCCGCGGCACCGCCAACCATCCTAGGAAGCCGCGCGCTCTTCGGCGAACCGGCGTCCGCGGTCCCCTCGCTGTGGCCTCTCGTCCCTTCGAACAATTTGAAGGAACATTGCCGCCCGCGGGCCCGGAACGTCGCAGAACGCACCGGAACGAGCGATTCTCCTTCAAATTGTTCGAAGGGACGAGAGGAACTAGCGCGTGCCCCAGACCGTGGTCTCGTCGGAGGGGCGGGTGGCCTCCTGCTGGCGATGGGTGGCGACCGCGTTCTGGCTGAACTCCATGAGGTCGTGAAGGGCGGACTGCACGAGGTCCGCGCTCGGGACGTCCTTCAGGACGACCGGATGATCCAGCCCGGTGTTGATCTGCACGTCTCCGCTCCCGAAGGCGCTCTGCAGCGCCGTCTTCCGCACGGTGATGTCGTACCCGCGGCTGTGCAGCAGCTCCTGGCGCACCCGCACGAGGAACCCGCTGCGGAGCACGATGCGCCGCGTCGTGATCGTGTAATTACGGCCGAGCCACGCGAACAGCGGAAACAGCCACAGCAGGAGCACGAGCAGCACTCCTCCGATGAGGACCCCGATGTTCTCCCAGCTCTCCGGGAACTGCCCGTAGAAGTAGCACGCCGCCCCGACGACCAGGATCAGCGCGATGCTCGGCCAGAACATCGCCCGGGCGTGTGGACGCAGTCTCGCGACCACCCGCTCGGCCGGCGCGCCGAGCGTGGCATCGCCCTCCTGCGCGCGAGCGTCTCCTGACATGCCTCATTCATACCGCAGGTGCGTCACGTCTCCCGCCGCGACAGCCTGTAGTCGCGCATCCCGACCGTGGCGCACCACGAGCCGACCGGTGTCATCGATGCCGACCGCGGTGCCGATCAGGTCGTCCCCGCCCGGAAGTTCGACCCGCACCTCCTGCCCGAGAGTGCCGCACCACTCCGAGACGACCCGCTGGATGCCGCTGGCCGCGGCATCCCCGCCCGCAGCGGCAAAGCGCTCGAGGAGTTCGGCCAGCGCGCCGAGGTACCCGGCGAGCAGCGCGTCGACGACGGCATCCCGATGCTCGATCGACGCAGCACCGTCGCCGACCGGACCGACCGCACCAACTCCGGCGACCCTGGCACCGGCGAGAGCCAGGGATGTCGCCGTCGGCACCGGCAGTTCGCTCTCGTCCAGGAACAGGTTGACGCCTGTTCCCACAATCACAGCATCGGCGCCCGCGACCAGTTCGGCGAGGACCCCGCACACCTTGCGTCCGTCGACCTGCACGTCGTTCGGCCACTTCAGCCGAGTGCGCCCACCGCCGACGAGCGAATCGACCACACGGCTCATGGCCACACCGGCCATCAGGGGCAACCAGCCGAAGTGCTCGATTCCGAGATGACCGCCGGCGGGCAGCGCCGGTCGCAGCAGCACGGAGAAGGCGATCGTGCGACCGGGCGGTGCGACCCAGGTGCGGCCGAGCCTGCCCCTGCCACCCGTCTGGCTGAGGGTCAGGACGCTCGACAGGTGTGGAGCGTCGCCGGCGGCGACAGCGGCAGCAAGCACGTCATTGGTCGACCCGGCCTCCTCGAGCACGACGAGGCGGGGGGTCAGTGCGAGAGTCTTCGGCAGGTCCACGCGCACGAGCATAATCGGCCGCTCACGAGCCGGTAGGTTGTAATCCATGTCACGCTGGGGCCGGGTGCTCGTCATCATGCCGACCTACAACGAGGCGGCAAGTCTCGAACCCGTCGCATCCCACCTGCTCTCAACCGTCGCCGACGTCGACCTGCTCGTGGTGGACGACGGCAGCCCGGACGGCACCGGCGCCATCGCAGACCGGATGGCCGGCGCAGATCCCCGCGTGCACGTGCTGCACCGCACGAGCAAGGATGGCCTCGGCCGCGCATACATCGCCGGCTTCGAGTGGGCCCGTGCGGCGGGCTACGAGAGCGTCGTCGAGATGGATGCAGACGGCTCGCACCCGGCCGAGGCGCTGCCCGCCATGCTCGACGCGCTGCACAACGGCATCCCACGCCCCGGCGTCGTCATCGGCTCACGCTGGATCGCCGGCGGCGCGGTGTCCAACTGGTCGCGCAGGCGGGTCTGGCTGAGCCGCACGGCCAACGCGTACGCGCGACTGGCGCTGCGCATCCCGGCAAAGGATGTCACCGCCGGGTTCCGCGCATACCCGATCGAGGTCGTCACGGAGTTCGCACCGGGCGTCGACTCGCGCGGCTACTCGTTCCAAATCGAGATGACCATGCGCGTGTTCGACTCCGGGCTGCCGATCGTCGAGGTTCCGATCGTGTTCCGCGAGCGCGAGGCTGGGTCATCCAAGATGGGCGGAGCCATCGTCGCCGAGGCCATGGCCGGCGTCACCCGCTGGGGGTTCCTCCGTCGCTTCGCGAGACGCACGACGCGGCGCACCGACAGGTAGACCGACCGCGCCGGGTAGCCGATCGCGAGAGCGACATACCCGCTCACCGACCGGTCGAGAGCCCCGAGCGCGCGCTTGCGGTCCCAGACGTAGCGCAGCCTTCCGCCTGCCCTGCCCATGGCCAGTTTGCGGAGCGGTATGTCGTGGCGTTCGCGCTCGGCAACGAGGTTCGCCACGATGTCCAGCCAGTCGTTGGCGGCAGCGGGGTGAAAGTAGTTGTCGTCGAGCCACTGGGCATCCGGCTTCCTGAAGTGCCCGGCGATCAGCTCCTCGCTCGACTGCAGCAGTCCGCTGCCCTCGAACACCGGGTTGATGAGACGCCGCGAAACGCCGAAGTCGCTGAGCGCGATGCCGGGGATGCCGAGCGATACAGCCTCGATCAGCGCGGTCGAGCTCACCGTCACGAGACCGGCCGCACGCTCGAGGTGATAGCTCATGGATCCGCTCTCGACCACGAGGTTCTCCGGCCGATCCTCGAGCTCGTCGAGCAGCACGTCGTACGGGTGGTACTCGCGATGGGTCTGGGCCTCGCCCGCGACGGCACGAAGCTTCACCACGACGCGGTAGTCGGGGTGGCTGCGCGCCGTCTCAGCCAGCCAGCCGAGGATGCGGAGCCGCTCGCCGCGATAGCGCGGCACCTTCGCCTGCACGGCGAACACGATCTCGTCCCGCGCCGGCGCGTCGACGGCCACATCATCGTCCGGATGTTCGAGGAACGGGAGCCTGGCGAGCCCGAACCGCTGCTCGAGCCCCATCGACTCCGCGACCTCGGTGAACGCCTGGATTTCCCGCCGCGAATGCAGCAGGATGACATCGACCTGCGACCGGAACGTGAGCGCCTTGCGCGTGGCCGGGTAGGAGATTCCCGGCAGCCCGGAGACGAACACCGGCCTGCGTTCGGACACCGCGAGAACCTCGCGGAGGACGACGCGGATCAGCGGACCACGCAGCGACAGCAGCACGACATCCGGCTGCATGCCCTTCGCGAGCGCTCTCAGGGCAGAAAGGGAAACAACGGGCGGTTCGGCGTCGACCCCGTCGAAGCCCTCGACGGCGGCGGCACGCTGCGCCGGGCTCGGCAGGGTCGGCGTCTCGACGATCACGAGCGAACGTTCGCCGTCCATGCGCGCGAGGGCGGCCGCGCCCCACTTCAGGTAGGAGTCAGAGTCGACGATTGCCAGTATCTTCATGCGGTCGGCGTCACGCCGGGGTGCGGCGGAGCTTCGCAAGGGGCGCGAACTCCCCTGGGAAGATGCGCTTGACCCCGTCGCCCATGGCCTCGCCGAGCACGCGGATGTCGCGCACGAGGTGCTCGAATCCGACCGGCTCGAGGGATGCGGCGTGGTCCGATCCCCACATCGTGCGGTCGAGCGTGATGTGGCGTTCGACCATGACGGCGCCGAGTGCGACGGCGGCGATCGAGATCTGCAGTCCGCGCTCGTGGCCGGAGTAGCCGATCGGGACGCCCGGGAACCGATCCTGCAGCGTCGTGATCATGCGCAGGTTCGCCTCCTCCGGCGGAAGCGGATAGGTCGAGGTCGCGTGCAGGATCACCAGGTTGTCCGTGCCGAGGACGGCGACCGCGCGATCGATCTGCTCCATCGTCGACATGCCGGTGGAGAGGATGATCGGCTTGCCCGTGCGGGCCAGGGCCTCGAGCATCGCGATGTCCGTGACGGAGGCCGACGCCACCTTGTGTGCGACGACGCTCAGGTCTTCGAGGAATTCGACGGCCTGCTCGTCCCAGGGGGACGCGAACCAGTCGAGCCCGCGAAGGGTCGCGTAGTCGCCGATCTCGATGTACTGCTCGCGGTCGAACTCGACGCGGTAGCGGTAGTCGAGGTAGGTCATGGTGCCCCACGGCGTCTCGCGCAGCTGGGTCTTCATGTGCTCCGGCGTCGAGATGGCCGGCGTGCGCTTCTGGAACTTCACGGCCTGCGCGCCGGCATCCGCCGCGACATCGATGAGCTGCTTGGCGAGGTCGACGTCCCCGTTGTGGTTGAGACCGATCTCTGCGATGACGTAGACGGGTTCTCCGGCGCCTACTGCAGTTCCGCCCAGGCTGATGGCCATGGCTGCTCCCTCGTGTTCGTTGGTGTTTCGCTGTGGTGTGACGTTTCTGGTGCGCGGAGGATGCGCTCTGAGACCTCGCGGATGGCCGCGTCGCCGCCCCTGCGCGACAGCACGACGCGAGAGGCCGCGATGACGTCGGGGTGCGCATCGGCGACCGCGATGGGCCAGCCGACCAGGCGCATGGCCGGGAGGTCGTTCAGGTCGTTGCCCACATACGCGGTACGGATGAGGTCGACCCCGCGCTCGGCGGCCCAGGCCTGGATTTCCGTCGCCTTGTCCTCGATGCCCTGGCGGACATCCACGTGAAGCTTCCGACCCCGGGTCGTGACGACGGGGTTCACCTCTTTCGAGAGGATGAGGATCGGGAAGCCGGCCTTCCGCAGCATCTCGATCCCGGCGCCGTCCGAGCGGTTCGCGATCACGAATTCGCGACCATCGGCCCCGACGAGCACGCGGTCGTCGGTGTGGACGCCGTCGAAGTCCGTGACGAGCGCGTCGACGTCGATGGCGGCATCCGACTCGAACAGCGGCGCGAGCGCCTGCGCCATCCTGAGGTCTGCCTCCGTGTCGATCTCGATTGCGCGAACCGTGTCGACGACGCAGACGGCGACCCTGCCGAAGAACCGGTGGCCCGCCTGGCGGAACCCGGCCGTCCTCATGACGTAGAACGCACCGGTCTCGGCGAACTCGGCCTCGCGCTCCTGCCTTCGCAGCCGCACCGCGGAGTCGTGGTTGATGCCGGTCGCGCCCTCCGTGCCCTGCTTCCAGAGGAACGTGTGGCTCTCGACCCCGGAAAACACGGAGTCAGCATCATTGCTGAGCACGCGATCGATGGCAGCGTCGAGATCGCCAGCGTCGATGAACGGAGACGTCGCCTGGATGAAGGCGAGCACTCGCGGCGCAGGCTTCAGCTTGTCGAGCGCGTGCAGCAGCGCGGACTCGGAGGATGCCGTGTCACCCGAGAGATCGGCTGGACGCAACACGACCTCGGCTCCCGCCGCGCGAGCCTCGAGGGCGATCGCCGGGTCGTCCGTCGAGACGACGACCCGGTCGATCAGGCGAGACGCGGTTGCCGCATCGATCGCCCTGGCAACCAGCGTGCGTCCCCCGACGCGACGCAGGTTCTTGCCAGGCACACCCTTCGAGCCACCCCGAGCAGGGATGATCGCGACTACTCCCACGACTGACCTCCCCCTCGTTGTGCAGCCGACGCACCGGCGGGTGCTCGTCGCTCCAACCTAGGAAGCCGGGTTGTCCGTGGGGTGCCCGCACGGTTAACACGAGGCAATCGGAGCGTGCACGATTGGCATTTGCGGTGATCTCGTGCCGCAATCTTGGAGGATTCAGACAACGAGTCGGCCCGTGTCTCGTCGGTAGGCTAACTCGGGTGACTCCTGATAACGCCGCCACCGCCCCCGCCACCGCTGAGTCAACGGCCGCGGCCGCAGGGACTCCGGACATGTACACGACGGCGGGCAAGCTCGCCGACCTGAAGGTGCGCTATCACGAGGCCGTCACCGCCAGCGGCGAGGCGGCCATCGAGAAGCAGCATAAGAAAGGCAAGAAGACTGCGCGCGAGCGCATCGAGCAGCTGCTCGACCACGGTTCCTTCGTCGAACTCGACGAGTTCGTGCGCCACCGCACCCACGCGTTCGGAATGGAGAAGTCCCGGCCATACGGCGACGCGGTGGTCACCGGCACGGGCACCATCCACGGTCGCCAGGTCGCCGTGTACTCGCAGGACTTCACGATCTTCGGTGGCTCGCTCGGCGAAGTCGCCGGCGAGAAGATCATCAAGGTCATGGACCTCGCGCTCAAGACGGGCGTTCCCATCATCGGGATGCTCGACTCCGGTGGTGCGCGCATCCAGGAGGGCGTCGTGGCCCTCGGCAAGTACGGCGAGATCTTCCGTCGCAACACCCAGGCGTCCGGCGTCATCCCGCAGATCTCGATCATCATGGGACCAGCCGCCGGCGGCGCCGTGTACTCCCCCGCGCTGACCGACTTCGTGATCATGGTGGACAAGACCAGCCAGATGTTCGTGACCGGCCCGGATGTCATCAAGACCGTCACCGGCGAGGATGTCGGAATGGAAGAGCTCGGCGGAGCGCTCACCCACAACAAGATCTCCGGCGTCGCACACTGGCTGGCGAGCGACGAGGATGACGCGCTCGACTACGCGCGCACCCTGCTGTCGTTCCTCCCGGACAACAACCTCGCGGAGATCCCCGTCTACGAGAGCGAAGTCGACCTCGAGGTCACGGACGAGGACCGCAGGCTCAACACCCTCATCCCCGACTCCCCCAACCAGCCGTACGACGTGAAGACCGTCATCGAAGACATCGTCGACAACGCGGACTTCCTCGAGGTGCAGCCGCTGTTCGCGCCCAACATCGTGATCGGATTCGGCCGGGTCGAGGGGCGCTCCGTCGGCATCATCGCGAACCAGCCGCAGGCGATGGCAG
>Ga0247779_1001106_pt1 | contig 13652 bp, 17 predicted proteins | sample UWRJL221509R5_FD_179925 | JGI IMG/M metagenome (GOLD analysis project Ga0247779, IMG submission 179925) | Plant litter microbial communities from Arlington Agricultural Research Station in Wisconsin, United States - UWRJ-L221-509R-5 | ecosystem: Environmental > Terrestrial > Plant litter >...
GCTGAACTTTGGATGACGGAGAGACAGCAACCATATTTGGGTTCGTGGGGAGGAAGAAAACTGAATGCACTTATGATACATATTACAATGCGATTGTGAAAATGGCAAATAAATAATATGTTGATTGCAATGTTTAATAGTTGCTACTCATTTACTATTGAGTCATTGGAATTTCTACTTTTGTTAGTCCTCTCCCTCCATTTTAACAATGTTGATATTGATCGGACAACTGAGTGAGTGCTGGATATTTTTCGAAAATGTTTTTTCCAATCTTCGGATGGGCACTTTATCGAAAGAGCTTGAACACCTACGCAGTGATCTGTGGGTCCACATGACAGCCTCCCGTCTTCCTTCAAGGCATCTGTCGGCCTTACGTAGGATGCGAAGTTCCCTCCTTCGTGGTACCAGCGGTAACAGAATCCAGTGTAACCCGAACATACTAAAGAAGTTGTCGCGGGCTGGTCTCTATCATTGGTGAGCATGGTGACCATTCCACAGCCTTGGACGTTGTAAGTAGAAGATATAAGGAGAAGATCTCCATTTCCAACGGGCGTACTGCCCCGCAAGAGCATTGCGTGGTCGTACCAATGAAGAATTTGCTTGCTGATATATTTCTCTATATCCGTGCCTCTGAAGGTGGGATGAAACGTTGTATGTCGCCCCCCACTCAGAACAACTATGGCGGAGCCAGACTGGCATTTTTTGGATCCTTTCATGCTGAATGCATACTTTCGTGATCTTCCCAAAAGCCATTCATTTCAGTCAAGAAGCTTGCAACAGTACCAAGTAGACATGGTCCTTACCTTCCGTGATACACACTTTGTTGAGTGTTTGGCACCAAATTTTCGCAACGGTAGATCTGAGAGTCACCTATATCGCGAAGGCTGACCAGGCTATTACCCTCTTCGATGTAAAATTGAGAAAATTCTGGAGGGGGAGATAATCCTCGAGCCTTATTTTCGTCATAAGAATTTAGGATGTTAAATATTGTGTGAAATCCTCCCAAGCCGTTGAAAAATCCGACGTCTCCAACTTGAGTGGACAATGGAAGTGCCGCTGGTTCTCCTTTGCCATTAGGCGAAGTAGAGTGAAGGCTTGGAGAAGAATCCCAGATAGGTATGTCCCGTATGCTGAACTCTAGCATTTTCGTCTGCATGAAGGCTAAGATATGATTATGGATAGGTTCTTTAATGTGATGCGATAAATGCTGAATTTCCATATGATGCTGGCATGTGAGTCGGAGGAGCATATTGCATAGTATGGATTGTACGCACCTGCCTCCCGAATTGTTCAAGGTATACGTCTGCATTACAAAATTTAATAGGTTAGACATGTTGGGAACTACAATCAAGATAGCTTACGCTGGCATGAAATTTGCGGCTCCGATTTATAACCTCTTGGGTCTCCGAGGAAGGAACTGCTTCTTCGATGCCCATATTGCCTCCGAGGGTTGAGTGCTTGTGGACCTTCAGCGGCCGCTGAGTCCCTTTCTAAAGATCTAACTCAGAGGCTATAAAGCATAGCAAATGGTCATAAATGAGCCTACCTGTTCTCTTGCTATTGTTATACTGCGAGGTCGGAGCTGCGAGATCGTTTTCTTTTATTAAGTTGTGACAAAGAAGTAACAAAGGGCACTTGCCATGACTGCCAAAGAATTGACTCGGACTTTGCAGTTGTGAAGATCCTGGTGACGAATATAAGCTCAGAGCATCCACACTGCTCGTACTACTGGCTTGATGAACATGATGATAAACATTCAGGGTTTCGATCTTGGGTCTATGTAGTGTCATAGGAACGCTATTGGCGATAGTGCTGGTATTATGACTGTTATTGTCCGTTTGTGTCCCAAGCCCATTCTGTTCAGTTACATCCATGTAAGCAACAATAGCTTCATGCAATGCATATGATGAGGGCATGCCTTCTGTTGTCCATAGTCAGCCTGAATGGCGTCGTGAGTTTTACGAAATAGTCCACTTCGCTACACGCACCCTGTTCCTATTCGACGATGGAGTATCATCATCACAAGAGGGGAGATATTGGTTATGCATATTAGACATCGTGCTGTTTATAATATTATAACTGTTATTGTTGACGGTGCTACTATGGACTCCAGTGGGCGGTATAAAAAATGGGTTATAATTCGGAATGGTAGGTTCTATTAGGGACTGGTATCGAATCCCAGATGATTGGGTGCTATGCGAACTTCGGAAAGCAGCCGATGAAGTAGACTCGCAGTCATCAAAAGTCGTTGTTTGAGCGGGCTACAAAGCAATAGAGTGAGCATATTTAAAAACTTCGTTTTCAATTGACACACCTGTGTACTCATTATTCCTCGAGTTTCTTCTGTGCAATCTCAATGTATGATTTCAAGTCCACGATGTTAGGCTACGGCGTCGGAGCTAAATAAGGTGTTCCCAAGCGTGGGGACGTCCGTCGTCAAGTGCGGATGACTGTTTGAAATAGCTGTGCACCGCCGACATGTCCTCAATTCATGTGCCAGGCGATAACTATAGGAGCTTCATATTCTTAAATTTCTGAAGACACACACCACGGGACAAATGACGTACAACTGGACTTTATCGAATATTGAAGCAGAATAGAGATCAGAAGTGCATTCTAGCGGATTTGATTCTTGAGACTCGAGAGCTAAAGCGGAGTGTAAACTTGAAAACGTCTCCTGTTACGAATGCTGAGACAGCACAAGTAAACAATTTGTTTCTCTAGCTGGAGTACGAATTATCTAGCGAGGGGAATAAGTTGATGTCTAAGTAGTCGAACGTGGAGGACTTGTTCCAACTTCTTAGTGGTTGGAATCTGACAAGGCCTTGCCAAGCAGAGACAAATAACGTACGCGTCGCCTCAACGCGTACTCATCCATTAAGAGTCAAATCCATAACTTCAGGAAGCATAATCCGCTACTAAACCTCCACTAATTTCTAGTCTCCAAGAACGCAATCTACATACATACAAGAATGGTCGCAACGACAACAGAACAAGTACGTCGATATTCTTCTCATAAGATGGAGGAAGTGAATTTCGCTGACATCAGATTTATGTTGTGTTTCCTTTATCTAGCTAACAGCTCTCGCTGGGACTACAGTCAGTATGTCCTTTTGAAAAATATCGCTAGGATTTCTCTGACTCTTTAATCGTGGCAATTGCAGTCGTTCATCCCTTGGTGTTATTGTCAGTAACGGACCACCACGCCCGATCAGTTTCGCGGAACACACAAAAGCGAGTGGTGGGCGTGTTGCTTGGACAGGATAATGGAAAGACGATAAATGTTGCAAACTCGTTCGGTATCCCGTTCGAGGAAGATGAGAAGGATAGCAAGACGTGGTTCCTTGACCATAATTACATCGAGGGCATGTACGAGATGTTCAAGAAGGTCAATGGTGCGTTGGTTGTTTTTTTGAAACTGTGATTCATACGCTGATCTTATGTCTTTTGAATAGCGAAGGAACGTATGATTGGATGGTACCATACTGGTCCTAAATTGAGGGCTTCAGATCAGGAGATCAACGACCTATTCAAGCGATTCATTGCTCGACCTGTCATGGTCATCGTTGATGTGCGGCCACAGGCCGTAGGAATGCCCACCGACTCCTACTTCGCTGTCGAGGAGATCAAGGATGTAAGGACTTAATGAGATGCCATGTGTAACAAAAGAAAAGCTGAATGTTAATCATCCACAGGATGGTACAGAGACACGGAAGACATTCCTCCACGTCCCATCTGCCATTGAGGCAGAAGAAGCGGAAGAAATTGGTGTTGAGCATTTGCTACGCGACATCAAGGACTCAACGACAACGACACTCGCCACTCGTGTCAGCGAACAACTTGCTTCATTACGCGGGCTGCAATCTCGTCTATCAGACATTCAAAAATACTTGGTGGAAGTCGCGGAAGGCAGAATGCCTGTGAACCATCAAATCGTCTACCACCTCCAAGACGCCCTTAATCTCCTTCCCGATCTTACCGACTCAGTCACGACACAAAGCTTTGCGTCGAGCACTAACGACCAGATGCTGGTGGTCTATCTCAGCAGTCTATTGAGAGCTGTCATCGCGCTACATGCATTGGTCGATAACAAGGCGACAATTGGGCGGGCGGAGCTTGAAGAGGGTGAGAAGAAAGAGAAAGAAACCAAAGATATCAAGGAGAAGAAGGAATCGTCTCCAGATACAAATTCCGGAAAATCTGAGAGCAAGTAGAAACTTTTCGGTGACTTTTACTTTTGCTGTACCTTTGTATTTTTTTCCCCGCATAATTTCACTTCGACATATATCCAATTTTCATTGTAGATTCCCTGAACGCGTGTCTGTTCCAAAACGTCTGTAATGGGTGCTTATCTCTTCTTTCCAAGAACGTTTTACAAATCTAAGTGACACCTTGCCTGTCTTCTGGCGCGCTTCTTGTTTTTTTTTCTCGCGGTGTGAGGTTATGTGTGAGAAAAATGAAGAGCTGTTCGAGTCACTTATCGAAAACATGGAAAAGTGAGCTGGTAAATGAATTAAAGGAGCCTCAAGGACAAGCCACGATGCAGAAGGAATGACATATGATGCGCGAGACATTTATTACGTAATCTCAGGGTTAGTCATTGATAACGCGGCCTTGTTTTTTATTTTTTCGGCTGCGTGTTGAGGATTTTGATTTGTTGCCGGCATTGAAAAATCCCTTTTCTTCCCTAACCACCATCCATCTTCCCTTTTTTTCCTTGCCTACTTCGTTGGTTAGGAATCCATTCAGTACGTTCATCGTCCATTTTCACTGTTATTCGTCCCTAGGACCATCTCTCCCGATATCTGGTGCACGTTATATGTTTCAGAGGAGCAAAATTGTTGCACTGAGATGACGGATGGACTTAGGGCACTCTTATGGGTACTGCGGTGCACGTAGCATACCTTCCTGACACCTTCGTGATACGGCCTACTGAAAGTGTCGTGATCAGACAGAGAAGGTCCTGGGATGAAAACTCTCGCCATTGGTCCCTCTATCGTTGTGAACGTACGCTAATCAACTTTTTCTTGACTTCTTCAGATCATAAAAAAAGTCTTCTCCTCAACTTTAAATCCCAAAACACCAAGAAAAGTCATGTCTGGACGAGGATGCTTCAACTGCGGTGGTTGTGCGTGTTGTTGTTGTCGTTGATGTTTTTCCACCCTTTCTATCTTCCCCACTTCATCCTACCTATTTTCATCTTCCAAGGGGGATTTTTTTTGGATGTTTCTTTCTTTCCTAGGAAGCTTTTACTCCAGTCTCTCCTACCATGAGCGGGACGCAGCAGAGCCACCACTTGTTATTATGTATGGCCATGGACTTTTTTTGTTATCCCTCCCAACCATCACCTCCTTACTACCCCCTTCTTGCCTATTTTTGCGTGGGCGCGATCCTACGAAAGGATCAGGTGGGTGCTCCATCTGGTCCTTTTCGATGGATTGTGTGCACATTCCGTTCCGGCTTCCCGTTCGTATACCTTCATTTGCGCTTTGTTGGTGGTTGCTTGCGAAAAAGCCCTCTGTGTTCCTCATCGGCGGTCGACCTTCACTGTTCGTCGCTCGCCTTGTCAGAACTCATAGTTCGCACACCCTTCATTCAGCTGTCACTTTGGAGATCATCTACAAACGTCGAAGTCGCCATGGCCGCCGCCCATTTATGCATCATTAGAGATGGACCATTCTCGATAAAACGGAAATTCCACTGTCGTACTACGCTACCCCCTCTCTGCCCCCTCTACTGCCCCCTCTACCCATTTATTTCGCTATCTTTGTTGTCATTGTCGTGAATCTGTTGTCTCATCTATGTTATAGTCGGCCATCAAGCAGCAAACTGCCCCAAAGCTGGAACCCCCACTTGGCATGTATCTTTTTTTGCTTTGGAAACACCGAGTCGGGACTTACTTTTTTTCTTCTTGTAGCTACAACTGTGAGAATAACTTTTCTGTTTCTGTTTTGCTGTAATACTGATACCCTTTTACTTTTTCAAGGCGGAGCTGATGGCCACGTTTCCCGCGATTGCAGTGCTCCACCCAAGGCTAAGTCCTGCTACAAGTGCGGTCAGGAAGGCCACATCGTATGTCCTTTGTCTTTTATTATTGGCTATGATCATCATATGAATCAACCTTTTTTTATTTCTCTGCCTCCAGTCCCGCGACTGCCCTGACGCTGCCGCTTCCGGAGGAGCTGGAGGCTACTCCGGAAACTCTGGTGCTGAGTGCTACAAGTGCGGCAAAGTAGGTCACATCGCTCGTGCGTGCCCTGACGCCGGTGCATCCAACGACCGTGGCGACAGGGGTTACAGCTCCTTCAACAACAGCGGATCTTCCAAAACTTGGTACGAGGTACCCCTTTCTTCGCCTGTACACAGTTTAAATTTCTTCTTTCTTTTAGCTACTCCTGCGGAGGCGTTGGTCACTTGTCCCGTGACTGCGTGCAAGGACCTAAGTGCTACAACTGCTCTGGAACTGTTAGTTCCTTTTGTCTGTAAACTGTCTCCTAATCAACTTCCTAATTTTTTACTACTAGGGTCACATCAGCCGCGATTGCCCTCAAGCCCAGAAGCGCGCCTGCTACACCTGCGGATCTGAGGGCCACATCTCCCGTGATTGCCCCGGAGCTGGGACTGCCGATGCATCTGCTTAAAAAACACCCACGTTCTTGACGCCGTTGTTGGAACCATTGCGGAGGAGAAGGGGGAGGGGAAGAGGTGTTGTTGTCGTTGTGGTCATTCACGTCACGTCATTCTCTCTATTGCTGTTGCTTGCCTCTGTAATATAACGTACTCATTCATCCGTCTTCATCTCCTTGTATCCAGTTTTTCTTGTCCTTCTTGTTGTTACTTTTTTACCTTCCATATACACACACCTTACGCATATCGTCCTCGATCGTCGTTTTATTCATTTGCCTCTGCCGTTCGGTGTTACTTTTTCAGTAATATCTAGGATTGAATTGCCCACTTACTAGTTATCCATGCAAACATTTCAATTGCACGACGTGTCGTTTGATTCCAATGATAGTTTTGCTACCTTCAGGTACAGGAGAAGTAGGATTTATGAGTAAATGCTCGGAACACCTCTCTAAAGTACAGGTATACGGAACGATGACAAGAAATGTTATTGATGGAAAAAGGTAAAAGTTTCGGGTCACCGTATACTAATGTTTGAAGAATGAGATAACGAATTGTTTGTCTCTGAGCCGGACTAAGTAGATGGGTCTGCAGGGGGTTCCTCCAACCCATTTCGACCCTCTAAGTGATGGGGATAAAGAACGTGAAGAATCTCCGGAAGTTCGATGTCTTTCAACTTGACTTCACCGACGGATATGACGCTGACGCCTAGATCGCGAATGCCTTCGATGGCTTGCGAAGTCTGAAGCTTTGAATATTCCGTCTCTTCTTCTGACTCAAAGACCTTCGCATTGATCTCGCGAACAATATCCAAGCTACACATAATTTGACCACCAAGTGCGTTACTGCTGATACGGGCAGATAGATTGACCATGGGACCGAAATAATCCATATGATTGGTGGTAGCATCCGTTTCACAGAGCGGGGTGCCACTGTGGATACCCATGCGTACAGAAAGACCACAAGCTAGAAGATGACCTTTCTCATCATATATGGGTTTTCCATCTCTGCATTCGAGGATTTCGAGCGGCCATTGCTCGTTTAAGAGCTCGACCTGTATGGTTAGACACCACCAAACTGCCGCAAGACTAGTAGGGAAGGAACACATGAATGCATCTCCTTCGTTCTTCACCTCGTATCCACCACATAATCGTAGATGACGACGCAGAAGGGTATTGTGCATCCTGATAGCTGTGGCCATGCCCGGATTTACTTCCCAAAGATGGGTTGAGTTAGGGATATCAGTGAAAACGAGAGCAACATGGCCAGTGGGAGCGAATACTTCGGGGAGCATTATATCCTGTCGTACACGAGATAGCATTCAGATGCAACCGTGAAATCGTCTAATTCGCAGTGGCGGTACATGGTGTGTGGCATGTGATGAGACGATTACTTTATAACGCGTACTGCTAAATTACCGCGTTGCGTTGTCGAGTTTGGCACTGTGCTACCTTAATTCATCATCAACTACGAGTCGGTGATCCTGTTATTTTTTGCTCAGCATGTGAGTTGCTGAATGTATGCCGATTTATCTATATATTTTCCAGGTGTTCATGAATTGCTTTTCAGTTTGCGCATCCTGAAAGAAGGGAAGGACGAACTCACGATCAACGACGAACAGCTAAAATTCAATCATGCAAGCACTCTGTCTATCGCGCTCTGCTTCGAGGCTCCCTGTAGCCTTTTCTGCTGCTGCTGCTGCTACGAGTGCTACATTTAGTGGCTTACGTGCCGCCTCTTCTTGTGTTGCTGTTGTTGCTGGTGTTTCGCCGTTGCAATACAGAAGTTTCTCAAAGAGCACAAGGATCTCATCATCATCATCATCATCATCACCATCCTCTCCTCTCCGTCGTAAAGCAAAGCAAAGACAACAACAACCTAGCGATGCTCATGCTTACCGCCGCGACGAATATATTTCTAATGAAAAACATCCTATTGAACCTTATTTTACCGGGTTGGAGGATCAGAGATGTTGGAATTGTGGTTCATGTGAGTGATTTTTACTCTTTGTTTCATTCGGGGTGGTTGTAATTCTCTTCTATTCGACGGTGTCCTATTTATTTGTCTGAGATTTTTCCTCTTTTTTGGCTTTGTGATGATGACAGGAGAGATTTTATTCTCCAATTTCCTTTGTTGCTTTTAATTAGGTTTTTCTCTGTTCTCCGAGAATGTTGCTGATACAGATCTTTTTTTTTAAAAAAAGTGGATCACTTCTCCAAAATGTGTCCACTCAAAGGCAAGAGTCCATGGTACATTTCATCTAATATAGAGACGCTGTTTCAAGGTCTCATGTTCCCGCCTTCTTTACAGCTATGATTGTGAGCAATTTTACTGCCCACACTTCTCGTGGTGTATGTAACGACTTTTTGACTAGGTGGTGAACTCGGCCACTTGGCTATCGAATGTGAGAACCCAATCAAACTCAAGAGATGTTACGTCTGCGGCCAAGAAGGGCATATTGTGCGTAAAGAATATTCTTCAAATTGTAGCTTTATTGAATATTTTGGAATCTAGTCTACAAAATGCCCTCAAGATACCGATTCTACTGGTAGACAGTTGAAAACAGCAATAAAACACACCTCGAATATGACTTGGTATGTTGATGTTCAGAATATAGCACATCGTTTTCATTCATATTTTTCCTAGCTTCTCTTGCGGTGCTAAAGGCCACATGGCGGCAGACTGCCAAAGGGGACTGAGGTGCTATAACTGCTCACAGTTTGTATGTCGCATTTTATTCACATTTTTTCTGTTCTTTGTCGTAATTTTTTTTTTCCATTGCAGGGACACTTGAGCAAAGATTGCCCTGAACCTTATAATCGAGGCTGCTATACATGCGGTTCTAATGATCATTTTGCCCGCAACTGTCCTGCCAAAATTCGCAAGTGAACACATAGTGAATTCATTGTAATAGTAGTTACATATAATAAATAATCTAGAGGAGTCTCGACTGACTGAGCCATCAAAAAGTTAACATGATAAAGGGGGGAACCCGGCTCGATCCGAGCTCCGCTGACTTTACCCGTGTTTTGCCCCCCAGCAAACAGTTAGTCGTTGTTATTCCATTTCTTTTTCCGATTCTCTCTTAGAAAACGGGCTTCGAGTCTCTCTTCCCTTAAAAATACATTAGAAAATGCAAGGACTCCGCCTGGCGCGCTCAGCGGTCGCACCCCTCAGGACCACCGTGCACCGTAGATGCCTCGCAACAGCGACCGCGAACCATGCCGAACTCTCTCGCAGCGACACCGCGACCTCCTCGCCTTCGTCTGCCCAGAAGACTCCTATCCCTATCGGAAACATTGAGGCACAGTGGGAACGTTTGTCCAATGAGGAGAAGCTCTCTGTGCATGAGCAGCTCGAGGTCCTCCAACAGAAAGACTGGAAGGAACTTACTTTGGACGAGAAAAAGGCTGGTGCGTGGAGTTATGCTTTGCTGCGTCGGTGAGATGTACGCGGTTTTGTGTTTAACACGTCCTGTGTTCTCTGCAGCCTACTACGTGGCGTTCGGTCCTCATGGCCCCAGGACCCCCACCAGCCAGCCCGGAGACAACCTTAAGATTTTATTGTCCACTCTCGCGCTTGTTGGTGTCAGCGGCGCCGTCTACTTTGCTATCAAGGCCGTTGGTAAGTGTCGTGTGCATATGTTCATAATGTGTACATAATTTTCTGACTATTTGCGTCCTCTTTTTCGTCGTTATATGTAGGTGGTGAACCACCAAAGACGATGACTAAGGAATGGCAAGAAGCTTCGAACCAGATTGCTTTGGAGAAGAAGATGAACCCTATCACTGGTATGTTCCTCTCTGTCTGTTTGTTTTTCTCCCTTTCCTCCCGACGTGGTCATTATTCCTATCATGGAGTTGTCGGTCCGCCGTTATTATCTCCGCCTCACCCCTTCTCCATTTGCTACGCGTTCATACCTGGGCACGAAAACTAATACAAATTTTTAAAAGGTATCTCATCAGAGGGTTACTCCGGAAAGGGCTTCGTTCAATCCAAGTAGAATACCAAACACTCCCTGTTACCTTACTCTACTACATACCATCGCGTCCGGTTGGGCAGGAAACTCTTTGTCTATGATAATCCAAGCACTCTTTTTATTCGAACCTGTTATCCTTCATCGTCGTCGCCGTCGTCACCGTCTGGCTTTCCGTCAAGAACCTCCATGTGTTCTCTTTTCGCCGACCAATACACTTTTTAGATCGTAACTATGCTTTCTTTCTCTGTTTTATATTATTACTCTTTCTCTAGCTACTTGACGTTTTTCATATAGACGGAAATGAAAATCAACGAAGATGTGGATTCTAGACATAAGCGACGTAATTCAAGGAGCGCGATTGGTCTGGGCACCTGCACTGGGCAGGGCGGGCCTTTGGTGTGATGTTAACTTATATATCACGGACCATGTCAAATGTCTTTTGGTCGTTTGTGGATCTTTCTGGGCGTCTATTTCCAGCTTTATCCTCTCCAGTGGGCAGGTACATACATATTCCTAGCTCCTAGCAATGTGTTCGGCCGACAGTGATTTGTGTCTTTCTATCCTAACCTTACCCGTAGACAATGACAATTCAAGCTCAACGATCTCCGCGGGCTGATAGCCAAAATTGGTCTTGTCCTCAGCTTCACAGCCCTGATGATTAGTACATCTAGCTATGCCCGAGGTAAGTAGCTCACATTGAATGAACAGGTGGGCTTTCCTGACAATTTAGTATAGGTAACTCTGCAGCTTGGTATGAACCATGACAACCTCGGATAGTGCTCTTCTCACGAGACGACGACGCAGACTTCTATGGCTGTTGTAGCAAGGTCAATCAGTGTCCATGTCAAGTTTGTGCATCACTTCGACCAGCATGGGGCTTGTCACAACGGCGATGAATCGGAAACTTCGCGCCTTGGGAGGATAGGCAAAAACACAGGCACAAGGAAGGCTTTTTCATTGGTTTGTCTCGGCTCAATATTGCATTATCGCCATTGCTTCAGTTACTTTTCAAAGAGCCAATTGTCTTCAATTCCATCCGCTCCCAGATCTTTTTCGAGGACGTCGAACCTGATAAGAAGAAAGACTGCCATGATCTTGAGACTATTATCGCTTACTCTGGGGGTTGTCTCTATTCTCTGGGGTGCTGCTATCGCATTCAATACATCATTCAGATGATAAGCCGACAATGTCGAAGAATGAACTTGGAAGGGTAGTCGATAGGGCTTCATTATAAGCTCTATAAATGTATCTTATGTGTGTACACTGCAGTACAGCGTCGCTAAATAACATGCGTTCTAATTATCTATTCATTACAACTACTCCCAATTCCGCGCCCTTCATCTTTTCATGCCGATGCCCAAAGGTGATGTTGATGTTGCATCTAATTAAAAGTCCATCCATGAAGCGAAAGCAATGAACAGAGCAAAGTAAAGGTGGTATAAAAAAAGAAGGAAAAATTAAATATGATACGGGTTAAAGATATTAATGCAGGATACGGTTCACTATGATGGAGGAAGTGGTGGTGGTGGTAGCGGTGGTAGAGGAGGTATGCGGACATTGCTGTTATTAAGAACTAGACTGGTGGGTGAAGGAGGGTGATGGGAAGAAGAACTTGGGGTGGGTGAAGGAGAGGGCGAACGAGAAGGAGAAGGAGTCCGGCTCGAATGAGCACCGTGGTGTCGATGAAGCTCTGATGAATGGAGCAGACCAGGATCCAGCAGCTGGAGTTCTACAAAGTCGCATGCTGACACCGATACTGATAGTGACGCAGGACGGGAGCAGGGCATCAACGGCGCTGAAGGTATCACTTCGGCTCCGTTCTCGATCTCATCATCCGCCCAGCTTGGGTGAGGACCCGCAAGGCCATCCAGCTCGTTGTCTGGCTCATCGTACTGCCCATTGAGTTCTTGAATGAAGGGCTGATAATACGCTTCGCGCAGGTTGAGAATGAGACGAGGCCCGATAATGCATGGTGCGAAGCTGGCAAAGCAAAATGCCATTTGCGCTGCAAGGTGCTATGGTGGAAAAAGGAAATAAGGAAGGGTGCCGAGATGGATGCGTGCAATGCTTACTGGGAGGTGTATCCATACGAATAAGTTAACCAGGCAGAGTGAGACACAACTAAAAGAATCAAGATTGTTAGCAGAAACGGAGAGAAATAGAGAAAATGACGGACATAAACGGAAAGGCAATACTGTCTCTCAAGAGAATATACCCGAGAGAATTATTATAAGGACTCATCGAGGTGGATGTTTTAAGACGTCTAGATTCTTGAGACCATTTATAGTAAGTGAATCCACGGAATAGGGACAGGAGGAGGATAAGCCCTTCAAAGCATGCTATTGGAATCCAGATCGCGAACATCCAGTGCGGGAAGGATTTTTGAATACATAGATGAACACCCGGTGCCGGATCCGGTATAGCTTTGGAAGGAAGCATCAGCAAGAGTGAATCTTTCGAGTAGGACAAAACGTGGACATACGCGCATATACACCATAAGACAACACTTGGATTAGAATTGCCGCGAGCCATTCAAGGAAGAATCCACAAGCGAGAAAAATGATTATCCGCCGGTCGTGATTGTACATGCTCGAGACGCGAAAAATCATTATTCCTTGCATGGCGCAGCTGATGCTGGTTGTGGTATATCCGATAAAGATGTTGATGAAGTTGCCTGTGGTTATTGAAGATTATGGTCAGTCCGTCAGGAAACGATGGTAGCAATACAAACATACAGCTAGAACATAACGAACGATGACGGAAGTTTATGAGATTCTTTGAAATTCTAGGGATTTAAGAGTGAAACTCACTTCTGGTTCATGACAAATTAAACGACAATAAGCATAGTACAAGAGCCAGAAATTTGAGCTGATGCATACCTTAACATTGTGATGGACGATATGCTCCACGAAGGCTTAGATGAATCAATTTAGGTGTAACGACGGGCAATTTGAAAATTAACATACCATACGCCGCGTATCTGGGCGCAACAAAAAAAAATCAGTCGGCAGATAATGAAGTGAAAATTAAAAGATATTAGCTGATGGCT
>Ga0247779_1001107_pt1 | contig 13649 bp, 12 predicted proteins | sample UWRJL221509R5_FD_179925 | JGI IMG/M metagenome (GOLD analysis project Ga0247779, IMG submission 179925) | Plant litter microbial communities from Arlington Agricultural Research Station in Wisconsin, United States - UWRJ-L221-509R-5 | ecosystem: Environmental > Terrestrial > Plant litter >...
TGGCGCCCCCGAACGGCAGGTTGACCGCCGCGCACTTGACCGTCATCCACGCCGACAGCGCCATCACTTCTTCCAGCGTGACGTCGGGGTGGTAGCGCACGCCGCCCTTGCCCGGGCCGCGCGACAGGTTGTGCTGCACGCGGAAGCCTTCGAAATGGGCCACGGTGCCGTTGTCGAGCTCGATGGGCACGTCGACGATCAGCGCGCGCTTCGGGCGCTTGAGGGTCTCGACCCAGCGCGCCTGGTTGCCGAGGTAAGGCACCACGCGATCGACCTGCGACAGGTACGTGCCCCACGGGCTGTCACCGGTCGGCGAGACGTACGACAGATTGCTCATGACGAATTCCTTGTGTCTGATTGAGGTTCGCGCGGTCGCCCGGCCTCGTGAGCGGCGGCTTGCGCAAGATCCTTGGACGCGGCGTCTCGATCGGAGACGAGCCCGCGCCGGGAGTGGCCGCACTGTAGGCCGGACCACGCCGAATTAGTCACCGAGGCCCATGCATGTTTTGCATGACCCCTGCGCTTCGGTTTCATGCCGGTCCCGGCGAGGGCCGGCCCTAAACTGCAGCCATGATGAACCCGACGTCCCCATCCGCGCCACCCCCGGGGCCTTCCACTCCCTCGCAGGCGCCGCTGCTGGCATTCGTCGGCGGCGGCAACATGGCCAGCGCCGTCCTCGGCGGCCTCGTCGCCGCCGGACACCCGGCAAGCCGCATCGTGGTGGTGGAGCCCCACGCACCCCAGGCCGGCGTCATCCGTGACAAATTCGACATCCGCGTGGAGGCCGCCGGCGGCGCCCTGCTGGCCGGCGCGGACATCGTCGTGTGGGCCGTCAAGCCGCAGGTCTTCGTCGACGCCGCCGCGCCATGCGCGCCCCATGTCGGCGGTGCCTTGCACCTGTCGGTGATGGCCGGCATCCGCAGCGACGCCATCGTGCGCGCCACCGGCGCCGAGCGCGTGGTGCGCGCGATGCCCAACACGCCCGCGCTGATCGGCGAGGGCATCGCCGGGCTGTTCGCGCGCGCCGCGGTGACCGCCGAGGACCGCGCGGCGATCGAGCGCGTGCTCGCGCCCACCGGCGAGACGCTGTGGGTGGCGCAGGAAAGCGACCTCGACGCCGTCACCGCGCTGTCCGGCTCCGGCCCGGCCTACGTGTTCTTCTTCCTCGAGGCGATGATGCAGGCCGCGGCCGACATGGGCCTGAGCCCCGAGCAGGGCCGCCGCCTCGCGCAGGCCACCTTCAAGGGCGCGACCTCGCTCGCGCGCGCGAGCGACGAATCGCCCGAGACGCTGCGTTCGCGCGTGACGTCCAAGGGCGGCACGACCTACGCCGCGATCACCATGATGGAGGCCGCGGGCGTCAAGCCGGCGATCGTGCAGGCCTTGCGCGCGGCGCAGGCGCGCGCGAGGGAACTGGGCGACGAGTTCGGCGGCTGACGCCCGCCGTCACGGGCGCAGCGACCAGACGTTCTGGTACGACAGCACGACGCCCACGAACACCGCCGCCCCCACCCAGTGGTTGGCGCGGAACGCGCGGAAGCAGCCCTCGCGCGTGCGGCCCCAGATCAGCGTGAGGTGCCACGCCACCTGCAGTCCCGCGACGACGATGCCCACCGCGTAGACCGGCCCCAGCCCGAGCTTCAGACCCAGGTAGAGCCATGACGCCAGGTAGATCGCGTAGAACGCCAGCACGCCGGCCACATCGAAGCGCCCCAGCGTGATCGCGGACGTGCGCATGCCGATCTTCAGGTCGTCGTCGCGGTCGACCATCGCGTACTCGGTGTCGTAGGCCAGCACCCAGAACAGGTTGCCCACCAGCAGCCACCAGGCGAGCGCCGGGACGGCTGCCGGGATCGCCGCCAGCGACCAGTCGCGGCCCCCGGTCGCGGCGCTGAACGCCATCGGGATGCCGAAGCTGAACGCCACGCCCAGCACCGCCTGCGGCATCGAGAAGAAGCGCTTCGTGTACGGATAGAAGAGGGTCACCGCCAGCGCGGCGAACGACATCAGGATCGTGGGCGGGTTCGTGGTGAGCACGAGGCAGAAGGCGAGGAACGCCAGCACGGCGCCGAACGCCAGCGCGGCCTTCGCCGAGATCGCGCCGCGGGTCACCGGCCGCTGCGCGGTGCGCTTGACGTGCCGGTCGAACTCGCGGTCGGCCACGTCGTTGACGCAGCAGCCGGCGCTGCGCATCAGGATCGTGCCGAAGGTGAACACGGCCAGCAGGTGCCAACCCGGAAAGCCGTCGCAGGCGATCCACAGCGCGGCCAGCGTGGGCCACAGCAGCAGCAGCCAGCCGGCGGGGCGGTTCCAGCGGATCAGGTCGAGGTAGAGGGCAACGCGGCTCGAGGACATCCGGCGATTCTCGCCCAGCCGGGCCGACCGGCTACAGCGCGCCGAAGACCCGCGGCAGCTCGTCGGGCGTCAGGCCCGGCTTGGCCACGAGGCGGCCGTCGAGCCCGCGGAACACGATGCCCGGCGTGCCGCGCAGGTCCAGCGACAGCATCAGCCGCTCGTGCTCGTTCAGCACGCGGCCGATGTCGGCCGGCACGCTGTCCATCGGCTGCAGGTTGGGATCCTCGAGCGCGTGGCGCGGGCCGCCGGCCATCATGCGCACCACGCCGAACGCGTGCGCCCGTTCGTACGAGGACAGCCGTTTCGCCGGGTCGCGGTCCGTCATCAGCGTCGCCGCCTTGCCCGCGCTGGTGGGCGCGATGACCGCCACCATGATGTGGCGCAGTTGCACCTTGCCGCTGTCGACCCACGGCCGCGCGTCCGACCAGAACTTCGTGCAGTACTTGCAGTTGGCGTCCATGAACACGTAGATCTTGCGCGGCGCATCGTCGCGGCCGTCGGCGATCCAGTGGCTGCGGCCCAGGTCGTCCCAGGTGGTGGGCGCGGCGGCCTGGCGCTCGAGCGCGCCGCTCCATTGCGCGGCGGGCGCCTCGACGCAGGCCAGCGCGAGCAACGCGGCGGCGGCGAGGCAGATCGACGGGAACTTGGTCATGGCGCGGCGCGAGTGGACGGGCCCGGATAGACGCCGGCCGCCGGACAAGGTTCCGTCAATCGTCCATGCGCTTCTGGAAGATCAGGCCGGCGTGCTCGCGCAGCGCGTGGAACTTGATCTTGGGCCAGTTGGCCTCCACCGCGCGCAGCTCGGGCGCATATTCGACCAGGATGGCGGGCGCGTCGACCGCGTCGTAGGCGATGCGGTGGGCGTTGTTGTCGATGAAGCGCTGCAGCTCCTTGTCGCCGCCGTCGTCCGGGTCGCAGGTGACCCAGCGCGCGAGCGCGTAACGCGCGGGCTGGATGCGCGCGCGCACGCCGTACTCGTGCTCGAGGCGGTGGGCGACGACCTCGAACTGCAGCTGCCCGACGGCGCCCAGCAGCAATACCGTGCCCAGTACCGGCCTGAAGACCTGGATCGCGCCCTCCTCGCCGAGCTGGGTGAGGCCGGCGCGCAGCTGCTTGGTCTTGAGCGGATCGGCCACCTCGACGGTGCGGAACAGCTCCGGCGCGAAGAACGGCAGCCCGGTGAACTGCAGCTGCTCGCCTTCGGTCAGCGTGTCGCCCAGCTGCAGCACGCCGTGGTTGGGGATGCCGATGATGTCGCCGGCGAAGGCCTCGTCCAGCAGCTCGCGGCGCTGCGACAGGAACGACACCACCGTGTTCGGGCGCAGCTCCTTGCCGGAGCGCACCACCTTCAGCCGCATGCCGCGCTCGAAGTGGCCCGAGGCCACGCGCAGGAACGCGATGCGGTCGCGGTGCGACGGGTCCATGTTGGCCTGGATCTTGAACACGACGCCGGTGAACTTCGGCTCGTCGGGCCTGACGTCGCGCTGCATCGCCGGGCGGACGCCGGGCGACGGCGCGAGGCTCACCAGCGCGTCCAGGATCTCCTGCACGCCGAAGTTGTTGATCGCCGAGCCGAAGAACATCGGCGTCTGGCGACCCTCGAGGAACGCCTCCTCGTCGAACTCGGGCGCGGCGGCGCCCAGCAGGTCGATCTCGTCCTGCGACTGCTGCCAGCCCATGCCGAAGCGCTCGGCGTTGCCGGGGGCGGCCAGGTCGGTGACGACCTCCTCGTCGCCGCCCGCGCGGTCCTCGCCCGGCGAGAACACGCGCATCTGCTTCTTGCGCAGGTCGACCACGCCGCCGAACAGCTTGCCCATGCCCACCGGCCAGGTGAACGGCACCACGCTCATGCCCAGCTCGCGCTCGATCTCGTCCATCAGCGCCAGCGGCTCCTGCACCTCGCGGTCCATCTTGTTGACGAAGGTCAGGATGGGCGTGTTGCGCGCGCGGCAGACCTGCAGCAGGCGGCGCGTCTGCGGCTCGACGCCGTTGGCCGCGTCGATCACCATCAGCGCGGCGTCGACGGCGGTGAGCACGCGGTAGGTGTCTTCGGAGAAGTCCTGGTGGCCCGGGGTGTCGAGCAGGTTGATGACGCAGTCGCGGTATTCCATCTGCATCACCGACGACGCCACCGAGATGCCGCGCTGCTTCTCGATCTCCATCCAGTCGGACGTGGCGTGCCGCGCCGCCTTGCGCGCCTTCACCGAGCCGGCGATCTGGATCGCGCCCGAGAACAGCAGGAGCTTTTCCGTGAGCGTGGTCTTGCCCGCGTCGGGGTGGGAGATGATGGCGAAGGTGCGGCGGCGGCGCACCTGGGTGGCGAGATCGGCGGACATGGCGGCGTGCGCCGGCCCAGGAGCTGGGCGGACGCGGTGGAGTGCGGGGGAACCCGTGATTATCGCGGGTCGGGCCGATCTTGCCCGCGCCGGCCGCGCCGACGGGCCGCGGCCCGCGGAATCCGCCCGTCAGCCGTGCTTGTTGGCCGCCTTGGTCGGCACCGGCGGCGGCAGGTCCTTCGCGGCCAGCAGGCGCACCTGCGCCACGAGCTGGTTGTGCGCGTCGAGGAACGCCGCCGCGATCACCTTGCCCTCGTTGGAGGTGCTCCAGCCCGCGCCCGCGGCGCCGCCCGCGCGGCCCAGCATCAGGCCGCCCATGCCGAGGTCGGTGACGCGCACCGAGCCCGTGGCGGCGGCGATCTGCTCGGTGGTCTCGTTGTCGGTCAGCAGCAGGGCGACCTGGGCCTCCTTCAGCTTGACGCTGTCGGCCAAGCCGACGAACTTGTTGAGCACGGGGATGTGGGCGAGCACGCCGCCGACCTCGCGGCCGGCGTCGCGCTCGCTGAAGGTCAGGCTCGGCGTGATCGTGTATTGCGCCGAATAGCCCTGGCCCTTGCGCACCTTCACCACGTCGCTGGTGACGCCGGCGTTCTTGAGCTCCTGTTCCTGGATCGTCGCGTGCAGGCCGGCGGCGCGGTCGACGATGCGAAAGCAGCCGCTCTGCTGCGCGATCAGGCGCACCAGTGGCAGCGGCGACGAGGGCAGGTTGTAGCCGCCGGCCATCGTGTAGCCGTTCGGGTTCTCGACCAGCGCCAGCGTGGCGACCGGCGCGTCGCAGGTGACCAGCTCGTGGCTGGCGTTGTGGGCGCCGGCCGGGCCGGCGGAGCCCGTGACCACCGAGCCGCCTTCGCCCAGCTCGGTCTTCTTCTGGCCGCAGGCGGCGAGGCCGAGCGTCAACGCGACGGCGAACGCGGCATGCGCGGCGGATTGCAGGGGCTTGTTGCGGGCTTGCGCCATGTCCGGGAACCTCTCCACGAGCTCGAAAGGCGCGATCATGCCAGGGCGCGCGACGCCTTCGCGTCCGGACGTGCCCGCCCCCCAAGCTTCGCAGCCCGCCGAAACGATTCAGGGCGCCGCGGCCTCGCCCAGCGACTCGCCGACCACCTTCAGCGCATGGTCGGTCCACGCGTCCTTCTCGCCGACCGGCGCCGCGTAGTGCAGCGCCTGGCGCGCCGCCTCGCGCCCCGCGGCGCGCCACATCACCCACGTGGCGAGGTAGGCCGAGGCCATGCAGCCGCCGGCCGTGGCGATCGGGCCGCGGGCGACGAACGGCAGGTCGGCCACCCGCACGCCGGCCTCGATCACGTAAGGCTTGGTGGTGAGGTCCGTGCAGGCCGGCGCGTCGCCCAGCATGCCCAGGCGGGCGAGCAACAGCGTGCCCGAGCATTGCGCGCCGATCAGCTGGCGCGTCGGGTCGAGCACGATGCGATCCATCAGCGCCGCGTTCTCCGCGATGGCTCGCGTGTAGATGCCGCTGCCGAACAGCACGGCGTCGGCATCCATCACGAATTCGAGCGGCTGCTGCGCGGTGATGGTGACGCCGTTCATCGACGTCACCTGCGCCGAGGGGCTGGCGATCTCGGCGTGCACGCCGGACGTGCGCAGACGGTTGATCAGACCCAGCGCGATGAACGAATCGAGCTCGTTGAAGCCATCGAACGTGACGATCGCGACGCGCATGGCGGTCCTTGGTGAGGGCTACTCTTCGAGCAGGGAGCGCAGCATCCAGGCCGTCTGTTCGTGGACGGTGAGGCGCTGGGTCAGCAGGTCGGCGGTGGGCTCGTCGCCGGCCTTGTCGGCCAGCGGGAACAGCTTGCGCGCGGTGCGGGCGACGGCCTCGTGGCCGGCGACGAGCACGCGCACCATCTCGAGCGCCTTGGGCGGCGTCTCGGGCACGTCGGGCAGCGAACTGAGGCGGGCGAACTGCGCGTACGAGCCCGGCGCGTGGTGGCCGAGCGAGCGGATGCGCTCGGCGACCGGATCGACGGCGTTCCACAGCTCCGTGTACTGGCCCATGAACATCACGTGCAGCGTGTTGAACATCGGACCGGTGACGTTCCAGTGGAAGTTGTGGGTCGTCAGATACAGGGTGTAGGTATCGGCCAGCAGGTGGGACAGGCCGTCGGCGATCGCGGCGCGATCCTTCGCGCTGATGCCGATGTCGATCTGGCTGGCGGCGGCGACCCTGGCGCCGGATTGCTTCTTGGACATGCGTTCCCTCGAGGTGGAACGCGCAAGCTTAGGCAACGTGCCGCGAACGTCCAATCGAAATGCCGAAAGACCCCATGCCGGACTCGGCCGGGGCCGTCCGGTTGTTGCAGGGCCCGCGCGACGCGGGCGCGCTCAGGCGTGGGCGTCGAGCAGGCTGCCGGCGCCGCCGTAGGTCTCAGGCCTGGCCGCGGCCTCGGCGGCCTTGGCCTCGGTGGCGACCCTGGCGGCGGGCACGGCAGCGGCGGCAGCGGGTGCGGCGGGCTTCGCGGGCATGGCGGCGGCGGGTGCCGCGGCCTTCATCGCGGGGGCGTGGGGCGTGCGGCCGGATTTGGGGGTCGCGGCCGGCAGCGCCGACGCGGCGTTGGAATGGGGCTGGATGCGCATGGCGGTTTCCTGAGGGGTCTGGCGCGATGCCGGCCGACAGGCATTCACCGCACCTTCATCGTAGACAGCCGCCCGCGGTCCTAAAGCCCGATCAGCGGGCCGTATCGCGGCCAATTTCGCGCGGCGCGCGACAGGCGCGGGGCCGCCTTCCTCACTGCCCCGTCTTGAAGGACTGGAACGTGCGCGTCTGCACGCGCTTGATGTCCTGCGGCAGCGAGTCGGGCACCGTCATCCGGGCGAGATCCTCCGGCTTCAGGAACACGCTGGGGTTGGCCGCCACGTCCTTCTGCACGAACTTCAGCGACGCCTTGTTCGGGTTCGCGTAGAACACCTTGTTGGTGAGCGACGCGTGCACCTCGGGACGCAGGATGTAGTTGATGAACAGCATCGCGTTCTGCGGATGCGGCGCGTCGGCGGGAATGGCCATCGAGTCGAAGAACAGCGTCGCGCCGGCCTTCGGCACGAACGCGACGATGTCGTTGCCGTTCTTCTCCTTGATGGCGCGGGCGCGGGCGATGTTGATGTCGCCCGAATAGCCCAGCACCGCGCACACCGAGCCGGCGACCATGTCGTTGATGTAGCCCGACGACGAGAAGCGCGACACGTCCGGGCGGATCTTCTTCAGCATCTCGCCGGCCGCCGCGTAGTCGGCCGCGTTGCGGCTGTACGCGGGCTTGCCGACGTAGCCGAGCGCGATCGGCATCACCTCGGACGGCGAGTCGAGGAAGCTGACGCCGCAGCTCTTGAGCTTGTCGGCGTACTTCGGGTCGAAGACCAGCGCCCACGGGTTGTCGGGCATCGGCAGGCCGCCCAGCGCCGCCTTCACCTTGCCGGTGTTGATGCCCACCGTGATGTAGCCCCACAGCCAGTCCACCAGGTACTGGTTGCCCGGGTCGACCTTGGCCATCAGCTGCAGCAGCGCCGGATCGAGGTTGCCCCAGTTGGTGAGCTTGCTGCGGTCGAGCTTCTGGAACAGCCCGGCCTCGATCTGCATCTTGGCGAAGTGCGCGCTCGGCACGACGATGTCGTAGCCTGTCTTGCCCGCCACCAGCTTGCCGTGCAGGATCTCGTTGGTGTCGTAGTTGTCGTAGTTGACCTTGATGCCGGTCTCCTTCTCGAAGTTCTTCAACGTGTCGTCGGCGATGTAGTCGGACCAGTTGTAGATGTTGAGCACCTTCGGCTCCGGCGCCGCGGCGTGGGTCGCGGGCGCGAGCAGGGCGGCGGCGAGGCAGGCCGCGAGGGCGAGAAGGCGGGGCAGGCGTGTCGGCATGGGATCAGTGGCTCCGGAAGGAAAAGAGACGCTCCAGGCCCGTATTGCACCACGGCGATGGCCGGGGTGGCTGACGGAAGGCCGCGGCCGAACTACCATCGGCCGCAACGTTCCACTCCGCCACGAGGAATCCCGCCCATGGTTTCGCTCCCCTCCACGCGCCCGGCCGCCCGCCGCGCGCTGTCCGCGTCTTGCCTCGCCGTCGCGCTGGCCGCCGCCGTCCTCGCGCCGTCGACGGCCGGCGCGCAGCGCGCGGCCGTCTCCACCGGCGAGGTCAAGTACGACCTGGACGACGTCATCATCCATCCGGTGCACGCCCTGCACGGCATGGTCAGCTCGGAGAGCGCGCTGGCCTCCGACGTCGGCGTGGAGGTGCTGCGCAAGGGCGGCAACGCGGTGGACGCGGCCGTGGCCGTCGGCTTCGCGCTGGCGGTGACGATGCCCAACTCGGGCAACATCGGCGGCGGCGGCTTCATGATCCTGCACGACGGCAAGTCGGGCAAGGACACCGCGATCGACTTCCGCGAGATGGCCCCCGCGGCCGCCACGCGCAACATGTACCTCGACGACAAGGGCGACGTCGTGCCGGGCAAGTCGCTGTTCACCCAGGCCGCGATCGGCGTGCCGGGCACCGTCGCGGGCCTCACGTACGCGCTGGAGCACTACGGCACGATGAAACGCGCCGACCTGGTGGCGCCGGCCGTCGCGCTCGCGAAGAACGGCTTCCCGGTCGGCGAGACGCTGGCCGGCCTGTTCGTGGCCGAGCGCGACCACCTGGGCGCCTGGGGCGGCACGCGCCAGGTTTTCTTCCACGACGGCAAGCTGCCGGTCACCGGCGAGCTCCTGCGCAATCCCGACCTCGCGAAGAGCCTCGCGCTCATCGGGCGCGATGGCGCGAAGGCGTTCTACGACGGCCCGATCGGCGCCGCCATCGTCGCCGAGGCCAAGGCGCACGGCGGCCTCATCACCGCCGCCGACCTGAAGAACTACAAGGTCGTCGAGCGCGTGCCGGTGCGCGGCACGTACCGCGGCTACGAGATCGTGTCGATGCCGCCGCCCAGCTCCGGCGGCGTGCACATCGTGCAGATCCTCAACATCCTGTCCAGCTTCCCGCTGCACGACTGGGGCCACAACAGCGCCAGGACGATCCACGTGATGGCCGAGGCCGAGAAGCGCGCCTACGCCGACCGCTCCGAGTACCTGGGCGACCCCGACTTCGTGAAGGTGCCCGTCAAGGGCCTGACCTCGCCCGGCTATGCGCGGGAACTCGCCGGCATGATCGACCTGGCGCACGCGACGCCGTCCTCGCAGATCAAGCCGGGCCGTCCGCAGCCCTACGAGAGCGACCAGACGACGCAGTTCACGGTGGCCGACGCCAGCGGCGGCGTCGTGAGCGTGACCTACACCCTGAACACGAACTTCGGCTCCGGCATCGTCGCCTCGGGCACCGGCATCCTGCTGAACAACGAGATGGACGACTTCTCGGCCAAGCCCGGCGTGCCCAACGCCTACGGCCTGGTCGGCGGCGACGCCAACTCCGTCGGCCCGATGAAGCGTCCGCTCAGCTCGATGTCGCCGACGATCGTGCTCAAGGACGGCAAGCCCTGGCTGGCCACCGGCTCGCCGGGCGGCGCCCGCATCATCACCACGACGCTGCAGGTGCTCGTCAACATGATCGACTTCGGCATGAACCCGGCCGAGGCCGGCTCCGCGGTGCGCTTCCACGACCAGTGGCTGCCGGACGAACTGCGCATCGAGCGCGGCCTGAGCCCCGACACCGTGGCCCTGTTGCGCGGCATGGGCCACAACGTGGTCGAGCGCCAGGCGATGGGCGACACGCAGACGATCCAGATCACGCCGACCGGCTTCTACGGCTACTCCGACCAGCGCGACCCGAACGGCGCCGCGCGCGGGTTCTAGATGTGGAGTGTCAAGACCTTCTTGCGAGGCAGTGAAAGACGCGAGATAGGCGGCTTGAGGCCGATGCCGCGGTGCTCACCGTGCCAGTTGTAGAAGTGAGTCCACAAGGGCAGCGCCGCTCGGCGCTGCTCTGAGTTGGCGTAGACGCGCCCGTAGGCCCACTCGCGCAGCGCTGACTGGATGAAGCGCTCGGCCTTGCCGTTGGTCTGCGGTCGGTAAGCCCGGGTGAACTTCTGAGCGATGCCCAACTCGAGGCAGGCCGCGCCGAACAGCGCCGAGTGGAAGCACTTGCCGTTGTCGGTGATCACGCGTTGGATGGGCACGCGCAGGCTCTCGAAATGGCTGACCGAGGCGCGCAGAAACGACTCGGCGCTCTGCTTGGTCTCGTCGGGGTAGACCTGCGTGAACGCGACCCGACTGTGGTCGTCGAGGGCTACGAAGACGTAGTCCCAGCCGATGTCGCGAGCACGCTGAGTGCGATCTCCGGTGATGCGGTGGCCGACCTTGTCGAATCGGCCCAGCTTCTTGATGTCGATGTGCAGCAGGTCGCCAGGCGCGTCGTGCTCGTAGCGTTGGACGTCTTCCTTGGGGCTGAGGTCTGTCAACTTCGACATCCCGGCACGCTGCAGAACGCGACTGACCGTCGAGCGCGAGACCCCGGTGTAGGCAGCAATGCGGGCCTGTAGGAACAGCTTTCGGCGCAGTTCGATGATGGTCAGCGCAACGCTCGGATCGATGGCTCGCGGGGGCAGCGCCGGTCGAGAAGACTTGTCGGCCAATGCCGAAGCGCCGCCGGCCAGGTAACGGCCATGCCACTTCCTGGCCGTGACGGCGCTGACGCCGTGTGCAGCACCTGCTTCTGAGGCTGACAAGCCACGCTTGGTGATGTCCTCGACCATTTCTAGTCGCCTCAGAAACGTCAATCGGGCATTCTTATGGGTGTTCATCTGGAGCTTCGGCTTGAGTTGCATGGGGGTTTGGCGATTCCCAGTCTCTCAAAACCACTCCGGGTGAACACCCGCAAGAACCTATTGAACCTCCAAATCTAGAACGGGGCCTCGTCCCTCAAGCGGACGCGCTCGCGACGCTGAACGCGATGGTCGTGGTGCCGGCCTCGCTCGTGGCCAGCGTCGCGCCGCCGTGCATCGTCGCCACGGCCTTGACGATGGCCAGGCCCAGGCCGTGGCCGTGGATCACGCCGGTGTCGTGGCGCGACGAGTCGACGCGGTAGAAGCGGTCGAACAGCCGCGGCAGGTGCGTGGCGGCGACGGTCTTGCCGGGGTTCGTCACGGCGATCCAGGTCGCGCCGTCGCGCGGCGTGATCGTGACGACCAGCCGCGAGCCGGCGGGCGAGTGCTCGATCGCGTTCTGCAGCAGGTTGGACAGCGCGCGCCGGAACAGCGCGATGTTCATCGTCGCCTGCGCGCGCAGCTCGCCCTCGATCGCGACGGCGGTGCCGGTCTCGTCGAGCAGCGGCTCGAAGAACTCGATCGTCATCTCCACCTCGTGCGCGACGTCGGCGGCGGTCAGGCCGGTGGCGGCCTCGCCCTGGTCGGCGCGCGCCAGGAACAGCATGTCGTTGACGATCGAGCGCAGCCGCTCCAGCTCCTCGAGGTTGGACTGCAGCGTCTCCTGGAATTCGCCCGCGCTGCGCGGCCGCGACAGCGCGACCTGCGTGCCGCCGATCAGGTTGGCCAGCGGCGTGCGCAGCTCGTGCGCGACGTCGGCGTTGAAGCCTTCCAGCTGCTGCCACGCCTCTTCCAGCCGGCCCAGCGCGCCGTTGAAGGCGACCGTCAGGTCCTCGAGCTCCACCGGCAGGTGTTGCGCCTGCAAGCGTTGCGACAGCGTGTTGGGGCGCAGCGCGCGCGCCTCGACCGACAGCCGCTGCAGCGGCCGCAGGCCGATGCGGGCGATCCACCAGCCCAGGCCCATCACGACCGCCACCGCGCCCACGGTCAGCAGCGTGAACGCGACGAGGAAGGCGCGCATCGTGTGCTCGAACGGCGCCGTGTCGACGCCCACGATGAGGCGCACCGCCGGCCGGTCGGCGAACGGCGCGATGCGCATCGACAGCGTGCGGTAGGTGCGCCCGGTGATCGGCAGCACCAGCGTGCCGTGGCCCGCCTCGCCCTGGTTGATGCGCTCCATCTCGTCCAGGCCCTTGCCGTACAGGAAGCGCGGATCGTCGCTCAGCACCCAGAAGCGCACGCTGCCGTCCTCGGGCGTGAGCGTGTCCATCTTCACCTGCAGCCGCGGCCAGTGCTCCAGGTCGCCGAAGCGCTCCAGCGAATAGCGGATGTTCTGCAGGTTGGTATTGAGGTCGTCGTTCTGGTGGCGGATCAGCTCGCGCTCCAGCACGCCGTAGAGCGCGGCGCCCACCAGCGTGAACAGCGCCAGCGCGGCCAGCGCGAACATCACCACCAGCCGCATCGTGATGGAACGCCTCACGCCTCGGACTCCTCGTCGGCGGCGCCCCCGGCCGGCTCGTCGCGCGCCTCCATCACGTAGCCCATGCCGCGGATCGTGTGGAGCAGCTTCGGGCTGAACGCATTGTCGACCTTGGCGCGCAGGCGCTTGATCGCGACCTCGACGACGTTGGTGTTGGAGTCGAAGTTCATGTCCCACACCAGCTCGGCGATGGCCGTCTTCGACAGGATCTCGCCCTGGCGGCGCGCCAGCACGGCCAGCAGCGCGAACTCCTTGGCGCTCAGGTCGATGCGCTCGGCGCCGCGCCACGCCTTGCGCGCGATCAGGTCGATCTGCAGGTTGGCGATCTTCAGCTGCGTGGGCTCCTGCGCGCGGCCGCGCCGCTGCAGCGCCTGCAGCCGGGCGAGCAGCTCGAGGAACGAGAACGGCTTGACGAGGTAGTCGTCGGCGCCGTCGTGCAGGCCGCGCACGCGGTCCTCGATCGAGTCGCGCGCGGTGAGCATGATCACCGGCGTCTGCTTGACCGCGCGCAGCGCGCGCAGCAGCGTGAAGCCGTCGATGCCCGGCAGCATCGCGTCGAGCACGATCACGTCGTAGTCGTGCACCAGCGCCAGGTGCTGGCCGTCGATGCCGTTGTGCGCGACGTCGACCGCGCAGCCCTGCTCCGTCAGCCCCTTCTGCAGGTACTCGGCGGTCTTGGGCTCGTCCTCGACGATCAGCAGCTTCATCGCGGGCACGCCGTCAGG
>Ga0247779_1001108_pt1 | contig 13646 bp, 9 predicted proteins | sample UWRJL221509R5_FD_179925 | JGI IMG/M metagenome (GOLD analysis project Ga0247779, IMG submission 179925) | Plant litter microbial communities from Arlington Agricultural Research Station in Wisconsin, United States - UWRJ-L221-509R-5 | ecosystem: Environmental > Terrestrial > Plant litter >...
CCCGACGCCATGGAAGCCCTCGACAGCCTTGTTCTCAGCACGCCCAACCCTGACCGGGCGGCTGCGCTTTACGGGGCCAGGCTTGGTCTCGACATGGCCTTGGATCGCACCGTTCCCGGTCTGGATACGCGGTTCCTGTTCTTCCGCTGCGGCAACGATCTCGTCGTTGAAGTCATCCATCGCCTCAAGGACGGTGTGGGGGCCGGGCCAGACCGGATCTGGGGGCTCTCCTGGAGGACTGCGGATATCGCCGCCGCTCAGGGGCGTCTGCGAGGGGCAGGGCTCGAGGTTTCCGATATCCGGGAGGGCCGCAAGCCGGGCAGCAAGGTTGCTACGGTGAAAACCGGAACCTTTGGTGTCCCAACGCTTCTGATCCAGCAGGGGGCGAGGTAAGGCCTCCTGCTGCCTGACATTTGATCAAAAAGCCTGCTCGCACTAGTTGTTTTCCTTAAACTTTCCGCATGGTTGCACCGCATCATCGGCACCATTCGGTTGCCGCGTTCCGCCCGCTCGGGTAAACCCTGCGCGCGCGCCGTGAGCGCATATTCCCGATTCTGCCCTCTGAGCCTTTTTCCAGGATTTTCATGCATCGCTATCGTTCCCACACTTGCGGCGCTCTCCGCGAAGCCAACATCGGTCAAGAGGTTCGGCTGTCCGGCTGGTGTCACCGCATCCGCGACCACGGTGGCGTTCTGTTTATCGATCTGCGCGACCATTACGGCCTGACGCAGTGTGTGATCGATCCGGATTCCTCGGCATTCAAATTGGCCGAGACGCTGCGTTCGGAGTGGGTGGTCCGTTTTGACGGCAAGGTGCGCAGCCGTCCGGAAGGCACTGACAATCCCGAATTGCCGACCGGCACGATTGAGCTCTTCATCAATGAGATCGAGGTGCTGGGCGAGGCCGGCGACCTGCCAATGCCGGTGTTCGGCGACCAGGAATATCCTGAAGAGATAAGGCTTAAGTACCGCTTCCTCGACCTTCGTCGCGAACGGCTTCACCAGAACATCATGACGCGTGGGGCCATTGTCGACTCGATGCGCAAGCGGATGAAAGAAGCCGGCTTCTTTGAATTCCAGACACCGATCCTGACGGCGTCATCGCCCGAGGGCGCGCGCGACTTCCTCGTGCCGAGCCGCATTCATCCGGGCAAGTTCTATGCACTCCCGCAGGCGCCGCAGCAGTACAAGCAGCTGCTGATGATGTCGGGCTTCGACCGTTACTTCCAGATCGCCCCGTGTTTCCGCGACGAAGATCCGCGCGCCGATCGCTTGCCTGGCGAGTTCTATCAACTCGATCTGGAGATGAGCTTCGTCACGCAAGACGATGTTTTTGCTGCAATGGAGCCGGTGATCACCGGCGTGTTCGAGGATTTCGCCAAGGGCAAGCCGGTCACGAAGAACTGGCCGCGCATTCCGTTCGCTGAATCCTTGCGCAAATACGGCACCGACAAGCCGGACCTGCGCAATCCGCTGGTGATGCAGGAAGTGTCCGAACATTTCCGCGGCTCGGGCTTCAAAGTGTTTGCCCGCATGCTCGAAGATGCGACCAATCAGGTCTGGGCGATCCCGGGACCCGGGGGAGGTTCGCGCGCGTTTTGCGATCGCATGAACTCATGGGCGCAGGGCGAGGGCCAGCCAGGCCTTGGTTACATCATGTGGCGTGAGGGCGGCGAGGGCGCAGGCCCGCTGGCCAACAACATCGGTCCTGAGCGAACAGCCGCGATCCGCGCGCAGTTGGGTCTCAAGGACGGCGATGCGGCGTTCTTCGTGGCAGGTGATCCATCGAAGTTCTGGAAGTTCGCCGGTCTCGCGCGAACCAAGGTCGGCGAAGAATTGAACCTGATCGACAAGGATCGGTTCGAACTCGCGTGGATCGTTGACTTCCCGATGTACGAATACAACGAGGATGAGAAGAAGGTCGACTTCTCGCACAATCCGTTCTCGATGCCGCAGGGCGGTCTGGAAGCCCTCCAGACACAGGATCCGCTGACCATCAAGGCGTTCCAGTACGACATCGCCTGTAACGGTTACGAGATCGCTTCCGGCGGCATTCGCAACCATCGTCCGCAGGCGATGGTGAAGGCGTTCGAGATCGCAGGTTACGGCGAGGAGACTGTCATCGAGCGCTTCGGCGGCATGTATCGCGCGTTCCAGTACGGTGCGCCTCCGCACGGCGGTATGGCCGCGGGCGTGGACCGTATCGTTATGCTGCTGTGCGGTACAAACAACCTTCGCGAAATTTCGTTGTTCCCAATGAACCAGCGCGCGGAAGATTTGCTAATGGGAGCTCCGTCAGAAGTGGCGTTGAAGCAGCTTCGTGAGCTTCACATCAGGCTCAATCTGCCGCAAAACTGATCCGAGTTTCAAAACAACCATCGATTTCAATTCGAGTAGACGTGCTGAGGACTGAAGGTATGGCGTCAACGTTGTCTGAAGAACTGCGCCTCGCGGCGTTGGCCTATCACCGCCTTCCACGCCCTGGAAAACTGGAAATCCAGGCAATCAAGCCGCTCGCCAACCAGCGCGATCTCGCGCTGGCTTATTCGCCGGGCGTGGCCGCAGCCTGCGAAGCCATCGCGGCCGATCCGCAAGAGGCGGCCTCACTGACCGCGCGCTCCAATCTCGTCGCAGTCGTCAGCAACGGCACCGCGGTTCTCGGACTGGGCAACATCGGGCCGCTCGCCTCCAAACCTGTGATGGAAGGCAAGGCGGTTCTGTTCAAGAAATTCGCCGGCATCGACGTGTTCGACATCGAGATCGCCGCCGACACCATTGCGCGGGTGGTCGAAACCGTTGCTGCGTTGGAGCCGACTTTCGGCGGCATCAACCTCGAAGATATCAAGGGGCCGGAGTGCTTCGAAATCGAAGAGCAGCTCAAGGCCCGGATGAAGATCCCGGTCTTCCACGATGACCAGCACGGCACTGCAATCATTGTCTGCGCTGCGATCCGCAACGCATTGATCTTGAACGGCAAGAAGATCGAAGACATCAAGATTGTCGCGTCCGGTGCGGGCGCTGCCGCCATTGCTTGTCTCAACCTGCTTGTATCGCTCGGCGCGCAGCGCAAGAACATCTGGGTCTGCGATATCGACGGTCTCGTCTATGAGGGACGCAACACGCTCATGGACAAGTGGAAGGCGGTCTATGCGCAGAAAACCGACAAGCGGGTACTGGCGGATGTGATCGGCGGCGCGGACGTTTTCCTGGGCGTGTCCGCGGGTGGGGTGCTGAAGCCGGAAATGGTCGCGCAGATGGCGGACAAGCCATTGGTGATGGCGCTGGCCAACCCGACCCCCGAGATCATGCCGGATGAGGCGCGCAAGGTGCGCCCGGACGCGATGATCTGCACCGGCCGTTCAGATTTCCCCAATCAGGTGAATAACGTCCTTTGCTTTCCCTTCATCTTCCGCGGGGCGCTCGATGTCGGCGCCACCGCGATCAATGAGGACATGAAACGCGCTGCCGTTGACGCTCTGGCACAACTGGCGCGCGATCCTCCATCCGATGTTGTGGTTCGCTATGACGGCGGTGAGACCCAGGGCTTCGGACCCGGTTCGCTCATTCCGAGCCCGTTCGACCCGCGCTTGATCCTGCGTGTCGCTCCCGCTGTGGCGAAGGCCGCTATGGAGTCCGGCGTCGCGACGCGGCCGATCGCGGATTTCGAAGCCTATACCGAGCAGCTCGACCGCTTCGCGTTCCGCTCCGGCCTCGTGATGAAACCGGTGTTCGCCAAGGCGAAGGCCCAACCGGTTCGCGTCATCTACGCGGAAGGCGAGGACGAGCGCGTGCTGCGTGCGGTTCAGGTCGTGCTTGAGGAAAACGTGGCGCGGCCGATCCTGGTCGGCCGTCCCTCGGTCGTGGCTTCGCGTATCCAGCGCTTCGGTCTGTCGATCAGGGCTGGACAGGATTTCGACCTGATCAACCCGGAAGACGATCCGCGCTACCGCTCCTATGTGCAGAGCTACATCGATGTGGCGGGCCGAAGCGGCATCACGCCTGATGCTGCGCGGACGCTGGTTCGCACCAATGCGACCGTGATCGCAGCACTGGCGGTGGTCCGCGGTGAGGCGGATGCCATGCTTTGTGGCGTCGACGGACGCTATATGAGCCATCTTCGCCGCATCCGTGAGATCATTGGGGTGTCTCCGGGCCTTGAAGACTTCTCGGCTCTGTCCTTGGTGATCACCAGCAAGGGCGCGTACTTCATCGCCGATACCCAGATCCGGCCCAATCCGACCGCAGAGGAATTGGCAGAGATGGCGGCTTTGGCTGCCGTCCATGTCCAGCGCTTTGGGGTTAAACCGAAGGTCGCGTTCCTCTCGCATTCGGATTTTGGCAGCTATGACACGGAATCTGCCCGTAAGATGCGCCGCGCCACTGAGCTGCTCGCGAAAGATCATCCAGAGATCGAAGCCGACGGCGAGATGCAGGGTGATTCGGCGCTGACCGAGCTGTCGCGTCAGCTGGTGCTGCCGCACTCGCGCCTGGAAGGTTCGGCCAACATCCTGATCATGCCGAACCTCGATGCAGCCAATATCGGCTACCAGATGATCAAGGTTCTGGCTGGTGCATTGCCAGTGGGACCGATCCTGATCGGTCCGGCGCGGCCGGCGCATATCCTGACGCCATCTGTGACCGCACGCGGCATTCTCAACATGACTGCCGTTGCTGCCGTCGAAGCACAAGAACGCGCGGGACGACAGCAGCCGACTCTGTTCGGGTGAGCATAAGTCCTGTATATCAGGACTGTACTCATCCCAACGAGGTCGGCCGATGTCCGCTTTTGTCTCCCTCGGACGTGTTTTATTTGTCGTCTTGTTTGTGTTTTCCGGAGCTTCCAAACTTTTCGACATCGCGTCGACGACCCAGGCCATCACTGAGAAGGTCGCGATTCCTTCCATGTTGGCGCCTTACGCGACGCAGCTTGAGGCGATGGCGGGGATGCCGACCGCGCAGATCCTTGCCATCCTTGCCGGTGTCGTCGAGGTCGTCAGCGGATTGATGATCGCGCTCAATTTTGGCGCAAGGTTCTTCGCCATTATCCTGGTGCTGTTCGTCGCTGTCACGACGTTCTACTTCCACAATTTCTGGGACATGACGGGTGCCGATCGCATCAACAATATGATTCATGCCCTGAAGAATCTGTCGCTGATCGGGGGGCTGCTCATCATTGCCGGTTATCCGCGGAATTCGGCGGTGATGGAAAAGGGCAGCTATTCCAGCGTCTCTGACGCGCAATACTGAGCGATCACCGAGCCGAGCGGCTCCGCTTGAATGTAGCGCCCCGTTCGCTCGGCGTACGATATATCAACTTGAGCGGGTAATGCGGCGCATCGCGCGCGCTTATAAGTTTCGTATAAATTTACCAATCACGTTTAAGTCATGCAGTCGGGCAATCTGGGGGAAGACATGCTTGACCGCGTGAGCGTTACGACGCTTTTGAAATCTGTCATCGCTGTCATGGCAGCATGCGTCATCATTCTGCTTGCAACGTCAGCGTGGCAGTCTTGGAACACGCTTGGTGCCACCAGCCGTATCTCCACGATTGCGGATGCATCGGGACAAGCCTTCAGGGCTATGCACAATCTGCGGACCGACAGGTCGTCGACTGTTCGCACCTTGAACGCAGAGGGCACGATCACGCCCGACATGGACAAGTACATCCGGAATATTCAAGACAGCGAGATGCCGGCGCTAGGCGCTGCGATCAATATCCTTGAAACGCTGGACTTCCCGGAAAAGGGCGCGTTGCTGCCGGAGCTGTCCCGGCTGACCAACACTCTGACCTCCTTGCAGAAGGAGTTCTGGGATGCGGCCAGCAAGCCGAAGGCGTCGCGCCGCGTAGGGCTCGTGAAGGAATACTCCGACACGACGACGGCCGTCATTAGTGTGCTGGACAAGATTTCAAATCAGCTCACTGCGCTGGTCAATCACGCCAACCCCGTTGTTGACCAGTTGCTGTCGATCAAACAGATGGCCTGGATTCTGCGCAACACCGCCGGTGATGCCTCGGTGCTGGTGTCGAACGGTCTTGCCACGGGCAAGGTTTCGGGTGACGCCCAGCTTAGTTACACAAGGTTCGTCGGTGGGATGGATGCCGCCTGGTCCGCGCTTGAGAGCTCGGCAGCCGGGATGAAGTTGCCGTCTGCACTCGAAAGCGCGATTGCTGCCGCCAAGACGGCCTATTTTGACCCGCAGTACATGGCGCTGCGCGACCGGCTGATGTTTGCGTTGTCGACCGGCGAGAAGGCGGAAATGACGGCCGCACAGTGGACGCCTTTGACCGTCGGCCGTATGGCGAGCGCGGTCGTCGTTGCGGAACAGGCGCTGGATGCAGCAAAAGAATACGGCAAGGAACTCCATCAAACCGCATTGCGTGCGCTGATCGTCCAACTGCTCCTGCTTTCCGGCGCTGTTGCCATGGCTATGCTGAGCATCGTTGCGGTGAGCCGCCGTGTCATCAAGCCGCTGCAGTCCATTCAGGATGCAATGCTGAAGGTCGCCGGCGGCGATCTCTCGGTCGAGGTTCCGTTCGCGCAGCGCCGCGATGAAATCGGCGCACTGGCCGGGGCACTGGAGACCTTCAAGCAGAACGCTGTAGAGAAAGAGCGGATCGAGGCGGATCAGCGGACGCGCAATGCACGCGGCGCGTCCCGCCAGCAGGCGATCGAGACGCATATCGCGACCTTCGAACAGCAGATCGGCGAGGTGCTCGACGCCTTTAGCGAGGCGTCGGACCAGATGCGGCAGACCTCGGAAGGAATGTCGGCCATCTCGACGCAGACTAACAGCCAGGTGCGTCAGGCGGCGAAAGCGTCCGGCGATGCCTCTGCCAACGTGCAGAGCGTGGCGGTCGCGGCTGAAGAGCTCAGCGCGTCCATCAATGACATCAGTCGTCAGGTATCTCATGCCGCAAACATTGCCGGACGCGCGGTCGATCAGGCTCGCCAGACCGACGCCACGGTTCAAGGCCTTTCGGAAACCGCAAGCCGTATCGGCGATGTGGTCAGCCTGATCAACGACATCGCAGGTCAGACCAACCTGCTGGCACTCAACGCCACGATCGAGGCGGCACGTGCAGGTGAGGCAGGCAAGGGATTTGCTGTCGTCGCATCCGAGGTGAAGTCACTTGCGAGCCAGACCGCGAAGGCGACCGAGGAAATTTCCCAGCAGATCGCCGCGGTTCAGAAAGTTGCCCAGGACGCAATGGACGCGATCAAGGGCATCGGCGGAACGATCTCTGAAGTCAGCGAGGTTGCGACTGCGATCGCGGCGGCAGTTGAAGAGCAGGGCGCTGCGACGCAGGAAATCACCCGTAATACCCAGCAGGCCGCGCAGGGCACGATGGATGTCTCCAACAACATCGCGGGCGTCACCGAGGGCGCTGACGCCACCGGAACGTCCGCTCAAAACGTCAAGGCTGCAGCCGAGGCGCTTGGAGAGCAGGCGCAACACCTGCGGGGCCAGGTCAACCAGTTCCTCGGGAATATCCGGGCGGCGTAATAAAGCGTTTTCAAGCGAAGTGGCTACCGGTTCGCGTGAAGAAAACGCGTCAAAATAAAAATTGAGACCTACGATTCTGATTCAGTCAGAATTGTAAGTCTAGCGGCGCCAGGCGGTCACGTCGACCTTGCTCACTGCATTGAGCACGCGCGTTTCCGTTGGTTTGAGGCCGTGTGATTCCAGGATCGCCTCCGGCGATCGTTCCGGAATCCCGGGAAAGGCCCCGATACCGTCCGGAATCGTCACGCCATGGGCTTGCGACAGCCAAAACGTGTCGTAACGGTCCATGAACATGTCGAACACCACCGGTCCGCCAATGATCGCGGCGGTCCCCGATGTCACGCCGGCCTGACGGCAAGCGTCCTCGAACGTTGCTCGCGCCGGATTCCATAACGTTGCTTTGGGATTTTCCGGATCGGAGGCCAGCGCGCTGACTGACCTCGTGAGGATGATGCGCGTCCTTTCTGGCGATCGTTCCTGATCTTCAAACGAATTCCTGCCGTGAACGATGAGATCGGCACGGTCGAGCGCACTCTCGAAGAACTTTTGATCTGCCTCGAACTTCAGTGAAGACGGCATAACCCGATTTGCATCCGCCAACATGCCGTCGGCGGATACGATCACATAACCTTCAATTCGCATGAGATATTATTGTCTTGTCCTTGAGCTTCTTAGATATTTGCCGTTACTCGGAAATGGTTTGTACCACGCTGTTGAGCGGGCGGGTGCTGACGGTCGGCAATTTGACGTTCTTGGTCACTTCCTCATCGTACTGCGCAATGGTTTGGACTGGGGCTTTGGCTTTGACTTGCACAACCTTGTAGCCGCCGGCTTTGAGCCGCTTCATGAGTTCCGGCAGCGCTTCCGCAGTGTGCTTCTGGAAATCATGCATCAGCACGATACCCTTGCCGTTCTTGTCGAGCTTCGTCATCACTGTGTCGACGATCTTTTCCGCCTTGCTGGCCTTGAAGTCGAACGAGTCGAGATCGCATGACCAGATGGCGATGTTGCGTTCGCCGAGATAGGTCACCATCGCGGGCGGATGCTGGAGGGCGGGGAAGCGGAAGAACGGCGAGGGCGCACTGCCGAGGGCCCACTTGACTGCGCTGAAGCCCTTTTCGATTTCTTCCTTTTGTTGAGCTTCCGTCAGCTTCTTATTGTTGAGATTGGCATGGGACCACGTGTGTGACCCGACGGTGTGGCCCTGTTCGGCGACTTGCTTGAGAATTTCGGGATAGTAGGTCGCATGCTTTCCAATGGGAAAGAAGATCGCCTTGGTGCATTCGTCGGCCAGGGTTTTCAGGACAGACGGTGTGTTGACCGGCCAGGGACCATCGTCGAACGTCAACACCACTTCCTTGTCGCGGAGGAAGTCGAGCTGCTTGAAGTGCTCGAAGCCGAAGCCGGGACCGCCGGTGGTGTCGATCGCGACCACGCGCGAGACGCCAAGGGCATTTGGGTTGGCGCAGTTTGCTTTAGCTGGAGTGGGAGCAGGTGGCGGAGCCGGTGTTGCTGCCGGCGCGGCTGGAGCAGGCGCTGTGGCTTTCTGAGCAGCTTGTGCCGGACGTGGAATGAGCGACTGCGACCAAGCGCTGTTGAACGCACAGACTGTTGCGATGGTAGCGACAACGACACTAGCCTTGATGCGCATGGCATCCCCCTCGACGTTGGTCAGTCATCAGGTGAGCGGCGGGTGCCGCTCCCCCCGGAGACTCAAAGCCTAGTCGCACATCGTTCAATCCGCCAATGGCTTTTGGTGGCTGAACACAGCTTCGATGCGGGAGGTTAGCTCGCGGGATAATCAGGCCGTCAGGGAACGGGCGATAGCAGTGGCGACGCGTGTGTCTGTCGGTTCGATCCGCGATGAGAATGCATCCGCGATGTGTCCGTCGCGGCCGATGAGGTATTTGTGGAAGTTCCAGCTGGCAGATCCGCCGGCCGTTCCGCCGCTGCCCATTTGTAGAAGGGATGGGCATTGGGGCCTTTCACACCGGTCTTGGCTGTGATTGGAAAGGTGACGTGATAGGTATGCTCTGCGGTTTCCGTGATTTCCGTGGTGCCGCCGGGTTCCTGGCCGCCGAAGTCGTTGGACGGAACGCCAATAATCATCAATCCGCGGTCGTGGAACTGGGTCCAAAGCTGCTGCAGTCCCGCATATTGTGGGGTGAAGCCACACAGCGAAGCGGTATTGACCACGAGTATCGGCTTACCTGCATAGTTCGCCAAACGGATATCGCCGCCTTTGAGCCCCTGAAACGAAAAGCCGTAGGCGGTGATGCGGCTCATGGCAGGCTGTGCGCGGAGCGGGTTCGCGACAATTGCCCCGGCGGCTGCCGACACCATGGTCCCGATCATCTGTCTGCGATTGATCATGGTCCGCTCCCGCTAACGCCGCGTGTTGCAACGTAGACTACCCCACCGCGTTTGCGGCTGTCTTCAACAGCGCGTTACGGGCGCTTCGGCGGCAGGTCGCACCAGGGCATCGGCAATTCAGGCTCGTAAATTTGATTCCAGTCGCAGATGTATTCGGGGCCACTGCGCTTCATAACGTGCTTGATGGGTTCGGCTTGGCTCACTGCGACATGGGCGACGATAAGTGCGGCGCCGATTGGATAGGCCCACTTGGAAAATCGCAGGTGGCTCAGACGATCGAGCAGGACCGTTCCCGCGATAATGATCAACGGGTCGGTGAACATGAAATACTCGGCTTTCAGCCCTCGGCGTATGCCCAGGGCGTCAATCCCGATCGCGGCCAACAGCAGGATCGAAGCCTGCAGAGCGACCTGACGTTTGCCTTTGAGCAACGCATAGACGATGCCGGGAGCTATCAGCCATGTCAGGAACACCGTCGGGCGAGGCGATGAGAACAACACGAATGAGTAGCGTTTGAGGACCGAGACTACGCCATCAAACAACAGACTGATCGCTGCAAAGGCCTTGCCGCCGTCAACTGCCGTGGTTGCTGGTGCGTCGGCAAACACCAGCATTTTCTCGATGGGATTGATGACCGCGACGAGGTTTTGAGGATCGTACTGAAGATAGAGCGCGAGCAGGCCGAACGAGGCGCCCGCAATGACTGCAAACAGTCCCGCGACCGTCTCGGATAGGCTAACCCGCCACCAGGCGGCGTAAGCGAGCATGCCGAGGCCAATCCAGACTGCCAGCGCAAGCTGGTAGATCCCGAACATTCCGTCGATGATCGGATGAAGCTGGGCGACTGCAATTGCCGCGGGATCGAGGCCGGCAAGGATGAGCGGGTACGCCAGATAGAACAGCACGCCAGCGGTGACGGCCGCAGCCGCCGCCGCAAGCCACGCGCGCGACGAGTTGTCCCAGAATGAGGTGCTCGTGCTGGTCTGCGAGCCGAACGGCAGCAGCATGACGGGAAGAGCTGCGATCAGCAGGATCGCCTGCACTTTGTTTTCCATCCCGAGCACGCACAGGGCTGCCGCGGCAGCTATTGCAAGCGGCCGCCATGAGGTTGCGCGGCGGCCGACAATGATCAGGATCATGAAAGCGAACGTGAACAGGCAGCCTGCGATCAACTCACTGCGCAGGATCCTCATGTGGACGGCAATGCCACCTGAAAATGCGAAGGCAAATGTCGAGAGCAGTGCCACGCGCCAGTCGCGCACCAGAGGCTTGGCAAGGGCTGCGTACGCCAGGACGAAGACGCTGGTCGTCAGCCACGCGACGACGCGCCCCGCGCGGATGGCGCTGGTCATTGCAGCGTCGAAAGCCGGAAGGTTCAGTGCGGAGGGGATCGATGAAAGTTTCCAGGCATCCAGCAGGCCCAGCGCGTGCATGACCTGGAACCAGGCCTTCACGGAGAGGATCGTGAAATACGATGGATGATCAAAGAAAGCCTGGGGCTTGCCGTCGTTCAACACCAGCGCGTTGTAAACAATCATGAAATCCATATCGGCATTACGCCAATAGATCACGAAGTAGCCGGCCAGGAAGAACGAGGCCGCGAGGCAGCCAAGAATAACCGCGATACCGCCCGCCCATCCAAACGGTGTCAACCGCTTGAATGCGTCCGGCCGTGTGTCTTGAGCGGGGGTAACCTCCGCCGGTGAGGGAACTTTTGCGGATATGTTCATGTTCGTTGGGTTCTAGCCCAACGATCCAGGAGAAGCCAACCGTTCTAGTGTGGTGGTTCAGAAGTTCGCTTTGGGCGCGTTACCGCAGCGGGACGATGAAATCGGTGCCGCGGCCGGTTTCCTGGCCAAGGCCCTGATCCGAGACGACCAGGGATCCACCGGGGGCCAGGGCAGCCGCGATCCGTTCCATGGCCTCTGGCGGAATGGTCAGCCGATCCAGCGCTTCACTCGGCGAGGACGCCGGGGGCGAGTTCTCATGAGCCGCCACTGCATTCTTCCGTCGGCGCGGGGATTCGTCTTCGGAACGCCCTGCTGCTCGGGTGGGCATCGATACAACCGTCCAGCGGAACGCGTTAACGTCGCCGCCGTCAGCGCGAGCGGTAAACACATGGGTGCCGAGCGGACGGTCCGCAGCCGCGATCGTCACCGGCACCTCGAACAGCGGCTCAAAGTTCTGCCGGACGTAGAGCTTGCCTTCCTTGCGGCTTACATAAGCTGCGATGTGTCCTATGCGCGGTTTAACCGGGCCGATAAATTCTGCCGACCCCTCGCGCGGTGGAGCTGCATTCACGACGGCTGGCGTCTTGTCTGCTGCGCGAGACTGATCCTTGTCAGCCGCGGTCTCCGCGGTCTTTGGCTCTGCAACCGTTGTCTTTGCCGCAACGGATACATCGGTTGGCGCCTGCTTCGCATTGTCCGTCGGCGCGCTGACGTTTTGAACCAGGGGGGCGCCTGCCGCAGCATCTGACTTCTGCGGCAAGGCACCGCTGGCGTCGGCTGTGCGAATCTCGTCGTGCGTGTCGGAAATGGTCGAAAGTCTCAGGTCGACCGTTTCTGAAGCTTGCGGCGGCGAGTTCGTGGCATCGGCGACGGTCGATTTATCAGACTTGGTATCGGTTGCAACTTCGATCCCTTGCGGGGCCGCAGCAGCAGTTGGCGCCACGGTGGCTGTCGGCTTTCGCGCAACGAGGTTGGAATTCGAGATGTCGGCGGGCGAGAGTTCTCCCGGCGCGATGATCACGCGCGCGCCCATTCGGGTCCAGCCCCAAAGGCGCATCGCAAAATTCATCGGCATGCGGATGCAGCCGTGTGACGCGGGATAGCCGGGAAGTACACCGGCGTGGAGAGCGACGCCGGACCATGTAATGCGCTGCATGTAGGGCATTGGCGCATTGCTGTAGATGTTCGAGCGGTGGTATTTGTTCTTTTGAATGATACTGAACACGCCCATGGGGGTGGAGTGTCCAGCCATCCCGGTCGAGACCGGAGATTCCGCAAACAGGCCGTTTGCGTCGTAAATTTTGAGGTGCTGGCTTTCGATCGAGATGGTGATCACGATCGGGCCTTGCGGTTTCGGCGTGTTCTTCGGCGCATCGGCGAGCTTGGGAGTGGCTCGCTTCCTGGGTATTGGCCGTGCGTGGTAATACTCCATCGGAGCCGGGGAATCGTACACCGCGCCGCCGTAGTAATCGCGTTGCGCTGGCCAATACACTTGGGCTTGCGCAGGGAGGCTGACGCCGACGGTCAGCGTTGCGGCCAGGCACAGGGCCAACTTCATACGTGACGGCACGAGCCGTACAAATGCGACCGGTTCTTGCTGTCTGGTCGAGAAGGCTGGCCAATTGTCGTGCACGCCCGGTATCCTCAATTGATTCCCGATTATGAGTGTCGCAGACAGACAAAATGTTCACTAGTGTCCCGATTCCGAAGTTCGCAGACGAATGTGCCGCACATTCGTCTGCGAACTTCGGAATCGGGACACTAGCAAACTACTGATCTAGTGTGGCTTTAGTTCGGAAGTCCGAATTCCGGATTCGCCGCACAAATGATGCGGACTTCTGAACCGCCACACTAGTCGGAGGCGCCAATTTGACGCTCCGGGCCAGCTTTTGCCACAAACCCTAGTTCGCAAGCCCTGACGACCGCTTAACAGGGCTCGTCCTTACAAGTCACAATTACGTGCCTTCCAACCTTTACCAGCGCCCCCCACATATCGGTTATCAGGCCTGAGTCCTGGTCTGACATTCCCCCGTTGGAG
>Ga0247779_1001109_pt1 | contig 13633 bp, 11 predicted proteins | sample UWRJL221509R5_FD_179925 | JGI IMG/M metagenome (GOLD analysis project Ga0247779, IMG submission 179925) | Plant litter microbial communities from Arlington Agricultural Research Station in Wisconsin, United States - UWRJ-L221-509R-5 | ecosystem: Environmental > Terrestrial > Plant litter >...
CCCCAGAGGTAGTGATAGCGCTTTCCAAAAAATTGAGGTGAATTTTCTCATGTTCCTTTATTTGTTGATAGCGTCCTCTGATCCAATTTGCGTACCCAGCCCGCTCGAAGTCTTGTTCGGAGTATCGGTCCAAACCGCGTTGGAAGAATGCGAACTCTAATTGCGCGACAAATAGAGCAAAGTTCAGATATTGTCTATCTATAAACATGGGCCCGTTCAGTATCAAACTGAATAGAAATGAACGATCGCGATATTAGGGATTGACAGACCTGTATTTTCGTTGTTGTCGTCACCGCGTGGGACAACAGGGATCACTGGTGTTGATGCCGACTCGGTAGCATTCACTGGAAGTGCTAGTGTTGCTTCATGATTTCTTAAGATAATCAGTTTTCAAATGCAGAACTCTTGTGTGCTCACGTAAGGCTCTCCTACTGGTCGCCAGGGGCCATACCTTACCAATTCTATCGAAAATGCTAGCTAAACATACGTCGATCAACGTTCGCATAGACGGCACGATATGGTTATGGGTGAGGGATAAGGAGTGTATAAATGACATACAAATGCCGGCGCGCCGGTACACGGCGGGTTGCAAACTAGAGCCTATTGACTTATTGAGTGTGCTTCGAGAACGGTTTCCTCATAAACAACTTACTGGCAGAATCTCTTCCAACAGCCTTTGGGATAACATTTGCCAACGTCATGGATGAGGACAAGAGGGCTATGGCGACAAAAGAAGTAAGAATAGTAGTTTTCATGGTTATTCAATGATAGTGGATGCTTTGAAATGATTGTGAAGTAGTATTGTTCGTCTTGTCGTAGACGTTGTAGGTATAGGTTGTGGACGATGATGGATGTCGATGGGAGAAAATATCGACAGGGTGATATAAATCATCTCAGGACATGGCTTGTTAAATATCGTATTACGGAGGAGGCTGACTGCGATTTCAGGCCCGCCTAAGGCGATCGCGCCCAACAAGGAAATACCTCCCGAAAAAAATTGCACTGAGCAGATAATACTATAGATTTGCAGTGTTGGTCGGTAACCAGGTAAGCAACTCGTTTCAGGGAGTTATAGGATAGATAAAAGGTTTACAGTGATTTGACAATTGAGGCTTATTGTATTTGTTGATTAAAAAAAATCAACAACCATATGTTTGACTTTTACCGGCCAATAAAACCTTTCAAAAATAGCGCGAGTCAGCTGCGATTGACTGAGAAAGGAGAATAGGAATAGGATAATAGGAACTCAGGGAAAGATCTCACTATAGGTCAGAGAAAGAAGCCGTTCGTCTCGTCAAGAGCTCTCTTTTTGATAGTTAAAGAACATTTTCAAGAGAAAATTCTTTAGGTTTGTAAGATCGATCTGGAATGGTTGGGATAAAAAATGTTATTTTCTGATGTGCAGTGACTTATGCACTACGGAATTTTGTAACTGAATCCCAATGATCCCTGAGGTCAATGGCCGTGAGTTGTTTCCAACTCCACAAACCGCCCTCTTCGTACTGGGCCGTCATCTTGAAAGGGCAGGACGACAGATCATTGGAAATTAACGACTCGATGATAGAGAGGCTGAAGTTTTTTCCTTTGTCAAGAATGAAGTAGATCTCCTTTTTCTTTTGGTCCATTATGGGCCATCCAGCCGAGAGCCATGTTGACCGCATAAAGGTTACAAGGTCGTCTGGCAAGGCCAGGAAACGAACCTCGTACCCTATGGCATCAATCACCAGTGTTGTAAGACGTGGAAGATACTGGCTTAGAGGGCCACCGAACATGGATTGTTCAGACGTTGAAAGGAAGTCCGCAAACCCGAAGCCGATGCAGGTTCGAAGATGCAACTCATTTACAAACGGCGTGGCGACGAAAATTCTATTAAGAGCATCAATGGGAATATACCGCGGACTTGGATGCGAGAGGCGAAGGCATTTTAAAGAAGGAAAAAGAAATGAATCGAAGATATCCCCAGCCTCAAGGGCTGAGCATTGAATTGTCAATTCGCGCAGTTTTTGATGGATGCACAGTGGCCTCTTCTGTGTGGAGTGGTCGGCGCCAGGTACGCGAAGAAGGTTGAAGTTAAGGTTAAAAACGCCACTTTCGAGGTTGATACATCCTTGCAGAATTGGGTACCAGTCACGACCCGCGATACTGACATTGGCAGATAGGTGGGTGAGATTTGTCCAGGGGAAAATATCGAGTAATTTATTGAGATTCCAGGTTTGATCCGCAAAACAATCGAAATACAAGCGACGAAGTGCCGGTGCGTTAAGCTTGGCCAAATAGACAGTGCTGTCTTCGCGTCCGGAAGGTTGAGAGACGGACATCGTGGTGAGGTTCGGATATAGTTGATCCTTTGAGGTTTTGTTGTAAATTGCAATGTCAAGGGATGAGAAACCATGCAGAGTCAAGAACTCTGCCCAGTGGATTGATGGCATCGACCAGAATTCAGCAGCATGGACGAAGAGACTATCAGACGTGATAGATGTGGCTAAATGTTCCCGTATAAAGTGGAAAGATGGAGGAATCCTTCCCATTCTGCTCGTCCAGAACTCCATCACGTCCATCTTTTTCTTCAAAAAGCCACTTCCTGCCCTCGACTTTGCAGTAACGTACTCCAATATGATTGTTAACTCGCACCAAAGTCTGGGGCACATGGTCAAAGCAACAAGCCTCCAGGAGGAACATATGTGGCATAAGAGTAAGGGTGCGACTTTGGCATTTGGCTGTGGACATTCGAACACGTTTGCCGGTAGGCAGAAAGGAAATATGGCGCTCAGAATGTCAAACGGAAGGTCTTGGGCTCGAATTCTAGTCGGATGCGAAGGAATATCAGGCAACACTTTGAGCGGCTCCTAAAAAAAATTCACTCATTTCAGAGGAGAGCTCGCGGGTATTTCGAACCTACATGGGTTTTATCAAGGGATTCTGATGGCTTTTCGAAACCAACCCGCAAGGATCTGATGCAATGAATAACTAAACGACGAGCTAAACTCAGCAGAAAACTGACTCACAGATCTAATGTGACAGACATATAAGATAGGATCTGAAGGAAGAGGGACGTGTTAAAGATTGGATGGAAGAAATGATAGAAATGATAAATGCCCAGTTCACCGTGACCCGATTCAGTGCCGTGCGACGCGTAATGGATATGCCTATTTTGGGATTGTTGCCGGAATAGAGAAAAACATAACATTGGATAAAACTTATAGAAGGCGAAGAAAAAGGGACTGCGCAACTGCATCCCACTATTTAACGGTGGTACTACGTCTGGACTTGCATTCTTTAGGCTTTTTTTGGTAAATAAGATCTGAAAGTGTCCACTGGAGTTCGGCAATTTCGAACCGTTGAGCTTCAAGCTTCAAGCAGCAGAAAATAAAATTTGGAAAATCTGAGAGTACGGTATACAATTGATTAATCATGTATTCATCGAAAATGTGCCGGCGATGAAGTCAACTGAGGTCCAATCCACCCCTACCATTGGAGTATCCACAGCGTGTCTAGACCGAATAAATGTCAGGAACTGGCGGTCATGGTGCATGGATTTAGTAGCGGAGAAAGCAACTTACTTAAGTATGAGGTGACTCTCAAGAGACGGACGGTCCCAGACTTTGAGGAGAGAACGCTCAGGACACCACGAACATTTGAGATTGTGTTCAGGGTTGACTTTTAACGTGAAAGGTTTTCGCCTGGAAATCCGAAATCTTTTGTCGAGAACAACATCTTCGTTGAAATGAACGTCCTCTAGGTTTCCATCCTTGTAATGTCTATATGAAATGGAACGCATGCATAATTGGTGAGAAGATGTTATGGCTTCAGAAGGAGAAAAGAGACATGGACTTACACCTTTAACACATGGGCCATCGCTTCCGGACGAGTCACAGGAGTGGAGAAGTGGACCGAACACTGATTACATCTCCAGACTCTCCAATCTGGTAGCGGGTACTGATGCTCGTGTGCGCGGACATACTTTACCCCTTGTGGTGTAAGAACCTTCCAGGATGCTGATATGTGTGTTGGTAATTCCATTGATCGCATTTCAGCCTGGTGTCGCAGCTTCAAAGAACTATTGAATATGGTGCTTCATTTCGAGCATAATAAAAACTCACATATTCAATCCACGTATAAGCCTTGAGATTGACGGTGCATCCGCGGAAAGCGAGTGGTTCGCACCTCGCGCATAAGAAACGATCTCCTCGACTATCCATCTCCTCCCTGGTAGTCGTCAGAGGATCCAACCCAAGCGAGGCCACGAGCGACCGAGAAAGTCCTGATAGAAACTCGGAATACTTGCACTTGGAACAAGGAGTACGATACCTGCTGGTACGTGGCTGATTTATGTGAGAACCTATAGCTTCCCAGCCTATGAGAACCCGACCTTTCGAGTTTCGCAAGCTGCACTGGCGACAGGAGAATACACAGCTTGCGATTTCAAGCTTTCCGATGGGAAGTTGACGCTGCTCTGGAGACCCTTCGTAAGCTTCCTGGACGTATGCGATATCAGGCGATGTAATAGGAATCATTTCAAGTAGTCGTGATTGCTGAAATCGTGTCCAATTGACAACGAATTTGTCGAATAACGAAGAGAGTTCCTCGAGTGCCATGCTGTCCTTCACATCCGACATTGTGTCGAATAGGTCCTTGAATCCTTCGTCATGAGGGGCCATATAGGCTGGCGGAAGGCATAGCCAAGTGCTTGGGTTCAATTTCATTTGATAATCCTCGTATAGAGATTGAATTTTTTCCTTCTGTTGTGCTTGTATCCTTATTTTCATACGATGGAGCAGATATTCCTCCAACTCTGGGCGTAATTTTTGAAATGCTATAGACGATGAGAAGTTAGATATTGTATAATCATGCACAATTCGCTTGCCTTTAGAGGTTAATTTGTATATACCAGATTGACGGACTGAGTGGCTGATTATATGGCCACAATAGTCTACGTCTCGTGGATCGTAGCCAAGATTCAGAAGTCGTTGGCTACACCTTAACAAGAATGTGAACGAGAAAATATGCCATCGAAAGAAAATACAGTACTTTTGAATAACCCGCCTCTGCGAATTCTCCCAGTCTTTCAAAACCTCACGATATGTCCGTATAGCCCAGCGATTTGCCCTATCGGTATACTGGCAAACTGTATGAATAAACAGTACATAAAACCTCGACGATACTTACTGCTTTTACCGTCTTGACTCTTTCTACTTTTCGCGTCTTGAACTCGTCGAGAATATCAGCGAGGAAGGGTAAGCCGTTACTAACGAGAATTTCAAGCAATGCTAAGGACATCATTGTCGCATTAACTTCTCTAGTATCACATCTGGCTCTCCTAAAGGAGGGATTGAAGAAAGTATACGACGGCGAAACTGCTTGTAGTTATAAGAACATAAGAAATATGTTATTCTGGAGACTTACTTATGCGATACGAACAGGAGACCATGGAGTAGACCAAATGGCCTTTCGTTAAAGGTTTTCCGCGATTATCTATGAAGGTCGGAAGGAGCTGGGATCTTTTGTCCTTGTTACGGAGGATATCGTAAGCAGACATGTTTTCTTTGAAATTAATGAATACCATGCACACCATGCACCGTGAACAATATCGTTGACGAAGAGCAAAGTCCGCTAGCGCTCCATGTCGTCCACAATCCTTTTGGCTGAATTGAATTATCTGCGGAAAAAATGCACGCAAGAAGCGGACGCAGCGTACCGTACAGATTCCAGGACCAAAAAGCAAAAAGGTCCATTGCGGGTAAGCTGTCCCAGGAGGACACGCAGGAATTTCTTCGTGCCTTTGGAATGCCATTTTCCACACACCCGATGCTTTTTTATCAAGAAGCAAACGTCGGAAATACTTAGAAACTTGTGTCATATGATAAACATCTATTGGATGGAGATGTTCAAAGACCTATTTAAGATATAAAACTTTGGGGAGAACGGTTTGAATGATAAACGACGCACTAATAACCCAATTTCAATGGGTAAACGAAGAAGGATATCGCTGTAAACCTCATGGTCTCTTGAGGAGGAGATTCGCAATGATTTCTTGACATGACCGGCCAAGAAATTTCCTTCACCATTTGAAGAAGACCGGGATTCAGAAAGCATCGCACAATAAATGGTGGAAAAATCTCACTGATTGATACAGGACTGCTGTAGGGTGATAAAATTCGACGTCCTGTGTTGAAAGCCTCTCCATCTTCTATGGCATCAATTCTCGCAAAGGGAAAAGTTTCATACTCTTGCAAGCCAGACATCGTTGATACACGCACTATAATTGCGTAATTTTGGATGAAAGAAATCTCGAAAGGAATGAATGACGTTGAGAAAATCGTACGTTTGAACCAGCACATGTTGCACAGCCTTCATCAAAATCTAATCTAATCTCAATAGGCCTGCGGCTCAAGGTTACCGAGGTACATTTACCATAACTATGATGGTTTAGGCTGCTTTCCTTCATTGATTATCATTGGCTTGTGGTGGGCTTGATACATTTTCAAATGATGATTGCTGAAGACTCCGTGTCCACGGTTCATGCTGTGAAATTTCTAGAGTATCACACGGCAATGTTTGCGATCCAAAGCAATCGGAATGCTTGTATGGAATAACACAAAGTGGAACGGGAAATCCAAAATTGCGAAATTGTGAAACGATGTCAAATAATTACATTCAGGTATACTATAGCCGATCTGATTACGCGCATCTCAGCATCATTGAAATATTGACGTGTGAGAAAAGCAAGAAACGAGCACAGCACGTTGTTTTGGGCGTCGTTCTGGTACGTATTTATTTTAACCGTGCAATCGGGGGCAGTTCTTCTGATAGAACCATGACAGCAAAGACCAACGCACAAACACCCCTCATCACCATCCTCAACCCGTTAAGGCCCTCGCGTGAGTTTCCAATGCTCTTCATGCCTAAGATAGATCATCATTTGACCTTGACTCATCAGAGTTGCCGTCGGAGGAAGAAATCATCGCTCAGGGGAGGACCCTCATCGAAGCAAGTACTACCTGGAAAGCAGGAAAGTTATGTTGGGACGTCGTCGAGACGGCATATCGCCCCAAGCTGCCTGGAGATGGGGCACCTTTCCACTGTCGGATCAGCGTGCACACGCCAGAAGAGATTTCTTTCGACTTGCTGTGGGATAAGATGTCTGTAAACAAGCCGCAAAACGAGATGGGGTGAGTTCGTTACATCATGCGTTCTGTGGACACAAGATTGATGTACTTGCCCCACCAAAGATTCAACCGTGAAATGCAGAAAGTGACCCTGATCAAGCAGTTGTCGCCGACTGCCACCATCTGGTCCATGTTTTACAAATTTCAGCCGCCCGTCTCGAATCGAGTGTTCACAGAGCTCCAGGTCGTTCATTACTCAGAAGCAAAGCCTCGTACAGGGTAAATAAAGTTTGCCCTTCTGGAATGAGACCATGATTTGATATAGTGGTTAGGATCGTTGTAACAATTCCAATCGATATCACCTCTCCAGAAGATGCAGACCTGGCCAAGCTCGAAGAAAGTGGTGTGAAGGCTAAATATGCATGCGTTGAGCGCGTTATGGAACTTCCCAATGGCAATACTGAATGGCGCTGTGCTACCTCGGGTACAGCGGGCGGTAGTATTCCGGATTGGTTGGTGGAACCAACGCTAGAGAAAAAGGTCGCTCAGGTAAGCTGGGAATCCGTTCGAGGAAGTTCTCAATTCGTGATCTTATTTCCTATTTCGTAGGATGTTCCCCTTTTCTTCGAGTGGTTGAGAAAGACGCAGGGAACTGATACAGACATATAATTCACCACTTCAACGAACGGGGAATGCTTACCCTGGGAATCTATAGTCTCGTTTTCTGTACGTTGAGGGCGCGTTGACTTTTTAGAGTCTATACACATGTCCTTCACTGTACTAAAAGTTGTACTTGACATTCAATGTAACTTCAACATGGCGTTCAAACGACATTGGGCGTTCTGGAGTCTACAGCATTTCCGAATTGAGACTAATACTGTCGCTCAGAAGCCAATTTTGACGACTGATGTTAATCCCACTCCGTCCTAATTTCTTCCATTGTTCGAAGTTTCATAACCTCGTCATTTTTTATACGATGAACACAAGCGGTATCCCACCCAATTGACCGTTGTCTTGAAATGGCACCTCGATTCTTGAAATCGTGCCATCCAATTTTGTCATCGACCACCCTAGTATCGACAACATAGGGGAGGTAAAGTTTCGGTCTAACGCTGATCACTCCAGGATCAGCATCTATTGTTCGCAGGAAATCATTTGACGTATCAGGGAACGCCCTGAGCCCCGAGACCCAGGATCCAATCATCACGTCGTCGTATGGGTAGTGAATGTGATGCGGGATAGCCGGTTCGGCACTTGCGATGGCTGCTGCGAGATGTGAACTAAATAGATGGCTTGGAGTGAACTCCTGGACTAAGTCGTTAAGATTCCACTCACCTCAGCATATATCCAATACCAACTGGATATGGATATCTCGGTCCTGCAATCCAGCTATCCTCAACCAATGGATCGTTCCCCCCATCACCCACGGTATTTTCCCAGTAGACGGTCTGAGAACCCATGTTACCAATCAAGACAGGTTTCCTTCGTGGGTCCAAGTCTGAATATATGTGCTGGAGTCTCTGAGAAAGAGTTTGGAATCTACAAAATGAGTCCGAGTCCAAAGTCATGGAATAATCGTAGTCGTCGGGCGCTACCTGTGCTGTCTAAAAATAGCGATGGGGTAAGTATGTGGCGCTTGGCTCTTAGGATGAGGAACATAAACTTACCCATTTCAAAGCGGCAAATCGCTTCTCTGAGATTCGCTGGGGTATATCGTCGATATTTTCTAGTATTTCCAGGTCATCATACAGCATATTCTCCTTCGCAAGTATGCTGTTCAAGGTCGTGTTGCTCGCGCTCCCTGGAAGATGGCCAAGGAAGAATTTATACTCTATTTTCGCGTACTTGGATGGAATACCGGTGAGCATTAGATCCCTTAGAATTTGTCGCCGCTCGTAGCCATCCACGCGCGATATTAATGCTAGGCGTATGATAAGTGGTTTAGGGACTGTTGTATTGAGATAGTCGGGTCTGGGGCCATCGAAAACGAAGTCGTAGTATCCCAAATGAGATAATGCGACATAACACAGAAGAAAAAACAGTGAAATTAGACCTGTAATAGAAAAACAAAGGAGAGGATAACGAAGTCGCCGAAGAAGGGACCATATTCGTCTGGTGACTAGGGTGGGTGGGGGTGGGAAGTTGATAGGGTCCGTAATCGCGTTCTCTGTATCCTCAGAGGAAATAAGGCGCTGTTGCTCTTCATCATTAGCATTTCCTCCAAAGTAATATGGGTGCATAGTGGGCGAAGAGGGATGGCGAGATTTTGGGGAAGGTATTATGAAATAAATACTGCGCGCACCACCCAGTTATAACGTAAATAAAGGTGAAAATGATTCAAAAGCAATACTGCGCACCGCGTCGTGGTATCTTAAATGCTAAAAACTGGGGAAATATCACAAAACCATGCTGCGTGGAAGGCAGTTATATATTAAATTTTAGCGTGTTTTTAGACTGATGTGATCGTTATAAATATTGTTCAGTAGTCATATAAAATTCACTATGCCAACTTGAGGGCGTATTGTACCGCTGAGGCCTGTGCATGAATTGTTGTGGTCAATAGCGACATGACATCAGTGAGGTGACCGCGCAGGTAAGTTACAATGAACCATTCAGCACCGTCCTAAAAGATGGGGAAGGATTGCACGTCGACGAAGAGGCTCCTCATTGAGGTGTTATAGCAAAATAGAATTAAAAAATGACCCTTTCATACGTTGATGTCGTGTGTACAGCTGTACAGGGTGACATTGAAGTCACCGCCCATTGGAAGTCATTGATTGCTAGTACTACAAACTTTGATTGGAATACATGCTCGACATTATTCAAGTCGCGATGGTATCGGAGGCCGAGCGAATAAGTATGTGTACTTTATGCCCCATATATATGTGTGTTGTGTCGCACGGATAACAGAAGACGCTGGAGAAACCTTAAAGCAGCCACCTGACAGCGTGAGTTTGATTGGCGCTGGCAACTTAGGAAAGCGCAAGTAAGTACCCGTGACCTTGCGCAATGCTTCTGAATTCCTATTAGGATTACTAATAATAAGATATTCAGATTTGCTGGAGAGGAAGAATTGAAGTCACTATTAGGTAATATAAATTTTAAGAAAAAGAGAAGAAGGTAAACGGCTGTCAGTTTGGACTAATAGCTGGGTGGGTGGGTTGCGGAGGTTTTGGGTGAGACGGGATGCACGTGACTTAACCCAATCATTGCCTACGCGACGCGACTTGACAGCAGGGCGCGCGTTTGGGTAAGACCCGCCAAAACCCTGAGCGCTTGGATGCCCAAAGCCAACCAATCCGGATGCCCTGTATCTGCACCAAATACCGAAAGAGAAAATGTGAAGGTGGGTGGGAGAAAAGAAAGGACACGAGGGCGCAGAGACAGGAATTGAGAGGTTTCAAGCGAGTCTTTCGCACTTGGGGGAAGGGAAAGACGAGGAAGAGGGATAAAAAAGATTATTTTACTACAAGTACTCGATGTTTAATTTATCAAAGAAGGCTATAGAGAGGAGAAAGACGAAAATAGCGATGAAATGCCCAAATTCCATCAGCGCTTCATCTTATCTTATCCTCAGATGAAAGAGGAGTAAACATTATGTAATTAAATAAATTGACAATCTAATTAGTAATTACAACTGAGCGCCACATAATCGTGTGACCTCTTTATGCGAGGAACGCAGACATTGACGTTCAACGTTGAGGGACCGTGACGTTCTCGAAACATTTTTCCAGTATCATTCTCTCAAAGTAAGGACTCTGTATTTTGCAACAGTATGCTGCTTCAATTATATTGAAACTTCTGCCGTAAAGTTCAAATTCTACTTCAAATGTCAAATTTTCAAAGGTAATCGATGTCATCGATCACACTTGCATCACACGCAACCTTGAACCCGACGGATAACTTATTTGAACGTAAGTAGATACATCTTCACAGGATAGTTCTGTAGCTCCTACCTGTGATTCTCGATCAATCTTTTGCGATCGAGAACATGATTTGGTCACTCAAGAGAAAGATAGCATATTAGGTATTTAAGCTATTACTTGCCGCGTCGATGACTCTGATGATTTGGGGACTGGATAATTATGCTCTGTTTACGGCAAGCGGGAAGAGGGTAACGGAGTCGAGAACGTTCATAACACTTTCAATAAAACGTCGAAGACGAGGGCAGAAATACATACATGTCAGCCTTGACATATCCTTATTAAGAAGAGAAAGATGGACGAACTCCGAACTGCGCACATTTTTGGATGGGAGCTGGCCGAAGAACAGAGGTCCTAACACGGTGAATTGTCGTCACAGCCGCGGTTACAACGCCCATTTAGGTCTATTTTCAATCTGAGACTAACGTGGAACCCGAGCCAGCCGCTAAGGATGTTGTAAATGACGTGTCTAACACAATACCGGGAAGAAGAACAAGGGTTAACATTCTGCGTGCAGGAGTGCAGCTCCGTTGAGTCCGCTCCTCATAAAAATGGTCATTTAGAGCGAAACTGCGAAGTCAGTCCATACCTAACGATGTATCGATCAATTCAATTATATCATATTTCTGATGATCTTCGTGATGAATTGACCGGATGCATCTATGTTTCGATGGCATCAGTCAGTTAACCATCCATGGAATGCGGGACTTGTTACTAGCATCTGGTATAAGGGGGTAAAGGGCAAGGGTAAGAAGCTAGTTAACCTCGCTTTCTCCCCAGCTCAGCCTTTCTCTTACCATGTCAGCTTTCGAATCGCTGCTGGACCAGCTTATACAAGGACTAAAGGATATCAGGACGACCCACATGTCCCATCGTAAGCTCCAATAATTGGCATTGACAGATTTACTAAACTTCGTACGATGACAGTGGCGGCTGGCACAATCATCGCCTACGATCATCGTGAGTGGCCATGTGTCTCGACCCTGACTTCTATATCCCACCTTCTCATATGTGTTATTCAGTCATAACCCTCGACCAAGAGGTGAGGATCAATTTTCACATTGAAGCTTGGATTTATATTGATTATAACGAAAGATTACATTGATATGGGTAAAGCCAACATGCGATTCCTCATCATCATAAGCACTGACGACTTGTACACCCTAGAGAGGCCGGTTGTCCCTATCTAGAATCATATTCGTCGCGGTAAATCAATTATCCTCTATATATCTGTGCCATACAGACGCCTTATTGATTTCATAGAGTCGATACTATACTCTTGCCACTGTAATGTGAGAATCTTAATTTTGCTTAAATTTATATTTACCTGCTGACGAGCAGACGTTAGATTCAATAACTATGGTGGGTTAACAACATGCATCTAAAGGGCAGTGTAGCGATTATATTAACTGGCTAAAGCATTCTTCCGCACTGATCCCACCGACACAGTGAGCGCATCATACCTTGTTTCGACTGGGATCTCAACTGAACTGCCTCTGCTTTTCTCTTCACAATACAGTTGTATGTCATACTCCTTTTGAAGTGACATAAATTCTTATCCCCGAATTTCCGTTATCCTTTAGTTGTAAGTGGATGGACATCTTATTACCTATCAGAGTGCAACGCTTACCGAGTGTATACCACAAACAGGCAGATTATTGTATAAATGGCAGGGCTGGACGGCGGTATCCATAAGTATTATGGCCCAGAGTAAGAGACCTTCAAAACTTTCTTTGTTATTTGCATTGATTAGATAACGTACAGTCATCTTGCAAATGAGGATATACGCTCTTTATTCTTTAAATAAACGAGTTTTAGTATTGATGCTGGCGACATTTCTGGCAAGTATGGCCGCATCATCTTGGATTATGGGGAAGTGCCTCGCATCGTTCACAGGTGTGTTTCTTTTTGAACTTAATTTGTGATTCACCTGCGCTGACTATTACGGAAACCAATAAGCGATTGCCTTTCCCATTCCTGGAGGCAAGTTCTGCTTAGCTACCGGTATTCCATCGTTTTTCTATGCTTTCTGGATCCCGATCATATGCTTTGAGTCACTTCTCTGTGCGATGGCTCTCTATCGCTCAGTCCAGGAATCGTCGAATAGGTCGGGATCTCTGTTCCGTCGAGGACAGCACCTTGTGGACATATTAATAAGAGACTCCGTCTTCTATTTTGTGATGTAAGTCGAATACGCTTCTGTCACCGCCTACGAGTTATCCTGACGTTAGAATACTCTTTCTCCGACAGTGTTGGCGCTACGTATTTTATGAGCATGTATATGTGGAGATTTGCTCGGGTATTGTGCTATTTTATACATATTGCTAACAGGAACTTATGCATGCTACTATAGCCTACCCTTCTCGAGGTTCCCACAGGCTTCTCAACGAGCATGCCTAGTATAATCACCAATCGCTTCGTTTTGGAAATATTGGGTTACCAAAAGGATAACAACCATATCTCATCTGGAGGCAGCTCAAGGAGACCTTTAAGGGGCGGTGTCACATTGAATGTTTGAGTGAAAAATAGTGTAAATGTAATTATTGTATAATTAGGCGGTCAACAAGCAGTCAATCAAAAATTCTCGATTCTCGAAATAACTTC
>Ga0247779_1001110_pt1 | contig 13630 bp, 9 predicted proteins | sample UWRJL221509R5_FD_179925 | JGI IMG/M metagenome (GOLD analysis project Ga0247779, IMG submission 179925) | Plant litter microbial communities from Arlington Agricultural Research Station in Wisconsin, United States - UWRJ-L221-509R-5 | ecosystem: Environmental > Terrestrial > Plant litter >...
CCTCGGGCGCCGCACCCGCGAAGCGCGGCACCGGCGGTTCGTGCGAGAGCCCGCCCGATCCGATGATCAGCACCCGTCGCTGGAGGCTGGCGGCGAACTCACCGACACGCCGGCCGAGTTCCCGGACCCGCGACCAGGTCGGCAAAGGCGGCGCAACTGCGTTGATGAAGATGGGCACCACCGGAACCTCGCCGAGGCCTCCCCACAGATCCTGCAGCGGATTCGCGAAGCCATGGTCGACCCGCATCCGGTGCGAGACGCCGACATCCATTCCGGACCGCATGAGGAAATCCGCGCAGTCCGCCGCGATCGCCGTTGGCACCGACAAGGGACCCGCCAGAGTCCCGAAGTCACCGACCGCTTCCGCCGCGGTGGCGATGCAGTACGGGGGCATCAGATCGTAGAAGAATCCGTTGAAATGATCGGGCGCGAAGAGGAACACGAGTTCGGGATCGAAGGCGCGAACCCGCTCCCGCATCCGGCCCAGGACGGCGTCGATCTCCGCGATCGTTTCTGCATCGGGATCCAGCAAGCCGCGCAAGGGGGTGTGAGACAGGCACACGGCCTTCAGCAGGCTTTGAGATGAGTCGAAGTTCATGTCGATGAGTATGGAAAGCGCTGGTCCATCGAGCGAGCACGACGTCGCGAACGTGCACTCAGTGCCCGTACGAATTCGTGCTGGCGTTCACACCGGCGCTCGGGCCGGGATCGAAGCAGTTCGCCAGCAACGCCAGGCCAGTGGTCACCGTGCCAAGCATGCAGACCCAGAACCAGCCTCCATGGGCCCATGTCGCGACCGTGGCGAGCGCAAGCACGCCGGCGCCGACGTACTGGCCCACGATGTAGATGGCCATGCGCCGAGTTCGGCTTTCCGTGGCAAGCGCGAACAGGGTCGCCTGCTTCGTGATGTTCGTCGACGAAGCGCCGATGTCGAGCAGCACGATCCCGACGCACAACCCCCACATGGCGCTGCCGAAGAAGGCCATGAACAGCCAGGCAAGCATGGTGAGCGCGATCGCGGTCAGCCCGACGCGGCGCGCTCCCACCCTGTCGGAGAGCCTGCCGGCGAGCGGTGCGCACATGGCGGCTGCCGCACCCAGCAGGCCGAGCGCTCCCACCGCATCGCTTCGCAAGCCGTAGGCCGGGCTCTGCAGGTACAGACCGAGCGCGATCCAGAGCGAACTGAACGTCCCGAACATCAGCGCCTGCGTCAGGGTTGCGATCCGCAGTGCGCGTTCTCGTGCGAACAGGCCGGGCAACGATCTCATCAGGCCCAGGTAGGACAGCCGCGAATCCGGCCGCGTGGCGGGCATCGCGGACAGCGAACACGCCAGCACCACCAGGGTGGCGAGCGCGCCGATCCGGTAGACCATCCGCCAATCGAAGTGGGCCCCGATGAAGCCGCTGACCGTCCGCGCCAGCAGGATGCCCAGGATGACGCCTCGCGCCATGTAGCCCGTGACGTGGCCGCGGCGGCTCGCGGGCGTCAGACGCGCCGCGTACGCAGGCAACAGGTACGGCGCGATCGTGAACGATCCCATCGCCGCACTGGCCACCAGGAACATGGTGAAGCTCGTCGACCACCCGATGGCCACCATGGCGAGCACCTGGCCGACGATCATGACGATCAGCAGCCGCCGGTTGTCCACGATGTCGCCGAGTGGCAGCACGAAAAGAATGGTGAGCGCCACCGCGATCTGGATCGTGGTGGGGATCCAGCCCAGCATGCCGGCGCTCAGGCCGAAACTCACGCCCATCGACACCAGGAGCGGCTGAACGACGTAGACGCCCGAGATCGACAGCGCCGCGAGTACCGCGAGCATGCGCTCCTCGCGGCGCCCGAGGCCGGGCTCGGACGGTGAGACCTGCGGCGGATTCAAGCGATCTTTCAAGCGCCGTCAGTGTCGGCCGACGCGGATGACTTGATGACCGCGCTCATCGGCCGAGAAGAAAGTCGAGATGGAGACGATTGAACTCGTCCGCATCCTCATATTGCGGCCAATGTCCGCATTGATTCATGACGACATATCGGCTATCGGGAATCATGCTCGCGATCTGCCGCCCTTCCTCGGGCGTCGCGGTCGGATCGTGGGAAGTCCAGACCACGAGCGTCGGCGCCACGATGGAGCGGTATTGATCCTCGGTGATCATGTTCTGACGCCGCAGCTCCATTTCCTGCAGGCACATGATGCGTTTCATCGTGTCCGCGAAACCAGGCTGCGCGTAGATGGCGCGACGGGTCTCGATCAGGTCGTCGGTGACTTTCGAATGGTCGTACATCAGGAACTCCAGGCGGCCCTTGATGCGCTCCCAGCTCGGGTCGGCGGCCGCCTGGTTGGAGATCGACTTCAATCGTGCCATCACCTCGGGATGGGCCGTCCAGCCCCCCGCGGTGTTCAACACCAGGCGCTCGACCACCTCCTTGTGGTGCACCGCCAGATGGGAGGCGACCCAGCCGCCCAGCGATTCACCGGTGATATGGGCGGACTTGCGTCCCAGGGCCTTCAAGACGTCCAGCACATGGCCGGCATAGTCCTTCACCTGGTAGTCGATCGGCGGCTTGTCCGTCCAGCCATGCCCCAGCATGTCGATCGCCACCGTCCAGAAGTGCTCGCCATGCGCGCCGAAGTTGCGCGAATAGGCCTCGGCATGCCCGCCGACGCCGTGCAGGCACAACAGCAAGGGCTTGTCCGAGGAGCCGGACGAGATGTAGCGGGTGCGAACGCCGCCCGCATCGATAAAGCCTTGCGAGAAAGAGACGTTGCGGAGATCCGTCCACACGCTCGAGAAATTCGAATGGTCGCTGTTTGTCATGCTGGCCCCGTTGATCAGCGGCCAGTATCCAAACGGGTCGGTGACAACACCTACCCGTTTCTCCGTGATGTGCACTCAGTGCACGCTGGGCGGCATACCATACTCACAAACATCAGGCACTGGAGAGCCACCTTGGAGACAGATTCCGACTCGAGCTACAAGCAGGTCCAGGGGCTATCGCGGGGCCTCACGGTTCTGAAAGCCCTCAGCCAGAGTCCCCACGGCAGATCGCAGCTCGGAGAACTCACCGCTTCTACGGGCCTGCACCGCACGACAGTGCGTCGCCTGTTGGAAACCCTCATCCTCGAGGGCTATGTCGAACGTTCCCAGGAAGATGGCCTGTTTCAGCTGACGCTGGAACTGAAGCGGATGAGCGACGGCTTTTCCGTCTACGACCGCATCGCCGAGATCTCCGAGCCCATTCTTCGCGATCTGTCCGCCGAAGTGACCTGGCCTTGCGCTCTGGCGACCCCGGAGGAAGATTTCATGGTGATTCGCCAATCGACACACAGCCTGAGCCCGCTCTCCTTCCACCGCGGAGCCCTGGGTCGCCGGCTGCCGATGCTGATGACGTCGATGGGCAGGGCCTACTTGGCGTTCTGCACCGATTCGGCGCGCGAGCAGACCCTCGCGTTGATCGCTGCCAAGTACGAGTCGGGCGAAGTGCCGCTGATGTCTCTCGCCACCTTCAGGCAGATCCTGATCAGGACGAGGGAAGACGGCTACGGCTCGAACTACGGTGAATGGCAGGAAGACAAGAAGGTGGCCGCGATCGCCGTCCCCGTGATGGGGGAGCGCGGCGAAGTGCTGGCTTGCCTGAACGTGGTGGCCATCACTCGCGCCGTCCAGCCGAAGCAACTCGGCAAGAACTTTCTCGCGCCGCTGCGGGCTGCCGCCGAAGCGCTGCAGAGAGCGCTCTAATAGCGGACGCCCCATCCGATCAGATGAGACGTGAGCATGACCCAGACCAGCAGGAGGCTGGCGACGGCGAACACGACCGCGAACGTCCGCGCCGATCGGGTCGCAGGAACGGTGAATGCGTTCCAGAGCTTGTAGACCGTGGCGCCAACCAACGCCAACGCGGCGATGGCACTCAGCCCTTCGGCAGCCCGGATCAACCAATCGATCGTGCCCGCGGCCAGCGGATCGGACGCCATGAACACGGCAGTCCATCCGGCCATGGCGAGCACGCCCAGCAGCGCGGCGGACTTCACCGTCCGGTGGACCGCGAGGCTGCCGTGGGCGGCAGGGAGGCTCACCTTGTAGCGTCGACGCATGATGGCGCCGATCGGCCACGAGAGTGCGGTCAACAGGATCACCAGAGCCGCGACGACAAGAGCGGGAACGATCCAGGCGGCATCGGCGTACCAGGCGGCTCGATCCCACACCATGAAGGGCGAGACCGCGTCGAGGCTCCAACGAACCACCTTGCCGTCCGCCACCGTGGCGCCGAGGCGCTGATGGCCGTGCGCGCTGTGCCACACATAGGGCTCGGTCTCGATCCACTTGGCCGGCGCGCCGCCAAGCGGGTCGGGCACCACCGGCCGCCCGTCTTCTCCGACCTCGATGCGAACCTGCCCGAAAAGGTTGAGCACCGACATGAAGTTGGTGAACCAGGCGCGGGAACTCACATAGCTGCCGGCGAGCTGTTCGGCATGCGCCTTGGCCGTTGGCAGCTCCACCAGCGCGCGTGGCTCGGTGACCGGGAAGTAGCGATCGGCAAACTGCTCGAAGAGGACCTGGCGTATCGCCCAGTTCGACGCTTCGGTGCCCGAGCTGTTCAACGAGACGAACACCCCCACGTGCGACGCCGGCACCAGCCACAGGTAGCTGTGGAACAGACGAAGGTCGCCGCCGTGCCCGACCACCTGCAGGCCGTTGATGTCCTGGTGGTAGTACCCCAGGCCCATGCGGTTCAACCCGGGCAAGAACGCCGTCGGCGACGGAGTCCACATCTGCTCGAGCGTCGCGGCCTTCATCAAGCCGCTGCCCTCCCCCAGGTTCGCGATCATGAACTTCGCCATGTCTGCCGCGGAGGATGAGATGCCTCCGGCGGGCGGCACCGAAATGACTTCGAAAGGCTGGGCCTTCGACGAAGCGCGTTCATAGCCCTGGGACATGAACGGTGCGAGCGCCTGGGGGAGCGATTGCACCGTCGACGACATGTCCATCTTCAAGGGCTTGAAGACGTGCTGCTGCACGTACTCCTCGAAAGACTGGCCCGAGACACGCTCGACGATGTAGCCCGCCAGAGAGGCGCCGTAGTTGGAATAGGCGGGCGTCGTTCCCGGCGTGAAGACCCGTCCGGGGTCGAGTTCCTTGACCGCTTCGCCCAGGCTTGGCGGCGTTCCGGCGTACACATCGCCGCCCTTGATGGATTCTTCGAACCCCGCGGTATGCGTCATGAGCTGGCGCATCGTCACGGGCTTGCCGTCGAAAGGCGGAATCCTGAAGTCCAGGTAGCGGTTGACGTCGGCATCCAGGTCGATCTTTCCCTGCTCCTGGAGCTGCATCACGGCCGTCCAGGTGAACAGCTTCGAGATGGATCCCACGCGAAACAGCGTCATCCGGGGATCGACTCGTTTGTGAAGCGCCATGTCGGCATAGCCGAATCCACGCTCCGTCAAGACCTGTCCGTCCTTGACGATGACGACGACGCCACCGGCGATGTCGTTCTGCGCGAGTGCCAGGGGCATGAAGCCGTCGAGCCAGGCATCCGCGTCCGCCTTGACGAGGTCGTGGGTGACCGCCGGCGCGGGCGCGACGCCCGCGGGTGCCGTATCCGCGCGGCCAACCTGTGCGCCCAGGCATGCCATCGTCATGGCGAGCAAAAGAAGTCGTTTCATGATTCTTCGGTCCTCGGGATTATTTGGTCGGGCGGAAACGCACAGGCGACACCATGGAGGATGTCACGCCTTCGCGGGCGATGTCCTCGGGCACCGCCTTCCCGCTGGCCAGCGCGGCCGCAAGCCGGCCGACGGCCGGCGCGGTCTGGATGCCGTAGCCGCCCAGCCCGACGAGCCAGAAGAATCCTTCCGCCAAGGGGTCGAAGCCGATGACGGGCGAGCGATCCGGGGCGAAGACGCGCAGGCCGGCCCAACTGCGCTTGACCTGGCGAACCTGGGCGCCGGTGGCCTGTTCGAAGCGGTCGATCGCGATCGCGATGTCGAGTTCTTCCGGTTGGACATCGCATGGCGCGCAGGGGTGCTCGTCCGCCGGCGAGAGCATCAACAAGCCGGCATCGGGCTTGAAGTAGAAGTCTTCCCGGATATTGACGGCAGCAGGCCAGGACTCGGCGCTCAGGCCACCGGGCACCGGGATCAGCAGCGCGGTACGGCGCCGAGGCTCGAGTCCAATGGGGGAGACCGAGGCGAGCGTGGCGAGTTCGTCGCCCCAGGCGCCCGCCGCGTTCACGACGACCGGCGCACTGATGGCACCGTGGGGCGTGGTGGCGATCCACTCGCCGCCCTCCCGGCGGAGTTCACGCACAGGGCAGTCGAAGAAGATTTCGGCTGACCTCGATCGGGCTTGGCGAATGAAACCCTGGTGCAGCGCATCGACGTCCAGGTCGGCCGCGCCATGCTCGAGGATGCCGCCGGTCAGGTAGTCCGCCCGCAATATGGGGACGTATGAACGCACCTCGGTGGCCGTGATCTCCTCCGTGGTACGCAGCACATCGGGATCCTCGCGGAACCTCCGCATTTCTTCGAGCTGGCCATGCGTGGCGAAATAGAGGCCGAGGCGCGGCTTGCACAACGGAACCGCGGTGAACCCGCTTTCCGGCTCGAAGATGAAGTTGCGGCTGGCGCGCGACAGCGCCCGGATCAACGCGTTGCCGTAGTTCTCGGAGAAGAACGCCGCAGAGCGTCCGGTGGAATGGTACCCGGCGTGTTCCTCGGCCTCGAGGATGACCACACGTCCGCGGCGCGACAGATTCGCGGCGATCGCGGCGCCCGCTATTCCCGCGCCGACCACGAGGTAGTCGACGAGTTTCACTTCTCCCATTGCACGCACCCCTCCGTTGAAGAGGTGCGAATTTATACGTGACTTGGAGAATTGTCCAGAAAAGAAAAAGCAACGCGTTTTTCTCCGATGGCGGGGGGCGCGCTACTTGGCCGCGCGCCCCTTTCCTCGGGTGGCTCTTGGCGCGGCCACGGGCTTCTCCGCCTCCTTGTTGGTGAGACGCACCGACGCGTTAACGAACTTCTTGAGCATATCGGCCTCATTGCCGCGACCGGAGCAGACGACCAAGCCTCGGCAAGTTTCCTCCGACGCCTTCAGGTAGGCATGGCCCATCTCGCTGTCGAAGTAGATGGATTCGCCCGCCTTCAGTCGCACCGGAGCGTAGAACTCCGTGTGAAACTCGATCTCGCCTTCGAGCACATAGACAAATTCTTCCCCAGGGTGCCGGATGTAGTCGCCGAACTCCTCGAAGAACTCCTGCACGGTGCGGGCCTTGACCTCGCCGATCATCGGGATGAGACGCTTGCTGAGCATCTCCGTGGCCAGGTACAGCTGCTTGTAACTCTGGGTCTCGACCAGCTGCCCTTCGCCTATGCGATGCACGACGCGGCGCCCGCTTGCGACGCCCCTGCCTGCCGGTCGCGGTGTGGCGTCCAGGATCTGCGCCTGGTCCACCCCGAGGCCCTTGCTGATGAGCATGAGCTTGTCGTAGGACAGGGAGACCTGGCCCTTTTCAACCTTGGACAACGTGGAGACGGCGAGACCTGTCTTCGAACTCAGATCGCTCAACGTCAGGCCGCTGCGTTTTCGCAGGGTGCGGATCGTCTCGCCCGGACTGGAACCCTCTTCGACCGGCAGCTTGCTGTGCATTTCCATGTCTGAGAATTTTATCAGCATTGAGTCCACCGGAATCGTTTCGCTCTCGCCACGCAAGTCCGTGGTGCCGGCAAGCCGCACCATGTTCACGCCCGGCCCTGCCAGCCACGAGCCCATCATGCACCCTCATGGGGAAAGATGGATAAAAAGTATTTTTAAAGCCACAAATCCCCAAAGCAGGGAAATTTCCTTAACTTTTTCAGCACTCATGGGGTAGCCTTCGCAAGCTGCTCGACTTCATGCCGGGCACCCCAAGTCGGTGCTGGCGTCTCGCCGAATCGACCGTTGAAACCACTTCCCGGATGAAACACATGACGGATTTCGACTCGCCTACCGCACGCCACGTCGCACCCTTTCCCATGCGCAAGCTGTTGTCGCTGATGTTCACGGTGGCGAGCGGCTCCTTGCCGATCGGCGCGATGGCGCAGGCCGCACCGGAACCGGCCCCTGCCGCGAGCGCGTCGAAGACTGCGAAGGCCCCTTCCAACGATGCGAGCACTGCCGCCAACGGCGATATCCAGTTGAACACGGTGGTCATCACGGCGACGCGCCGGCGCGAGCCCGCCCGCGAAGTACCGATGCAGGTCGACACGCTGTCCGCCGAGAAGCTGGAGCAGAGCGGTGCCAGGACACTGAGCGACTACCTGGCCGACGAGCCCGGCATCGACGTCAAGACGACCGGCGGTGCAGGCAACAACGCGATCAACATCCGCGGCGTGTCGACGGGCGACCAGACGATCGCTACCGTCAGTACCTACATCGACGACGTGGCCGTCGGATCCAGCAATGCCTTCGCCAACGGCGGAGCCTCTGCACTCGACATGGCCCTGCTCGACCTGAACCACATCGAAGTCCTGCGCGGCCCTCAGGGCACGCTGTACGGTGCGGGCGCCATGGGTGGCTTGCTGAAGTACGTGACCAACGAACCTGACACCTACGAGCTGTCGGGCCAGGCATCGCTGGGAGCCAGCGTCACGGAAGGTGGCGCATCGAGCTTCACGCAGTCGGGCATCGTCAACATCCCGTTGAAGGAGGATGTCGCCGGCTTGCGCGTCTCGGCGTTCCATGAACGTGCCGGCGGATTCGTCGATGCAGTCGGCGCTGCTCCGGGTCGGAACGTCGACAGTGGCGACAACAAGGGCGCGCGTGTCTCCGTTCTTGTGGAACCGTCAAGTCGCTGGAAGGTGCGACTGACCGCTACCGGCCAGGAGACCCGCCGCGACGGTACCGACTACACCGACTACGACATCACCACCGGTGCGCCCCTGTACGGCCATGGGACGCACAAGAACGAGCTGGCGGAGCCCTACTCGATCCGAGTCGGCGTCGCCACGGCGGACATCGAGTACGACTTCGGATGGGCGCGGCTGAATTCCATCAGCTCAGCCCAGGCCACCCGGACAATCGGGAGGGCTGACTACAGCGATGTCTACGGCCCTCTGACCGGATTTGACACTGTCAGCTTCGACAACAGCTACTACGTCCACCGGCAGACGCAGGAATTCCGTCTGACATCGAAGGCCGGCACCGAGTTCGAATGGATCGCGGGCTTGTACTACAACCACGAGACCAGCCAGAACTACCAGATCTTCACCGGCGAGACCACGGGCGACCTGCTACATGCGACCCTGCCCAGCAACTATCGCGAGCAGGCAGCCTATGGCGACGTGACCTGGAACATGTCGTCCAAGGTCTCGCTTACCGGCGGCATGCGGGTCGCGCGCAACATCCAGTCCTTCAACCAGTCCGGCGGCGGTCTCCTGCTGGGCGGTGGGCCGGACGTTTCCCTGCCGGGAAGCTCGGCTGAGACGAGTCGCACCTACCTGGCGACCGGCAAGTACGCATTGACGCCCACCAGCAACGTCTACATCCGCATCGCCAGCGGCTACCGGCCAGGCGGCCCGAATTTCGCCGTTCCCGGCGCGGACCCGACCTTCAAGCACGACACGCTCTGGAGCTACGAGGGCGGCTACAAGGCCGACCTGCTGGACAAGTCGCTGTCCATCCAAGCCGCAATCTACGACATCCGCTGGAGTCAGATCCAGCAGAACACCACGACGGAAAACGGGCTGGGCGTCATCACCAATGGCGGCAAGGCCGAGATCCAGGGTACCGAGCTGTCGGCTACCTGGCGTCCCGCATCGTCGCTGAGCTTGATCGGCGGCCTCGCCTACAACGACGCCCGCCTGACGCAGGATGCGCCCGGGCTTGGCGCGAACGGGGCGCCGCTGCCGAACAACGCGCGCTTCTCGGCGAACCTCGGGGCGAATCTGGCGTTCAATCTCGCGGGGCATCCGGCCTACGTCGGCATTTCCAACCACTGGGTGGGCAACCGGGACGCGGGCTTTGCCGGAAACGACAGCCTCCCGCAATATCGCCTGCCGAAGTACTCTCTGACTGACCTGCAGGCGGGGGTCGACCTGCAGCGCTTCCAGTTGGCCGTGTTCGTCCGCAATCTGTTCGACAAGCACGCGCAGCTGGGTGCGGAGACAGCTCTCGCATCGCTGGGCGGCCCGAACGAAGTCACCGAGGCGCGGCCATTCACCGTCGGGACAACCTTGACCGCCAAGTTCTGAGCGCGTTGCGCATCGACGAAAGACGTCACCTGCAATGAGAACCTTTCTTGCGGCCCTCGTCCACGAGACGAACAGCTTCTCACCCCTGCCGACGACGATCCGATCGTTCGAAGCCGGTCTGATCCATCGACCTGGCGACGAGCACACCCTCGCACGCGCCAGGCAGACGCTGGCCTATGGCGAAGCCTTGGCCGCTCTAGAAGAAACGGGTGACGACGTCGTGCCCGGCTTGTGTGCGTGGGCGGAGCCATCAGGCATCGTCTCGCGTGCGGCTTACGAGCAACTGCGCGACGAGTTGCTCCTCGGCTTGCGAAATGCCGGGCCATTGACGCCGTCCTGCTCGTCCTGCACGGCGCCATGCTCGCTGATGGCTACGACGATTGCGAGGGCGATATCCTGCGACGCGCCCGCGCCGTCGTCGGAGAGTCGGTGCCGATCGGAGCGCTCTTGGACCTGCACGGCAACGTCGGGCCGGGCATGCTCGAGAGCGGCGCGATCCTGGTGAGCTGCAAGGAATATCCGCACACCGACTACCTGCCTCGCGCCCGTGAACTTCGAAGGATGCTGGCCGCGACCGTCAGCGGCTGCGCGCCCCCCGTCACGTACCTGCGCCGCCTGCCCATGATCGCGCTGCTGGGGACGACCGAAAGCCCCATGCGCGACTTCGTGCAGCGGCTTGCGGCGGCCGAAGGCAAAAACGGCATCCTGTCCGTCTCGGCGATGCAGGGATTCGCCTGGTCGGACGTGCCGGACATGGGCGCTTCGTTGCTGGTGGTATACGACGGCGCCAGCGCGGAGGCGACGACGAACGCCAGCTCACTCGCCGATTCGTTGGCGGCGGAACTCTTCTCGATCAGGTCCAGCGGCGTGATCAATCGACTCCCGCTGGAGGCCGCGATCGATGCGGCACTGGCCGCACGATCCGATCGAGGCCCTGTCGTCCTGGCCGACAGTTCGGACAATCCAGGCGGCGGGGCGGCGTGCGACAGCACGTTCGTGTTGCGCGCCCTTCTGGATCGCAGCGTGGCCAACGTCGCCCTCGGAATGATCTGGGACCCGCAGGCCGCCATGATCGCCGCCGACGCCGGCGTCGGTGCCCGCATCCCCCTGCGCATCGGCGGCAAAGTGGGACCGCAGTCGGGCCAGCCGGTCGACTTGCTGGCGGAAGTGACCGCGGTGAGCGCGGATCTGCATCAACTTGGTTTCGACGGCCTGAGCAGCGAGCCGACGGGGCTCAGTGTCGCGCTCCGTGCGCAAGGCATCGAGATCGTCATCCATTCGATCCGCCAGCAGACTTCGTCGACGAATGTCTTCACTGATCTCGGGATCGACCTCCGAACCAAGGACATCGTCGTGGTGAAGTCGTCGCAGCATTTCCGGGCCTCGTTCGACACGGTCGCCTCGTCGACCGTGTACAGCAACGCGCCTGGTTCACTCAACCTCGAATTGAAGAACCTGCCGTATCGCCGCATCAGTCGCCCGATCTGGCCGATCGACGAGGTTGCGCCATCTGCGCTTGTCGATCAATAAAGACAAGGCAGGCTCAGGCGGCCTGCTCCATTCGTCGAACGCGCGGTATCAGCACGGCCAGGCCGACTGCGGCGATCAACGCGACGCCACCCACCACAGCAAAGAATTTCACCGGACCAAACGGTGTCCAAAGCGTCCCGATCCAGCCGGCGAGCAGATTGCCCAAGACACCTGCCGAGAACCAGACGGCAATGGTCGTGGCGCCCAAGCCTTCGGGTGCCAACCGACCGAACAGGCCCAGGCCGACCGGCAGGATGAACAGTTCGCCGGCCGTCATGATGGTCATGAAGAGCACCAGCCAAGGCCAACCCAGGAGCACGCCGCGTTGCCTTGCCCACGCCGAGACTCCCGCGACCATCAGGTAGGACACCCCGACGATGGCAGCACCGGCCGTCATCTTCGCCGCTGAAGACGGCTCTCGGCCGGACCGGGCCTGGCTCGTCCACCAGGCGACAAACAGCGGCGTGAGCAGCAAGACCACGAGCGGGTTGAGCGACTGGAACCAAGTCACCGGAATCTTCAACGACGCACCGACTGCACGATCCACGTTGCCGTCCGCCCACAGCGAGATCGTGTTGCCAAGTTGCTCGTACGCACCCCGGAAGACCACGATGACTGCGGCGATCGCCAGCAGCAGCGCGTACCGTCTGACGATCACCGAGCGGTCGAGTGGCAGCCCGGCCGTGGAACGACCTTCGGTATTCGGACCGTCCGCGGCGACTGCCACCTTGCGGTTGTCCGTTGGCAGATAGCGGCTTCCCGCAACGTAGATCGCCATGCCCACGATCATTCCCAGGCCGGCGATCCCGAAACCCCAGTGAAAGCCGAACAACTCGCCGATCGTGCCGATCACGACCGGCGCTGCGAGCCCCCCCAGGTTCACGCCGAAGTAGTAGACGTTGTAGGCCGACTTGCGTCGCGGATCCTCGCGTTCGTACAAGCTGTCGACCTGGCTGGGCAGGCTGGGCAGGAACAATCCGTTGCCGATCGCAATGGTGGCAAGCGCCGGCAGCAACATCGACTCGAAGGCCATCATGAAGTGGCCCGCGGCCATGATCGATCCGCCCAGCAGCACCGCCGCACGGCGGCCCAGCCAGCGATCCGCGATGATTCCGCCGAACACGGGCGTCAGGTAGATCATGGCGGCATAGCTGCCGTAGATCCAGGACGCGTTCCGTTGCGACATCATCAGGTGCTTCGTCATGTAGAGCACCAGCAGGGCTCGCATGCCGTAGAACGAGAAGGTGTCCCATGTCTCGGTCAGGAATAGGATGGTCAGGCCGCGCGGTTGGCCGAACCAGTCCGTGCGAGCCGGCAAATGAGTGCCCGTGCTCGACGTCATCGGGGCTGGCACCAACCCCAGGTACCAGGCTGCACGCTCACCATGCCGTGCCGGTAGAGAACACCGGGCGTGCGGTCGGCCGTCAGGAACAGAGGGCCATCGAGATCGACGATGTCGCAACCGCGTCCAACCACCATGGCGGGGGCCATCGCCAGCGACGTTCCACCCATGTTGCCGACCATCACCTCCAGGCCCAGTCGCCGCGCCTCGGCCATCATGAGCAGGGCCTCCGTCAATCCGCCGCACTTGTCCAGCTTGATGTTGACGGCGTCGAAGCGTCCGACGAGCGCGGGCAAATCCGGCAGCGACTGCGCGCTCTCGTCGGCTGCGATGGGAATCGGTCGATCCAGGCCGTCCAGCAGGCTCTCCTGGCCAACCTTGAAGGGCTGCTCGATCAGGGACACCCGGGCGTCCATCATCACCGGTTGCATCGCGGCCAGGTGCTCCACGCTGAAGCCCTGGTTCCCGTCGACGCCGAGCCAGACGTCCGGCCGCGCTTCCCGGACGGCAAGCACCCGCTGCGCATCCA
>Ga0247779_1001111_pt1 | contig 13623 bp, 17 predicted proteins | sample UWRJL221509R5_FD_179925 | JGI IMG/M metagenome (GOLD analysis project Ga0247779, IMG submission 179925) | Plant litter microbial communities from Arlington Agricultural Research Station in Wisconsin, United States - UWRJ-L221-509R-5 | ecosystem: Environmental > Terrestrial > Plant litter >...
GGTTACCATCAAATGATGAATGATAAAGCCTATCTAATCAAAAGATAATCAAAGGATAATCAAGGAAAGAAGACAGATAAGATATCTACACAAATATAAAAGGGAAAAATGCGAAATAAATATAGACAAATAAGGGAAACCCTGACACCATTCTGCTGGTGTGTCTTGCTTGCCAAAGCCTATATCAATAGTCTGTGGAAGCTTAAATATTAGTCGGACCCGTGCTATGCGTTTACCTGTGGCATTATATACATTGATAATATCATGAAAATGACAAATAAAATCTTACCATTAATACTAACTGCTTCCTCTTCATCTCCTGTAAAAACAATTACGGTATCCATACACCCATGCGGATTCTGTGGTGATGGATAAATAGCTCTGACTGTACCATTCTCTTCAATATCCTGGCCATCATAGTCATCTACAAGGCTGTTTGGATGGAACTTGAACTGAGTGAAGCAGTCAATACATTGGAATAGCAAGTCATATAAGCGAGCATGTGCATTTTAATAAGATAGCTATTCATATACTCTTTGAGATGTCAGGAGAATAAATGTGCACCTGGGAGTTGCTCGATCATAGAGATTGGACGTCTAGGGTAAGGAGGATACTTTGCAATTTGGATAATGAGCTTTTGATGTAGTTCTGTAGGAGGCTTTGTGGAGTGTTTCTGGGAGTCAAGCCACTTGAGATAATTGTCAAACATGGAAATTTTTTCTTGTCGAGATAGCCAGTTGATCATTTGCGGGAATTTATCTCTTTGATTAGATGCTCACCAGCCTTCCTTGGCAAAATCAATATGGAAACACTCAAAAGCTTCTGTATTTTAGTTGTCAGTTGTCCCAAATAACTTGATAGATTCAATTTAGTGAAGTATCATGTGAAATTTTGGAATGTTTAGGTCTTTACAAAGGCCAACATTGATAAAGAATTTCTTATGTTTCTGGAACTTGTCCAGTGTACCCTGAAGATATCCAAGAGTTTGGTCGTCATGGGATTTGTATTGGGTGATATAAATGAAATCCAAAAGAGCTCGGACTGCTTTTATTCCTTCTTTTGTGACAACACCAACCAGGCATCCAAGAAGAACTTTGGCCATGTTTTTTTTGCTTGGGTCCTGATATTTGGCTAAGCACAGAAAATCCATTCTTGAAGTGTTGTACACCATAAGCAGAAGGAAGTGCTTGCAGTCGTGTGTCAAACTCCTGTGGTGTCATTAGCGTCTGACACTAACTGATTATGTATTTGAGTACACCTTGATAAAGCTGATGAAGGATATCGGGAGTAATGGCTTTATAAATATTGCAATAGGGGAAGTGTTTCCAGAAAGGCTCATAGATGCTTCCTGACATGTCTTTGTCCATGCATTGCTTGTAGAACTGATTTTCAGTCTTTGATGTCTGCACTGTGTTTTTTATCACGTCCAGAGTCCAGTGTTTAGAGCAAGATAGGCCAGGTTTAGGATTTTCTAGATCTTTGGCAGGCAATGTACATTTAGGACAAGTGCTGTATTTGTTACAGCCAACAAGACATTGTTCGGGAAAGTCGGCAACATAGCAAGCAAGGATGGGATATATGTTTCTAACCTCGCCATTGCCACCTGTCATATAAATACCCTTTTTGCCCACCTCAATTAAAGGCCCAAGTACAAAGTGCATAGCTTCATGGAAGATCCATTGATTTCATATTCCAACCTGTTTCTTCTTTAAAGCAATGCCTTTTAGTTTGGCCAATGTGTCCACCGGAAGATATGCAATGAGAATGCAGGCACACTTTAATGGTTTTCTTTGAATGGACTTTGGGAGATTTCTAAGTGTAAGATACACTGGATAGGCACTTTTTCTACCAGAGAAATTAGTGAGTTGGGTTTTGTCTGTGGCAATAATGACAGGTGCGACAGTTGCACCATTAGGAAGATTGCTCTATACATCAATTTAAGCAATGAAAACAACTTGAGTAAGGTATACAGACCTGAACAGCATTCCACCACTTTCCAGTCCACAGCTCGGTATAGATTCTTTCTTTTTTACTTGCTGTTTTAAAGATTTTCTGTGGACGGTATACAAGGATTGAGGACAGAGACAGAGATGGACCCCTCCAAAGACTGTGAATAGCCTCAATGAGGTCTCAATATCTTATCGTATGGGCGATGTCAGGCATATCATGGAAGAAAAGGTTTTCGACCTTCCATGGTCCTGCACAGTCAGGTATGACATTGTCAATTATTTGATGCATTCCTCTTATATTGTTGAATGATAGCCCTAACTTGTCTTTGAGCTAGGTGTACCAAGTTAGTTAAACAGAAGATGAGAGAAATTTAGGGACATACGCCAGGTACCAACAACAATCTGTCTAATGATTTGTGTCTAATGCCATCCTTTACTGCCCATCTCTCAATTCTCCAGTCTATTTCACTTTTGAAGGGCGCATATGCGGTTACTGAATCTGGCTGGCTATCATTGGTGAACTTTTCCTTGGTTCCAAATAGGTGTTTCCACTTGTCGTGTGTTTTCTCATTCATACTAATGACCGCACCTGCTCCTTCAAAATTGACATAAGCTCTGGTATCTTCATTAGTATTCTTGTCGCCACTAGTACACTCCTGGTTGGTTATCATTGACGGGCCAGGGCCTGCCTCTCCAATTTCTACATCATTGTGAGTTTCTAGAAAATGATCTAGCTCTGGATCTTCAAGGTCATCCAATTCTTGCAAAAGTGTCTTCAGAGCTTTCATGTTCATTGGCTCATCTGCCAATTCCAGCAGCATATGCTGAGGTGAGAATGAATGCGGACAGACTGGTTCTTCATCTGACTCATTGTCTTCAGAGTCCTCCATCAAATCATCAGACCCCATGTCCTCAAACATAGTGTTCATCAGCTCCACCCGTTTTCCTTCTCCCCAGTGTTCACAGGCAAATGAATTTTTCAAATGTGAGTTCATGCCTCTAATTGTTTGGAATACCTTAAAGCATAGAGGACATTGATAACCTTGTTGCTCATTGTGGTTGGTGGAAAAACAGAAAGACCTATATCAGATGGGAAGAAAATGACAAAGAGACGAAGAGAGGGCAGGAACATAAATAGCTTGGCATAATGACAAAAAATGACATTGAAAAGAATATAAAAATACAATTTGTTGCCTAAAAACTCGTATCGAGTGGGGTTTTATGATGTAAACAAACGGGCTCCATTCAATGTTTAGCTCCTACAAGCCCTCTTAATATACCTGTGAGCATATAATGATTGTGTGTATTTAATAGATGTAAGATATATACGCATTGTAGCTAGAAAATCACATAGCATTATCTTGTGTATTGCACAGTCTTCTGGACGATGTTGCCTTCTGCATGTGTATGTGCTGCCAAGTTGACGCATCTTGGCGATCTAAGGACCAAATAGTAATTGCGCCAACTCTAAAAAGAAATTAGAGATATATGTGTAGTGCTCCATACTGGGCATGTTATATGGTGGAACATAAGCAGAAAAGTCATTTATGAATAGGTGCAAATGGTGTTTCTAGAATCAAGGCTAGAATCTTGACCTTGAACATATCCACAATCACGCAGCTAAGGAGGCTACAGTGCACTGTAAGACGTGAACCAGCGGGCAAAACACTGCCTCGTAAGATACGGGTTCAAAGAATACTTTGAACCACTGGAGCGGGTAGGCTCAAAAAGGTAGCGACTAAAAAAGAAACAACACAACCTGATTGGCTGCCAGGCGGCTGCAGGTCAGTATTAAACAGTTGGATTTCCCGTTCGGCGCCATGATTATGGCGCAGATGTCATTGTGTAATGACCCAATCACAGCGCAAAAATGAACAATGTTATAAATGGCTTATTCAATGTGTAGAGTAGTAAGCCTTTTTGTATTACTATGATTAGACCAGTTTCCTATAGACTATTGAAAATTGGATCGCGGGGCACACCTCTCATATCCAAAAGGGGCTAATATGCACTTTGCACAATTGAAAATTGGATGCGGCGCATTTGGCGGTGCAATGAGATGGGCAAACCTATATCCAAATGGGGTTAATATGCACATTGGACAATTGAAAATTGGGATGCGGCATCTTTGGCGGCACAATGGGATGGGCACACCTATATTTAAATGGGGCTAATATGCGCACATTGATATTCATCACTGTAGCAAATAGGTCTATCATAATCATTTTTACAAGTTCAATAATTACAATTTAGATATTTCGACTATAGCTACTATTAGCTAGGGAGAAATGTCTCTGTATACAGACACCAAAAACCAAATTCCTAGTAGTTCATTCCCTTGTCAGTCACTATCAGATGCAGAGGTTGAATCATCGCCAACATCAGCAAATTTGTCCTCTGCAACATAGTCAAAATCTGACATTGTGAATAGGCTTCATCATTCATCATTTGATGGTAACCAAGCATCACTGATGAACACAGCTAATGCATAGCAATGCACAGCCATGCACTGCCTTGCACTGCCTTGCATAGCCTTTTACATTCCAGAGCCTTCTATATGTCATCATTGTATTATTCATCCAAGAACATTCTAGAATATCTGTAGAGTATAAATACTGGTTCTGTAGGTAGCTGTAGCCCCAGCTTCAATCTCTTAAGATTTCCACTATCATTGGTGTGATCTCTTAGAACCATTGAGCCAAACCTTTCTTCTCTCTACTTCTCTCTCATCTCTCTCTCTCTCTCTCATCTCTCTCTCTTGCTTGATCTTTGTTGGTGGCTTTGTCACACTGATTATAGTGTTGCCCTGACACATTCAAGGAAAGACAAGCGGACTATGAGAAACAATCCAATGCAATAGATATTGAAACACTGAATTGCTGGAAAAGAGACATTGCCCACGCCAAGAGCACAAGACTTGATAATCCTGCTGTCATGGATATATACATGGCACAAGGCACAGGTCGGCCATCGGCGCACCAGGCAGCGCAATCTACAAACACCCGCACCGCGGTGCAAAAATAATTTGATTTGGCCATTGTGGTGGAGTGCACGCAGTGAGTATTATTCTTTAATTTGCTTGAAATTTCCATGTCTAACATACAAGCGTAGATCACATGTGAAACTTTCAAATAGACTATACAAAAAACAACCTCGGGAGGAACTTCGCAACCAAATAGAGGCATTACGAGTTACACTGCAAGGCTTGCTGGTACAACTTGGACATTTTCAAGAACAAGCTGGTATACGTGAACTTAACGATGAAAGTGGTTTTTCCGTGAGTGATGATACCCACAATGTGGAATGGGATGATATTGCAGATGAATCAGGCACAGAGGATGAGGATACACCTGATGGAAATGGACCGAGCGGCGCATCTTACGCCGACAACATGCCCACAATAGATGACCCAACCTATCCAGAGAACCGTACATTGATCCTTCCCTCCAACAAGAATGCCGATCAGACATACTCTAGTGTGGAACTACTTGTTCGGCAAGATCAGGCAAAAAGTGAACTAAATTTCCTGCAGGATCTGATTGCAGAAAAATCATTTCAATATTCTGGCGTAATTCGGGTTGGTCGAAAACAAATGAAGTTACGCTCCCGCAATCTGCTCCGACAAATGAATCATGAAATCGCAATTCACTGCACTGTTTACAACAGGTGTTGGAACAACATGATAAGATTGGGTGCAGATAAAACAATGCTGGAGGAACACTTTAAAGTCCTGACTAAGGAGGATATCAAAACAAGCACTGCTATTCTGGATCCCAATAGGCCCAGTTCCACCCAACTAAAGTTATCCTGGCTTTGGCATACAGTAAGGACTCGTATTTTACCACCTAGAGCACTGAACCTATCGCCAGCCACTACCCAACCTGAGGATCCAGCAACAACTTTAGAATGTAAGTTGATGTGTTATTCCAAAAAAACCACCACTAATGAGCCACAGTTGCATGTGTGCATTGGTTACGTGCCAGAGCACAGGCAGACAGGTGGCATGAAGAGTGTTTGCTTCTCACATATGAAATGCGATGGACCGTCAAATCCTTCCTCAATAAAAGTAAGACATGGAGGAAACATGTATCAACTGGCATGGGCAGCAGCGCAGTAGGCAGCATACCCATCCACAGCACAATTGCATATGCTGATCGACAGGCCACAACCTGGCGCGCTATGGCCGTTCTGTTGGACCATGAATTTAAGCTTACCAATCCTAATTATGTATCACCTTTATAAAATGTCATATTATATAACTTTGTCCCACGCATCACTGGACCAAAAATAATCTTTCTACATGATCGATGATCTATCTGCCCAAATCACATCTAATGGTTTCTCGTCCTATTCGTGCTTTCCGCCCCTTCGATCTTCAACATCAAGAGTCAGCTGACGAGATGTATCAAGATGTCCAAGTATTTGTGTACTACTGCGAAGCAAGATTCCACGCAATCATAGCCGCCATTCTGTCAGCATCGCCTCAAAACAGAAAATGGATGCAAATGTGGTTACAACAAGAATTGGTAAGTTGTTTCATATGTCGCAATCAAACTTAAAATAATGTTCAAATAGTTTGTTATCACAAGTTTTATTGGTCTGATAACAGCCGTGGGACGAGTCATCGACATTCCCCTCGTGATACGCTCACTTTCAGATGAACTTGCCATGCTCCAGGAGGACTATTTGCCAGCACCCTTCAATACGGACTTGATACAAATGATTGAGGCAGGGACTGGTGAAGGACACGGCAAAGTGGTTGAAAAATATCATTTACAGTGGTGGTCCAAAGCCAAGCGACCGGGCAGTGAGTGGATCATGACCCAGGACAATATCTCAGCATGTGTCGACCACAACAAAAATCAGTTGAAGAAAGAAGGTCGTTCAAACTTACCTATTGATGTTATTCCGAATCCGACATCAAGCACCAACGCCGTGGCCGGCGCCGCAGCAGTGGATTTCATCACAACACATTCCACCCAACAGATGAAAGACTTGCTTAACACAGTAAATGAGCATCGTCGCACTGCAGAAGGCAAGGTACAGTTAAGTGCTCGGCGTGCAGCATACTTGTACATGCTTTTCAGTGAAATCACACAGAAGGAAACCGAAGACACCCCAGCAGCGTGACCCATTGTGCCGGGGAAGAAGGAAAAGGTTGCAGAAACCATGCGGCGCAAAAGTCAAGCGCTCTTGAAAGCCCAGCAGGATATCAAACAAGAAGGCTCACAGTGGATATCTGGGACAACTTTAACAAAGAAGGATGTCATGGGGCTGGTGCATGTACCATCACAGGAAGAACATTTAGGGTATAATTCAACACACATTTCGGGAACCCTTTCAGGTGTAGACTCCAGTGGGGGCAAGGCTGAAGATATAGAGTCAGATGTCAATATGGAAAGCAGCAGTAATGGCACCACAGAAAGCACCACATTGCTGCTGTCAACGTGAATTATGTTTCACCTGGGTTTCTCTGGAAGGAATCTACTTTGGGATATTCCAGTTTGTTCAGGAGGTTCCGATTACAGTTGGTAATCTGTAAAATATGATGTAAATGACAAACATTCTCTGCTGAACGGATATCGTAGATCAACAAATATTGTGATATTAACTACTCTAACAATCTGACGATGAATACAATATCATAATTGTAGAGGTAGTGCTATGCGTGACTCAGTAGTATTGTATGGAAAGTTGTGTTGGAACGTCTGGTATCTGTGGGTAGGAATCTTGTAAATATAAACAGTGGTTGATTTGTACTTACTTGGTGTATAATAGTGTTGGGTGCGTTAAGGCAAGTGTGGATGGCTGTGGTACAATGGACGTAGATAACCTTGGTGGCATAGATAGTTTTGGTATAACTGACGTAGTTAACTTAGTATGGCAGACGTAGATAACTTGACGGATGTAGATAACTTGATAGATGTAGATAACTTGGCAGACGTAGATAACTTGGCAGATGTAGATAACTTTGGTATAACTGACTTAGATAGCTTTGGTACGGTACGGTAGACTGAGATAAATTCGGTATATATTTCAAGCTTGCATTTGGTACAACTTGAAAATAGAGACAGAACTACACTGGCAACGCTGCCTAGTGTTTGTGAGAGAGAGAGAGAGAGAGAGGGAAAAATAAATTGCTCTTCTTTTTTTTTTGTTCAGGATTTTGGAGGTCTTTTATACCTTTGCATAGCACAGCCTCGTTGGTTTCCATGATCATAGAATGTCTGGAATGCGAGAGTTACACATCCTTATAAGGTAACAGTAGGCAGTAGCTGCTGTGTGTTGCTATGAGGATAGTGTTTTGTTTGTTAAAGGCTATCCAAGGCTATGCAAGGCTACAAAATGCTGTGTAAAATTTGTAAAATGCTGTTGATGTGTGGTCAACCTTCTGAGTGGTGAACAAAAGGAGAAGGATGGCACGAGCTAACCCAACACCAGAATACACCCAGATGAAGTCAAGAGATGCATCTGAGGTGCGAGACAGGGGTTTCGGGCATGTCCCAGCAAGAGGAAACAACTTCGAAGTAGGTTCGAAGCTATGTGCAAGGTTTGTAGATAGGTCGAAGGTAAATTTATGATGTTTGAAGTCGAATCGAGGCTGAGTACGAAGTTCTAAATGAGGTCAAAGGTGATTCAAAGGTGATATAAAGGTTCGGGACGCTGCACGGAGCGTCAAAGTCGAAGTGAGATGCAATAATGAGGTTCGAGGTAAGACGAAGTGCAGTACAAAGTGAGATGCAGTGAGACGAGAGCTAAACTGTGAAGAAAGAGGGGGAATTTGTTCTTATTTTGTATGTAGGTACAGAGGTTTGATTTTATACTCCTAGTTACAAAGAAACATAAAAATTGAAAGGTGAAAGAAAATGATAAATGGAGAAAATGAAAATTGTAAAACAAAAGAATGAAGTCTAGGAGGTTTGTAAAATGTTAAAGGAAAGATTCTAACCGAAGCCAAGACTCGAAAGAATAAAGAAAAACATGAGTTAAAGTTACCCAAAGCGCCTGTACCTGATCTGACAGTCTTCGGATCATGCGGCATGTTAAAATGGCCCGGATAATGGACTTAGACGTTGCCTAATCGACATATTGAGGTTCGGCCAGTGTGTGAGCAAGTGTGGAGTGTCCTTTGGCGATGTGAAGCAAGCTGGATAGGAAGATCTGCGCTTCGGGGACGTTCAGAATGAACTTTAGAATGTTTCTGGAGTGTTCTGGAACATGTCCTTGAGCTCGAAATGTGTCGAAGTCACATCGAAGTCGGAACGACCACGTGTGGAAGTCGAAAAGCGCATCGAAGTAGTGTTGAAGTACTTTTTGGAGTCCAAATAGGGTGTTTCAAGGTTCGTCGAAGCAATCTGAAGTCCTCAGATCAGATCTTTTTCGAGGTCCTAGGGCGTCGAGGTCACATTGAGGTCACATCTAAGTTACATCGAAGTTACATTGGAGTCATGTCAAAGTCATGTCAAAGTCATGTCAAAGTCACGTCAAAGTCAGAATGATCATGTTTTGAAGCTGTAGGGTGTGTCAAAATAGAATTTCTGAAGGTATAGAAGCATGATGCACATCACTGTGCTTGGCTGTGTAAAGGCAGTGTGTTACTATGCCAATACGTCAAGGCAACAGTTGGCATAACATGTAGAAAAAATGTCCTGTAGTTAATTGTAGTTTTATGGTATAAGTTCTTATGTTCTTGCATTAAACATGCTCGTTTTGATACCAAACAAAATGCATGCCTGACACCAAACATGGGAAGGCTACCTCACAAAACACTTTCACCTTTGCCAAAGTGGGCGAGGATGCAATCTCACTTCGACCATCATCATCTTTAAAAGCATCAAAGAACATTAGGCTCGACAACATGTTAAGCATGGAGGAGATGAACATGGCCAAGAACATAATGCTACACCATATAGCGAAGAGAAAGGCATGGCCGGAAAAACACTCTCTTGCTCTGGCATCCTTCTATGTACAACTGGAAACCCATCCTATGAGGATGTGACCGCACAGACAATGAGTGATCGTGCTTTACCAAAGCAAAGTTTGAAGAGAGTGGTTTGATGCCTTGAAGAACAAGGAAGGATTCAACATTGAGAGGATTAATGATCGCCTCATGGAGAGTTTGCACAATGAGGTTCTCGACGAAGTAAGGGAACAATCTCTTAGGGAGGTATGTAGTATTTTCAAAATAAATTTGATATGAGTCCAGGATAGTTGACCATCTGTTTTCTTTCATCTTTGTGATTCCTGCTTTTCTTTTTCATTTATGTGATGCTTTTATGCTATCAACATCACATCTTCTAATAATGCTATTGCTATTTTGCTGCTGCGCGATGAACACAAATTTGCAATGCTATTGCTATTGGGCTGACATGGCACTCATATTTTATCATCCTGCTATCTTGCGAACAATGGCATCGGCCGCACATTTTATCATGCGACTTGTATACATCAATGTATAGATAAACAAAGCTACATCTAGCCTTCATGCTATGCTGGATTTGTGCTCCCCAAGGAAAAGATCAAGGAACTTTTCTAAAGGTTTTGAGGAGAGGGCTAGATCACCATCACCATCATTTGGGCAAAGCTCACAGAAAAGAGCCAGGTCAAAATCGCCCATGAGACACCTACCAAGACATAACCGGAAAGGGTTTGAATCTCGTCGAGCAACAAACTCCAAGTTTAAGCGGCGCACAGGAGACAGAGAGGATGACAATGTTGGGCAGGGTTTTATACAGGGTGCAGACTCATATACGACGTCCAGGGTCTGCGCTGTATGCTTGGGACATCAAGACCACGATTTTGTCAAGTGCAATTCAGCAAAACTATGGGATGGCTCAGAACCGAGAGGGAAATCCCACCGAAACAACCAGGGAAGGCTGGTCAGCAAGGACGGATCCACACTATGTTTCGACTGGCAGCTACCGAGAGGATGTCAGAGTTCATCACACCCCGAATGGCACTGATGCTCAGGATGTGCAAAACCCGACCATGGAGCCCAAGCATGTCCTTGTGCAGAGGCGGCTTAAAGGCCTCACCCCCTACAAACCTGATGCTTGGCAAACCGAACTCGACAAGCATGGACTTAGTTTCAAATATCCAAATTTGGCACTTGATCTTGTCAAGGGGTTTGACATCGGAATTCCGAAAATCTTTTCTACATACGTTCCACCTAACCATCCTTCTTTGTTTAATTTGCTGGATATTCACACGACCATCATACAGAAAGAATTTGACACAGGACGCTATGTTGGTCCTTTCACCCAAAAGGAATTGGAGAGTTTTATTGGACCTTTCCAGTCTTTGCCTCTATCCCTTGTACTGAAACCTGGAAAACCGGGGGAATATAGACTGGTGCACAATTCCTCGCATCCCCATACTCTTACTAGCACAAATTCTATTAATTCATATATTGATATCAATAATTTTCCCTGTACTTGGGGTACTTTTCACGCAGTCTCACTTCTCATTTTTCGTCTACCACCAGGTTCTCGAGCTTCAGTTTGCGATGTGGCAGAAGCTTACCGGACCATACCTGTTTCACCTGAACAATAGCCGGGTCTGGTTGTTTGACTTCAAGGAGATGATAATGTTTGTTTTAGTGATTGTAGTGATCAAACACTTTGAAATTGGACTTGTAGATATAGATTTGTATATAGATTTCGCAGTTTTTCGTGTTTTCGGACAGTTTTTTGTAAATAACTTTTTGTAGAAAATAGCTATCAACATAATCGTTGTGGATTCGTTTTCTTCTCAACGAGACAAATCCAGCAGTATATAATATGTAGCGTAGAAAGTAGTTTGGTGCACCAGCAATGTCGAACGTGATATTGTGGGCGCCTAAAGTCATACCTAGCCAAATTTAGTACAAATAGAGCCAAACAACTGGGTTTTCCTACTATGTCTGGGGAAACACAGACAAGTGAACGGGTTTTGGCATCTATAGAAGCAATATACTATTTTTACTCAGACTAGTCATTGTTGTGCATTTGAGACTTGACTCTATTGTGATTCATTAGTCTATTGACTATTGACTTATACTATTGTCAATTTCTAACAGATAAATTCACAGTTAATACCAACAATAACTTTGGACTCAGATCAGCGGGAGGAGTATATGGCTTGCTGGCTGATGCGGGTGCTGACATTTTCAGGGCCAACGGGATTGGACCTCTGGCAAAATGGGTGGACAATCAAATCTTTTTCCAGATTCTCGCAACAAAACTTCCTGCATATAGCGACCAGCGTAGGATATGGCATGATGAAATACAAGCAAATGGTGGTCAAGTTAAAGATGGCAGCAGGATATGGTATCGAGGCAAGGTCATGCTAGATGGGTCTTTTGAAGAGTTTGATGAAGACATGATTTTCTTGTTGTGGGATTTTTCCATTGACTCTAGGGATTCAGAGGAATTTGGTGATAATGTTTATAGCTATGGCGATGAAGAGATTGATGGGCTATCCAACAGCCTGGGAATTAAATGGGAAAAGAGCGAAACTACACCTTTTAGTTTCACAGTTACTTACTGTTATGACCAAGAACGTTTCATATGAATAACTCCTAAATAAGAGTTATCCCGAAGAGGTTCTGAAGTCGTAATAAACAAACTTTGAGAGCGAAGGTAGAAGTAGAAGAATACTAGTTATTCTCAAGAACTAGCTAAAGAACAAGAGAGTAACTACGAGAGTTTATATAGGAAAGAAACAGCACCCTTCGGTGCATATATACATGAGGTAAAAGCAAGGCTATCGTTTGGTCTTGAAACAAGTATCAAAGGCATGCATAAGTTGTTCGTATATCAAACAGGAATCAATGCGCAGCCTTGCTGCGCATGGTAAAACATGTATTGAGAAAATGAAAATGAAAATGAAAAGAAAAGAGTCAAATCGTAACACTTACCTGGGTTTTCTATGGGATTTGCAGTCTCGTACAGTTGCATTACCAGACAATAAGTGGGAAAAGTATGTGGCAGCGGTTGAAGCTTGGGAGAGGGAACCTAGACACACTCTATGCAAAGTGCAAAAGCTTTATGGAAAGTTATTGCATACCACTCTTATCATATCAGAAGGATGTGTGTACCTTATCAACCTGGAAACCATGCTCAGTGGATTTAGTAATCGTCCTTTCGTACCACACATCCCACCCAGGCACACTTCAAGCGATCTTAACTGGTAGAAGGCCCTCCTCAAATCTGACCCGCTATCAAGACCCATACCAGGGCCAACACCAGTTGTGGACATCAATGCCTATTCGGATGCAAGCTCAGGCTTTGGTATTGCTATCACCATTGGAGCCAGGTGGCGCATGTGGGTCCTTGTCCCAGGATGGAAGACTGATGGTCGAGACATCGGCTGGGCAGAGGCCATTGGATTTGAGTTCCTCGTTTATGTGCTATACTAAGATGCAAAATCTGGCACCTGTTTCAAAGTGTACAGCAACAACAAAGGTGTTGTTGAAGGATGGTGGAATGAAAGGAGTAGAAATAAATGTTGGATTATGTAATCTGCCACTCGTGAGAATTGGGAACTCACACTTGGGAGTTGCTGAGTCATCATTTGTTAGTCAGTCTGTTGGTGTGACATTTGGGAACTGCGGTTCAATTTGGGATGACTAGTAACTCAATTGGGTGGAGGTTGCATAATTATCCATATATAGTGGATTGACCCAGTAAGACCT
>Ga0247779_1001112_pt1 | contig 13595 bp, 10 predicted proteins | sample UWRJL221509R5_FD_179925 | JGI IMG/M metagenome (GOLD analysis project Ga0247779, IMG submission 179925) | Plant litter microbial communities from Arlington Agricultural Research Station in Wisconsin, United States - UWRJ-L221-509R-5 | ecosystem: Environmental > Terrestrial > Plant litter >...
TACCCCTCATGATACCCTAGGGAAGAAAGTGGCTCGGCCCTTTCCAATTAGAAAGCCAGCGAGCCTCTAGTCCGCTTTATCGAGAATTTGAAGAAAGATTAAAAACACCAAGAAAACACTACGACTCCAAAATACCCGACACCATCTCATCCTCGATGTTCTCTTCCCAATGTCAACTGCCCTTTCCTAGTACAATACACACATGTACTCTTTCGCGTTTTTCTAGGCCTCCAGCTAAGCTGCACTGTGACAACGCCCGTTTGCCCATTGGACTTGCATGCATACCTATTTCTTGGACGACATGACACATATCACCGTTATTAATAGCCATCCGGCCCTTCACGTATTTTGGCGCGGTACGACGTGAATTCGACTATACAAGATGCTTTGTTCTTTGTTACCCCTTCCCTTATACCTACCTTTCCAAGGAAGCATCTCTGAACTTGTGATCTCCGCAAGCTTGCGCGTCATCATCGTCCTTGATTTTGTTACCCTTCATATATCCCAACCTCTTCCTTTATGAAACTTTCGAGCCGTTCTATGTATTTATTCCGTGTGCTAGAAATTTTATCATGCGTATATTCTTCTCCGCTTGTCTCGCTGAAGGCACTTCTTTCGATTCACGATTTTCTCTGTAGTTTTGGTCTTGTTCCATCACGCGTCCTGCCAGTGCAGCCCTGTCTTACTTATACATATCTTTTTCATATTTCTTGATTTTGTGTTCTTCGTCCTTGTTTTATAGTGTTGTGCATGCGCTATGGCGTTCGTTACTCCGTCGTTTATCCATGAAGGTCTCTCTGCCAGCTGCTGGTTGACGAATCGTGTAGCAAGAAGATACGATGATGAAGTTTGCTTTACTTACTTGGTCTCACCTTTTGTTGTACACACGTAGCATGTATGTTCAGGAAATAGTGTTGTTAGTGCGATTGGTTCATAAAGCTACAGTATGACTGAACGTCAGCGCAAGATAGTACGTGAACACAGAAAACAAAATTCGGCATATCCCGGCAGTTTTCAACTTTCAAGCCGTTCTCAACTTCTCAGTCTTTTCGGATCAATCAGGCTCAGCAGTCAAAATTACTCTCTTGTTTTCTTTTATAGCTTTTGACATGGATTCAGGCGTTGTTCGACAGCGCTTCTCAGTGCGCAGTGCAATTCTGGATCCAAGTCCGAGTGATCTCGCCATCCGCATACTAATCCAATGGCAGATCCACTTTCTATTACTCTCGCAGCATTGACGCTTGCGACTGCATTGAAGGACGTGATTGAGCTTGCACAAAAGCTTAACGAATCTTTCAAGAAGGTACAAAGAAATATACACAAAATCGTTGTTGCTTTCTCAGGGCTAATGTGAGATTCTAGCCTGCTCTCAACATGCGAGAAGCCGAATGTCTAGCCGCAGAGACTCTCGAAATCGTACAAGATCTCAAGGAATTTCATGCGAAACATGAACAGACTCTCGACGACGCAGCAGATTTGCGAGATGCTTTAATAACCCTTTTAAAGTGAGCTACGCATTGTGATTCAACAGGATAGGTCTCAACATATCCCAGGGACATGAAATCAGTTTACGAGAAATGTCTTCCGATCCTGGACACTTCAAACTCTTCGAAGAACAAGTTTCAAAAAATAAAGTACTCGATTAATTCCTGGAAAAATCGGAAGGTTGTGGAAATGCATATCCGCACTCTTAAAGACCAAGCAAATAAATGCTATCGACGATTTACGGTGCGGAGATATTCAATAGCGACTGTGGATAATTCTAACAGAACCTTTTCAAAGATGTTCACACAGTTGGGTACGGCGGTTGGGATCGTACAACTCCGAAGTGCTATGGCGCAGGGACAACAATATCCCCTGCGGGTTTCAGACGACAACGTCCTAGCATTTATGGGTTCGACTCCTCGCATATTATCCAGCCTCCCTCCACACGTCAAATTATCCGACAACCTTGTCTATAGGTTGTATATCACCTCTCAGGTTGGCAAGATTGACGCTACCTTTCAAAACCTCTCTGGTAGCGGATCGTATCCGCTCGAACAACCTGATTCCATGCATCTAAGCCCCTTCAGTTCGATCATCTGGTTGGTGCCTCGCTCAGAAAAGGAAAGGGAAGAAGTACATGATCACGTATTCGCTCTAATTGTGAAGATACACGATAGCCTGCATAGTCGGCGCAATGATCCAGAAACGCAGACTGGGGCACGATCCATGAATAACTTGACTGTCAGGCTTCTCAACCTACAGATGTTTCATGAAGCCCTGACAATAGCCCAATGTGCTGTACACCTCTATAGGACACTGGCCAATGCGAACCAGGATGTTTATGCGCCTCATCTTGCCCATGCACTTTTCCATCTGTCCACAAGTTATGTACACACATGTGACCACGTTAATGCATACAAGGCGATAACAGAGGCTGTGTCCCTTGGGCGTCGTTTCACAGGTGCAGCTCCAACTTTGCAGGCGAAATTCCAGCTTTCTCGTTTGATTTGTTACTCTGCCTACGTTGGACGTCTGAATCAAGATTCAACGAATGCTTTAAATGACGCGGAAGAGGCAGTACGGGGCTACGAGTCTTTGATTGGAAATGCTATATTTACGTTAAAATCAGAAGAAATTTCCGAAAAAATCTCTTTCTTGGACAGAAATGGGGGAACAACCGTCATGACACATGGAGGGACGCGTATGTACGAATTTGCCGACGCATTGAACGAGCTGCATTACAACCTATACCCGACCACGAGGAAAGCTGAATCGGTGGAAGCAGGGATTAAAGCGTTGCAATTATATAGCACACTGGATCCGGAACTCACTGATGGGAATATCAGCGAATTGATAGCAGATCTCTCTCTGTCTTTGGCATCCAAACATTTTCGCGACTTAATTTCACTTCCCCAGGCCCTCTCCTACGCCCAACAATCGGTCCGCCACTATGAGAAGATGTTCCAAAGAACCGGAGTAATTCCATTAGGCCTGTCTGTAGCCCGCATCGACGAAAGCTTGCTGTTGTCGGGCTTGGAAAAATTTGACGAGGCGTATGCAGTGTGCCAGAAGACTCAGAACGTTCTGCAAGATTATATTAACGACCAACGAACTCAAGCTACTGCATACTTGTGTATAGCACAGAATCTTTCTATCTCAAAACGGTACAGAGAAGCAGCAATGATTGGGGATAAAGTGCTCATATCATACTCATCATCACTTCCACATCCGTCGCTTGTTATTGCTTACGACTGCACTTCCTATGCCTATGCAATGATGGGAGATCATAGTAGATCTGTTCAAATTGCGGAAGCCTCCCTGATTTACTGTCGTGCTCTCGCTCTACAAGATGCTGAAGATGCTCAATTCACAAAATATGTCGCCCAAAGTCTTTCAGAACTAGCACGTAGATTGCTTTGGGCGAAACACTACGAACGAGCCTTCGACGTAGGCCATGAAGCAATGAAATTGTACTGCAATGTGACTGCAGAAGACCCCAGTGTTCTCAAACAATACATTTCATCGCTTCGACTAAATATTTGTATTGCTCAAGAGTCGCGTCTGAAGCTCAAGTCCCTTGAAAGAAGCAGAGACGTTGTCCAACATTGTCGGGCACTAGTCAACCAGTTTCCCGAGCAACGGAATCTCTTCATTGGTTTCATCCAGGATTATGCAAACTTGTTGAAAGCCTTTGATCGCCTTGCAGATAGTCATGCCGCTAATGAGGAGGTTCTCGGGTGGTTTGAGGACCACCCGGCAAATAATCCACAGTCTGCAAGCCTCCACATGCAATCCCTTAAAGCTTGTGCTATGTGTCTCCGTGATCAGGGTTACTTTGATAAGGAGTCAAACCTCTACGACAAGGCAGTTATGATAGGCCAACCCTTCATGGATGATTCTTTCGATGTTGCTCGCAATATTCTTTGGTCGAAAATAGGCAAATCTCTGGCATTCCACAACATGGGAAAAATCCCGCTTGCACTCAACGAAATCGAAGATTGCTTCAAGATTGCCTCCAAGTATGACCTAGAAAAGGACCTTGCGTACACCCGGTGCTTAAGTGATGCCGCATGTATCTACAGGTCCAGCGGGGCAGTGGATAGAGCGTTAATTATCATCCGACAGTCTAAGTTGCACCTCAGGGATCGGCGTTCTTCCTGGATAGTGTCAGACGTCCTGGAAGACGCTGGAGAGAAAAACGAGGCTCTTCAAGTCGCTCAAGAAGCAAAACAAGAAATGGAGGAGCGGATGAAATCACCTCTGACTACTTACGAAAAATCGTTTCATATACTAGGTCAATACAGCCTGGCCCTTCGTCTTTTCGCCAACAACGATCTTTCTCGGGCACGAGATCTGTTGGTGCAGGTTCGGTCTTTCTTCGAACAACATTCTCAGACAATAAATATTTGGTTCATAAATTTCGCCGTTATCTTATGGGCGCAAGGTGCACTCGAATGCGCTTTGGGTCAACACGAAGAAGGTATCGCTGCAAGGACCAAACTCAACAACTTGCGAGCACGTTTGCGAATCGTATTCCCGACCCTCGCTGACTATGTAGAGGTGGGTCTCCATCGCGAGAGGAACTTTCTGGCGTGGAGAAACCTCCTCGTGAAATACAATCTTACGTGCGGACATCAGAATGAAAGAGAGGATTCTCAGCCTCTTCAAGTCCCGGAGAGTAGCGTCCGCACAGGCAGTATTTCAGCCCCTGATTAAAAGTCGGGGAGTAATAAATTCATACTCTATATGCACTCTGAAAATGTTTGCAACCTGATCTGGCTTCGTAATACGTTTGAGCAATCGAGTGGATTTGTCCAGGAGCTATTCTTCGTTTATTTTACCTTGTCAGATAATCAGCGTTATGGCGGCTCACTCCCCTGTTTTCGCCAAACCTTTGAAGGAACGAAAATGTCCGTCTGACCCTTTTGCGCTCTGCGGATCTCTTTTGATTATGGTCAAGCCTCTCCCATTGATTTGGTATTTATAATAGACTACAGCGATAACTCCAAAATTTTGTTCCAAGTTATCAAATACGATATACACAGTCCAAATGCGGCCAAACCGCTTGAATCACCTTCATTCAAGACTTTTCGATCAAGATTTGTTGCACACTTTCTTCTTCATCCCTTGTGTTTTGAGACCTAGCTATACGGCTTGAACCGATTGTCGCAATGAGAGAGCGACCATGATTTCCAGTTGAGTCCGATCTTCCAAAGAAGCCGACAAGTAGGTACTTCGCACCATAGCATAACTCTGCAGTGCTTTGGGCGACAGCTGACTTCCCTGCCCCAGCTGGTCCGCTCAACCATGGCATAATAAGCTTGTCGCATGTTTCAGCACCCCTGCGCAAGATCCAGTCCATAATCCTCTTTATAACTGCTACTCGCGTATTAGGGTGACATTTGGGAGGACCATAGCGCTTTCCCAAGTTATGGAACGCAGTAGTGGCGACTGCATCTTGAAGTCGGTCATACGCGCCTGCCAGTTGGCATTGAGACTTCGAATGTTTTGAATACAACGATAATGAAAGTACCTTTAGGTCCTTGCTATACATAAGATGTCCTATTATCGTTGTGCTGGATGAAAGTCCCTGCTGATATGATTGTGCTCTTTAAAGAGAGCATAGTAGCGCGGGGGTCCTTGACACGATCCATAGGTCATGCCAAAACGGGTCGTCGCTCAAGGCAAGTTTAGAGATGGCTAATATTTCCCATAGTACTTATAGACGAGTATTTTGGGTTATACGAATGGTGATTTCTGGCAGAAATGCGGATCCATGAAGCAGTTACCGTATCTGTAGGCTATGATCAACGTCCGTCCGGAAGTTATTCATGAGGTAACATACGGGTAATAGCGCATGTACGCGTGACAAGCGGTACATCTTCGGACATCTGACAACACAGCTCTGTCGATTTCATGACAATCGCGTAAAGTCCAATCAATGGTGGCATTCTCAGGCTGTTCCTCCCAACCATCATCGTGCGTCATTTTTTATATAGCAAATATCCACCCATTAACAGACCACAGAATCCACGATAAGACTGCGTCTCTGTGCATAAAGCGAGGAAGCTCTGTACTTACTTTATCCTCACTCGAACCAGGACCACTCTCGTACTGTCAAGTTGACCTTGCCTTCTGTTGCCACCAAATTGTCCAAGTCGTTCAAGTTTGTTTTGTGACTGTGCGAACTCTGTATACTGATGCATAATTAAACATATTAGAAGTATTCTGCACGCTCCTTTTCGCAATTCTCGCCGCCACTAACCAGCACTGCTATGTCTTTGAGTATGCTCCCTTGGCTCTTATCAACTCCCTCTACTACGCTAGCACTTGGATCAAGAACCCAGAGTCGTACAAACACTTACTCATTAGGGTCTTGTTACCCCTTCCCTTATACCTACCTTTTCAAGGAAGCATCTCTGAATTTGTGATCTTCGCAACCTTGCGCGTTATCATCGTCCTTGATTTTGTCATCCCTTCACATATCCCAAACCTCTTCCCCTTATGAAATTTTCGAGTTGTTCTATTTATCTATCCCGTGTGCTAGATTTTATGAGTTATTTTCCTATTCTTTTTCTACGTTTCTCTTTCTCTTCTCCCTATATTTTTGTACGCTTCCTCGATGTGTTATACCAATCATTTTCTATTAACATACTCATTCTCATGTTTATTTTCCTTCTCGTTCTGCTGGCTTTTTCGTCTACATCTCACATAGACTATTCGTGCTTCAAATTCACCATTGCCATCACCCATTAATGCATTATCATGGGTTTTTTCTTCTGCGTTTACATGTATTCATCATTCTGTCTACTGGCTTTTATTGGGCTTTTATCAATTTTTTTAATCCTCCTCTCTGGCACTGGCACGGCACCGACCACGTTGCAAACTAGGGAACGCAGCACATGTATGTGGTAAAGGGCATGTTCCCGTTTGGAGGCCGATGCAAACAAGGAACCTAAATCTGGTAGACGCATACGCGCTACAACTTTATAAGAGCTGTTACATTCACGATGGTTTACCAAACCGCCTGGATCGAGGAAGCGCAAAGGTCCAAGCCCAGGACGACGGACCTGTGTCTGTTACAAGAGCGCGGTTGGGTACTGGAAGCCTATGACTATTGCTCGATTCTGAACATCGCAAAATCATGCTCGAGGTAAAAAAAGATTATATTTTGATCTTTTTTTTCACTGACTCTGCGTCATGAAGTCCAGAACAATGAAAGTAGTGCGAGCTATCTATCATCTTGAACCGTGACTTCTCGGCGTCTATCTGGAAGCGCTCTGTATCCATCGCTGAAGGCCTGCCCCCATGGCCCTCTGACTGAACTGACCCCGCTCATGCAAGTCTCGCGTTCTAGAAACAAAGAAACATTGTTGTGTAACATTTCGTCGGGAAGCTTTTTCAGGGCTATAGTTCTGATTAGTTCTGATTATCAAGTGTAGCTGTGGAACAGGAAGGTCGTCGGAACTCACATTCTATGGACTGCTCGCATGAGAGTATGCAAAACGTGTCGGAAATTGGAGAGAGTGTGAGATCAATCTGCTTTCCTGTCACTCAAAAATATATCTCCGATGATTTTCCACATAATAAATTCGTTGAATGGAAAAGCCTGCCACTTAAGGTTACCACAAACCCGGTTCTCCTCGCTATGAAGGGAATGATACATGATACCCTCTTTGACCAAACACGTTGTGAAAGATTCAGTACACGCTTACATGTATACCCGTATTTTATCAGCTGAGCCATTTCATCATAGGCACAAAATTTCAGGGTCGTTGCAGTGGTTCCATCTCTGAACGTCAACTTACCTCCGACGCTATTCTATATGCGGCTGCCAAGGATCCAGAAATGGAATAATCAATGAACCTTTAAACCTCCTTACTATCACTCACTACATTCATATTCGAAACTAAGGATATTGTTCAAAATAAACGGGTGCTACGTACGCAGCATTAACACAGGGCATGTTTCTGTTTAGATTCCTATTACAGCATCTTATTTTATCCCCTATTTTTCAGACCTACTAGCTATATGGCTTGAACCATCAAGTTTCTAGATTTTTTTCTTTGACATGTGGTTCATCTCTTTTATTGTCTCTACCGGGGGTAGGAGATAACCATGATCCGGCATCCTTGTTGCCCTAAAAGAACTGAACATGATCTGCATTACCCTAGTTGTACAGACGGCCTTGCGTGCCCTTCACGTTGATCAATGCGCGCCAAAACTAAATCTTAGTACAAAATTTAAGATTCACGGAAAATCGTAAACTTGAATCTTTTTTGAAAATTTCCCACATAAGCCCTGCTGACCTTGCCGCCGGAGATTTATTTATAGACTCTCGGCGCCAAGATGTTGTTCTCGAGCTGCAGTAAGGAGTAACTAGTAATCAGTGGCTAGATGTCCTATCTTCTCACTCGCAATGTCGTCATTCTTGATGATAACTATTCAAGACTCAAGAGATGCAGGCCCTAGAAGATATATAGAAGTTTGGTTCCAAAGAGGCCAGAACGTCAGTATTTCTTTTCAATGTCAGATTAGAAAATATGTTTCGGAGGTACGTGTAACGTTAACACTTCCTCATATATACTCGGATGTTACAGCTGCAAAGACCTGGACGGTCATCTGAACTCCTGAGTTATAATTATATGAGCCTTCGCCTCGTCCACGTTGCACGGCTGCCAGAAGTTGCGGGGATTGATAGATACAGTTGCGTAAAAACAAAACAGACCTTTGATTCCTTGATAAAATATAGAACCGCAACGTTAATTGTACATGAGGAGGTTCTTCCAGTAAAGAAGAGTCTCGCTTCACCGACAATGTCGCCATCCGTAGCCAGTAACTGTGATTAATAATTGGCATCCTCCTACTCGCCTCCATCGAGTTACTTAAATAACTTCGAACTTGTCTTAATGCCAACCTGTTATGACGGAGGTTGAGATTGGTTTGAAAGTACCGTAAGTGTACTTATAAGCAGATTCTATCTCTGAGCAGTTGTAGAACAAAACGCGCTCGGAGTACTTAGCCGCGCGTGAGCAATCAATTTATCACGCAATTCCGATCAATGGTGGCATTCTCATTCTCACGGCTGTTCTTCCAAAACCACTTATTACATAATAAATGATCGCCTTCAACGTCGATTGGACCACAAGGTTCTCTCCCCCTGACAGTTAGTGAGCACGGCCACCGTACCGTTACCCGATGTCTACCTCTTCCAAGCCTTATCTTATAGCGAGGAGCTTTCGCGGTGACAGCGGATCGTTGCAGAGATACTCCAAACAGCATAGCACCGCTTTCGCATGCGTCTCTTCGTCTAGTGTATGCTGTCCGGATCGCGAAGGATCCATCATAAATGCGCCTATAAGTCTTCTATAATAGGTGTCGTTCTTATCCAAAAATCATGGTGTAAAGCTGCCGCTGGGAAGTACTTGTGTTGTCCGAACAAGCAGACCAGCGAAAGTTGCAGAATAAATCATGTGTTCAATTCATACGTTTGCAAATATTAATTTTGGAACATCACAAATTCGTCGAGTCCTCTTAAGTGAAAAATATGCATCGATTTTGACTCTGCGTGATCCTACATGAGTCTCAATGACATTATTGTCTCAGAAAAAGTTGCAATAGAATTACGGATTTCTCCATGAATCTAGACAATGCAGGGAAGAAAGTGTGTACATAAATATACGTGTTGAGGAAGTCAAGATATCCAAATTTCCATTGGCTACACTCGTGTCATTGATTGCTTTGTAGAATAGAGGAATGAACATTTCTGCGATGTCGCAACCAATTTCCGGTGTGAATTTTGCATGTCGGAGTTCTAAGCCGTCTAAGAAAATAAAAGCAGTCGAAATTGTGTCTTTTAAGGTCATTTCATACGAAGGCCCTACTTGAAGGTTAAAAAGTGACAACATAAGAATCAAACGGGGTTCGTGCTCACTGGACAGGAAGCGAAAACATGCCCCTGCATGTTCCATAAACTCGATATTGATGTAAATTTTCTTTGACCGGGTAGGATCGAGAAAGAAATCTTCCAACGATGCATGTCAGACTCTGCATATTAGTCTGGTGCTAGTCGGGCTGATATCTCGTTCTTCGAACCGTACTAGCGATGCAAGATCATAAAATGCGACCTCAATATCTCCTCGTTCCATTTCCAGTATGTCTTCAATATCATCAATAGTAAGGAATCGGCTCTCATGGTGAAACTGAAGACCTGAAGGACAGTTTCGATGTCATCTACCGTAGACAGTATGTGAATGTATAATCCATCGAGTTCGGCAAAAGGCAAATCTTGTGGAGACGGTCGTATCTTGAGGATGATTTTGATGTGTCGGTGAGGTCGATGTCTAGCCGATTTGATATACTTGACGACAGTCGCGGCATAGATAAAGCTCGTCGCGGATAAGCAGTGCGATGTCTTTAGAAGGAAGATAATCGACATCTAGCAGCAACTGCGTCAGGATGGTGTTCATTTCCATAGAACTGAACTCCGTCGTGATGTCGTGCTCGGGCTGACTGGCCACGAGAAAGATGAACGGTACTTGAAGATTGGATGCCTGAAGAATGGTTGGCATTATGCTGTGCCTCTCATTTTTGTCCAAACATTCGTCAAGACCGTCTATGAGGATAATACGTGATGTACCAGGCTGATCAAGATATGTAGAATCGAAAAGGTCCTGCAGGGGTTCAATAATCAGAACATGAATTGCGCGAGAATAGATCAGCTGAAGACCGAAGGATCCTTTTCTATAGCCGTAGTTATGCGATTTTGGACCACAGGTAGAGTCGAGTATACCTGGTACACGATTGCTGCAATGAGAAAGCGACTATGAATTCTAGTTGAGTCGGATCTTCCGAAGAAGAAATTGGCAAGTAGATACTTCTCACCATAGCATAACTCTGCAATGCTTTGGGCGATAGCTGACTTCCCTGCTACAGCTGGCCCGCTCAACCACATAATAAGCTTCTCGCGTGGTTCAGCATCCCTGCGCAAGATTCAGTCCATGATCCTCCTTATAACTGCTACTCACGTATTAGGGTGACATTTGGGAGGATCATAGCGCTCTCCCAAGTTATGGAACGCAGCAGTGGCGACTGCATCTTGAAGTCGGTCATACGCGCCTGCCAGTTGGCATTGAGATTTCGAATGTTTTGAATACAACAATAATATGATTGTGCTCTTTAAAGAGAGCATATTAGCGCGAGGGTCCTTGACACGATCCATAGTCGGCGAGTAATGTCAAAACGGGTCGTCGCTCAAGGCAAGTTTAGAGATGGCCGATATTTCCCATGGACTGCTCGCATGAGAGTATGCAAAACGTGTCGGAAATTGGAGAGGCAGTGAGATCAGTTTGCTTTCCTGTCACTAAAAAATATATCTCAGATGATTTTCGACATAATAAACTCGTTGAATAGAACAGCCGGTCACTTAAGCTTAAGGTTACCACAAACCCGGTTCTCGTCGCTATGAAGGGAATGATACCCTCTTTGACCAAATACGTTGTGAAAGTTTTATCAGCTGGGCCATTTCACGTACGCAGCCTTGACAGATGGCATGTTTCTGTTTAGATTCCTATTACAGCATCTTATTTTATCCCCTATTTTTCAGACCTACTAGCTATATGGCTTGAACCATCCAGTTTCTAGATTTTTTTCTTTGACATGTGGTTCATCTCTTTTATTGTCTCTACCGGGGGTAGGAGATAACCATGATCCGGCATCCTTGTTGCCCTAAAAGAACTGAGCATGATCTGCATTACCCTAGTCGTACAGACGGCCTTGCGTGCCCTCCACGTCGATCTAAGCGCGCCAAGAAGTGCCTAGAGAGTGCTTGAACTTGCCATCGTACAAATCTAGATAATCGTGTACAATTTCGAGTTGCAGTCTCATAAGGGATCTGGGTATGAAACATCTTGTATCATCTTTGAAAATATCCACGTATCAGTTCTCTTTGTTGTAATAGTCGCATGCCACTTATTCGCCCCCGAAGCCTTCGGATTTGTAGCCGATCGGCCCGAACTCAGACGGTATAACACGGACGTGGTAGCATGCTTGACGCTCATCCCGCAGTTACTAGGAATGCCCAATGGCACCGCAGGAAGGGTTAGACGAATGTGCGGCATTTTGACAACGCTGGCTATAGAATACATCTCAGTCAACTTCATCAATGTTGGAAATGTATATTGTATACAAAAAACATATTTACCCATCTTCATAGTTCAACGTTCAACAACAATGCGCGTGGAAGTACCAGAAGTATTAATTAACCTCGTGAAGTTAATGTTTTCAGGTCCCGTCAAAAACGAGGTAAAACTAAATTTTAGTAGAAAATTTAGGATCCACGGAAAATCGTAAACTTGAATCTTTTTTAAAATTTCGCATACTAAGCCTTGCTTACCTTGCCGCCCGTGATTTATTTATAGACTCTCGGCGCCAAGATGTTGTTCTTGAGCTGCAGTAAGGAGTAACTAGTAATTAGTGACTAGATGGGCTATCTTCTCACTCGCAATGTCGTCATTCTTAATGATAACTATTCAAGACTCAAGAGATGCAGGCCCTAGAAGATATATAGAAGTTTGGTTCCAAAGAGGCCAGAACGTCAGTATTTCTTTTCAATATCAGAATAGAAAATATGTTTCGGAGGTACGTGTATCGTTAACACCTGCCCAAATATACTCGGCTGTTACAGCTGCAAAGACCTGGACGGTCATCTGAACTCCTGAGTTATAATTATATGAGCCTTCGCCTCGTCCACGTTGCACGGCTGCCAGAAGTTGCGGGGATTGATAGATACAGTCGCGTAAAAACAAAACAGACCTTTGATTCCTTGATAGAATATAGAACCATAACGTAAATTGTACATGAGGAGGTTTATCCGGTAAAGAAGAGTGTCGCTTCACCGACAATGTCGCTGTGGGCAATTAATGGGGCCAGTAACTGTGATTAATAATTGGCAGAGTCCTCCTACTCGCCTACATTGCCTCCATTGAGTTACTTAAATAATTTTGAACTGGCATTAACGACACTATTGACAGTTGACATGGGAATATGGGAATATAGATATTCAGTGCGAGGCGCAGTAGTGCAAGAAAAGCTTAAAAGTCGATAGAAAAACAGAGCTCATCCTTAACCTCTTCTCACATTCGCTTTATTTCAACGATGTCTACTTTATCTGCACATGACGAGAAGCGTATTGAAGACGCTATCGAATGGGTCGACAGTCATATCACTACCAGTGTGACGTAAGTGTTCAGCACCTATTCTCTATTTCAACTCAATCCCCTCATTGTTCCTCATTTCTCATTGAAATAAATAGGACAGACGACGTCGTGAGGTTCTGGAAGAGCCTATACGATAGATTCAGCACCGGACCCACATGCAGAGGCATACGGAAGAGGGCGATGGTCAAACTCCTCAGAAAAGGATACTCTAGCGGGATGTCCGAGAAGCAATTGCGCGCGGAAGCGCTGAACGTGTTTTATGTGGACTTGGTCAGTGCTCCCGGTGTGCCATGAGAATATGGTCTTTGTGGTAACCACTATTAAATTGCTCTGAAATTACATAGGAAAGTTACCTTGCGCGAGAAAGTGATCCGTAGCAGGTTTACATATTCA
>Ga0247779_1001113_pt1 | contig 13587 bp, 15 predicted proteins | sample UWRJL221509R5_FD_179925 | JGI IMG/M metagenome (GOLD analysis project Ga0247779, IMG submission 179925) | Plant litter microbial communities from Arlington Agricultural Research Station in Wisconsin, United States - UWRJ-L221-509R-5 | ecosystem: Environmental > Terrestrial > Plant litter >...
TCCATTACCAGCAGGATATATCCAAAGGAGAAGGTGAGCTACTTCTAGTAGTCAAATCTTCCACTAACAATGTATAAATCTAGATATCCTAATCAAAACGGCCTCAAACGCGCTTTTTGACAACATGGTCACAATGTACTATATACCCATGGAAATCTGGTATACACAAACCATAATAGACAAGGTTCTTTCTTCTTCCAGGCATTCAGTAACTTGAGCCTGATTGCTTTTGGGTCACCAGGCACATAGGCTGTCTACACCGGATTTAACTCAGAGTCCAGTCACAACGACGACTCCGGACGATGTTTTCTATATTCTTAAAAGTGTCACTTCACGTGTGTTGTCGATTGGTTCATGCAGTGCTGTCCAACGTACTTTACAACAAATCCGAGATGTTATCGAGCGTGACTACATAGGAGTCCTCAAACGCAGACTTGATGAAGTCTACAAGAACCAAGCACCCGCGACGACCAACTTGCGTTCTGATCGTCACGAGAGAGACATCAGGGTGGCATTCATCGTACGTATTCAAAATATCGAACAAATAAATTCCTGCTGATATGATCTAATAGACTCTTTTGAACGACTTCGACGTCTCTGTTTTGCATTTGGAGCGATTACTCCGCGATCTGTGCGAGAACTCCACAATACATCAGTATTTCCGAGAAGTAGATCAGTCCGCAGTAAAAGATGAGATATCCAAGCTATCTACGCTGGCAGTTAGATTAAACGGGTCTCTTAGGGTGAAGACTCTCGAATCCATCCGCTTTACAATGCTCTTTCCCTCATTATATGTTCATCTTCTAGGCTGGTATCGAGCAACTTTTTAACCAACTGCTACGACCCAAACTCCGCAATTTGATCCCAGAAGTGTACAAAGACGTTACATACATTCTCGACGAAGACGGATACGCTGCGGCTGATTATCAAGATTTGGTACGCAAACGGTTTATCAAAAGTTGGGAAGCCTTGATAGACGGGTACAAAGTGAAATCCGTCATGTTGGTTTTTTACTTCTTACCTGACTCGCTTTGTATTCTAGGAGACTTTTTCGGACTCCAATTATCGCCTCTTTTTTGGCCTTGCCCTGGACGTGCTACTAAGGCCTTGGGAGAAATTCATCATGAACCTGAAGTACTCGGAGGTATGATATAATGCAACCTTTACTTACAACATGACTTATCCAGTGCAGTTGGGAGCCGTTCGGTTCGATCGTGATTTACGAGCAATTATAGGGTACTTGGCCTCACAGATCACTTTTGGCGACATACGGGAAAAATTCCTACGGTTACAACAGATTTCCACTCTGCTTAATCTAGATGCTGTAGGTTTCATGCACTTGATTAAATTGGCGACTTTCTTACTCTTCGAAGGATGAGGATGTCGATGAGTTCTATAATGGATCCGGCATATCCTGGAAAATTGGACCGCATGAAGCTCGCGCAATTGCCAGTCTGAAGATATAAGGGTATCATGGAAATTCACATCAAAATACATAGAACTCGTGTGGGTTGATTATTCGTTAGGACGTGTTCTATCCTCGTCGTAAAGCGTCTAATCTGGCTTGAAGTGCATCTTCATCCGACATCACCCCTCCCCCACCAGAGGATTCTGTGTTGGAAAGGTCTGTATTATTTCGACTTGGATTGGACGGCGTGACAGAAGACTCGCCAAGAGCTACTGGCTGCTTGGAGAGGAGGGGGGAAGAAGTCGCAGCGATACCCACTGGTGCATCAGTAAGCTAGATGAATTGTATGTTAAAGAGGATATGTACAGCGTAAAAGAACGAATACACGTACTTGTTGGGATAAATCAACGCCGATTTCGTCCAGAACTTGTTTCAGGATTTTATCGCCTTCTTCCTCTTCCTCCTCTTCGTCGTCCATAACGTCGTCAACAGCGTCGGACATCATCTCCTCTTTCATATCCATCATTGAGCTTTCCTTCTCGAAGTCATTCATTATCCGCTGGATGGATGGTAGATTTAACCCTCGATTCATAGATGCCATGGCCTTCAAAGACGAGAGGTCAGCCTGTCAATAGAGAAACCAAAAGAGTAATACTCGCTCGAGTGGCGCCTCGCATTGCTTCGGCCATCTGTTGATTACTCCTCAACGTTTGGATACGCAGACTGACGGCTTGAAGTTGTGTTCGCATTTGATAGAATTTATGAACATAACGGCGTGTTCGAACCAGGTCTTTGGCCATGACCTTGCATGCATTCTGGTAAAACAAGGTTCAGTGTGTCCAGAGATTTGAATTGAGGGAACTGACAAGCTGTCCAGCCTTGGCGCTCTTCTTAATGTCCATTATAAGCTTCTTCTCGCTCTGCTCAAGTTTGGCACGCTCGCGGTCGAGCTCACGCTGAGCCTTTGTAAGAGACCGCTGATGTTGCCTCAGTCTTTCTGCTGGGGTAACCGTACGTCCAAAAAGAGTTTCCTAACATGATAGTTGCAGGTTCAGATGTCGAAAGTGCAACCAATGATACTCACTATTAGATTCATGATGAGGGAAGAGAACAAGGTATGATACAAACAAAGCTGCGGTTACAGTGATTACTAGTTAGTCACAGCCATCATCATCATGGATCTTGAGATTGGCGCCCACTGTTCTTTGCCTTCTTGCAATGTCCTTGATTTCCTTCCGATAACCTGTTCATGCAACAAATCATTTTGTTCGAACCATATTTCTCCTGAGCTCCATCAATGTTCCCTCCTCAACAAACCAATAACAGACTCTTCCTCATCCTCCAAATTATTGCGTTGTGTATTCAACGGATGTTCAAAGCTTGCATTAGAAAGTAGAGATCTAAATGGCAACGAAACTTGTGCTGCTTGTCGTGAGTACTTCTGTGTCAAGTACGTTTATCAATCGACATGAATTCTACACTTTCTATGACCTTGCTTTCATCAGTCATAGGTTTCCGGACGCACATAACTGTGAATCGATACGAACGAAGGTCCCACCACCAACACGCTCTACGCATCCAGCACCGACCTTTCGTCTCCCGACTAGAAAACCTCCTAGCGATCCCGTGAAGTTTCTCCAGTGGCAGAAGGTGGAGCTCATGAAAATGAGACATCGTGCATCTCCAGGTGATCCTAAAGATAAAACAAATTCCGTGCCCATAGAGCAACGCTTGCATATCAAGATAGTATCAGAGAACAAGGAACATGTATTCTGGTTTCGAAAGGTATGGAAATTCTGCATCTCAAAGCCATTTTATTTACACTGTCTTCAAGGATGTTGTAACTGGACGTGTTTTGGATCTTTTAGTCTCGCAACTCAAGTTATTCTTCCCCAAAAATCAGGTAAGAGAGATGTCAACTGTGTATCAATATGACTCATGCTATTGAGGAGGCCTTGGAGTTACATATAATTAAGGACACTGGGGAGCAGGTATCTCTCTTCAACGACCGGTTGCTCAGTGACCAAACTGAAGATGGCAGCTTACTTGTCATCTCTCCGGTGTTTGATTAGACAACTATTTTCCCAAATGGTTGCATTCCAAATTACATAAAAGAACAAACTTTGAATAGAGCATTGGAAGTAAGGCTAAAATCTTACAATGCGAGGTATATCAAATAAATCGAAGGATGGAAAGGTCATGAAAAGGTGTCATGAGACCAAAGCAGCCAGCCGCCGCAGATGAGAGACATTGAGATATGCAGGAACATAAGTTTCCAAGCCGGATACTTCTCGTGGTAAAGGTAAGTCATAAGGACCGACTTCTTCGGTTTCTGGGGAAAGGAGTAAATGGTCATTTCTATCGTTTGCTTGAACGCGTGATGCCACAACGCGCAAAATTTCAGGGGAGATCGGGTTCTTAATTTGATTTTATCAGAGTCACCAAAGGAGAGAAGATAAGAAAACGTACTTCGTAGTCGGCAACATAATAGTTCGTGCACATTCGTTGTATTTGCATAGGACTCAGCATCCAGCAAACATCGTAGATGATCTCGATATCAGCCGGAGTGGCCTTGCAATAAAAATGAGTTTAGTTTTCTTAAGAGGGTTATAACATACCTTTTTTAGTTGTAGCAACTTGGTGGCCTGCATCAAGTGTTCTAGTTGTAAGGTGCCTTCTGGCATACCATGAGATTTGCACCACTCTTCTATACGTGTGATGTTGTACTGAATTTGCATAGCTGGAAAACAGCAGAATTAATTATGTGGAACAAGGGGACAATTGAGACGAACCTCGTTTCCAAGAAGAGAAATTACGTCGCATCAAGAGATCGTTGAAACTTGCCACACCGATGAGCTTGAGAAGCTCAGTGATAACTTGTTGAACTACGGATTCTTCCATGTAATAGCTCTTCAAGCTTTTCCAGACTTTGTTGAGGAGGTTTAGGATGTCGTCCATGCTGAAAGCTGGTTGGCTGCTAGAATTGAGCAGCCGATTGAACAAGCGACCGCCACCATCGCTGGTGATAAAGCCAGGTAAAGACTGACTTTCAATCAAAGCGGGTATAACCATTTTCGACAACTTTTTCTTAGCCTCCAACATCCACGTATGATAGATGTTGTACTCTAAGCTGTCAAGGTCATGTTTGACGACGGATACGAGCCTTTCATAATCATTCCAGTCGAATGGACGCACTGCGTTCTCTTCTCCCGGTCCGATGCCCTGAAGCATGTCGCTTTCAGCGACACAGATAAACGACAGCATTTCATGAACGTTAGATAGCCAGTAGATGCCGGGTATAATGGCATCCTCGCCGCTGAAGGACTGAATGCCAGAATGTCAGTACCTGACCTGGTTCCATACAACAAAACTTCACAGGACTCACCATTACATGGGCTTGGATAGTTTGCATGACGTTTGCAAGGAATCTCTCGCTTTCCTGAATGAGACCGTATTTCCACATTTCGTTGGTCACGAGACTGATAAGATTAGCGGGGAAAAGGATCTCTTTGGCTGCAGAGGGATTAGTAAGACTTGGGGCAGGAATTTTAAGGCCGCGGATGAGACCATCGAGGACATCTTCGTCTAGCCGTTTGACGTCTTGCATCAAACGAATTTTTTCTTCGGCTGGATCGTCCAAGTCCCGAATGTCTGGGAGCCCATTAGAACGGAAGCGCAGATAATTATCTTCTCCATTGAAAGCCACCGATACGGCGCGTGGATTCATATGATTTTTCTTGGCGTCACTGAGGACATCATCGAAAGATGTACGGTTGTCATCATTAGCGAAGGCAAAGATACCCGCTGAACTGTGTCGTCGTTGATGGCCACGGTGCTGTCCACCTACTGCGGTACCGTTAGAGGCGTTCGCTTCCGCAACACGCAATCCTGGTGCGAACGTAGGAGAAAGTGGTGGATCGATGCGCGATCCCCGTGTGAGGGAATTCAACGCGTTCGATCTGTTCAACTGTTCGCGAAGACTGCTGACCTCGTTTTTCAAAGTCATGATCACGGAATTATCTTCTTGATTACGCGCTGGTGCTACGTCAAGTACGCGTTGTTGGGATTCCAACTGAGCAGCTTGACGAATGACTTCATCAGTTAGCTTCTGAACAGCGGCTTCCTTTTCGGATGCTTTCGCCAAAGCTTCTTCCAATTTCTTTTCCAGAGTCACTTTGACTGTAAGGAGTTCATCTCTCTGGACAAGTTCAACTTCAAGCGCCGACAGACTGGTTTGAAGCTGTTTGGCTCGCAAATCCGCCTCCTCATGCCTATTGGTCCATTGCTGTAGTTGTTGCTCAAGCTCTGCAAGCTGGGATTGCAATTTTCGCTTTTCGGCTGTTCGTTCTTGGAGGGATTGCGTGAGTTCAATGACTTTGTTTTCTAGTCGATAGGAAATTTCTTTGAATTTGGACACAGATCGCGCCTCCGCTTTCAAGGCTTTCAGTTCTTTACGAGCAAGTCTACGGCGAATGCATGATTGGATATATACGACATGTCGGACGTCGGACTGGAAGAGCCGACGAGAGAGCCTAAAAAGGGGTCAGTCGCAAACAGATGGGGGATACGTAGAAGAACATACACGCCGCGCAGAAGAGATTGCAAAAGTGTAGCAGCACGAGTACTTTTCTCTTGAACGTACTTTCTTCTTGTCTGGATACCTCGGACGCCTGTTATGCACAATGCGATAAGAATGTGTCAATATAATTGCCATAAACTGGTAGACTCACGGCTTTGAAAGAGAACGACGCTGTGTCTGATGTCCAAGAATCGTTTTCGTTGGAGATAGGATCTGAGAACAGTTTGCAATCGGATTGCCGAAACTTCTCTACGAATATTCTCCACAAGCCTTCTAGCCAGAATCCCTCGCCACCAAGTCTGAATTTTGATGGTAGAAGATCGAAGGTTTTTGTAATATCTAACAGCTAACCTCCGTCTGACATTCTTCTGCACCACAGTCACCATAGCATTGAGACGATCTGACCGTAAAGACTCCAGGGCGGCAAGCATCCCTGCTCGGAAAAAGATCTTTGTCAAACCATTCTGGTACATATCCGGATCGGCGATTGTCTTTCCCAGGATCGTAGAGCACAGTCCACGAAGATCCATGGATTGGATCATTGGCTGCCAGTCTGAAGACGGAACCAACATATAATACCTACAACGCAATGATAAGTAAAAGATTGCCAACAGTTGATATCATTCAAATTATTTACCGTTCAGCAAACTCTTCATAGGTCCAACGTGTTGGATATCCAGCACAGCTAATTCGAATAGTTTCAAGGACACCACAGGCCCTCAATTGACCAAGAACTTGCTGTGGCTGAAATTCCCATGGCCGTTTAAGTTCATTTGGTTTGATGCAACGGATATAATGAACGTTGGTTTCGCTGAGAGTATCCATCAAGGCGATTAGTGAAGCTTTGAAGATAGAGCCCTGAGTGGGTTTCTTCGTCGTGGCACCAGGGCGTTTTGCTAAAGAACCCGTATGAGTTGATTGAGCAACGAAAGACTGTCGACCTGGATCAGGAATCAGGGAAGATCGTCGAGAGCCACCGCTGCCAGAATCAGAGAACGCAGGGGAAACCGGCTGCGTTCCATCTACACCTTTCGTTGAGTTCAAAGCGGCATCCAGAACCTCTTTGAGGAAAGGGTTCTTGGTAGAAGCAAGTAAATTCATTTGTTCGTCTGGAACAGTATCCCGATTTTTCTCCAAGAAACCTTCAACCTCGTAGGTAACGTCTAAGGCATAATGAGCAATAGTGAACGCAGAATTGCCAAATCTAGGTTTTTTGAACACGTTTTTGTACTCCGTTTTGCCGAGAATTTGGGTATTTAATTTCTGCAAAAAAGACGCATCAGTACCAGCTGGCATACGCGATTCTTCGTCCAGTAGAGCCAGTACGCCGAGCTTTCCTTCGATGACGTCGATGCAAGGCTGATTATCCGAGAAATCGATAAATTTCCACTTGATTTCTTCTTTGACATATTCTTCTTGTTCGAGTTTGAATACGTGAGAATTGAACTATCCTATTGTTAGTTCTATATCTGCTATATAAAATGGGACAGACGAGCACCTCCTGCTGCAACTTTTCATTTGCATAGTTGATGCTAAATTGTTCGAAAGAGTTCTGTAGGTGTCGATAAGACAATGCTAATCCTTTGATCAAACAACACTACAAACCTTTTGGAAATGTTCAAAGCCGTATATATCGAGGACACCGATGAACATCTCTGCCCTTTCTGCAGCATCGCCATTTTCTCCCGCTAAACTCTCGTTCACAATTGCCACAAGCCATTCGAACAGGCAAGCGTATACAAATTTTGCCACGCTGTCGCGTACTACAGTCGCTTGCGCAGCATTAAGGGAAGTAACAATCTTCTCCGATCGAGTTTGTATCTGTTTCTTAACTGTCCACTTCTTAAAGTCGGCGAGGGAGACTCCAAGGAAGCGCGTAGCCAATATTAACGCAGGATCCGTGTCTTCCATGGAAGCATCAGTCCGTAACTGGGTGATCTTTACGTTTCCTAAATGAAGAAGTGCTGCAAGCAGGCGGAAAACTGCCCATTGTTTTTCAACACTTATCCCAACAGTAGAAAGTGCTTGCTGCGTCGCTCGAAACTCTTCCGCATCATCGACTCCATTAATCGGTGTTGAAGATGGCCCTCCTTGTTTCAGGTAGAAAAATTTGTTGATATCCGCGTCCAAACCGAGATCTTTGCGTTCTTTAACGGGAGCACCGGCACATAGTTGATAGAATATGTGATAATTGCGTTCCGTTAGAGGTTGGAAGACAATGCGTGAACGTTCAAGCAAATAGGTGCGAATTCTAGCACCAACTATCTCTTGTTTGCCATCAAACAAGATCTATCTAGAATTGAGCTACAAAGATAGGGAATCAGCAACACGACACGAACCTGAATGTACTTTCCAAAGCGGGATGAGTTGTCGTTGCGTGTCGTTTTTGCATTTCCAAATGCTTCAAGTATAGGATTGGTGGCTAGAATCTGCCTTTCTATTTCACTAGAGTCGTCCAAAGAGAATTTTGTTTTCGATTTTGCGTTGGAGTCAGGCGGATTCACGGATGCAAGGTATCGCATGATGAATTTGGCCTACAAAATTTCAGAAAGAGATGTATTTAAAGCAATAAGGAAACATACTGATTCGGTTTTCCCAGCTCCACTAGAGTGTTGAACATTAGAAAAAGCTGGATAGTGTTATACAGATTGTGCTTACCTCTCCCCTGAGACGATAATGGTCTGTCCCATACCCTCCTTGCGCATCGCTGTATACGCATCCTCTGCTATTGCAAACAAATGGGGTTCAAGTTCTCCTCTCTTGCGTCCGCTATACGCCTGAATAATTTCTGGACCATACAATGTCACTCGCTGAAATGGGTTGACGGCTATTAGGACTATGCCGCTGTATGTATAAATGCTGTGTTGAGCATAGCGATTACGAATCGTGTGTAGGACTAGACATGGCAGTTAGAGTAGAACGAGCATTGACACATACTAAGAGAGCTACCTGAAGGTTCGTTCAAATGGGATAGTGTTGCGAGATCATCGGCTGTTTCCAACAGTGGAGGGTTTCGTAGAGGCGGAAGGCCTTCTTTGCCTTCCTTGATTTCTTTACTTGTCGTATTTAGCGTGATTTCCTGACACGATGCAAACCATGTCAGTGGTAGTGCAGGAACAAGGGGGAAACCATGCACCTTGCCGCGTTCATCTACAAAGACCAGCTTGATTGTGTCGTCGTTACCCTTAGTCACCGAAAGAACTTCTGCAGAAATCCAAGCATGGTCCTTGTCTTCAAACCATACTCGAGTTCCCTTGCTGTATATGTTCTCCGCCATTATAACCGAGAAGAGAAACGGCTTGTCCAGCAAGGGTTCGAAGGAAAGGTGTTGTTGATCTTTGTTATTTTCAAATTGCGCGTATGCAGCAGGCGGCTGAATGAAAAGTACAGGGGCGACTTCATGCAGCATGTACTTGGGATAGCTGGGCTTGAAATGTTAAATATTAAACAAATAACAATTGGTATAAGTCAAATCACGTGATTTTATGTTATTCCTAATTGGGACTATGTCACCATTCAGGTTGAAGGTCCTGTTGTAACTATGTACCCTCGGCTGCTGTAACCTCCAGCTTTAGTGTCTCGAGCAATCGAAACCGACCCTTTACTTCATAATCCTCATCATCAACAGACCCTCTTGTGTCTCATTTACATTTGTTCACTTATCCTTTTTTCGACTTTCCAAAGTGGCCGCAACAACAGGTTAAAAGCAGGGGCGATAGGAGATCGTTTAAAGTTGCCGTTGGAAATTTGAGGGATTTCCCAACATGGAGAGCATATTTGGTCGCAAGAAGGCACGGCCTCGACAGTCCTCTGTATCAGGACAAGATTTGAACGAACGATCAGTTCCTTATGATAAATTGTCGGCGTCCGGTCGCTCGCCCATAGCAGTAGGGACTGTTAACCAAGGCATTAGAGGAATATCTGCGCCAAATACAAATCCAGCTCTCACTGTTTCTGGTACAGAACTGAACAAGTTCACCATGCAAAAAAACAAAGCAGAGCGAGAAAGACTATATGAACAGCATCAACGAAGAGAGTCAAGCAGTGCGTCTGTCTCTACCGCGGATTCCTCGACATTGATTGAAGAACATGGTGTGGGCATACCGGGTTCTTCAAGCAAGCTTCACAGTCAACAGACCGCACGGATGCGTCGGAGTGAAGCGTCATCCAGCGGAAATACCGACTTCGGCCTATTCGCTAATGCACCAGGCTCCCCCATAACGCGTCCAAATTCTGGTATGACAATGAGGTCGGACAACAACCGCAATTCGAGATATGCAGCCTCGCTTACATCTTCTGATGGCGGAACCCATCATTCGCACCTCTCCCAGTTTTATCATCGTCACCACAGTACCGACACTTTTCACTTTCCTAGGCCCGACACTGACGAAGAAATCGAAACATTGTTTCAGAATGTTAAACGCAGTCGCGATCTGGGCGACATGCTTGATCTGCATATCGATCAGAAGTGGCATATAGTCTATAACGATGAACATATACGCTGGAAGGAAGAGAAGCAGTGGGAAGAGCAATCTCGAAAGCAAAATGAAACAGGCCAGCCTGCAGCAATCATGCCGGAATCACCGGAATGGTATATCAAGAAGTTTCTTGACAAGACTATAACCCCAAAGCAGGCCGGGAGCCTGCTTGTATCTTTACGGAGCAAGGAATTGAGGTAACGATTATCATTGAACAGAAAATCTGTCGTATTCATTGCATTTAGTTGGGCCAAGCAATTCATTGCCATTCGAGGGACTTCTGTTTTAGCACAGACGTTGCAACATATTAGTCGCAAAGGCGCTTCAAGGTACTTTCTTCCCCACAATGACGACCGTATTTATGTATCAATGATATTTACTACAGGCGTGAACTAGACACTAGCTTGGAATATGAAATTGCCAAATGCTTGAAGCACGTATTGAATAGAGTTGAGTCGGGCATGCATTACTTGAATTATGTGTTAATAAAATGACATCTCCAGGGAGGTGCAACGGAGGCATTAACTCACTCTTCAATTGTCACGCAAATCGTATCATCGCTCAATAGCCCTCATCTTGCAACGCGTAAAACTATCCTTGAAATTCTTTTTTTCTTGACATGTTGGCAAGACGGAAAAGCCCATCACCTCGTTATAGCTGCGCTCGAAGCACTTAGTTTGGCGAACAATGAAAGGGCAGGATGTTATGATTATTGGTTTAAATCACTGGAGCAAACTCTTTCGGGGAGGGGTAAAATGGGGAGTCTTGTCGGCGCTAGTGAAGAAGTCAAACGAAGTGGAGGTATCGACAGTTCTTTGAACGACTATGCTGTATGTATATCTACGCATTCTTACTGGCTTAAATCCTGCTTTAACATGTTTTAAATTGTCCAGTTTTCCAATGTTGCCCTCATGAACAACATTCTCGAGTTTGTGGACGACTTTGACTTGCGATTGCATCATCGTTCGCAGATGGAATCTGCAGGTATCAAGAGGATTCTTGAACTTTGTTCCGACTTTGGTGTCCCTGACATTGATAAACAAATAAAGATACTGCAACAGGCGTTCGCAGAGGACGAGAAACGGCTCCGGGAGCATCTAAATCAAGAAATTCTTCGTGACCTCACGAATCCCAAAGATGTATTTGATGCGATTTATTCAAGGACTGAAGGGACGAAGGCGCGAAATTACTTTTTGTCTATGATGCAACATTTGCTTCTCATCCGCGAAGGAGGCCAGCCTATGGTTCACTACTATCAGTTGCTTGACACAATTGTCACAGATGTTGTATTAGACAAAAAATTAGCTGGAGCAGAACAACGGATGGGCCATTCGGTCGAAAGAATCATCGCTCAATTCAACGAGTCTGACCGTTACCAAGCTGCCGAAGACGAGGCTGCGAAATCCCATGCTCTTGCAGTTCGTCTGAAGTTGGAAAAGGAAGCGTTAGAAGAAGAAATGGCTCAGGGTTCGGACGGTTTGATCGGTAAACTGAAAGAACAGGTTTCCAACTTGGAAAACAAGTTGTCGGTCTCCCGAGAAACGACTTCCAGGTTATACGGCCAATTGGAAAGCCAAAAGGCTTCCTATGAAGACAAAATAACACAACTTGAGGCCCAAATCATGGAACTATTCCGCATGTTGAAGGAAGTAGGAAAGGGAGTTGAAACGATATTGGATGGAGGCTCTATGGATCGGAAGGCTCTTGTCCAGACTCTCGAACGTTCATTTCAGCGACATAAGACCATCAGCATATTAGAAGGGAAAGAAGGGGTCAATCAAAGGAAACAAAAGACTTATCGTGACTCGGGTTCCGTGGAAGAGGAAGACACGGATGCTACTCCAGGAAAGAAGAAACAGAGAACCAACAAGTTGCAAGATTCTGTTGCCAATGATAAAGCTCATGCGGATGATAGTGGCAGAGTTTCCCAATTTATGGATGCAGATGAGGCCGATGCCAGGGAACAGGTTCAGCAGCAATTGGTGGCTGGAGTGAAATTAGTAAGTATTATTTATCACGTACATATGTTATGTAGACTTACTTGACTCTGTAGTATTCTCCTCAGATTGGTTCAAACTCTAGTTCGCGAAGTATTCGTGGTTCGCCAAGGCGCACGGAACGACCTCCTTTAGGCGGCGACACTTTCAAAAACAATCGTTTGCTTGCCCCACGATCTGACGATGCCATGTCTAATGATTCTATAGATATGAGTAGATCATCGTCACCTATCAACGACGATGAAAGTGAATACGGCCGGTCGACCCGTAGCGGATTCACTAATGGGACGGAAGATACTGTTTTTACTTCAGAAAGTTCAAACAGCTCTCTGGAAACGAATGGCATCCCCGCCAAGAGTAATCTTGCAGAACATCTGAGCAAACATCTCTTAACAAGAAATAAATCCATTCCAAATCGTCTGGATGACTTGGAGAAACCCTCTATATCACCAAGCTCTCAACCCGAAGAATCGATAGCGGTTGGTGGTCCTCCCCCGCCTCCTCCCCCTCCGCCTCCTCCCCCTCCACCACCACCACCAACCGGCCTGAAAGGTTTCCCAGGTGCTCCTCCCCCGCCTCCACCGCCTCCACCGCCTCCCCCTCCACCTGGTATGAGGACACTGATACCAACATCAATCGGTGGTGCCCCTCCTCCCCCACCCCCACCACCGGCCATGTTCTCGAATACAAGTTCAGCGCGAAGTTCGGCTCGTACATCACTTCTAGGGTCTAGTCTCAATTTTGCAAATATTCGCAAAGAAATGGCCATCACTCCGAGCACAAAGATGAAACAACTGCAATGGGACAAACTTCCACAACAACAAGTCAGCAAAACTCTGTGGAACGAAGACGAACCACAGAAGGAACAAGAAATGCTCCAGAAACTCCAAATGGACGGCGTTTGGATGGAAATGGAGGAAGATTTCAAAGCCAAACAACTGGTTATAAATCTAATGGGTCAGTTCTTTGTCGATCAATCGAGTGCGTTTAACTAACCGTCTGTCTTGGTAGCGAAACAAAAACGGGCAGAATTACGGAGTGTCTTGGACCCCCAAACCAAGAAGCGAGTCGGTAACTATGCTTGCTTCCTTTGAAAATTGTGTTCTTTCTCTGACTCTCGTTCCT
>Ga0247779_1001114_pt1 | contig 13577 bp, 17 predicted proteins | sample UWRJL221509R5_FD_179925 | JGI IMG/M metagenome (GOLD analysis project Ga0247779, IMG submission 179925) | Plant litter microbial communities from Arlington Agricultural Research Station in Wisconsin, United States - UWRJ-L221-509R-5 | ecosystem: Environmental > Terrestrial > Plant litter >...
GAGGCATGTATGCATAAGCCTAAGGACGAAGGAATCAGAATAGACTGACATTTCAGCGACAATTTATAGCTATACCGTCGATATATTGGTCGAATCAGTCATTTCAGCTACCATGCTGGACCAATTTAAGTATTTATGGTTGATCGAATGAAAAGACATCAAACCTTTTCATAACCCCAATGTTCCCGTCTAACGTACCAGCAAGATCAGGGGGAATGTTTAACCAGAAAGAGGGTAAAGCGTACTCAAAGCCCCGCTTAAGCTTCGACTAGAAAAATACAGGTTGCATGTCAACGAACAAGGCGTTGAAATATCATACTAATAAAATGCACCTTATTACCAATCCCACAAACGTTTTCGAAAGTCCAAAGGAATACATTGATAAAGAGAGCCCAAGAAGTCCGGCCATTATAACTGGCCTTCTCCCAACGCGATCGGACGTTCGACTCCAGTAAAGAACTGTACATCCTTCTGCAACGAAGAACATAGAGAACTGAATACAGGACTTTTCAAAGATGGAACTCGAATCAAGACAACAAAACCCATACCAACAAGCCAACGTAATAGCCAACTCGACTGTCTTTGCCATGGGTAATACCTAGATCACGTATGAGTTGAGGGGCGAATGGATTGATAACATTAGATGTCAGAGGTTCGGCGAGCTGTAGGAAAAGGAGGATGGAAAATTGAAGTCGAGGCAGAGGTGTAGGATGGACCTTGGTCAATAAAGGTGTCTCTTCGTCGTTTCGTGCCATTCAAGAGAGAATAAAGCAGGGGGGATAGAATGGCAAGGACAGCTGAAAGGCTGGGAAGATATAAAGAGCACGGACCGCTCCTGCGAGCTTCCCGTCTTTGCTGCGTACATACCTGCTGCCGCTTCGGTAGATGGAAGGAAGGGATTAATCAAACAGCATACGAGATAATTGCATTGTTGATTTCCCGCAAGCGCAACAGATGAGGAACCCTTGGTCCTCGAAGCTTCTTGACTCCTGTTATAACCCGCACAGATAATGACAGATGACAAGTTATAAATGAATATTCGGCGCGAGTCGCCTTGATATATCCTTATTATAGGCCGACAAATATCGTGCTGATATAAAATAACGCGAGCTAATTGCGCTATTTGAGCTCCAAGCTATCGTTGGGAGTTGCGATGAGCATCGTCTTGGAGCACGAGGCCATCAAGTTTATAGAGTGAAGCCGATAACCGACGTCTCTGGAATCAAAAAATGGAATGAAAAGAACCTAGTCATTGATAAGAGTCAAATACCACGTCGGGAGACCGTTTTGGGCATTGAAATATTGATATCTGATACCATCAAAAGACTCTACGCGCTATCGGTGGCATCATAGAATTCAAATTATGTTATCATGGCAACACGCACTCAAGTATTTGGCATAACGTCCGAAAAGGGTTCACTGAGCAGTAGCAGCACTAACGCTTTCCCAGAAACTAAACGGCAGTCAGGTTGATTATCTATGGGAAGTCAGATATATTGGACATACCTGCACCGTGCTAACAAGGCACTGGATGTTTTTACAACTTCGACAACTGGGTCTCCGCTTTCCGTCATGTTAAAGATCATTTCGTTGGACCCCTTCCATAAGGGCCAGAAAGGTGTTATGTTTGTTGGATCGTGTTTGATGTTCGGGTTAAGCGACATCACCAGGTCGGCAAAAGACTGGGAGAAGGCATTATCAAAATCAGGATTAGCGAAAGGAGGAAGGTGTCCGCTATAAACGAATTTCAGAAACAGGGTATCGAGCGTTTAAAGATTGCTACACACTTTGGAAAATAATATGGTACATCCTGTGCGTGGTTACCTGGTGGGATAGCGAATTCGCCCTAGTAGAAAGCGCTTGTCAATACTGATGCGTTCTAGAAAAGATGATCAAGCTTCCAAACCTTAAAGGCATTACCGCCAAATCCACGCAGAAGATAGTAAGTGGGGCAAATGAAAATCGCTGAAGATGAAACAATGAAAAGGATACGGATCTTAAGATTCTGTGGTTACCTACTTTCACCCATGATGGCGATGACTTGAGCGATACTTGAGCCTAGCCCGCTATAAAGCGAGGCTGCTGCTTGTACATTTTTAGCCCCCAAATTTGGGAATAATTGCGATATATAGTCGGGAACTTGGACAGTGTCGGCTATGCTCTGGTTCACGAAGTCTGCTCCTTCCATTGGGTTGGTAACTGAGTAACTGATTTTCTACAGAAATGATGATATCATCTAATCAAGAGAAAAAAGATTAGGCATTGACTTACTCCGTTCACCCTCCTTCTCCTTAATATTTGTGTCGGTCGATCCGTGATAAAGGAACCATCAACAACCGGTACAAACACGAAAGTACCAAAAAATCCGCTTTGATTAATCCTGGTGTTAGCATCTTGCAACGCATTGATGTCCGCGGCGCGAAGACAGTCAAGTGTATCCAAAGCCGATGAACAGCTTCATAGTAAAAAGTCAGCAAATACATCTAGTATTATAGACCATTTTCTTTACTTTAGTTGACTGACAACTTCGGAAAATAATATCTGTGGATTGTCTCAGTGACGTTCACGTTAAGAGAGGGTTATCCGTTTGTACCTCTGGGATACGGTCGTTATACATGTATTGAGATGGCAAAAAGGTGGAGCTCGTCATGGCTGCCCTAAACAGAGGTGGCGTGGTCATCCCACCATTGGCAACAACATGCTGCAACACCGATCCAGCGCCAGCTGACTGCCCCCAAATTGTTACTTTCGATGGGTCTCCTCCGAACTTGGATATCTTATTGCTTCTGTCAGTTTATCGGGTAAAGCAGGTAAGGATTTAAACGCTTACGTGCTTTTGAATCCACTTTAACGCAAACTGTTGGTCCACTAATATATAGATAAATGTCAACCGACCGGGCTGGAAAATTGACTGGCATACGTACACAAACCGGCATTCAAATCACCTCCATCTTTGACTTTTTGCCCCGGCAAAAAGCCAAAAAGGCCAACCCTATACTGCGCGAAAACAGCAACAACACCCTCGCCAGATTCTCTAATAAGATCATTGCCATTGAGATTTGTAATACTTCCGGCGACATAGCCTCCGCTAAAAATGATTTCGGTAAGTCCAGTTCACTCGTCACAAAAGATAGCACCTAAAAACGAACCCATGAATAAAAAGAACTACAGGTAAATTTTTGCGTTGACCTGGGATGCCAGGCAAAGATACGCTTGTCCAGACAATTATTTAAGGCGATGAAATTCGAGACGACTGCGTTGACATACCTCAAAAAGAGGCAATCTTCGGAAGCACCAACGTCTGTAGCACGTTTGTCCTGTTTGATGCGGAAAGGGCTTGCTGAGGATGATCCTTGTCCAGCTTGAAGGCACGTCGATGGTGGAGCGTTGGCTAACTGTATACCGGGAGTAGTTTCAGGGGCGAACGGTGCTCTAAATCGTCTGGAACCTGTCAAGGAAGAGACACTTAAGAGGTTGTCATCAAAGATCCCTTCTCTAGAAGCTAACATACCAGTTGGGGATGCCGCATAGCGCATTCCCAGAAATTCTGTATGAGTTGCATTCGTTATTTTATCTAAGACCACCATTCCTTGATATTGCGCATATCCCAGATCGACCACCGGTGCAGGTGTGACATTAGATTGGGCGTAGACTGCCGTAACAAGAGAGAGGCAAGGGATTAAGAAGGGGAGGAGGATGAAATTCGAAGTCCAAATCCAAATCATCGCTGAATGTCGAAATTAACACCAATTCGAATGTGCGGAGAGCCGACCTCGACTAAAGCTTCATATATAACGGCCACAGACCACAGGGTATCGGATGTACAGAAACATAGCGGTCCGCAATAGGTAGAGGAAGCAACGGGAAGTTCTCCACTGAAGATCCTATGATCATGTTTGTTGCTGTAGCCTGTGAAAAGGAATGATGTAAGACGCCATCTCAAAGGAATCCTGCAAGCACATTTCACGTCATAGGTCCACATTCTGCGCCGTCCCAAATTTTGGCAGTGAACAATCTTTAAAAGATACGCACATTCTCACAACGAAGGGCCCGGGGCCGTGTGCGCCGTGTATATTCAAGCATGTTGAACGGACCGATATCGAAGTAGCGTGCGGTTCGAGGAGAAAGTAAATGTTCTGTACTGTAATTAAGTACTGTGATATGAAAGCCGACTCGAAACTTACCTGACTCGCACATCTTAAGGAGGCTTCAATAACAAAACATGGAATATGAGGTGATATCCCGAAATCTTGATACATGAATGTGCGCATATACGATACTTTTTGCGCTCAACAACAACATCACCACCGATGCTGTACAAATGCATGGCATAATAGGTTGGGTCAACCGAGCTATCAGTTCATGTGGGCCTGAAATGAGTTATAGCATTTGAAAAACCCACCGTAACGAGAGGCAAATGATGCATATATCCACTTTACAAGAATGCTATCAGGATATTTGAGCACACTAATAGGCATCAAGTGGCCCTGAAATTTTGGCAAGGCTCCTAAAACCCTAACAGTCTGGAGTTTCAGAAGAGCCTGCGAGAAGGAAGATAGGAGGGAAAGTCACCTTGAATAACAAGCATCTATAACGTAGATGTTTGCATATAGAAACAATATAACAGGGAAAATTATCATCCTCACTAAGAAAATGAGTTTTATTTAGGTTTATATCTGGGGAACTGTTCCATTTTGTGACATTTGGACGCTGAGAAGAAAAAAAAACAAAGAATGTGGTAAAAGCTGTCACACCGCCAAGACACAATGTGACCGGATCATCGTAAAGTCCCGTGCAATAAAGTCGCACATGACTTTATTGCACGGGACTTTACAATGACACTAAGCGCGACAGCACAAGGCGACGCGACGCGTGAAACTTGAGCTAACCGAAAGGAAATCGAAGAATTCTTGATCCATTTACGTACTGATACCGTGTTCCACATTGAATATAAAAATGTTGGAAAGCTTCTCAGCCAATTTTATGTACGTTAAAATTTATCTTTTTTTTTCATTAGTCGGATTGGTTTACAACTACGCCGGATTAATTTCATTCCAGCTTTCCACGGCCAGTGGCCAGCGCACACGGAGATGAAGATCTTTACTCCATAGTCAGAGGGCTCCTGCCTGTTCCCTGGGTCTGATTGACACTAACTAGGCACCTCTAATCACCGCAAAGGTTCAATGAAATCACCGTATCTGCCATGAGGGGCGCTTCAGATTGATTTTACAAGGACGGCTTCCTCTTATCCTTACGGAAGGTCTGCTCCTTAAGGTTAGAAGTTATCAAATCTCCCATGGTACATACAAGTCTAGAAAATTTGAGCCTCGCTAGTGTTCCGATTTATATACAGATTTCTATTGCTTACTTCGAGTTCGGTTAAGTTTGGATTATTCCCTTTCCTCATCTCTCCCCCATCGCCTCTCCACTTGTCCCGCTTCTGCCACTAGCGATGCCTCCTAAGCGATATACCTGGATTTCTCTCTGGTTTCTGATCACTGCGCCTATCATTCTTTGGGATGCGGGCTACGTTCTTATGAGGTCTGCGTCCGGCAACAGCACACTGTTGATTCCAAGTTGAACTGATTTCCTTGCATATCTATTGTAGGCCCAGGTCTATGGAAGGAGGTGATTTGAGATGGTTTTGGAGCGGTTTTGATAGATACGAGAGAATAGATAAGGTACACCATGCACCATACTACTACTCTATCAATCCTCTAACAGGTTTGAAGGTATACAGCGTGAAAGGTTATCATGAAAAGGCTGGGTTTGCTCCAGCTGCTGGTGAGCCTTAGCATGCAGACTGTATTTCGGCCTCTTACCTCTCACATATAGCTGTTTCCAACCTCATAGAGACATCTTTAAATGTTCGGGTCATTGTCTTTTGCTCCGTGCTGTCATATTGATCGATTTTCTTATTAGCTTGGGTACTTGTTTACTGTCTATATTTCGCCAAAGGATATAGCCCCTCTACTTGGATTTGCAGGAGCTAGCCTCACCTTATGCAAGACTACAATCTGGGTCCTTCAAGAATACTTTTGCGGCGCATGCTCACGATCGGACATGAGCGAGTACAGTGAAATCGTTAAATTTTGGATTGCACCAAACATGTACGTCCATCAACCATCACTGCTCCAACCCTTGTTCTTTTATGCTTACTGTTGGGCGTTCAAGTTTGTGGTTTACTTTTTGCTCGTTGATCGTCGTCAGGCTGGGACGAGACATCTCAGCTTCTCTTACTCGCAGTACCAAGGAGAAGAGCGGCAAGGCCAATTGAGTTTCATGTTATGGATTTTAGACGGATGGATGGATCAATAGTGGCCAGCTTTAGACTTCTGGCCTCGTTTCATTTGGTTTTACAGAAAGAGGATTTATTCCAGGATTAACATCGTTTTCGTATCTATTGAATTTCTTTATTCTGCTGCAGGCATTTCCCCACTCATATTCTTCCGCTGTGAGACCAGGAGAATTCCAGCATGGAACGCAAAAATTCTATTTCATATCTATCCCTATAAGAATATCAAGGACCGCGTATATGGTGGACTATATAAAGGCCGAGTTCTTCGAAACTTCGTGGCTGCAGGTACTTACCAAGTATTATTACTTGGGATGTCTTCCATGTTCATCTTCGATGCCACTATCATATGTCTTACATTCGCAGGTCACTAGTGGCTATTATCGGCTATTCGCTTAGTGCATCATTCTGCGTGAATGAAACTGGAAATTTTATTGACGCTATATCAGTTTACTCCTGCAAATGCGATGGGAGGCGTGGCATCGGACCGAAGAGCTTCTCTTCACCACCTCTTTCAAGTGCGTGATATAGAGAGTCAAAGGCCTTGTTTTCATACAATAATGAAGAAGCCTCCAATTGGGGTTGAGCACCGTATACCCAGGACCGAGGAGCGTCTAATCAGCTTCAATTACCTTCGGTGAGCATCGCACAACATAGGGTTCCTGTTCTTTCCACTGACCCGAACGGCAAGGACCAGTCAGACGCCGCCTTCTAGAATTCTCTGCGGGTTTCGAGGGAAGTCGCGAAAATTTGATACCAAGGAAGAAGGATTCAGTTCGACGCCACCATACAGGAACTACGTTGTCAAATGCGACTACGTAGGAATATCAAGTCTTTTCCATTCAGGTCTGTTACTAAATCAGCTTAATCTACCTTCCCCCAGTTGCTGATTTACAATTGTAAAGGATACCTTGTGATTAGTCTAGTGTCGTTTGGATATGAAAGGTGGAAGTCAAAATTGACATCGGGTCTTCGGCAGATACACAAGTTCATGCGGTTCCACTGAGTGTATTCGTAGGGCGTTAATGATCAGGATCACGATGCATTCCGCAGGATAATCTTCCATTCTTCAGTATTGAAAGAAGCCCTAAGGAAAGTTTCGTTATTGTACTGGTTTTGGTTTAGTTTTTATTCAATCGAGAATCTGATTCTGCACATACCTCATCTGGAAAATTTGCGGGATTTGTTAGATAATCCATGGCTTTCGGAAAGCAGAATTTCCGCAAGGTTTGTATCAGTCCCATAAGGCAAATACGTTATCTCCTTCAAACTCGTCATATGTATATCAGAGGACTATGATACCGAAATACGAGCGGCATTTTTGGTCAAGGTGATACCAGTGAAATCAAGACTGAATTTGAACCTTTACCATCATGAGCGTCAAGAACAGGTTGATGACCGCGGAAGTAATAAGATTCGATTTTCCTACAGAATGATTACGTAACTCCATCATCGCCCGTTGTTTCGAGGAATGACGATGACGGTCCGTCTGTTTCTTTCATTTCTCGTCATAAAATATCGAACTCTGGCTCCTCTGGACCAGGGAAAACTTACTTACTAAAATCGTGCAAACTATCGATGACTGCAAGGAACTAGCTTCATGACTGCGTCTGTTCCGCAACTTAGCATCAAGACTTTTCTGAATCCTTTTGAGCTCTACTCTGATGCAAGAACACACGGATACCAAGGAGATAGTCGGAAAGTACGCTTAGGGCGCGTTACTCCAGCAGGAGGTGGCTCAATAGCCAAGAGCGATGATGGTCTAAGATGCGTGGTTACTGGCAGAGAAAGTAAACCAGTTTAGTTCATATGTTTTCTTCGCGTTTTGATTGACGTTCTGGACCTCAGCTTTGAGAATCTTGCGCGTATCAGAACCATCACAACATGGAAATCCAGACCATAAGTACGCTGTTGGAAAAGGAGGGCATAGAATTGACGCGTCGCGTAACTTCTGGGAAGGAAGTGGACTGAAGATTGACAGTGCTAGCACAGATGTAGCCTGGGGACACGGTCGTGAGTTATTATGCCTGAATATATGCGCCTTTGTAACGCGAAATGTAGCTTTTAGCAACAAGATTTTGACCAGTGCGCGAAACGGAGAACTCATCCTCTGGGACTTGAATAAATCAGGGGGAACGAAATATGGTGCGTAGTCAGTTTTACATTCATAAGGGGGAAAGTTGATTTTCTGGCAGAACGACGGACGAAGGACCATATTCGCTCCATTCACAAGCTGTCCGTGTCGCATGTGGTCCACCACTACTGTGTCACAGGCTCAGCAGATGGACATATGCGTGTTTGGGTGAGTCTTTTATTTCTAAACAGCAGCCGAAGCTCATCTATTGTAGGATTTACGAGATTTATCAAAATCGATTATGCGTGTACATCATCCAACCTCTGTTAGAAGTCTAGTGTTCTCTCCGAGCCTGTGGCAACCGCTGCAGGCTGTTGTTGGTTTGGACAACGGGAGCATATACCGGTAAGTTTAACGGTCCTTCTCATTTCGCGTAATATTGATTTTAACAAGATGGGATTTGAAGATGGGTCAACGAGGCCAGTTAGACAAGCTGCCAGTTGCTCATACAGCCTCAGTCACCGCCCTTGACTGGTGTTCTGCCAGTACCATAAATTCGCAGAGTTCAGGCCAAGATGCGGGTGGGTTGGGGTGGATTGTTAGTGGGGGGCTTGACCGTTGTGTCAAAGTGAGTATCCAACACTATTGCCTATTACGTTCTAACAAGGAAATCAGGTTTGGGATTTGACTGCCCCAGGGACGCCGCCCCACATACCCCATAAACCTACGCACACCTTGCACCCATCTTTTGCCATACGTCGTCTGGCGTGGAGGCCTGGCTATGAGTGCGAGCTCGCCGTAGTTTCGAATGCAGAATATGCAATTCCAATTGCAGAAATTGCGCCTCCTTCCAGTGGGCCTCCAGGGTTACTGACTCGAGTCGGCAGTGGCCTAGGATTAGATTCTTTAATCAGGGGGTCAAACATGCCTCAAAGCTTATATGCTGCGAAGGAGAAGCTAGTAACATCATCCGAGTCTAAAACCTTGGCAACGACGACCTCAATGGGTGACGCGGTGGAAATCTGGGATGTTCGAAGAAATTGGCTTGCGAAGTGGTCCGTTACAGGTTCATCTGTGGACGGTGGTGTTACTGGTAGGTCCTTTGATTGTAGCAAAACTTCATTTATCTGAAAAAGCGGAAAACAGACATTACATTCCGAGATTCTCATGCATTATGGACGCAGCATGTTAGCGGCTCTTTCTCCCAACTTGACTTGCGGGAGAGTACAAAACCGATTGATTCTATCCCTCGGGTTGCTGTCACATGGGGGCCTTCAGGATGTATGTCATTTGTTCTTGACAAAAAGGAAAAATGGGAAGTGCCTTACGATGATATGTACGTTGTGGACTGTCTTTCAAACATGTATTTTAATGACCTGTTGCCAGACAACCTGAACGACGAACTGCCACGGAACTCCCAAAACCCTCTTTTAAAACCCTCGGCGATCGTCCGGCAGCAATTACGACACAGAGTATTGCCCACTATGAATTTGACGCCTTGCCTATCGACATAGATGGATTTACCGCTTTAGCAAGGGGGTACATTTATGAAGGATGCGATCGAAGGGAAATCTGTGCACATAATGCTGGGGTATGCGTTGCCTTATCTTTATTTGTCAAATGCTATCTGAGACTTGAATAAGCTTGCATTTAGTGCTGGCCATAATCTAGCCGGACAAGCGTGGCTGCTTTTGGGAGCATCACTGGCTCAATACATGCCTAGTACTTTCCTCCCTACTCCTCCACAATCGCCATTGCGAACAGATATTGGATTTTCTTCTCCCGCCCCCCTGCCCCCTCAAGCACTGGCGCATGCAACGCCTGCAAGTGGTTATTCATTTCCACCATCTTCTGGTTCCGCCAACGAACCTTCGTCTTTGTTCTCCACTAAAATAAGCCCTGCAAGGCGGTCAACTAGTGGGTCTCTGTCAACTAAACTTTCATCACATATGGTTGCTTCCTCCTCTTCTTCCAAACTTACGCCTACTCCAACCTCGTCTGCATCCCCGTCTCCTCGACTTTTTCCTACCTCACTACCTCCAAGCAACTCACGCCGTGCTTCTTTCTTTGGCCGACCAGATGGCATTGAATCGGCGTCGCTCATCAACCCATCATCAATGAGACGACCATCTCTTTCTTCTCCTTCTGCAACCAGTCCAGGTGACAGAAGCATGTCGAGCCTGCGCCATGTAGGAGAAGGTGTTCTAGACGATTCTGATTCGTCTTCTTCTAGCGAAGGGGGTGATGACGAAGGTGACGCTACTGCGAATGCCAATTCAAGTGAGGAAGAAACAACGCCACCGTCTCTTATTTCACCGGGTTTAACGGCACCGCGTGCTGTTCCTGCTCCAAGTCCTTTGTCGCGGGGGCATCAAGCTTGGACGGAAGATGAGGGTGACGAAGGAGATTACCAGGATGATTCTGACTCGTCGCATTCGCCTCAATCTTCGCATGACAGTGACTCAAGTAGTTCGAGCTCTCCGCGCACCCACTCCCGACCGGCCAGAGCTCCTCGCAGGACTTCAAACCACTTCAAGTCGAGGAGTAGGAGTTCTACTGTCGCTTCTCTCGCTGCACCCCAACCTCGACAGTTACTTCCCGGAGGATCACCAAGCAGTATACGTACCGTTACCATTGCGGCGGATAACTCAATGATAGATAGGGACGACGCCATCGGGGGCAACGGCGATACAGATGATGCTCGAAGTGGTCATGCCCGCCAAAAGTCGCAGACCGTTTCTGAGTATAATTTGCAGGGGTTTAACTCGACAAGGCAATCAAAAGCGCCTGAGTCGATAGTGGAACATGCACTGTTGGATAACAGCCATCAAACTGAGCGGGCCGTTGAGGTTGTTGAATTTGATGACAGGGTGTTCAAAGAGAAGACCTTGAGTGCACTAGTGACAGCATTGGAGGAATTTGCTGATGAGGTGCGCATTTTTTTTCTTCTTTCTGTTAATTCCTCATCCTGGTTGACGTAGGGTGATGTCCAAACTTGTGCTCTTCTGGCTCTTGTCGCCCCAGAAGAATTGAAAATTTCGAAAGCAAGAGTCATCCGCTTTGTGGATGCGTATATCGGTCGGTTGAATTTCGATCATTTTTAATGCCACATTGTATTGAAAGTCGACGAAGAAATCTTGACACGCCTCAGACTGCACACCTGCGCAGCTTATCTCCGCAAATATTGCAAAATGGACGACATCAATAAGACTACGTTGGTAAGTCGCGTTTCAATGCTACTTTTTGTGTGATGTTTGTTGGTTAACATTTGACTTGGTGGTCGTCATAGCTAAACACCATCATTTACACCTCGTGTGGGAAGTGTCGTAAACCTCTCCTTGTGCCAGCTGGGATTCAGACCAGTAAAACCAGAAGTCCTGGTGCTTACTCATATTGCATTTCTTGCAACACTTTCGTTGTCAAATGTTCTATATGGTGAGTATCGTTATTCAAACTTTTGATTGAGATCGAAATATTCATGGGTCCGATCTCAGTCGACTTCCCGTTCGCACGCTTCTGTTCCAATGTTCAATATGCCACCACGGCGGACATCAAGCATGTTATCGTCAATATTACATGGACCAGCCTATGGTAGATCTACACAATCCATATATGCCCGGAGGCGGACATGTTCCTGGAGCTAAAGAACGGGCGCGGAAGCCAACAACGTCAGCGGAGTACGATTCAGCTTCAACTGTCAGTCTGGAGAGCAGCATACTGGGAGTAACATCGATGATACGTAGCCCGATTCAAAATTCCTCCATCTACGCAGGGCATCCATGTGCTGCTGGATGTGGACACTATTGCTGGGCTGCGAATAAGCCTCGCGAAGAGTTGTAATACATCTGCGATGATTTATGTTCGGGTGGCATATTTATTATTATACTTTTTGTTTATTATGTATATCTTTTTCCTGTTTTTATTTAGTACGTGTTGCTTCTCTCCGGCCTCTCATTAAACGTTATGGCTAATCATCTTTGTAGGTTTTTAGAAAGATAATAATTGTTTTCCAGCGCCTTCGTTTAGGAACCTAGTTTTGATTGAAAAGGAAACGGCGGCGGCGGTCTGTGCGTTAGCATGTCCTGCTAGACTAACAATGTGCTGGTTATACTGGTGACTTCGGGAATAATGGCCACTATACAATAGTATTCGGCTTATACCAGCCGCAATGGGCCTCTGACAATGCTGAAAGCATTCCCCTTGTCTTGGAGTCTTTCATCTGTTACTCTCATCTTCATCACCCGTGTGCCACCAGAGAAACCGTACTTGCTGTCGCCCGATGTCTACTCTTCATCTCGAACGCGAAAACGGGGAAGTGTGCGACTTCCGCGCTGGCAGCAGCGACGGCACTGGGCACTCTGATCAAGAAGCAGTATTCAGATATTCATTAAGCAAAAACGTCTTTATCGCCACTCTGAACTCGACGGGAGAGGATACCACTAAGCAGGTTGTCGTAAAACTTGCTCATGGTCCTGACGAAATGAAAGCTCTCGAACACGAATATTGGATATACTCCGAGAAGCTTGCTCATTTGCAGGGCAGCGTCGTACCACAGTGCATGGGGTTCTTCATAGGTTCGACGCCCAGTAATGACGACATCAGCTGTATGGTGTTGGAGTATTGTGTACCAGATTTGACCGAGCTATTGGACGAGGAGAAATACAGGTGGGTCACACTTTTTTTTATGTGTGTTGTTTAGTTCTCGATGTTTCCTACATAAATTTTGTAGGCAACAAATTATGTCGGCTATATCCAAGATACATCAAGCTGGTATTTTGCACAACAACTTGCTAGTACGGCCGGCGCACATTGTTACACAAGGATCTAGCCCTCGTATAGTCGATTTTTCCATTGCGAGCTTTCACCAATGCGATAATGAGGCTGAAATACAGGGTGATTGGTCGCCAGGTCAGCTATTGCGTTGTTCAAAGGCTTACTATCTGGAAATTATGTATGGAAAGAAGAGGGAAGTCCCAACACGGAAGTATCAACCAGTTATTCCGAAGATAGTAGAATAGGATTTAGAACGGTAATGAGTTTTTGTATGAAATGCAAATGAAATGTGAATTCATTTGTTCAAGTTTCAATTTTGACAGGATTTTTGTGTGTATTTACTTGTACATATTTGCAGCAATTCAAATGGAATCAAACAAACGGACAAGCTTGACTGTTGACAGTCGCGTTTTTGTCCTTGTTCTTGCCCTCCTC
>Ga0247779_1001115_pt1 | contig 13575 bp, 12 predicted proteins | sample UWRJL221509R5_FD_179925 | JGI IMG/M metagenome (GOLD analysis project Ga0247779, IMG submission 179925) | Plant litter microbial communities from Arlington Agricultural Research Station in Wisconsin, United States - UWRJ-L221-509R-5 | ecosystem: Environmental > Terrestrial > Plant litter >...
CAGAAGGCATCCGCTATCATCGGCAGCACGATAGTAGCGGCCAGAGCGATCGAGCCCCGCCATTGTCATTGCTTGTTCAGGCAGGCCGATGACATCGATACTTTTTGATGCCTTGCGGATTGTTTTCCCCGTCTGGAGCGAGACGCCGTGCAGGACACCCTCTGGCGCGAGTTGCGCAATGGGAACGGCGATCGTCTTGATCGCGAGCTTTCGCGAGATCGGCACGCGGATCCGGATTTCTCCCAGCCCTGTGCGGTAGCAGGCCACATTCTCCATGGTGGCGCTGCCGTCCACACCAAACAGGCCGATCGTGATCGTGCCGCACTTGATGTCGCCGAAGATATCGGCGGGCAATCGGTTGGCTCCGAACAGCATGTATAAAAATCCATGTGCTGGCGAGAGAGTAGCAAAGCTGCCAGCAAGCCACATCGGTGGCGCGGGCGCGGTACAGGCGATGGGCAAGGCTTGAGCGATCTGGAGATTCTTGATCAGCGTGCCATCGAGCATGGGCGCGAGCGTCTGTGTGCCGAGATTAACGTCGTGTTGGAGCGTGCCCATTGTCACAAGTTCGTCGTCGGTAGGAAGAAGCAGAAAACGCCCAAGGATCGCTGCGGTCCATTTGGCGGCGATATCGAGTGATTCGAATGGTTCCAGCCGATAGGCCGGCGAGAGATCTCGCGCTCCGGTGACAAACGCCAGAGCGCCCGCCTGGATCTCGGCGACAAGCGCGAGCTGTTCGGCAGGCCGTGGATCTACCTCGCGGAGCACCTCGTTGGCCTGATATCCTCGCACTGAGCCGACCGGCGAGCAGCAGATTTGTTCGAGCAGCATGGCGTTACGCGTCAGCATTCTGTTGACATGTGGCGTCACGACAAGATCCGAGATGAAACCTTCCGCAGTATCATCGGGCGCCACATCGTCGAATGCATCGTCGAGCGAAATCAGATACGCGCCATGGATCGTGATGTTGATCCCTTCACAGTCAAAGATGCGGCGCAACGACTTTTGAATGCTTCCACAATAGCCAATGTCAACGAGGACAAGGTCGGTGCAGTCGTCGAAGTCCGGAATTGCTTGCCGAAGATAGGCAAGCAGAGTTTCGCGCATCGCGGTGGCGATATCGACAGTTTGGCTTTCATTCAACAGCTCGGGAAGGGCATCGGCGAGTTCCTTGCCGGTTGCAATCCCATTGGGAAACCCACTGAAGAAGCGCTCGACCGGAGCCGGAAGGATTTTGACGATTTCGCCGAATGTCCTGGCGTCGATCTTCGTGATTTTGCTGAACAGTTCGACGAGCGGCTCTATCGTCGTTGCTGAAGCGATCAGGCTGACCCGCCTGTTGATTTCAATATAGGAAGCTGTGTCGTCGCCGTGATCGCGGCGGATCAGGTGCGGCAGGTAGCCGTCGCGCCCAAGATAGGCGACCCTGACATTCCTGCCCTTCGTTTGCAGCTGGGCGGTTCGATCGCGGATGAATGCATCGAAAGCCGCCATCGCAGGGCCGAGCGTGGCGACGCCAAGATGAAAGGCCGCGGACTTTTCCGGTGCCTGGCCGATAACGACCCGTCGAAGGGATCGCAAACCCTGGTCGAGCCGGGAAAGGTCGCTTGGATACAACAGTTCGAAGACTGCGCTTTCCCGCTGCAACTGAGCAGCGAAGCTGGCGCTGGCCTGCGGATAGAATCTGGTGCGCATGCCACGACGGCGTGCACTTTTGATGTCTGCGTTTTCGTTGTCGCCAATATGGATGGCCCGCGTGGGATCGACGCCCTGATCGCTGAGATAGCGGTCGAATAGCTCTTCGCTTTTGCTGGTGCCATTTTCACAGGAGACGTAGAGGTAATCCCAGTTCAGGTCGGGTTGACAGTGGCGCAGCAGCGAGGTGAGTTGCCGTTCGTTCCAGTAGGTGTCGGATATAAACCCAACGTGTTGGCCGCTTTTTTGAGCCTCTTGGTATAGGTGCAGGATTTCCCTGTTGACCCTGCACAGATCGAACTCTGCCTGAAGTTCAGCATCTGCAAGATCCTGCAACGCAGTCCGGTCCAGCTGAAACAGGCGGAACGGGAAGTAAGAATAGATATCGATGATTGTGACTTCATAAGAGCCGCGCCGCTCTTTCGCTGATGAACGCGCTCGCGCTTCCGCCTGGATACGATGCTGGACATAACTTGCTGCAGCGCCGGGATAGCGTGCGCTGACAGGTGAAAGCTGAAAGGCGCGCTCAAATACACCTTCCGGCGTTGTGCAGGTGCGAAGCAGGAAGGTGTCGAAGACGTCGAACGAGCAGAAAGCCGATTGCGCGCGCACCTTCGCACGCGTGTTTCTTACATCTGACTCGATCATCCAGCAGCCCCGCGATCCCCGTTGCTCAATAAACGGAAATGAAGCGCAAATCAGGCGCTGCGCTTTTCCGCACAGTTTGTTGATCGCGTTGTGAACGTGTTACGGAATGTTAATTGTTTTGCCGCGTACGGAATCGTCTAGCGTCGTACGGAGTGATTCGCGGCTTTTCCTCGCTGGGGAGAGGTCGCCCCGCATTTGTTCAATCTTACGTAGCTTGGGTATCAGTGCGCGGCGCCATTCTAAAATGAATGGAGCGCCGAAGCCCGGTGTTTAGGCGCGTTGTTGTCGCAGCAGCACATGGCGGACTACGAAGAAAACCTGTCGGCCGAGCATAGAAAAATGCCATGCATCTTGGCGGCCGTTCAGCGATCTCGGCATCGTTCTCCGCTGATGCCTGGTGTTGAAACGCGGCATATTTTGCCTGCCACCGGGCAGATTTTTCCCATTAAGCCATTGAAAAAAATAAGAAAAGGGCCGCCTGATTTCGTTTCTTCCTCCGTTCAAAGTTGTGAGGGCCGTGTGGGGCTGCGTCCGCAGACACGGCAGGGCGGGAGAATTTGATGGCCTACGCGCTTGATCTTTGGGCTCCGATCAACATTGACAATTTGCCTGCGGCGGCTGCGGTCGAGGCGTCTTCGCCTGACGCCAACCTTGCCACACATGATGAGCGTGTGGCTTCTCCGCAGATTTATGACGAGGACGAGCCGCTTCTGAATCGGCTCGCCGAAAATGACGAAGCGGCCTTCAGGATTTTGGTGGAGCGCCACATCGATCGCGCCTTTGGAATCGCGTTACGCATCGTTGGCAGTCGTGCCGATGCCGAAGATGTCGTTCAGGATTCATTGCTGAAGGTCTGGACCCATCGCGGACGCTGGCAGCATGGCCGCGCCAAATTCTCCACGTGGCTCTATCGGGTCATCACCAACCGCTGTATCGATCTTCGCCGTCAGCCGCGCAGTGACGATGTGGATGCTGTTCCCGAACCAGCGGACACTCGGCCCGACGCTGCAAGCACCCTGCAGCGTAATGAAGTCACCGACTTGCTTGAAAAGGCGATGCAACAGCTTCCGGAGCAGCAGCGCATTGCCGTGATCTTCTCGTATCATGAAGATCTCAGCAACGCCGAGATCGCGGAAGTCATGAACACGACAATTGCTGCTGTGGAGTCTCTCCTCAAGCGTGGGCGGCAACAGCTTAAGGCTATTCTTCGCCGACACGAGCGGGACCTTCGCCACGTGTTTGGTGATTATTAATCATAAAAAGAGCGCCGCATAATTAGCGCGACCGATGTTGGCGGCCAGCCCGTTCAACGTGTCGGGCGGGGGATGTCCCACGTCAGGGTTTCCACCTAGATGCGGCAGCTGTTGCCGTTAAATTGCAAGGAGCAATTAAATGCCTGTTATTTCGACCAACACGGCTTCCAACTCCGCAGTTCGCTACCTTAACTTGAATGCCAATCAGGAATCGAGCGCGCTCTCGAAACTGTCCAGCGGTTCGCGCATCACTCAAGCGTCAGACGATGCCGCGGGTCTGGCGATTTCTACCCGCATTTCTTCGGACGTCACCACACTGCAGCAGGCGGCAACTAACGCCTCGCAGGCGACCTCAATCCTGCAGACCGCTGATGGCGGCGCTTCCAACATCAGCGACATCCTTGCCCGCATGAAGTCGCTGGCGTCGGAATCGGCTTCCGGTACCGTCACCGACAGCAGCCGCACCTACATCAACTCGGAATTCACGCAGCTTTCGAGCGAAGTCGACAGCATCGCAACCGGCACCCGCTACAGCGGACAGAGCCTCCTCGATGGCACGAGCACATTCGCATCCGGCGTGTCGGTTCTTGTCGGTTCTTCTGCCTCGGACACCATCACGATCACCATTGCGAGCCTCACGCCGACCGCGCTGGGCATTAATGCGCTCAGCGTTGACACGCAGACTAACGCAACCACGGCATTGGGCACCCTCGACACCGCAATCGATACCGTGTCGGGAGCCCGAGCCACCATCGGCGCCCAGGAATCGCGCTTCAACTTCAGCGCGGACTCGATCTCCACGCAGACCGAAAACCTTCAATCGGCGAATTCGGCGATCAAGGACGTCGACGTGGCCTCAGAAGAAGCCACGCTGTCCTCGGCGGAAGTCAAGACGCAGGCTGCAGTTTCCGCTGAAACTGCGGCGAACCAGATGCCGCAGTATCTGCTTAAGTTGCTCGGCTAATTTTCAGTCTACTGGACGGGCCGGCATACGCCGGCCCGTCATTTGATTCACCTCATATCATATCTGGTGAGACATGACGGTCAGCGCAGCATCATCATCTTCCGCAGGATCATCATCTTCCACGGCGACCTCGCCCACGCCGACCAGTTCCACAAGCGCGGCATCGACGAATCCGACAGGTGTTGACTGGAATGCGCTTATCCAGGCTCAGGTCAACGCCAAGCTTGCGGCTGCGACGTCAGTCGAGACAAAGATCACCAACAATGAAGCCAAGGTGAGCGCCTACCAGAATTTGCAGACCTTGCTGAGCAGTCTGGCTTCAGCCGCCAATCCGCTCGCGAGTTCGAACACCAGCTCGCTGTCCACGAGCATCTTTAGCGCCCGGTCCGCAGACATTACGCCGAATGGAAATGTCAGTGCGGATTCGGTGGTCTCGATGACGCTGAACAACGGCGCGCCGGTCGGGTCCTATACGCTCCAAGTCGAAAGTCTCGCACAGGCGCAGAAGGTCGCCGGGACATCGGTTGCGAGTGAATCCACCCCGCTTGGTTTCACCGGCACGTTCTCCCTCGGTCTTGCGGGCGGGGCGAGCGTCAACGTCGCGGTCACTTCCGACATGACGCTTCAAGACGTCGTCGCCACCATCAATGCGCAGATGGGCACAACGAATGTGCAGGCCTCAATCGTCCAGGTATCCGGCAGCCAATACGAGATGCTTCTGACTGGAACGCAGGACGGCGCCAATATCGTCACCAGCAGCTCATCCGGCGATGATGTGTTAGCCGGTATGGGTGTGACCGATGGCGCCGGAAATTTCAAAGACCAGATCCAGCAGGCGCAGTCAGCAAACATCACGCTGGATGGCATCAACATCAAGCGCAACACCAACGATATCAGCGACGTGCTTGATGGCGTGACATTCCATCTGCTTCAGCCGACACCAGCGGGCACGTCAATAAACATCAACATCGGGACCGATACCGACCAGATCTCGACAGCGTTGCAGACACTGGTGACGGATTACAATGCCTATCGTGACTTCGTCACGAACCAGCAGCAGACCAATTCCGACGGAACCGCGTCATCCGATGCCGTCTTGTTCGGCGACTCGACGATGACCGACATCATGTCGCAGCTCCAAAGCGCAATGAATATCTCAGTCAACGGCCTGTCACTGAACGATCTCGGCCTGTCGTTTACCTCCACGAACGATCTGCAACTCGATACCAGCGTTCTTCAAACGACGCTGAGCACCAATCTACAGGGTGTGGAATCCTTACTGGCTGCGCAGGCCACGACCTCGTCACCCGATTTGTCCACCATCGCCGCCGGTGGTGCAGCGCCGGGATCGTTTACCCTCGACCTCGCTGTCGATGGTTCAGGAAACCTGGTCTCGGCTTCGGTCGGTGGCGACAGCTCGATGTTTACGGTGAGCGGCAATACCATCCTGGGAAATGCGGGGACGCCTTACGCAGGGATGGCCTTCGCGTATTCAGGGACGACATCCCAATCGATTGTCGTGACGACGACGCCGGGTATCGCTTCGATGCTCAGTAATATCGGGGAGACGAATTCAGACCCCCTGAATGGAACGTTGCAGGATCTGATTTCTAACTTGCAAACACAGGACACCACCTTCCAACAACAGGTGTCCGATATCCAGTCACAAGCTTCGACCTATCAGGCGCAATTGCAGAGCCAATACGCGCAGTATCAGGCCGCGATTCAGGAAGCGACCACGACACTTAATTTCCTGCAGTCCCTATTGAACTCGGAATCGAAAAGCTGATGAACCAGAATCTGAATGCGTATCACGCGGCTCAAGCTTATCGCGGCGTTGCTGTCACCGTTCCGTCACTAAGGGCGATTGTCATGCTTCTCGACGGCGCCATTCTCTGTCTCCACAAGACCATCGAGGCCGGCGAAAACAAGCGGATGGAGGAGAGCCACGATCAGCTCATTCGCGCAACTTCGATCATCAGAGGATTGGCGCATCACCTCAACTTCGAGAAGGGCGGGGCGTTCGCCGAGCGGCTGTACAAAACCTATAATTCCCTGATCATGGCCAGTCTTCGGTCGTTCGGCCGGCCCGACGCTACCGAACGTTATCGCAAACTGATCGTCAGCCTGACCGAACTCCGGGATGCCTGGAATTACGTTGCTTTATCCAAAGCTGCCACCCGATCCGGCGATACGCGCGGCTAGGACTTCCCGTTCAGTCCCGCAATTAAGTAATTTTTCGGCTTTTTTGTTGTGCCGTCGGACAGGCTGGATTGATTCCAGCATCAGTTCCGGCGGTGCGGCTTTTTTAGCTTGAAAAACTGACGTAATGTTTGCTTATACCCAGGTAGGGCAAACTTCCGCCCCATTTTGCGTCGGGATTAAGCCAATAATGGATATTGAGGAGTTCGAGGATTGGCTTGATCGCCTTGGCGACGATCTGTCGAAATGGCCGGAGCCGCAGCAACAGGCAGCTCAAGCGCTTTTAGCAGAGTCTCCGGCCGCGCGAACTCTTAAGGATGAGGCGCAGGCTCTAAAACGCATGTTGCAGTCCCCCTCGGTGCGCGCGCCTGCGGGTCTGGCTGACCGCATTGTGATGCAGGTTAAATCAGCCCCTGCGCCGCGCCCCGTTGAAAAACCCTCCATTTTTGCCCGGTTGTTGGGATTTCTGCCGGTTACATATCAGCCGTCGCTGGCTATTTTTCTGCCACTTTGCTTCATTCTTGGGATTCTTGTCGGATTCTTCCATAGTGCCGAAGAGCTGTACTCAGACGAACTCGATCTGACGTCCTATCTGATGCAAGTTGTCGATACAGCTGCCGTCCCGGATTAAGGTTCAGGAGTGGGGAATGGCTTCGGGGTGGTTGCGTCGATTTAATTTGGTCTCCGTGCTTTTATTTCTATCGCTCGGTGCCAACCTGTTCTTTGTGGGGTGGTTGCTCGGCGGCCACCCGCATGTTCATGGGCACGTTAGCGGCTTGCTCGGTCATTCGGAGCATTTCGGCGACCAGATACAGACGTCTCTGAGCCCCGCCGGGGCAGCTATCATGGAAGACACCTTCAACATAATTCGCAAACGCTTCTCTCGCACCCCGGATAACATCCGTGCGTCACGCGAACGTATCAAGGATGCGATGACTGCTGATCCCTTCGACGCAACCCGCTTTATCGAAGTGTCAAAGGATGTGCGTTCCGGGCACGAGAGTGATCGCGACGCAGCTGACGAAGAAATGGCTCGAGCCATCGCGCGGCTGTCGCCCGATGACCGGCGCAAGCTCGCCGATATTCGTTCGATATCTCGATTTGGCGGCAAAGGCGGCGTTAGTCCGTTCCACTAATCCGCATTCGGTGCCAGTCCCTGGTGGACGAATAATTTCCGAAAATTTGATGTGTCCCGCTCGCTTCGCGAGTAGGTAAAAAATGCCGATCTCATCGGCGTAACTTGCATTTCGGTGTCTCAAATTTTGCGCGTTTTCGCGCGCTGAAAAAGTGCGCTCTCCGAGAGAGAACGTGAACAAAAATACTGCCTGATTTTCCCGCGCCATCCGTTTCATCCAAGAACGGAATTCAAGACCAAAAAATATCTGAAGCGCATCCCGCATCGTCGACAGCGAGCGGGTGCATGGCCGGAGTCTGTCATGAGCATCAATTCGATGAGTGGAGTGTCGTCTATTGATCCCACGGCAACGTCAGCCAACGCCGCCGCCGCGGCGGGCGGGATCACCTCGGGCGACTTTCTCACTCTGCTGGTGAATGAGCTGCAGAACCAGGATCCGCTCGATCCCACCAGCACGACGGACTTCATTAATCAGATGAGCTCATACGCTACGTTCGATCAGCAGCAAACGTTGAATACGCAACTCGGCACCTTGCTCTCGTCGTTCAACAGCTTGCTGACGATGAACTCGGTCAACTATCTCGGCCACAATGTCGAAGCCAAGGGCAACACGGCCACTCTTCAGAACGGTGAAGCGGCGTTTGGTTACTCGCTTAGTTCAGCGGTCAGTCGCGTCGGTCTGACCATCCAGGACTCGTCCGGAAATGTTGTCTGGTCGGGCGCTGGTCCTGCGGCGGCCGGGATGAATTCCTTTACGTGGGACGGCATGACCAACAGCGGCACGCAGCTCAGCGATGGCGGCCAGTACACCATGAACGTCTCGGCCACCGATGCGACCGGTAATTCTGTCGTGAGTTACAGCACATTCGTCGGCACCGTTACCGGCGTCGACAGCTCCAGCGGAACAACGATGCTGGACGTCGGAGGCGTACCCGTGAGTGTCAACAACATCGTTGGCGTCAAATCTTAAGCTAAAAAAGGCGAATTTATCATGAGTCTCTCAGGTGCATTGTCGTCAGCGATATCGGGATTGAGTGCCCAGAGCCAAGCGTTGGCTATGGTGAGCGACAACCTCGCCAATGCGTCCACCACCGGATACAAAACGACGACGGGGATGTTCGACGACCTCGTCACCGGTTCTTCCAGCGCTTCGCAGTATTCGTCGGGTGGTGTTACCGTCCATGGCCAACAGAACATCACGCAACAAGGATTGCTGCAAGCTACCACAAATCCGACCGATGTCGGCATCCAAGGCCAAGGCTTCTTCATTGTAACGAGCGCGCCGAATGGCGGCGAGACGTCGTATACGCGTGACGGCGCTTTTACTCGCGACAATCAGGGCTACCTCGTCAATCAGGGAAGCTATCTGATGGGGTATCGTACCGATGCGTCTGGGAATGTCGTCGGGGGCAATACGCTGGAGCCAATCAATACAACGGTTGCCGAGATCAGTGCCGCCCCAACGACCACGACATCGTTCCAGGCCAATCTACCTGCGGACGCCGCAGCCGGCGCGACATTCACGACGTCGATGCCGGTTTATGATGCGCTGGGCGCGCCAAGCACGATCCAGGTGACGTGGACCAAAGATAATACGCAACCCACCCCCCTTGCAAATACTTGGACAGCGTCTTTCGCGGCGAACGCCAAAGATGCATCGGGAAAGGACATCGGAACAGTCAGCGGCGGCCCCTACACGGTCACGTTCAATACGAACGGGTCGCTGGCAAGCGTCGTGGATCCGGCAAATCCCTCTTCCACTGCCCCCTTCTCCATCAGTGTGTCCGGTTGGACAGACGGTGCGGCCAATAGCAACATTGCTCTGAATCTGGGAACGGCCAACGGGACAGGCGGCCTGACTCAATACACCTCCGGTTCGACAACGCCGGACATCAGCATTACCGGCATCAACTCCGATGGTATTGCGTTCGGCAAATTGAGCGCGGTTTCGGTTGGGCAAAATGGTCTGGTGAATGCAACTTATTCAAACGGCCAGACGATCCCGATCTATAAAATTCCAATCGCGACGTTCGATGCGCCGGATCAGTTATCCGCGCAAAGCGATGGCCTGTATCAGGCGACGGTTGCCTCCGGTAATCCAAGCATTCAAGCATCCGGCACGAACGGCGCGGGTACCGTGTTCGGCAGCGAGCTGGAATCAAGCGCGACCAACACGAACGACCAGTTCAGCACAATGATGACCGCGCAACAGGCTTACTCAGCGTCGGCGCAGGTCGTCACCGCTGTAAACAAAATGTTCGACACCCTCATCTCAGCCATGAGGTGATCGTGACCAACAAGGAAAATCCTGATGTCACTTCATTGATGTGGCGGCTTCGCCGCAACATCGCCAAGGCACGAAGCTCGGTTTGGAGTGGCGCCAACCATCGTCAGGGCCTTGCCTTGGCGGAGGAGATCAGAGCCGAGATCCGGGAATTGACAAAACGTCTGAATGCCGTCGGAAGCCAGATCGAAGCATCGAGTCGCAGGATTTCTGCGGCGGGTGCTTACAACCGGTGCGCCACTCTCCTCGGCCAGAAACAAGCACTGAAACGCAGCGAAAGAGCAAAGCCATGAATCGGCCTACCCAGATTTCCTCGGAGCTTGGCAAAAACGCCGTCTCGAAGATCGAAGATGTGATCGCTCTGCTCGATGAGCTCATCTTGGTCGTCGGCGAGGAGAATGATTGGCTCGCACAGGGGCTCCCGGCCTCGCGATCGAAGCAGATTGCACGGAAAGCTGAGCTTGCCGATTACTTTGAGAAATGCGTGGAAAATTTTACCTCGTGCACTTCCTTCATCGAGGTCCGCGATGAAGCGCTGCGAACGCGATTTATCGAGCGAATGCAGGTCCTAAAGGCCGCGATGGATGAAAACATCACCCGGCTGCGTGCGGCGATCCAGGCAAGCCAGCGTCGCATCGAAGCCGTGATGAACGCCATCAAGGAGCAGGTGGTGAACGCGCCCCCGTATAAGGCAAATGGCCGCTTGCACAGCCCAGCCACGTCGATCGGGACGAACATTCGCGCCTGATTCCCCTTCATTTGGAGAGTAGCGGTGTCTATCAGCAGCGCCAGTTATATCGCGTACAGTGCCCTTATGGCGACGCAAGTTCAGATGACGGTGGCTTCGGCCAACATCGCGAATGCGGATACTCAAGGCTATACTGAAAAGACGGCTAACCAAGCCGCTGTTTACTCCAGTGGTGCGGGCGCCGGTGTCTCCATTACCAGTATCACCGGAAGCGTCGATCAGTTTTTGATGAAATCTCTGGTCGGTGCGACGTCCGATCTCGGAAGCGCCGACAGCCTCAACAACTATCTCAACCAGCTCCAATCGCTCTACGGCAACACGATTGGCGACGGAACTTCCGGAACGTCGCTCGGAAATACCTTGGCGTCGCTGGAATCTGCGATCTCGTCGCTTGCAAATAATCCCAGCGATGCGTCGTTGGGAGCCAATGTGGTGCAAGCGCTCGACACGGTTGCTTCCCAGTTGCGGCAGACATCCAGCGGAATACAGCAGCTGCGTGGGAACGTCGACCAGGATATCGGGTCGTCGGTAACGGACGTCAATAAGCAACTGCAACTGATCGACAGTCTGAATAAGCAGATTGCCCAGGCCAGTGGGAGCGGCCAGCCGACCGGCGATCTGGAAGATCAGCGCAACACCGCGTTGCAAGACGTCGCGTCCAAGATGGACATCAGCTACTTCACCGGAGCGAACGGTAGTCTGCAGGTCTATACCGCGTCCGGTCAGGCGTTGGTCGACAGTACCGCGCACGCCCTGAGCTATACGCCGGCGGCCACCGTTACGGCGGGCATGACATATAACCCGAGTTCGCCCGGCGGTTTCGGCGGAATCATGCTCAACGGCATGGACATCACGTCGCAGATCACGTCCGGCTCGATCGGAGCGTTGGTTAGTTTGCGCGATACGGTGCTTCCGGGGGCGCAATCGCAGCTTGATCAGCTGGCTGACCAGCTGGCAACGAGCTTGAATGCGGTTCACAATCAGGGCACATCCCTGCCGCCGCCGGCAACATTGACCGGGACTGCAGCTGTAACGTCCGCAACGCCCCTCTCTGGAACCGGTTCGGTGCGGATTGCCGTGACGGACGCCCAGGGCAACCTCGTTACTTCTCTAGATATTCCTGATCTATCCAGTTACTCCACCGTCGGCGATCTCGTTACTAAGATCAACAGCACGACCGGTCTGTCCGCATCGATCGATTCGAACGGTCATCTCGTTATCGCCGCCACGGGCTCTGGCGACGGTGTGGCGATCAATGAAATGTCGAGCGCGGTCGGCGCCGGCGGGCAGGGGCTGTCCGACTGGTTGGGCCTCAATGACCTGGTGACTGCATCAGGCGCGTCGAATTTCGCCGTCCGCAGCGACATCCTTAGCAATCCAGGTCTATTGGCTACATCGTCCCTGGATTCATCCGCGTCGCTGACAAACGGTGCCCAGGTTCTCAGCCCGGGCTCTGCGAGCATCGCCAATAGCTTATACAGCACGATGACGGGATCGACAGATTTCTCATCGGTCGCCGGACTTGGAGCAACGACCACGTCGTTTGCCGATTATGCCGGCGATATCGTGGGGAACGTTGCATCGAAGGCGTCTCAGGCATCAGATGCCTACAAAAGCAAGCAGGCACTGCAGTCGACATTCTCGTCGACCATGTCATCCAACTCTGGTGTCAATCTCGATGAGGAGACAGCCCGTCTCAGCTCGCTGCAAAATGAATACACCGCCTCCGCGGAATTGTTGCAGGTCATCAACCAGATGTTCACCGCGCTGATGACCGCGGTGCAGACAGCCACGGCTTGAGAGGGCGCGAAATGGTAATGCGTGTTGCAACCTTTGCTCTGAGCGATCAGATGATCGCGTCCGCCTTGCGGACGCAGAGTGTGATGGCCAGCGAGCAAATTCAGGAGGCGACGGGTGTCGTGTCGCCGGACTACGGCGGGCTTGGGCAGACTTCGCAGCAGGTCGTCAACCTTCAGGTCTCAGTCTCGCGCTCGCAATCCTATATCGATGCCGCGACTAACACCGACAACAAGGTTCAGGTGATGTATTCGACGCTTACGTCGGTCACGGGCGTGCTTGACGATCTGCGAACCGCGCTCACCGCGGCGTCAAACAGTGCGTCCGTCGATCCTGCGAGCATTGCGGCATCGGCGCAACAGATGCTGCAGGAGATGGGGTCGATGCTCAATACTCAGTACGAGGGCAAATATGTTTTCGGCGGGGGGCGGACCGAATCGCCGCCGGTAGATATTTCAAGCGCCGCCTATCCGCCCGCTACGTCCCCATCGTCTCCCAATACATCTTACTATCGAGGTGACGATCAGCTGGATTCGACGCGTGCTTCGGACAGTGAGGTGGTAACCTATGGCGTGACGGCCGACAACTCTGCTTTCGAGCAGGGCCTGCGGGCGCTCAGCCTTGTCGCCAACAACTCGCCGCTTTCCACAGCGACGTTGAATGAGGCGTTGAATCTAACCGTGAGTGCGATCGACGCCACGGCGCGCGTGCAGACGGGGCTTGGATTGGCTTCGTCGTCCTTACAAAGCGCCAGTTCATATCAGTCCGACTATCAAAACTTCGCCAAGACGCTTGGCGACGACCTCACGGGCGTGGACGTTGCCGCCGTGACGGCGCAACTCTCGACCT
>Ga0247779_1001116_pt1 | contig 13572 bp, 9 predicted proteins | sample UWRJL221509R5_FD_179925 | JGI IMG/M metagenome (GOLD analysis project Ga0247779, IMG submission 179925) | Plant litter microbial communities from Arlington Agricultural Research Station in Wisconsin, United States - UWRJ-L221-509R-5 | ecosystem: Environmental > Terrestrial > Plant litter >...
GCCTTGTCACACTGATTATAATGTTGCCCTGACAAGAACATAGTTCCGGCTACTGCACTGCTGTAGTGGACGAAGTGGTATGCAGGTCAGGGACCTGGTAGAAACTACGTATTCAGTGTGCGCATTAACTGCCCTGCCCTTGGCAAGGAGTTCACCAACGGCGCTGCTATCGGCAGAGGTATGTGCTTATCCACTAAAGTTGCTCCCAGATTTTAACCTTCACCTGTTTACTGCTGGTGATTAGACCCAGAAGGAGAATTATTCTTTGACAATGTGGAGGACTTTGGAGATGATCTGGCACTCACCCCCCATCCTGGGTGGTACGTAGCAGGCGCCAATACTGGACACATCAGTGCCGATTCTCCAGCAGTATATGTTGACTTTGCCGATGATCGAACCACTACTGGTAGGCCCTTCGCTAAGGTTCGGGTCATTCTAACTTATAATATTGTGTCTTTAACATATACACCCTTAGTTCCTGGCAAAGGATCCTGTACAAGACTGTTTTTTGAATCTTTTCGTTTAAATTCTAACGCTTCCCACCAGAAACAACTCACCAGGCCACCTGGCTCCGCAGATCTTTCAACCCTTGCAGGAAAAGGCAGCTGGTCCAATGCCAGCATGTGCGAAGCCTACGCAAAACTCAACAAGGAATCAAGCACGGTAAACACGTGGACAATCACAATAGGCTCTATCCACAAAAAAGTTACTTTTTCCCCCCAGTGGTTTTACACTCAGGATAACGACAAAAGAGTTGGTATGTTGCACTCTTTGTGGTATAATGACATTTCAGTGGTTTAGTCCCATTTCATAGATACAAAGGGCATTCTTTTGTTCAAGGACATCAATTTGATCAAGAAAGGTACCAATGCTCACTACGGAGAAGGTTCGGTTGTCTTCACAACCTCAGCCTATACCAGCACAGACTTCTGTGCCATCGTAAGTTCATCCATCTCTGTACATCCAACTATATGCTCATTGTGTGATTATTTATTTAGTTCATGCATAAGTTCTGTCACGTTTAATGATCATTACATGTTTACTTAAAATTTATTCAGCTCTTGAAACGAAGAACGTCTTCAATCCTATGGGAGACTGGGTGTTTGATGGCACTCGGGCAAACTGGTCTCCCTACAATTGAACATCTCAAATTTCTGCAACCAACAATTTCCGTCTCAATCGACTCCTGCTGTAACCACGAAATCATACCCCATAAAGCAAGTAACCGACAAAAAAGAATGAAAACAAGAAAAGGAAAAAAAAAACAAGAATTACTGTCCTGCCATTTGTACCAGTATCGAATACTTCACTGTATTTAGTCGCTCCTTTGAATTGAACTTGTGTCATGTTGTCCTGAACATTCATTAGTATCGTCAAGAACTTGGACACACCGATAGATCATAGGTTGCCGTGCGAAGGGAAAGCATGGTGCGCGCACGCACGCGACTTCCATTTTCGTTGTCATGAACATCAGTCGCAACTTGCCATTGCTGTTACGGTTTCCTTTTCCTTCTTCATCAACTTTGGCATTGTTCTTTCTCGTACCGTGACATTATATCTGCGGACATGCGTATTATTGTTGTCTAAGGGGGTTAACAAATTCAACCATGCCCACTTGTCCAGAGGATTCCACCCACGAACATGAGGACAACCTCACACAACCCAGGCTCATCGACATCACGCGCTGCATCAGTAAACAGAAAGCACCTTTATGCCCATTATTGCTATGATCAGCACAATTGTAGACGCAACTGCGACTAATGCTCCTACAATTACTACTCCTACTACCATCAAAAATGTCTTGTATTCATTGATGATATACCCAAACCCGTGGGGTCGTCTTCAACTGCTGCTGCTGCGACTGAACGTGAATGCCACTGTCTCTGCACCTGGAGTACAAGCAGGAGGGATGCCAATGCAGAGAGAAAGAAGGCAGATATTATGGTTAATGGAGCGGAGAAGAACAGTGTAGACGGTGGCGATTGAAATTTTGACGAGGCGCCTCTGGTAACCCTGGAAGGACCATTAACAGCAGCAATCGCAGTAGCGGAAGAGCAAACAGAAAAATGTGGTGGAAACCGAACCGATGGAGGTTGAAGTCATCAACATTGATGCGTTGGATAATGTTAACATTCTCGTTGTTTCACCACCACAACCTTCATCATCAGTTCCACCCTCGAACAACCTACGTGTTACGTCTAAACATCAGCTTACTCATATTCTTCCACTGGTTTGCGTCCGCATCCATTATCTATCATAACCAGTTACCAGCCCTTCCGCACTATTGAATGATGGGTTCTTGGGTGCACTTCGGAACGTTTTGGGCGTTGATATTTTTACACGAGGCTCGTGACTCCGACGCTATTGCTTATACAGATGACAATGGGGCAATATATGACTGGTACTACTAATATGACTATCCAGAAGAGGAAGACGAGAGGAAGGTGATGGAGAGTAAAAGGGCTAAATTGAACACGACCGCATCCATACGAATACCACAGGAAGTGATTGTCATCAATAGCAATGGAAGCGACAGTTAAGGAGAATAAGAAGGGCGATGATAAGGATGACGAGCACAAGATGGATGTTGATATCGATGACCCAGAGCTGAACTTTGGTCGCATGGTCTTGCTGTCTCCTTTTAATTCCCATCTCAGAACGAACAGTGTATCTTGGTCAGTGTCGGAAGATTTCTTTATTCTTTTCTTCACCTTTAAAAACTGGAGTTGATCTATCTGGATGGGTCTGCCAAAGGTGCGGCGATTAGTCACCGACACCGCTGCTCATTTATAATCTTTTAAGTTGACAGAGACCACCTCGGGTAAGGTAAGTATACAGATCTACGAAATTACGAGGGGCAGATATATCCACATATTATACTGCTACACATCGCCTGTGATATATAAGGTGCTTGCTCTGGTACATTGATAGCATATCTTGCTTACCAGCTGCTTCGCTTTAGCAACGAGTAGATGTTGGAAAGGTCAAATATTCTGCCCCATCTATACCACCTTCCCGACAACACTCTGATTTTTCAAGGTTATAGTATATGAGAAGCAAGATGTCTGGCGCACCATACATAGGGGTCAAACCTGTTGATGGATGCATGTGTATGCCAGCGAGCCTTGTTCAGAATATTACACACAGAATGAAGCGTCTTACGAAGGTGCAAGAGGTCCTTGAACATCGCCCCTCGAACATGGACGCAGTAATATGCTACAAATGCTTATCCGGTCCCTAATCTTTCCTGGAATAATCTCGGTGTACGCCTGCAAACGGTCCCAACATTATTGTTCATTTATTAATGCATTATCCAGGTCCTGAGAGATGCCGTCATTTCCTGAATAATCTCCGACGATGCATGCGGAAAAAAGGTAGCCAGAGGAGTGCAATTCGTTTGCCAGGGCCAGCCCTGCACTGTCAAAGTTGATAAGGAGGTCATCTTGAACGCCCGGTATGCTCAACTCGATATGATGTATGACATTACGCCTAATAATTCAGGTCCAGGTTTATCAAGTTCACATATATTATAGAGCTTTGTATTGGACGTCTAGAGAGGTCCATCGCCATGTCACAGTCAATCTCTATGTTGATTTGCCAGGTATCGTGGAAAACGTCCAAGAACACGGAGCCTTGATTACAATATGCCAGCTACATCCAAAAGCGTGACATGATGCATTCAACCTTGGATTTGCTCAACAATCCAGAGTATGCGGCCAAGCTGAAAGTCTTCAGTTGAGTTTCACTCGTTGAGCAGATCCCTTCCAATAGTTGACCTTTCTCGCCTAAAGTGCCCTCGGGAAAGGCCTTTATTGAACAGGCATTACTTCAGCGGCATTTGTCCCAAATTCTGTAATGGACAAAGAACAGGCGATAATCTACGTTGTGAAAATGCAGAGAGATGTTCATGAATAGGCTCGGGATGGAAGGTTGCCCCCAGGACTCCGGGAGCAGTTTCAGCTTCAAATCGGTGCGCTCAAGGAGGAAACCATCCCTGAGGTTGAGATTTTTCCTTGCCCTGACTTTCACTCGTTTCATCATCCGATGTATCTACTCTATCAGCCTTTTCCTCGCTTGCTTAACAAAACCACCTGTTCAAGACAAAGACAAACTCAATCAGAAAAAATATGTTACCTTTTATACCCTCTCGAGAGGATCTATTGTATGTATACCCTCCCAGCTTTCAATGATACCCCATTGTAATCTTTTTATTACAGCACGCGGAGAATAATGGTCCTTTTGCTCATCCAGTCATCAATCCGTGTCGTGTACGGATGTGTATCATTTATTTGCTTGCCATTTTCTCTTTGAAATTAGACGCAATTTTACAGGCCTAGATCTCCCAACTCCATACATAAGATTCTCCAGGAAAATATCTAATACTGATCCATTCAAATCGAGCATTCTCAAAGAAGTCAAACCCAGTAAAATTTATACCTTGGCTACCGGTGTCGAAGGTGAATCTCCACCCATATCGATTGAAAATGTTACGAAATTGTTAGCAGGTTATATGAAAGAACATGCTATAAACGTATACTGCGGGTGCGGTTTTCAACTTGTGATTTATGATAGACTAAATTTGATATACTAGACATCATAAGTAGCTACCTGATGCTTCCACTTGAGAAACAAAATATCGTTGATTGTAAATTGAAGATAAGCAGACCGCAAATGGCGTATGTCGCGCTGTTCACCGCCCACACCCAAGGTTGCAACTTTATTTCGGATGTCCTATCACATTATTTGATGATGATTTTACAGCGACTGCTTATGTCATTGGAGAGAAAAGGTCGGTCTTGTCGTGTTCGTTGTGTTTATTTATTGCTAATTCGTTGATCATAGCGACGGATCTCATTATAGAAGACCTTAGTATCTACTGATACAAGATAACGAGTTAATCTTTCTTTTCTTGCCTCCAAGAGTGACATCATCTTTAGCGATTGTTACCCTGAGTCTGATTATTACCGGACCATTGAAACTATATGCGCAGGAGGTTCAACCAGCTTTGTATGAATGTCATGAATTTCATTCGTTGTATTTTTGGACATTAAATCATGCTACTATCACTGTCGGGGGTAATTTACGGAGCTTGAGGCTGTGAGTGGGACGTTCTCCACACCAGTCCTGGTGCATGATGATTGTACACGTCCACACTTCCTAAAGTAAGTGCTGCACATAGCGGGTTTCCTGTTTTGTCTTCTCTCCCGCCTCAACCAGTATCGACGATGATCTTTTCACTTTGTAGGCTTCAGTGATAACCCACCGAGGAGATTCATGATCGTTAACTAGTTAAAAGATGACAACAGCACAATTCAAACTCCAAAAAGAAAACCCCCACTGACTCCCAATATTATAAAGATAGGGATTGCTCCAGTAGCACTTTGAGAAGGGCGTACTGTGTCTCCATGCCAAAAATAAGACCGGATGTTACATGCACCGTACACAAACAATGCGACAGGGAACCTGCACGCGATGTAGTAGAAATAGATTTGGCTAACCGTGAGATTTTCTCGTTCATATTGATCAGATTTGCGTCATAAATCAGAGTCTCTACAACGTACTGGCAGACTTAGAAGTCTGTTAACAATGTCTGAGTATTAGAAAGAAGTGAGACCCTTCATGAATGTATAAGAAGAACATGGGATATATCTTGGTTTTCGAACAATTCCCCCAGGTTCCCACATGGTGTATATTAGCTTTTAATGTGAGAGTATCTACATATTTCGGTACATAATATGTGATCGCGCAGACTCATCATTATTTGAGCCCGGAAAATGAGACCGCCGGTTGACGTCGAACCAGAATAGCGGACGTGTTCTGAGATTGTGATTATGCATTGCTTCTGCGCTGTGTGCTATTCTTGTGTGCTCAGTGACCACCGTATAATTCCTGGTTTTTTTTAAAAAAAAATTATGCATTAATTCTCCATTATCCTGCATGCCGTAGACTAACATTACCCCTCTCTCTTGCAAGCTTTAATTTTAATTTTTGGCTCAAAGGTTATCTGGTTCGAAACATACCAGCATCCAAATATTCAAGTATTTCTTGAATTAGTCAGATTCAAATTCAATCATCTAGTCTCGGGGTTAGTAATATCCCGTCGCTGGTTCTATTGCTTATTGAACGTGTTGCATGGTTTTTAACCCTGAACAATCTTCTGGAAGACTTCTAAATGTACCATCTGACGCTCATGACCGTCTCATTTCAGTGCTACCAGGAGCATCACGCCATGGCGTTTCACATGGCCTATTTTCGAGAACAGGCGCTTTGTCTATACCGTTAATTAAAAAAGAAGAACCTGTCTATTGAAAACTTTAAGACTAACCAAAAGAGTTATGTCTGGTCGCGCACATTCACTACGGGCCAAGAACTCCTTTCAAGGTAATAAGCGCCCGTTGCTCATCGATATTTAATTTATTGGTATTAGTTTAAGTCGATAAGTGTACAGAATATTTCAATATATTTCAATACAGGAGAATGGTATGAGCACATGTCTTCATCAAGCTCTAGACCTCGGGAGAAAGGAAGAAGAAGCAAACTTAGAATATAAATAGGACTTGGCGGGTGCTTCTTTCGCCGGGTGTAAATAAACAGATCTACTCCATGACTGTGCCATGCCGTCCGAATTCAGGCATCGAGCGTTGAACATTCGAATGTAGCTCCTCCTTAACGTCGACCAGTAACAGCCATATACAATCCTATAAGAATCCTTTGCCGGTATGGACCGTTGAGAATACATAAAAGGCCTACATTTTTCGTTAATTCTAGCAGCAACTTATATCTGCAAAGTTCTCTCTTCAAGCAAAGCTAAGACAACATGCCAGTTACCACTACCGCTTCCTCTTTCCAGAATCTCTTCGACGCCTTTTCCAAGGAATACACCGACGTTTTTTCTGCCTCTGCCCTCCTGTGGTGGTGGCTCGACAGAGTCGACAAGTTCGGCGTGCGCGTTGAATGCCCTTCTCTTGGGAAGGAATTCAGCAACGGCATGTACCTTGGAAGGGGTATGAATCTTACACGGTCTAGTTTGCTATCGGGTATTTACTCGCTTTTGCCTCTCCAGACCCCGAAGGGTTCTTGTTCTTGAACGACCCCGCCGATTTATCCAACCCAGACGGTGGCGATCTCACCGTCAAGTTTGATGTCTACTACAACACCGACAAGAATGCCCCCGCGTTTGTTATACAGTGGTATAACGTTGGGGCTACTAACACCCAATGCTTTGCTAAGGTTTGTTTATTTTTTCCTTCTTTACCGTGAACAATGACGCTTACTCAGTCGGTGCTGCCATTTAGTTCCTTGCCAAGGATCCCGTACGCGTCGCTTGCTATAGATCTCTTTAGCTACTTGACCTTACCTTTATTGTAGAACCGAGTCGCTAACAAAATCATCGACAACAGTCAGGGCGCATGGACCGATGCCGCCACGACCGAGTCCTTTGCTCGTCTCAATAAGACTTCCAGTACCGTCAACACGTGGACCTTGAAAATAGGTTCCATTCACAAACAAGTGGTATTCCCGACGAACGGGCACATCGTTTCAGCGCCCCCCCAAGGAAAACGAGTTGGCATGTATTTTCTTTTTATTTGGATGGCTACCATTTATCTGTACGCTCGCTAGATACCATGGGACTTTTGATCTACAAGGATATCAACAAGATTGCCAATGGGATTTATGTCGACTACAGGGACGACCGCATTGTCTTCACCGACACCAACGAATGGAGCAAGGACTTCTGCGCCTTTGTGAGTTTATCCGATTCTGTCATTACGAGCACTTGTTCAACGATCATTCCTCTATATTTTTCTGGGTGTGTCGTCTAGTTCCTTCGTAAGTTGGAAAATTCCATGCTTTTATAAGAAGTAGCTCACTTCTGATCTTTTAGCCGTTGAAAGCAGCGTCAACGAGGATCCCCTTGGCAGCTATGTCATCCAAGGTGGAGCAGCACAGTGGTCTGCTCTCTGAGTATCTCTGCAATGCTCTTTTCTTTGGAATCCGCACAGTCTCCATCAAAATTTACCGCCTAACAGAAGCAAAATACAAAAGAATGAAAACATAAAATTACAAAAAAATGCTCTCTGTGTATGACTGTACGGATATCTCTGCGCTGCTGTAGTTGATAGGTGATTTTGAATCAATGCGCATACATGTTTCACGTCTTTAAATTATAAGCCGTACGGGTCACAGCTATATGCAGCATTTCTCGCGAGGTATACCCAAGGAATACTGGCTTGGAACTACATATCATCCACAACCTTTCAACCATCTTTTCCAGGAAACATTTTAAGTAATAAATAGAGGTTTGACGCGAGTTAATGGACCCTAAAGTAAAAATGTAGCCCACTTCGTTGCTCGGATCGTTGCTACGCTAAGCATTGCTGCCTACCTATCGACCTAGCGAATGACTATGACGCGAAGTTGCGAATAAGACTAATAAGTAGACACGACCGTGTGAAATCCACACGTGATTGTCAAAAACGTCGAGTCATTGTCTATTTCAAATATTTAGTATTTCAGTAATAATGTCGTGTCGCAGTGGTTGCGCAGCGGCACAAAGCTGTCATCTTTGGTTCTGACGACCTCGTTCATAATAAAATATGGATTCTTTAAGTCTTTCCTTCTTGGAAGTTGTTGCAACTGATATCGTTTTCGTGAATCTTGACGTCTCCCTCCTAGAGCTGTTCGCAACCCACCGCTAAAGAACCCTGCAAATCGAACAAACTCCTAAAATTTCGTATTCATCGGATTTTGGTGTCCTTTCCTCTTTCATCCATTCCCTTCCAAAATCATCTCTTATTCATAAACTTTTTCTACCTTCGTGTCTCACAGGTGAAAGAATTTTATCTGGATGCAGTTTATATTATCAAAAAACATTCTCATACCCATTTGAAATGTTACCAGATTTTCCCCGATTCGGCATAAGTGTCACAGAGAAGTAACGACGCGTGACGTCAGCCGCTCATGGATGAGTCCTCTACCCAACCTCTACCTTTGTCAACGCGGAGAATTTTGTTACATGGTGACGTCGTCATCCTCATTTCCTCCTTGGCAAAGTTAACTCTTACATTCCAGCCACTCTCACCACTGGTCGTACAGCAGGACAGGAGCCGTAGGGAGTCATATGCGCGGCGGTGGAAAGTATGCTGATGTACATCAGTGGACATCAGTGGACACTGGTAGCCGATGATCGGCACTATTAAACGATGGACTCCAGTGAGTTCCAGTGTCGCTCGCTGAAAATTAGACAGTTTCCAGTGACGTTTAGCGTCGGGCGCTTGTAGAATTACACTGGGATACAATAAAATGGGTATTTCTAAGTTACTTAACGATTAATGAAGCTCAGTTAACTGGATGACAAGTCCCAATCATAACATATTGTACACTTTTTGATGTTTGTATACGAAAAAGTCAAACAACACCTACAAGAACATGGCTATCCTGCTGTAAATGGAATAGAGTTATTAAACAAAATAAACTATTGGATATCCACTGGGGTACAGTGGATAGTACTACTGGATCAGGTAATAAATTACAGTGGAAATGACCGCTTTCCACCGGAGTGCGGTCGAATTTCCACCTGAATCCGGTGTATCACCGTCAGAAAACCACTGGAAGGAGGTAGAAAACCACCAAAGTACACTGGAATTTAAGTGTAAGCCCACTGTAGCTCACTGGAGTACTCTCGTACCACTGTAGTGCAGTGGGGAATACAATCTCTCTAAAGTACAGTGCAAACCACTGGCACTCAGTGCGCGCAAGATGTTTTCTGGTGTATTCCACTGTATAGAGCCTTTATTTCCACTAAGGTACAGTAGACACAAGCGGGTTTCCACTCCACGCATATTACTGGCCGTAGGGCCTGTTTACCTGCTAAAGTGAAGTAACACCAGTGATTAAAACCATAGCATATGTGCCTTCTTGGCTGACTCTTTCCTAGCTATCTAAAAGAGGCTTGATTGTACCGGGATTAAATGTTCGCAAATGAGGTTCAAGAAGCCACAGCTTTGTCATTCGGTCAATTCGACAGCTTTAAATGCAACCGAGTCACTGGTTCGGCATAATAGTATGTCTCAACGATGTGGCAGTGCAATCTGCACGGCCCGATCCAGATAAATCCAGTCCATAGATTAGATCATTTAGATTAGATCACTTGCCTGTATGCCAGCGCGACGCGCTTAGCCGAATCACATCGTTCCTTGCCCGCAACTGCTATCCTGCGCGGCTGCTCAACGCGTTCCCGAGCACAGCTACCCTAGTCCGAGGCAGATTGGACTGCTTCAACGGCCCTCAAGCTTCAGTACTCTACGCTTACAAAGGCACAGAATATGGCCATCTAAAATATGCAGCTCGCTCCGATTTCTAGCGTCCCACCTCCTTGATACCCGCCGCTGCTGTTGAGCTGACGGATACACTTGGTGTAAACGCACTTTATATCGTCTAATCCCGGTGGTTTGCCTACATAAGTCACCGAACTCTCCACATGTGTATATTCCGTGTCATCTTCACGGTTGATGACTAATAACTACTATGGTGGTTGTCTTAGAGGGGCGAACCCGGTGAGCTACCAAAAGGTATGTACGATTTGATCGCAGTTAACAAAGATATTAAATCTAGCGCAGCATTGCATGGATATTAGAACAGCTCCGATTCGTACAAAATGCCCTTCATAACGAGGCAGGATCGAGAAACCTAAACGATCCTCTTATTGACATTCCAGCCCAGCTTGGCCATACGTTTGGAAACCCTCAGGCACGTAAATTCCTAGAGGACTCTGGAGGTTGTGATTTACGAAATGAATTATTCAAATAGTACGACTGGACGTTCCCAATAGCCCAAGAACAGGCCACCGATAATAAGAACGGTATATGGTTCAGAGGAAAAGGATTAGGCAAGTGAATTTCTTACTTACATCGCTTGCTACCTTCATCAACTAAGAGAAGGGGGCACCTCCGCCATGAATTTTTATTTATGGTCGAAACCTCCGGCCAAGGACGTCGATGCAATCGAGAAACTAGGAAACCCTGGCTGGAATTGGGAAGAATATATGAAGTATTCGATGAAATCAGAAACGTGCGCATGTAATCTACTTATACGATTCGTAGAAGAATACTGAAAACTCACTTCGTCTGCATTGCAGATTCCATCCCCCAGCTAAAGAACAAACGGCGCTATACCCTCATACGTTTAACTCGACCTACCGTGGCGCAGACGGACCAGTGCAGATAACCATCCCTCCTCACGCAAATACTATCGACATGCTTTATCAGGAGACAATGGTAGCCACCGGAATCAAGCCAATCGAAGATCCTTATGGCGGAAATGTTGGTAAAATCAATTTCTCATAAGTCAAACAATAATCTATATTTATAGGTCACCGGTACATGGATCGCTTCTTCGAACCTTGACCCTAGGACGTGGACTCGTTCATATTCTGCAAATGCTTATCTTGCACCGAATCTTGGACGTGAAAATTTGAAGGTAAGCTCTCTGTGGCTTCTTCTCTACATACAGAGCCGCTGAAGTAGATGTTTAAGGTCCTGACAGATGCTGTAGTGTCACGAATTATACTTGATGACGCACCAGGAAAAGCTCTCAAACTTTGCACAAGTGTCCAGTTCGTGCATAGGAAGGTCACATATTCCGTCAAAGTGAGAAAGGAGGTTATTTTGAGCTCAGGGTGAGTTCGGTAGTTGATTCGCCCGTCAAAAAAACGACCGTCAACCTATCTTATATTTTATGAATCTCTCAGGACCATCGGATCTCCTCAAATTCTGGAACTATCGGGCATCGGTCGGCCCGACGTACTGCAAAACATTGGAGTAGATGTTCAGGTTGATTTACCGGGAGTAGGCGAGAACGTTCAGGAACATGTGGGAATTGACATGGTATTTGAGCTGGATCCCAAAGGAGGCCACGAGACTCTCGACCTTCTTGCTGATCCAGCCTACGCCGCCAAGTCAAAGAAGCTCCAGTTAAGTTTCTGAAGACTTTTTTATTTGATCAATACTGACACGATTGCTCACTATAGCGCCCAAGGAAAAGGTCTTCATCGTCTTGGGATAACATCTGTTTCGTGTCTTTCTCACTCAACTATGGGGGTTGATTGCGCCTCTGATCATATTCAGAAAGTCGAAAAGGAAGTTCGCGAGCGGGAAAGGTCGGGAGACATGCCACCCGGTCTTTTCGAGCAGCTGCAACTTCAAATCTCGGCGCTCAAAGATGAAAGCATTCCAGACCTTGAAATTCTCGTTTTACCAGGCATGTTTTCATCTAATGGTTAGTTACATACATATAAAAATGCTTCATATTCGTCAATACTAATCTGCATTCGTTGATCAGAGAAACCGGAGCATGGAAAAACGTATGTCACGATCGCTCCATTTCAAACCCACCCCCTTTCGAAAGGCAGCATCGTGAGCACCCCATTCAAATATCTGGTGGCAGCGTCGACCTTTCTTCTCATTATGTTGCAATAGCATGCGGAAACCACTGACCCATTTGCACCACCTAAAATCGACCCCAAATACTTCTCATATGACTCTGGTATGTAAATACATACTAGTGGTACGGCCGATCTGACGTTGAGAGAGACTAGATTTTGATATTTTCGTGCGATACGTCAAATTGGTTCGGAAGATATCTAATACGGAGCCATTAAAATCTGGGATTGTTAAAGAGGTCGAGCCTGGATTGGGATGCAGGTCTAATTCTGATATCAAAGGTAAGTGCCAAATCTTCAAATGTATTTTTTATCGCTCTGATATGGGACGCGTTCCAAAGCTTTCATAAGGGAGAACGCACTCGGAATTTTCCGTGAGTGTCTTCTCTTCTGAAAATAGGTAAATTTTTCGCTGAAACGGTCCCTACAGACGCAGTTGGTAGCTGCTCCATGCTTCCAAGGGATAAACACGGTGTCGTCGATCCTACTTTGAAGGTATTGTTTTTTTGTAATATCCCTTCAGCGTAATTTTCACATATTTGTTCTTGTGTCGCCAGGTTTATGGAACTGAAAACCTGCGCGTTGCGGATATATCAATTGTTCCGATACACATCGCTGCACACACGCAAGGTTAGTCATTCGTCATTCTCTCTCTTGTTTGTCTCTCGCAATTAAATTTTGGGCAACCAGCAACGGCGTACATGATCGGGGAGAAAGGTTCGTTACGTTTTTGCGTTATTTACCGTGTTGTTGATGTATTTTTAGCTGCCGATCTCATTAGAGCAGACATGGAATAGATTGATCGTCAGAAAATCACATTGATATTCATGCTATAGATTATTGGGTTACGTCTCTCGTGGGATCATTGCCTATTACTTTATTTTTCTTGTCGTTTACGTACATGATTAATTTCATGGTCATTCATGGTGCGTTGAACGTGATAAAACTATTTTTCTGGGTTGCGCTCTTGACGTTCCCCGAATAGGCCCACTATCATGATAACATTTTTAGCACTTAATTTAATCAGAAGTAGCGCAATACGAATACATACGTTCAGCCATCCACCGTCACCTATGCGCTTGAATGTGCCTTGTTTGAACCAATAAACCTCGTAACTACGATCAAGAAATATA
>Ga0247779_1001117_pt1 | contig 13570 bp, 13 predicted proteins | sample UWRJL221509R5_FD_179925 | JGI IMG/M metagenome (GOLD analysis project Ga0247779, IMG submission 179925) | Plant litter microbial communities from Arlington Agricultural Research Station in Wisconsin, United States - UWRJ-L221-509R-5 | ecosystem: Environmental > Terrestrial > Plant litter >...
CTATGTATAGCTGTCTGTCAAACACGAGGTTATCAGACCAAATGCAGAAATATTATTTCTGTCGAGATGTACAGCATGTAGAGGTATAGATGTCGTGTCGATATGAGTCTGTAGGCTGAACATGACTAGTTGATCAGTGCTACACCAGTGCTAGATGCGAGACAGTGTCTCCTTTCGAGGTTCAGGTTCATACGCAGTGCCTCATCGAATCAAGATGAGTCGTAAGCACCTTTTACCTATGGAAATATAGTCTAATTATGGAGCAAAAATACTGGATTGATAGGTCACCTAGGACCTCTACCATCTGTATATTAACTTATCGAGTGCAATTATGACGAATGGGGTGTTCGTCCCGGTCAGACAAGTTGTGATTACCTTCGCTAAAATTATAGAAAATCCAGCACTGTCCGCCAAAGAGCCAGTAGTATGGTTATTCGGTGACTCGCCGTTGCATTAGCTCCTCTAGCCGTATAACCCGCTGCTTTGAAGCCACTGCCTCGGAGGGGCCGAGTATAATTAAGATTTTACCAAGTGACTTTCTGCTTCATTTATTTCCCAGAACTACCATTTACACAGGGGCAGTTCGTAGTATGTCAAGTCTGAAGATAAAAAATGGCACAATTATTGAGTTGAGATATGGTCTCAAGGAACGCATGCCTATCTGACGGTCACTTGTCGAGTTGTTGTTGCCATTTATTTTCAGGCGCCTTTTCGTGTCATGTGACTAATTAGTCGCGACGCGTCTTGACTAAGTTACTAACTACGCGACCGCGTCAGGCAGAATTGTGGATGAAATGTTATGCAGATACTGGACTTTCTTTCGCCTTCCAGTAGGGTCTTCCACAAAACTTTGGCTCTGTATTAATTTCTTAATGGTATCATTTTTTCCAGATAGATAGTAGTCCCATAGATGGCTTGACCTTCTCTCGAATTTCAAATATTGGTCGGAGCGTATTTCATGATGACGTACTATATAAAGGAATACCAGATATTGTACAATACCACAGATATCTTGACGTAACTTTCCGAGGAGGTAGATCCATTTATCATCAAAGTTTTCTCTCATATATGAGTATAAATTGCCGGTTTGAACACCTACCGTCTCAGTGGCGGATGGGTCATCTGCCTGTTCTCAAAGGTAATTTATGGGAGAGTACCAACCATATAAGCAACTCTGACAAATATAAAACTGCTCAGTGAGAAACATGGCAATGGAAGACATGTGTTCAAGATGGGAACAATCAATTAGATGATTGAACTTATGGTGGGCATACTTAGGCATGACAGCAGCTTTGCAGCCTTTTTTACAGGAATGGATAGCCATGTAGTGTATGATACTTACAAACCTGCATATATGATTGTAATTGAGGTTATCTACGATTGCATAATAATAATAATTAGATTTGGTACAATTTCTGGGCTAAAGCAGTATCATTCCAAAGTAGTGATCTTCTGTCTAATGCTTCTAACGCATCAAGAGAGAATTCGCGTCACAATTCCGAGTAAAAATCTACTCCAGCTAGAGTCTGCGCTTCGCAATATTCAAAACGCCCAGAGATGCTTCGGCGCTTAACTCATTGATGGTAAACCAAGATAAGATATAAGATAAGCAAGATCCAAAGGTGTCCTCAATTCATTCGACTCCTATCGTATCGAACAGAAGACTGGTCAACCAGTTCCTACACAAACCATCCTAGGCGTTGTGATATTAAGTCAACCGTCGGAGCTCCAAAAGTAGAACAGAAATTTTGCGAGAAGAGTAATGATGTGGGCACAAGCTGGCACCTGCATACCTCAGTAGTCTAGGAGCTCTAAGTATGTTTCTCTGACAGCTTTTACTCGGCCGAAGGTTTTGGAGGTAAGTAGGCTCATCCAACGAACGCATATCCTGCCGAGGATGAGAAGAAAGCGGAAATATTTCTGATTGACCAACCTGAAACAGGAGGTAAAGAAAGGGTGGCTGCCCAGAATGGATTGGCATTTCTGCACTCAATACCCGGCAACATCAATTGAAAGGAGCGTCAAGCTTTCAAGGATCATGAAAACCCAAAACCAAGGAGCACTTTACGAGTACTAATTGCGTTGTAATGCTATATTTCTTTCGCTAATATACATCGGTTGAGTATTATATACAACTTGAGGAGCGGACTTTTACGATGATGCATGTGTGGGTGTGCGTGCGAGTTGGGGAGGGCGCATGTCGTAAAGTAGTCGTCATGGGTAAGAGACTGCCAGGAGGGAATGATGTTAGACTTGATAAGTTGATCATGATGATTGAACGAATGGAGGAGAGATGCGATACACGGGTGGGTGCGGAGTCAATTGGATACCAAGAATTCCTTCTTCTTGAGTACCTATCATTTGAGACATTGATTAGTTTTGCGTGACATAGGCATTGGGTGGTAAGGAGTATGCTTACTGGATGCACCGGGTTTGTGTTGAAGAGGACATCTAATGATACAAGTGGTCGATCGGGGGAAGTGGAAACAAAGAACTTTAGAGACCCTGAAGGATCCCCGCTTTCGAAACAGTAAGAAAATAGCCTGCGGTCGTTAAGGGCGCCTCCTAATGCAAACGACCCAACCTCTGACGGATATATCGAGAACAAGTTTTGGCTTTTCTCAGGTATAGATAACTGTGATAGATAATATAGTCAGTGTTAATTATTAGATCCCTTTGCGATGTTGGACACACCTTTGAAAGGATGCAATGGCGTATCCAGGCTCCATCTGGTGCTCCAGACACGTCAACTACTCTATAATGTTCTCCGTCTGTGCTAACAACCAGTCGAACAGTGGGAAGTGGATCGTAAGGCCTGTTACATAGGGACACATCAGGAAAAACAAGTGATTATATGCATTAGCCTGTAAGATAACACAGACACAGGAGAAAAACTTACATTTAAGTGAGGCGGAAAGAAGGGGGATAGTAGAACTGAGTTGCATCTAGCTAGCCCACTCGTCTTTTGTACCTTGCGGTCATAAATCCGGTCAACGAATTTTGTGATGATCATGCATGAGTTCATCTACTCTTCCCATCAAATCTCTAGTCCCGGAAACCACAAATCGGTCGATATTCCCATTGAACGTGCAGGTTGACTCCCTGTAGGAGAAATGCGTGTATATCAGGAAGATTACGCATCACGGAACGTAGAAGCAGAGGGATCTATCCACTAAATATATCCCAGAGAAATAGACCCCTGCACATTTTGAGTCCTCGAGGCAGATATCACCGAACTCGTCCCTATTGCTGGTAATAACTGGAAGACGTTTCTTGAAAGACATATCTTCTCACATCAAAGTTATAGTACTTCCAGGTGTTTCGTATCCTACAGAGACAAGAGAGAGAGTCTGAGCCTAGACCGGAATTCCAGTGATTAGCTTGGTCCTTTCAAGCAAAATTTTATCTCGTTCCGAAGTCAATCATATTTAAAGTTCATAGATATGGGGCTCACCTCTCTAAAATAAGTGGTGAAAGCAAGGTGAAAGCCAAAAAAACCTGAAACTAAGCGGACAGTTTAATAAAGGGCTAAGAACCGGCCCGCCTTCCTTTTACGGTAGTTGACCGAAATTTTTTCGTTTTCTTATTCTTGTCCTTAACCCTCATGTTCGCTCGAGGCGGAAGTCTTGCAATGATGCTAAATGAAAACTTTCCATAAGCGTGTAACTCAAGCTCGAATACCATGGTCCATTGTGAGCGTAGAAGAGTAGTTTGAACGGCGAATTCAAGCTAAAATTTCCATGAAGACCGACTTCCCAATTGAAAGTTTGGGACCTGGGGCCAGGGCGTTTAAAATACAGTTAGTACTCTCTCTCATTGCATTATCTTCATCGCGCCTACTTTATTTCCAGATTTACGGTCTCAGCATTTGTGACTATGGCACAACTTAACCCACAACGAAAGCGATTATCTGCATTCACAGCAGTTTCATCTCGCATCTGACTGGAACGTGGCTGGCACACCATTTAAATCACCTCCTCGGCCGTATAGGCTTATGCGCCTTTTTGCATTGCTTCGCTTGTTTTGCGTTGGAAATCGGGTACGTCTGTCCGGAAAGCTTTGCCAGTACACAGCGATTATAAGGCCACTTCATAAGGGCCATAGCGACTTGAACAACATTCTACGAACCAACATGAATCAGATTTACCGCATTATCGGCTTCTCTCACATATTTTGCGAGGTATGCAACAATTTATACATAGAGTTTCCAGGCCATACGTCGTACTGATTAATGAAATCGGAAATCCGTCTTAGGACTTGAGAATTTAACTCTATAGCTCAGAGTAATCGTAGACCCGGTTCAGCCCGCTGGTCGACCATACTGTACGATTTGATCGAATTGTCTGTTTTGAATGCACAGCCTTGATTTTCAATCTGGCGCAATTTTCACACCTAAAGCCTTTCTATGCTTCGCTGAATTTCTCAATATTGGTTACAACCGCAAGATCCATGAATGACTTGTCAAGACTCGCAAATAACTTCCTGGAACTCGCCAGTTATAATTGTGCATTTTTCTGTTTCTGAATCCCACCTTCATCTCGCATCACATGCATCACAGTCGACTAGCACTAAGCACCAGCATTTCGGTCCATTCCTTGGAGCTGGCTCTAGTAGTATTCATCGTCCTCGGTGATCAGTCAGTCATTTCTACTAGATGTCAACACGGCAAAAGACGGATATTCAACGTTTTCTACTCGGGTTACTTATGGATTTTGCGTTGGGGTTGGCTTCAAATGGAGCACGCTATTCCCAAGTCATGATGCATGAAGGTCAATGTCATCAGATAATCTTGTGCCAGGCTGCAGTTGCAGACGTGATATCTATTTCGCTCATTCCACAATGCTCGTCTGATTTCGTGTCGCCTTGGGCATGGCATCTCATGGGCACGCCACGATTAGAAGCAAGTTAGATTACTTGCCGGAGTAAAAGTAATTATTCTTTTGACTTTCTTTGTAAACTGACTGACAAAAATGTCGCGTGCAACCCCTTGGCCAATCACGTTTTCTGAATACCCGGTCACGTTCTCCCGGTTATTGACACTATCTATGCTGTCCGATGACGAAATCTTTGCTCACGTCTTTCCCTTTTAAACCGATAGTACTTTGATAACTTGATTAACAACTAGAAAGTACCAAATGGCCTCCATCAAAGTCAACGACATAATCCCTGAAGGCACTTTCAAATATGTGCCATATACCCCTGATCTCGAAGACGGCGTAAGTGGTCAAGTCATTGGCGATTCGAAGGGCCTGCCAGCTGATCACAAGTATTCTTATAACAGCTTGCTTGCGGAGTCCGTACGTGCCTTCGAACATGATGCATCATGAAACACTCCTTAAATCTTGACATCCAGCCACAACGCTTTCCACCAATGAATGGAAGGGAAAGAAAGTCGTCCTCTTCTCTGTTCCCGGAGCTTTCACTGTGGGTCAAATCTCACCTGCTTTTGATCTACTAACTCCAATATCTTTTATAGCCTACTTGCCACGTCAACCATCTACCCCCTTACCTCCAGAAGTACGATGAATTCAAAGCCAAGGGCGTCGATATCATCGCTGTTGTCGCTGCCAATGATCCTTTCGTAATGAGTGGATGGGCCCGCGTTGAGGGGCTCAAGGATAAGGTCAGTCGTTTTCAGCATATAATCAGATATATTTAACGCCTTTCAGATCCTCGCCCTCTCTGATACTGATGCTCAATGGAACAAGAGCATTGGGCTCAGTTTAGACTTAACCGCCATGGGTCTCGGAATCCGTACCGCCAGATACGCTGCCATTATCGACGATCTTGTCGTGAAATATCTCGGAGTGAGTTATCAACGCAATGGAATGAAAGATTAGCAGTTAATCCTGCTCCCTTAGACTGAAGCTGGTCGTGGTGTCACCAATTCTGGTGCTGATGCTGTCTTAAAGCACTTGTAAAGCTTCAACACGTAATTTAATCCGTAAATGCCTAAGAATATGTGTAGAAACATCTTGTACAAATCGCCACGACTATGATGCTCGGATTAGAAGGAAATAACTGAAGAATGGCGTGAGCGTGTAAAAAAAATTGTAGCACCATACAGCAAGTAAAATGTGAAATCTAAAAATACAGATGTATATCAAAGCTGAAGCAGATATATTATAGATATTATCATGCCCACGGGTTGTCGTCTTCAGGAATATCATGGTAATGATGTGTTTGAATGCGGGCATGCAAAGGAGGGGTACCACTTCTCGCAACAACTCCTTCCACTTCTTGAGACCATTCTGCGCCGAGAGTCGCCCGATCCTTATTGTGTTCCTCTCTTTCAACATTCTCAGCGACTTCTTCGCCAACATCGACAAGGCGGGAAGAATCGTTCTTTTCTTTTGGCAGCTCCACCTCGACCTCACCTTCAGCACGTTTCCCATCTTCATCTTGCGCCACAAAGCCTCGGCGGTATACTTTGCGTAAGCCTGTACTTCTGGCGGGATCACCCTTTCTCCTTTCATGGGCCAGTTCTTCTTCTGCTGCGTTTGGATCTTCAACTACGAGATCAACGGCGTCTGGAGGAAGAATGGGGGACTGTGTGTTATTTCTTGAATTAGAGCGTGACAAGCTTGATGGAGAGCGAATGCGATTGATAGCTAGATTGTGGTTATTGGGGCTGCTCCCACTACCGCTACCACTGGCAGCAGATGGGCCAGGAGAAGAAGGTGTATGGCGTGCTGATGATGATGCCTGATTGGAAGATACAAGCGGGGATTGTGACTGAGACTGAGGACGTGTACGCCGTGACTTGGCCCATTTTAGCCCGACGTCTGAAGCTTGCGCATTTGTTTTAGCAAAACGTTCTTGATTATGGTCGACAAGTCCCTGGTTATATCCGTCGTTGTCGTAGAAAGCTTCCGGAGATTTACTGCTGTTACTGTCGATACGTACAGCGATGTTGGGTTTGCTCGTGGACTGCGAAGTGCTGACAGCACCATAGCCTTCCCAGGCAGGCCTGTCTCTGCTTTGCATTGCCGCCTGTCCTTTGGCCCCCCTGATGGGAGAGAACCAGGCGCCTCTTTCGTCACGCAAGACTCGTTCTTCCTCTTGCCAAATAAACGTACGAGCAGACTCAGAGCTAACATCGATGGCCGGATAATTGTAATCTCCAAATAGATATTTCTTGCTATGCGCGTATAATTCTTCATCGGCTTCATCAATGTTGCCGAAAGGTAATGCATAACCGTCTTTCACCTCATCTTCATCCCAGACTGTATCTTCTGTGTTATCCTGCAAATCTGGGGCAAGGTGCACAACATCATCAGCCTCTGGCGAAAGAAGTGGAGCGTGCATAGTTTCTGTTTGACCGGGACCGATGAACTTCTTTATGGCATTGTTCATAACGCGTTCGGCACGTCCAGGAGGTCGACTTTCTTCTGTAGTCGTCGGTAGCCAATATTTGCGTTGGCCTCCACGACTATACCGAAGTCCTGCCCGTATACGGCGTTCGCGACCAATGCCTTGATGCATGAATCCTTCTGCAGGTTCGAATTCGCGATAATCCATGCCTTCACCATGCAAAGTAGTCTTGGCATCCTGGATGACGTCCATCAATCCGAAGGCATCTCGGAAGGCATAGAACATTGGCATTCGAGCAACAAATGTATGGTTTGGGTCCAAGAAGTCTCTGTACGGGAAAGCGTACATGTGTGCGATGGCAAAGAAGGGCATTTCAACACAGATGCACAAGTCATTGAGACCGACTGATACATTTTCTGGGTCGGTGTATGGTCCCAATCTAACGATTATATTGGCAGCCACGAGCGTTGAAATAGCGACCGACTGCCAGAATGAAAAGAAGAGTATTCCTTTGACGCAGAGAAACTTGGGAACGGGCCTAGCATAGTTAAAATGATTAAGATCAATGAAGTTAATTTGTATCGTAGGATATCTCTCACCTGAACGGTTTGAGGTCATCGTTCACGCAAACCCAGAACATGGCCAGACAGTAAAGACTCAAGCATATACTAAGATTGTAGATGATGCTGACATAGAGATAGCCCGAGTTTGCTCTAAAATCTCCTTCGTTGTATTTTCCGGTGGCTTTGAGAATGAGAGTAGCAGCTGCAAGTAAAGGTTTGACTTGGACATACTCTAAAAAAAATGTAAGTTGCGTACAGTACTGTCTGGGATTTACTCACGTAAAATCCCCCGTTTGAGAAAAAGAAAGGTATATGGATCAGAAACGTCGATTTCGCGTTTGAAGAGGTTGAGAGGAAAGACTGGTTCCTTCGGTGGTCGCCCTTGGAGTAGAATAAGAAGTGATCGTTCTCCGCCTAAATAAGTTAGAAGTAGTACAAAGAAACAGTAGATTACAAAAGCCTGCCAGAACAAAGTGAGTAAACGTTGTGAAAGTTCCAGGGTACCAGAGTAGAATCGTAGAATGGCTGTGCACAGTCAATCTACTTCTCTTCTGCCAGCGTTCCGGAGGATATACCTTTACTCACCTCATAGATATCCCGAATCGCGTCAATGAAGAATGCAGCTTCCACAGAGAATAGGGAAATAAGAGATGAAATGGCATATAGAGGAACCATGACCATAATCCGCACAACCATCCTGAACAAAGTTAGCATGCTCGTAATTCTTTGAGAGCTATCTCTTACCGTTGCAGAGCAGGTTTACGATAATTGCGTATCTGAAAGAATATTGACATCATCGAGACCACAACGGCGACAGCAGTCGAGATTCCTGCGATAAGTAACATCCATGTCGGAAGTCTTGAGCCTGCACCACCCCAATACGTCATGTTTCGTTGTATCCAGGCGCTATCTCAGCGCGGTAGACGCAAACGAAGCGGATAAAGCTGCCAGAAAGGTAGTGGTGGTAGTGGTTTTGGTCGTAGTTTGGTACTTGCTCACTGTCTATGATGCGGATGACGACTGCGCCGCAATAAACGGCACGGTCACAAGACGCAAGACGCGACAAGTTAACGAAAGCTCCTTTCCTCCTAAGACTACACTCTATTGTCTACTACCACGTCATACAAGCAGACAATTTTCTTAGACCTAATTATCTCCTGGTCACTGTGAAGGCTTGCGCTCTTACTACATTCCGATGACTACAAAAAATATCACGATCAAGTTGAAGCTTGAACCGAATCCACCTGTTCTGTGGCCATTGAACCTTCACCAAGTCCAGAGACGCGATCTATTCTTCAGCTCTCGGATATTAGATGCAAATAGACAATTGCGAATGATTCTAATATGCGGGTTACAATTTTATGTGGAACCAGTAGTGCGCCTCTTTTCCTTATACTTTTGGTCACTTTTAATATTTAAAGGAGTGGTTTACAGCTATTTCTTCTAGTTGGATTACTGCTATGTTACTTGCTTCAAGATTGGGAAATCATGTATGTAGCCATGTCTGGCAAGAGGGCTGATTTTTTTTTTAGCTCGGCGCTTAAGCTTGCAAATACTCAAGAGTCCAGGACAGACTAAAAGGCGCACATGTCTCTGCAATACCTGGCTTTCGAGTTATGGGTAAAGAAGGACAACGGTGCGTCTATTTGTGCTTCTTTTCATTGCTGCGACCAACTTATCCAGCACTCCCTGTATCTGAAGACCGCCAATTGTCATGCAGCTGGATATAACGCATATATTCCAAGAGAATTGATGATGGCTCGTCCAATCGGTAATAGCTGCCGGATATTGTTACTTCCAAAACCACGGAACTTGAACATCGTGAAATCTATTCTCGCGGCTGATTGTTTCCGGTAGTTCAAGGCCTACATTGCCTTCACAGAATACGAGCAATATGACGTGTATAGTTGCTCATGGATACAAGTACAAGGTTGATATGGCATTCAGAAAATATCCAGCATCCTAATTTCCATCGTCACTCAATTCAAGACCGGATAAGCATCGTTATTTACGAATAGGTGGTTTTACTTGTGTTCCAACTGTCTGCTGGGTGGGCCGGGCACCTGGGGACGATGGGCTGGATGGACTACGAGCTTGGTTCGTTGGTGGTCTATCAGATGTCAGGATTATTCTCTTCGTCGTCGTACCCAAACTCACGAATCTCCAGCTAGGTGCAAACTTGAGGTCGAATTTATGAATGAGAAACGTAATTTTACTCACATGGAGGCATACTAAGGGAGATATGGTGAGTCTATATACATTTTCCTAGTGTAAAAGACTTACCTGGACGTAGTGTATGGCTTATCGATCTTAACTGCGGGCCTGAGGGAGTCAATGACATGCCCGATGAACACTAAGGAGCTTGGATACCTTTTGTCCATGGTCAACTATGTGGACGAGCGGTGCCGTGGGGAACCAGGACAGAATTTCACTGTGCTTTTATAAGTTCTTGACAACAATAGAGTGCCATCCCTTTCTGTTCATCTCAGCTCTTGTGGGCAAGTACGGCATCAGAATTCGCACTAGACTTATTGTCGCCTCCGATTTCCACCCTATCTCAAGTCAGCGACACCCTTGTCTTATTGCTCGCTTCGTACGCTTCCACCTTGGATTCCATCTTCCTTTGCTGACCACAATTAAGTTTGCCCTTAATCTGATGAAACCCCGTGACAATTCCTTTGAATGCATTAGAGCTAGCGAGTCTATATCAGCTCCAAGAAACATCGAAGTTTGTTCTAAACGACAGGTCCTATTCCAGGCTTCACGAAGTCCTCCCACCTTCACGACGTCTTCCCGCCTAATCACATTTACCATTGTGGATCTGATATTTGCGACGTCGTTGAACTATATTTTGCGAGTTCAGTGTTTCGCACATGCCCACCCATCCGCCATTTCATTTGTGGAGAAACCGTGGACTAATTACTCCCAAGATTGACTTTATGTTGATACTCCCCGGTCGCCGATGAACTGTGTTTGCTTCTGTATGCACCGTTCCCTTCTCTTAATTTGAGGATGCCAGGGCTGTAGACCGGATAGCCGCGATTGAATGTGGTGGTAATGTCGTGCATAGTGCGCTTCGACTTCCTGGAATCCTGGTTCTTGATAAAGGATAAACCCCAGTTCACCGACATCATAGCGGTTCAACTAACATGATGACTGATACATATTCAGCGCATATGTCTAACCTTGGATCGAAATCTGGCATATTTAACAGGAAGCGCCACGGACTTACTATAGATCCTTTTTTTTCTGGCTTTATCTATCGAAATTCGTCGGCAATACTTGAAAGTCGGGAATCCCATGATAGTACGTATATCTTATGTGTAGCATGTGCATTAGGTATCTTTGCAAAACCTTCTGGTCCATATTTTTCCTGAACAGTGGGATGAACTTTTCTCAACACCAATTCGACGGCACTGTGAATTTCCAATGTCCATCATCCGAAGTCCCCGATTAAGTGGCACGTGCTCCTGTTAGCTAAGTCCCGACTCCCAAACTTCAGTTTCAACGCACATACCCTCTCTCCTCTCCAAGAAGCAATTCCTCCGAGAGATTGCAAACAAAACCTGATGTAACCCGCAATATGACGTTTCTCTCTCATAGTGCCCTGGCATTCTTTAAAATAATGGCAAGCAACGCACAGGGCAGTCGGCTCAATGTTATGATCGCGGGATTCTACCCGACATGGACCGCAGAAAAACTTGGCGCCCACTTGTGCTATACTCTGCTAGATCACTGACCAGATCGTCAAATACGAAGCGATACCTGTAGTATCCCAGAACCGTGCATCATATTTTCTGTTGTCTAGAATTTCTGCAGCCTGAGTGACTATCTGGTGCATTGAGGCACATTGGGGGGGGTGTGGTACATTTACAACTCTTTTGTCTTTTTGGTTAAGGGTAGTGTCATCCAGTGGCCCGCACAACCAGATCATCTACCAGTCAAACGAACACCCTGCAAGGCGGCTTCCTTATTTTAACGTTTAACGAGCCGAGCGTCAACATGTTCCAACTCCTCTCGTTGCCACTGTGTCTCCTTGTTACTTCACAGATCTGCGCCTCGCTAGGCAACTCAATCAACGCTCAATCACGAGAACTAGAGAAGTTTGAAGAGATCGCTAAGCAGTACAGTAAACGTACACCGGGCGGCTTGCATATTCCTATCATACCGTCAAAGAATGCACAGTCTCTGAACCGCAGAGCGGACGTTTCGCGGATCGGTCTGGGAGATTATGTCGATATGCAAGTATCATATCCTTAACCTTATAAAACACGGAGCGGATTGTTTATCTTTATCTTTCATGAAGCGCTTATTCTGTACTCGTCACCGTGGGTGGGGTAACGACGCCACTGGTTCTCGGTCAGTATGCCCACTCTTCCATGGTTTGATACGTTATTCTCATTCTCATTTAGACACAGGCTCTTCTGACTTATGGGTTATGTCCGATACTTGCTTATTGGGTTGCGCAGGTGGGCCAAGATTGTACCCTCAAGCCAGCTTCAGTTATTCCGGCGTTGATGTCGCTCTACTGTACGGCGACTCTACAACGGGCACATTTGCGAAAGGTACCATCGGCGAGGACACTGTTGAAGTTGCGGGTGTATCCTTGCCTCGCCAATACTTTGCAGCTATCAATGCAACAAATACGAGTCTAGGCGAGACTGGTTCAGCGGGGATATTTGGTTTGGGCTTTCCCGTGAACAGGTGTGTTCTCACTCACATAGAGAAGTTTGGAATTTGATTCCCTGCTACAGCGCGATTTGGAATAATCTTTATGATATGGAGATGAGGGAACCCGCAGAAAAAAATACTCATAAGCAAAAGCGAGATGAGGTGCCTCTGACGAAACCAGGCATCAAACTAGGATCTCCATTCCCTAAGGTGCATGTCAGAACAGCTATATTCCCTTCTTTGCCCGGCCGTCTTAGCAGGACATCCTCCTCGACAATATCTAACGCTCAAAAACGCCAACCCATCTCCTCCGAAATGTACTCGATCTTTAAATCATACACTACCATAGCACCTTTCCTTCCAAGACTTATCGAGCTGAGCATGTTGTCGCGCCCTATGTTCAGCATTACCTTGCAGCGAGACACGGTTGATATAGGTGGAAATATTGGAATGTTGAGTATCGGAGAGTTGCCAGCCGGTATCAAGGATTCAAATATGACATGGGTTCCCTTGAGACTATACACCGAAGAAGAAGGCAACTTGCCTGCACCTCCTAATTCTCCGAAGGAGGTATGTGCCCTATCTCCCCCTGCGCCGCGAACTTCTGCTTGACTCTTTTTTTCATGTAGATATACCCAATAACGTGGGACGTGATGATAGAGGGCGTCTATTTTGACGGTGAATTGTTACCACCATCAACCTTATCCTCGTCGACCATCAAACTTTCTGCACTTCTGGACACTGGAAACTCGGCTATTCGTGGACCAGCGGATACAGTTGCATTGATCGAAAGCAAGCTGGGACAAAATGGCTTATTTTCCTGCACCGAACCTCATACGCTCGCCTTCAAAATCGGAGGCAAGATGTTTCCTGTTGATCCCAGAGACTTTGCAGGTCAAGCGTATCAAAGTAATGTGCAAATATGCAGCCCAAACCTTGTGGCCACGGATCCTCCAACTGTCGGTGGTTATCAATTTTCCTGGAGTCTGGGTTCGCCCTTTTTGAAAGGGTGAGGATCCATG
>Ga0247779_1001118_pt1 | contig 13567 bp, 11 predicted proteins | sample UWRJL221509R5_FD_179925 | JGI IMG/M metagenome (GOLD analysis project Ga0247779, IMG submission 179925) | Plant litter microbial communities from Arlington Agricultural Research Station in Wisconsin, United States - UWRJ-L221-509R-5 | ecosystem: Environmental > Terrestrial > Plant litter >...
CATCCTATCGTCATTCGTAGCTGTTCCCCATGTTCCTCCAACGAAACCGTCTGCTTTGTAGCAATCCGTGAAGGTTTTCTCCAACGACTTTGCGATCTCGCTTTTAGGTGTCTTCCCACTCTCGTGCAGGAAGCACTGTAATGAACGATTCAGGTAAGAGATGTGTTGGGAAGTCTAACTTAAAATATGATATAGCATAGAACCGTAACTTACCAATTCGACTATGGGGGCGGTTAATCCAATCTTTAGATCGCCTGTGTCGTTGAACGGAATGTACCACGACTCTGGCGAACCATTCAAGTCCAATCCCTTTACCACGTCTCTGAAGTCCTTTGACTGGTCCACTCCCTTCACTTTGTCCCAATCTATGATCAAACCGCCGGTGTAAGTAAAATCCAAGTTAGATATTTTATTTCAAATGTGATTACTCACTAAGAACCCAGAACAACGACTCATCGTCCATATCCTCGCCGTAGTACTGCGCCTTAGCTCCCAGGTTACCAGCGGCTTTCCTAGCATGTGCAAATGCAACATTGCTCGTCAAGCTGCGTCCAGCGAGCTTGATTATCTCGCAGATGATAGGTGTTGCTGCCATAGTAGTTGTAACGAAGTGGGTGGGTCAGTCTTACATTTTATGGTTGTTTCGCTCATATATATGTATCGTTTTGACCAACAGACGCGTTCATAAGCTTCTCATCGGTCTGTTTTCCGATACCCACGGAAACAACAGGCTATCTATCGCTTTCGGAGTCAGTCGCATAGTCTATACCAAGTATGGTAAACTTTCGTGTGAAAATTTCAAGTATGAGTTTCTCACTATAGTCGATGACCAATAGAGTATTTCGGAGGCTCGGGATATAAGCAACTTCCATGTGCCCGATCTCTTAACTCAACTAAATATGATATTGTCGCTCATTAATCCATATATTTGAACTAAAAAAAATCATGTTTTACACGCTCAACTTTTAGGGATGCATGAGGTATTTTGGGCCTTAATGTGAGCATTTTGGATTACCACACATGTATTATATCCCATCTTTGAGAACTACTAATCCACAGAGATAATTTTAACAAGGTCAGATTCATAACTACAAGCAGGTGAGAAGTGGAACCTTTGAACTAACAATTTCCATGACGTGCGCGCGCCCCAAGGCGCGTCACAAGGAACCGGAACCAGGAACGCGGGAAAGCATTTACCACACGTGATCGCTTCACAGTGTCGGTGTCGGATGAAGTCGCGTTTTGCAAACTTCAAGTTCAACAAGTCACAACTTTCAGCTCCTCTATACTTCCTCACCTCTTGCTGTAGCTCATGTACGTGTGGCTTACGTCTCTTGCAGAGAAACTATTATCTATGCACCCTTCAAGCTCTTAGGGATACCCATACAAATTCGCTTGCATGTGAACGCATGTCGACCATTTCAGATTTCTGTGGCACTGTGACTCATGCAGATCGTAAACGAGGAAGTGAAGAAGGCAGAAATCGGCCATATCTAGCGCAAAATAATTGTACTCCCTCTGGCGCTGGTTCAACAGAAACTGTGCTTTCTTCGGGAGTTTCTCAATGCCATTTATGCATGATAAACCTGAGTACGCGGCAGTTACTGGCAGTATTCCATCTTCGCCCCCTTATAGCTGTAGCCTGGGTTTCTCTACCCCTTCTTGTTGTGATGCAGCTTGCACGCCTGTTCCAGGGAGCTTGACCCATGATCTTAGGATTTAATGACGATTTGATACATGCATAAGTACTTTACCTGGAGGCGCACGGAAGGCACTGAATCCCTTCTCGTACCAACCCTTTGGATTCTGCGATTTCACCAAATAACTCTATATGTACTGGTGAGAGCGTTATACACATTCATGGTCATGGGAGCTTGCTGATATTTTTGCCCAAGCCAAATGTCGATTAAACACCGTCGCCATTAGGTTCGAGCCCCAAAGGAACCTTCCCATATGACGAAAGAGGATCCAGTTCAAATCATAAACTTACACTTTTAAACTCAGCTCCTTCTCATGTAAATCTGGTGACCCAAATACATCCGTATTAGGATCGTTAGTAATAGTCTTTTCGCACTATTACGCCCACATCCCCTGTTGAACATGGATCACGTAGTTCTCTCTTGGATCGTATTATCTTTGCGGGCTCGATAAGATTGTAACTGGATTTTTGTCGTATGCACTTGAATTGGGAAATATTACCTTCACAGTCCTTTGAACGTCGCTACCAAAACGACGAACGGTAATAGTATGGGACCGAATAAGCGCTCCATGAAACAAGTGAGTTCATTAATACTCACGGTGCCTTAAGAATAGGTCGTGGATTTTGAGTTTTAACCTCATGGCTGACCTCCTGATATCCCTTAGGTCGTATATGCCCAAGTATGCCAGGAGCTTTAGCTCCATAGCTACAAATGGCATCGCAAAGGAACTGGGTATAAAAAGAGAGTGGGGCACCATATCCTGTTCTTAAGATTCCAAGACATGCCTCCACGAGCAGCAGCAGGTCGCGGCGGTCCCCCCGTTAACAGAGGGCGAGCAAGGGGTAACACCCCCTTCGTTCGTTCCCCGCATCGTGGTGGCCGTGGCCGTGGTCGTGGTGTTGGTCGTGGGAGCCAGCCAGGCTCTGCTACTATCACGCCAGGTGAGTAATGACATACTCATATAGACAGTGCTTCGCATTTAACTCCCTGTTGTTTTGTACTGATCAATTATACCCTGCTCTTTTCAATCAATGCTGCTCTGTTGTGATTTTCTTCCCACTACTGTTACCGCACATATAAGGACCATCCCACATTCAAACGGTTGCTGTAAGGCGTCCGGACTATGGTACTGCAGGACGTATGGTCCAAGTATACGTGAATTCTTTTGAGGTGAACTCAATCCCGCAGGGCCTTATTTTTCAATATGATGGCAAGTACTTCCGACTTTGGCTATATTACTATCAGTATCGCTTTCTGAACGACCTCTTGCGGTTTTTCTCTCTAGTTGGTGAGTAGAGAAATGCGGCTTTCTAAACTCGCTTGCTTCTGAACATAATTCTAGTCATCGACTCCGATAAAGCAGGACGGGAACTGAATCTCAAGATTTTTAACGCTTTGCAAACCCAAGAAGTAAATTTGTTCACCCCCAAAGCAGTGTATGACGGAGAAAAGATTGCATTTGCGTATCACAAGGTACCCCTAGGAGACTCCGGCAGGCGAACTGTATGTACATATTTATTTGGAGTGCGTGCATCTACCGGGCTGAGACATTTCTAACGCACTCGCTCCTTAGTTTTTGGTTCCTTTTTCAGACCAACTTCGTCCACATGAAGTGACTCTTTCGGAGGCCGTGCAGATTAACCCATTGTTTGTCTTCTTTCTGACTCGTTAGGCTGGCATATGGCTGATATAATATACGTCCCCCTATCTAGTCTCCTCAGACAATTTACCAATGGATTACAATCTGGCAACGATGAAGTTCTTAAGGCCACTACGGTATGTGATTAATCAATTCCCTTGCAAATTTTCGTAGGTGAGCTAATCGTTCAAAGGCTCTTAATGTAATTGTTCGCATGGCGCCTAACGAAGCACATCCTTTCGACCGGCGCTCCTTCTTCACTTCGAATGAAAGGAAGGATCTCGGCTACGGAGTAGAATTGTGGCGGGGTATTTTTCAGTCGGTTCGACCTGCAATCGAACGTCTAATTGTCACTGTCGACCTTTCGACTGGTGTAGTTTTCAAAGCTGGACCCTTAATACGACTATGCCTTGACTTGATTGCGATTCCGGGACTTTCTCCAAATCAGCTTTATCCCACCACAATGGGTTTTCAGGAGCGCGATCGTGTCCGATTGCAGTCAAAGCTAAAGTACCTCAAAGTCACCTGTAGGACTACTGGGCCGCAGCCTCGAACAATTCGCTCTATCAGCAAAGAAGGTGCCAATACCCTTAGAATTAATCCAGAAGACGAAAATTCGGATACAATCGTCCAGTACTTCCAGAGTCTCAACATGGCGGTACGGTATCCTAATTGTATTTGCGTTAAGGAATGTTTCCATAAACAGACATCATACTTTGGCGTGTCTTATTGATCAAGCCAAAACTTTTCTAGATTGGACCAACTGCGATTGTGCCTTTGGAAATGTGTGATGTTATTCCAGGTCAACTCGTCGGGGAAAGAATTACTTTGTCTGAAGACCAGATAAAAACAAGATTGGCGTTCTCGACTCTGAAGCCGGACATACGCCTTCAAAAAATCACAAATTCACTTCAGGTAATTATCCCGGACGTTTAGATAGCTATAACGCAATTACTAATTGAGATCGGTAGGAGCTTCAATATGGGCAGTCAACTTACATGAGGGATTTTGGAATGACTGTCAATCCAGCCCCGTTACGAATCGGGGCGAGAGTCATAAATGCTCCTCAGCTTCGATACGGAGACGGAGGTAAGCAGACAACGGTGGTATGTCGAGCATTAATAGTTAAAACATTTTGCGAGATACTAAAAGAATTATTGATCATCAGGTACCCCGTTTTGGGAGTTGGAATATGTACGGGCACCTAGATTTTTATACTGAATTTCACTGATCTATCCTTTTCAATCCCTAGGATAGACAAAACTGTATACAAACCGGCCAACATTTTCTCATGGGTGATCTTGATTTACGAAATCGAAGTGAACTTCCGCCCAAAGGATATTGAAGACACCATTACTGGGTTTCTGAAGGCTTGCAAAAATCTTGGTTAATATTACTCCCAAGTTGAATAACAGATTGCTAACATTACATGTGTTTTTCTTGTAGGCATTGAAGTCACGCACAAACGCCCTATTTACAGGCGCAAACCTGGCAGAGGCGACATCGAAGCCGTGTGTCTTCATGCAGGTCTTTGATGTAATGCGTGCACTTGAATTGACTTAAATGCTACATAGGACATGCGAAAGATTCAGGACGAGAGTTCAAGGAAACATAATGGTCAACGTCCCTCTTTGATTGTTGTTGTTCTTTCGGAGTCGGGCACAGAAATATACAGAGATCTGAAATAGTGCGTCAATGAATTCGTCAGTCATAGCTTCTTGGAAGACTGACGAGACAAGTCAGTGTCGGATACACTGTGGTATGTCAAGTGTCCGTCTAATTTTTCCTTCTTTATTAGTAATTGCTACGCTGGTTATAGTTGGGGGTCCCTACACAGTCGCTTAAAGCCCGTTTTGCCAGAGGCGCTAAGGATCAATATTGGGCCAACGTGCTTTTGAAGTATTGAAATCATCTCTATAATTGCTTTTCGTTTACTTACATGCGAGTTTATTTGAACACAGGGTGAATCTCAAGCTCGGTGGCATCAATGTGATTCCAAATCCTACCGACGTGCCAGCATTGTCAGACCCGGCGACGCCGACCATCATCATGGGTTTGTTTCAGAGTCGATACACTATTTAACGTCTTTAAGCTGTGTTTACCAGGTGCCGATGTCATGCATCCATCCGATAATCGGAAGAACACCGAACGACCTTCAATTACAGCTCTTGTCGGAACTGTTGATTCTCATTGCGCAAAATATGTCGCCACCTCTCGAATCCAAAGAGGAAATACAGAAATGATCAAAGATTTGCAAGAAATGTGCAAGGTAAATTTGGCTAATACTACACTTACCGTTCATCTTGGTGATGGGTGACCCCGATAAATGATCTGCAGTATGTCTTGAATTGTTTTATGCAGTATAGGAGGAACGTCGAGAAGAAAAGCCATGAAATAGCCCCAAAAAGGCTTATCTTCTATCGTGGTATGTCTCTACATTCGCTCCCCATAGCACCACGTGTAATCATGACATATAGATGGTGTCTCCGAGGGGGAGTTCAAGGATGTGTTGAATAAGGGTAACCGCCAGGATTGTTGCAATTTTTGTCCCTTAATCTGACCGTATGTTACCAGAGCTCAAATCAATCAAAGGTATGCCTGAAGTCAAATTCCTTCGTTGGAGAGCCTCAAGGACAGTGCCAAACACCAGACGCCTGTCACGAGTTGAATATTAGCCCACTGATCACTTTGGTTGTTGTCGGAAAGCGACATCATCACCAGTGAGTACTGGTGTATCGACTTGATTATCTCCCCATCATACATTTTTATCTAATCAATAATTACTCTGACATAAGAATGTTTCCTGACTCTAACGGACCTCCTGAAACAAGAAATAGAAACTGCGAAGCAGGAACGGTCATTGACACGGAGATTGTCCACCCAACTGAGTTTGATTTTATTCTCCTTAGTCACCCTGGAATTCTGGGAACAAGCCGACCGTCGCACTATAGTGTAAGTAATGGTATTATGCATATTTCTGCGGTACTTCAACCTAACTATTTCCATATTCATTACGGACTCTATTCACAGGTACTTTATGATGTGAGTTACTCATATTATACCCAATTTATATGCCACTAGAAAGGATCACAAAATATTCTGTTATACTCCAGGAAATTGGATTCAAGTGAGATTCACAATATATAATCGTCAGACAGGATAATCCTGATTTTGAGATAAATATTTCTAGTGCCAATTCCATGCAGGCGTTATCGTACACAATGTGCCACATTTATCAACGGTCGACCCGGGCGGTTTCCATACCGGCACCAGTGTATTGTTTGTAAATCCCTTTTCCCCGAAATTTCTTTAGGGCTAATTGAATTTCTCACTTCGCAGATGCGGATATTGTCTGCAGTCAATCAAAATTCTGCTTTGACCCGACTGTAGATATTCCGGATAGCCATGCCTCTGGAGATGGTCCCAGCGACGATTTACGTGATGAATACAAGCAGGCATTCAAGCCTATTCACGGAAATATTGCTGATACGATGTATTTTATGGTATGTTGTCTCCTTATCACATTGATTTATACAGCTCCCTAAATTGTGTTTCCACCCCACCGGAAAGTAACCCAAATCTATGTTTTCTTCCGAATCTTCAAATGTACAAACGTTCAAGCTTTGTGCAATCAGGCCTGTTTGCAAATATATTTTATCAAATTGGCGAATCCATTGAATCCATATATTTGCCCACGTATGTCGGTTTCTGGTAAGCAGAAGTGAAACTTGTGTCTCGCGAGTTAGACGCCATCTCGCCGGATTGAGCGCTTCCTTCCCAACTTTCGATTACTACGCGGCCGCCGGCAAGTTCAGTAGGTACACCACCTTACGTTAAGCATATAGGAGCATTCACTTATGTTCGCCGTACAATAAATGAACGGTAACCGAGAGACGTTTATACCGTATACCATGACTTTACGAGTCGTAGGTTTAAACAAATCTATTATTCAAGCAACCGTCGATATATATTTCTCAATCTGTGCCTCCCATTTCCCGCCTTCGACTTGTCGGAGTATTGGATTCGTGCACAAGAGATCTATCAAGTGCTTATTCTGCGGAAAAAGAGAAAGGATGGCGAGTATCGCGTCCATGACGTACTCGATACCATGAGCTTCCTCCACACCATGGTCACTGTCGTCATGGTTCGCAATGTCTTCCGCTGCCTTGTACGTAATTTCAAACCCACTTCAAATTTCGCGGGAAATATGGATTATGGGTGTGGTTAAGTGATTAAACACTCAGCAAGGAAAGTTAAGTTACTCACGTATTTAACAAAAGGACCATCTGCGATGCCAAATCGACATAATGCGATACATATCGATAATATTCTCTTGAGCGTGAGAAGTCTGTTAAAAACTCCCCGAGAAACCTGTTGTTGAAGCCGTGACTAGCTCGCGGAGAGAGAGGTAGCTTGGTTCCGGGACATAACAGGTTATGCACAAAATTTGGGAAATATTGGTTGCGGAAAAAATAAGGGGGCAGAGCAATCGCGGTAAGAATCAGGTCGACTTTTGTTTGTGAAGCACCGTCTTTGAGTGAATTGTGAAAGCGGGGTAATGCAGTAAATCGTAAGAATATGTCAAATCCAGATACGAGTCGTATGCAGATGCAGCCGTCATGCTCATGCTCATGAACCTGACTAGGACACTTGATAATGAAGAGTAAATAGAAATGTCAGGTGCTATAACAGGACGATTAAAACTTACATGATCTTCTAACCATATCATAAAGTCTCCAAAATTGTAGCTGAGTTTAATTACATTCTCGGGAATACCGTGTAGATCGATTCGATCAAGGCATTCAATATAATTCGCAAAATCGAGAATCTCAAGCTTGGCGAGGGTAACCAGGCTTTTGGGGTACGCTTCGCGACAGAGTTCTGGAAATTTCAAGAAAGATAGCGCAGCCTCTGGCGCCTTGAGTAATGCATCGCATGGCATCTAAGTATGCAAAAGCATCAGCAATGGAATATAAACCGAATGTGTACGTGGTCATATTACCGTATTTTTTGACGTATATTTTAATATGTTCTCGAGACAGCGCCCAGCAAGCCGAGCGAAAGCTTCTGTCCTATCAAGATAATAATTTAACGATCTCGATTTATCGAGTAAATAGTCCTCGAGAGAGCCGTGCAAAATGCGCACATCGCCTTCTTCATCCGGTTCTGGAAGACGAATTAGCGCCTGTACGTCTGCAAGAAGCTCATATAGGTATCCCTGATCATAGCCCCAGAATTCTTCGAGTGAACCTGGGGCTGTGTGTCTCCAAGGAAATCTTGAACGTGACCTAGTGAAAAAAGCGACCATGAACGGATTTTTGAGGAAGAATATATAAGCGAGAATATTGTGAATATGTGGAATGTGAGAGGAGTCGACAGAGTCGAGAATGCAAGTATATAGAGCATCCAGCTCTGCGAAAGGTGTATGCTGTTTGGCTGGCTTTGCATTGAGTACGATATCAAGTCGATCCACTGGATTCCCGCGGCATTCTTGTATAAATTTGATGACGGTAGCAGCATACACAAATTGGCCGCTGGAACTTCGTAAAATGTGATGGACAAAAGATTTCTTAGGCCAGTCTACTGGAATATATCGCGCGATGCGATGCGTACTTTTGATTTCTTGGAATTTCTGCACCAAGTAAAGTTTGATGTCGTCGTCTGCCCTGTAATCGACATCGAGCGCAAAAAGGTGTGTTATTTCTGAGAGTGAGCACTGGTAGAATGCGTTCTTTATTTCACACTCTGGTCGACTTGCAACCATGCAAAGTAGCGGATATTGAATTTTCGATAAGTGTGTTGACAGAATAGAGAGTATGTAGGTTTGCTTGTCCCTCCCTTCGCACTCGTCTAATCCATCAATGATTAACACGGCAGGCTGTTTGATGATAGAGATCTCGGATGAGCTCGAAAGCTTCTCTAGTGGATGAACAATCAGGGCGACCATTTGAGATTCGAGGTTCCTAGAGAATATAGTCGGATCCGTCTCGATAGAGCTGCAAATATGTCGTTTGAATCCAGGGATTGTCAATGCAAGTTGGTAAGCCAGAGTTGAAATGAGCCTATCCGACTGTATTTCACCGCGGCCTCCTCTGGAAAAGAAAAATGACGCGGGAGCTACACCCAACGTCTGCTTCAGCAGCTCAGCAAATGTATGGGCAATAGATGATTTTCCTGCACCGGCTGCGCCAAATAGCCATAGAATCGGCTTGGTAGCACCCGCGGACTCGACCCATTCCATTAGCCTTTGAATGATTGCCTGACGCGTTCCTTCGTGACATCTTGGAGCGTCGAATCTCTCGGCAGAGTCCAGCATAGCACTCGTGGAGATGTTGGTCCTCAAGACGTCCATAGCTATATGTTTAAAGACGATTTCACATCAGGACCAGCCAACATAGACCAACTCACCTTCCACTCGGTAATTCTTGTTAGTTGAGCTGTTGAACGTCCCTCCATGTATCGTAAAGCATTTAGCAGCAGTGAACATGGCCGTAGCAGTGTAAATGTTTCTCGCGTCTTTGGTTAACTGCTCGGTCGGTATGTTCAGGACTTAAACAGGGCTCGTCAAAACACCTATTCGGACATAGGCTGAACTCTTTTTCAACCTGTCAAAATCAATCAAAGACCGAATGTATGTATAGTAGCCTTCCTATCGTGACATTGCCATTCCCTGAATCATGAAATGTGAAAGACTCCGTGTTCACGAATTAATCATCTTGATTCTGATGGACGTGCTCCTTCACCTAGAGATAGAGGATACCAGCTGCGGCGAGAACGTATATAAACACCTATCTGGAATCCAGTGTCACGCAGATAATCAATACTTGTATAATTTATAGTCATAATACACATGCCCATCGTCCTTTGGCAGCAGAATTCCGAAGATCAATCTGCCGTATCAGGCGCTGAAGTCGGCACAAGGAAAGATCGTGGTGTATGGCCTGCTGGTGAGCGGCGTAGCAAAACTATCAGGAACCTGGATGTGGCTTGATACTTGACTGCGCATCTGATTTGGCCTGTGAACGATTTCGTGAGGTACAGCTCGGGCAATTGGTTGATCTGTTAACAACTGAGGAGAAAGAAATTAATGTGGGTAGTCAGATAATTATAAAAATGCGTTCGATATCAGGATTACCGTGTTGTTGAGGGTAACCATGCCTTTTGATGTCAATTCAAATTTGAGGTGCAGATGATGAATAAACAAATGTAACGTACTGTTGCATACAAGTCTGCCTGCATGCTGGGGGTACACAATTGGCTGGGTGGTATGGGCTAAAGGCACATCTTGGGGAATCGCAGGCAATCTATATAGATAAGACGATGAAGTTTATTCAGTCCGAATATCTTGTCACGGATATCGATCAATCCTTACACATTCATCGGGCTGAAGAATAAGTATGTCAAAGAGTTTACAGACATACGTAGAAAAGATAATGCTCACTAGAGAGACGGTGTGCCCGCACTCATATGCGTATGTAACCCTATAGAGAGGAGAAGTAAAAGACGCTTGTAGTGGTCTATTTTCTATATTACTCACTTACGCCACCGACACATTGCCTTTGTGAGAAATAAACACAGTTGAGCGGGAATGGGAATACGGGCTTATATCTCTATAGTGGCAGCTGATTGAACAAATTGGGATAAACATATATAAAGACATATAGCGCTCTTTCACTGACATGACACTGATGAGTAGAGGGACTGGTGACAACGAAAGCTTGAACAGATATCATCAGAGCGCCAGAGTTACGAGTGGCTATTAGAAGAAGGATCAGACAAGGAGTCGCATCGCAAACCTGGCGTTGTGCCGAGAACTCAAACAAAGCAAAATATGTTACACTCCCACGCTCATCATTCAAATATTCATGCATGACTAGTGTCACTATTCCCGCAAAACTTCAAAGCGACAATGTACGGTCGATGCCTTAGGAAAAATCCATAGGAAAACACTTTTGTTACTTCAGAATCATGGGTTATCTTATACTCTTCGGAGATCACAGTTCGAGCTAATAAATACATGACGCCAACGCCTTCCAATCACCTATCTCGCCCTTCGTTTGATTCCGGCAACTCCATCACTCCTGCCAAAAGATAGGTTAGTCTTTTGTATTCTCTTTCTGTTATCATCCCTCATACAAAGCTAGCTCTTGTCCGAGACAATCACCATTGTGTCCTATCAGGGGAATACGATTTCGCGTCATGGAGGGAAATTCGAGAGCTACCTCCCGAAACCGTGGTTGGGCCGAGAACGCTCAAGGAGTTCGCTTATATATTCCCCAAGTCCACTAACATGGATATCGCGCAGGGATCAGCGAAACAAAGTTATGCAGCGTCGGTGTGGGCGGCCTTGGCTCGGTTTGGGTATGAATCCCTTCTGGACAAACTGAGCGATCCCAAGGTGCACCGGTTGGAAGACATAATGACCATGGATCGCACTTTGCACGCCTTTTGCGATAACCTGGACATTTGGCTGGTTGCGACGGTTCGTTGGTTTTGAATATCATCTAGGACTGGATGGCGCTAGCTAACATAAAAACCTGTCAGGATGAGGAGAATGAGTACAAAATCGAAAGTTCAGATTCCTCCTCCCAAGCCGTTGCCACAAAACCGTTACACTCACAACGCTAGTTCCTGACAATCTTCCGGTGCCATCGCCTACTTACCTTGTTGTTCAAGCCGCGTGCGAAAGTGGCGCATTTATCAGGAGCAGCAGCAAATCCATCGAGACATGAAGGAAGGCAGGACTCTCCACCCTAATGGCACTTCTGCCGGTATTCTGGAGGACGCAATTCGTGGACTCCAGGTAGTTGGCTATTGAAGTCAAATGATGCCTTTACCATCCAGCGTCCGTGTAGTTGTGTGTACTTTCTTTTCTTTTCTTTCTTTGTCGTTCTTTCTTTCAGGGTCACTCAGCCCCACCTCCCAGGTTGTATCGTACAATTCCTGCGTAGCTTTGCAATACTGTTCAAAATGACATATCCTTCGGATATAGAGTTTATCGGTGGTGAATCGTGTGGTCAATATTTCAACGAATACATCATCAATGTTGATTCTCACCAAGTATTCTTTGATTCTTGAAGCCCACCGTCCGCCTTCTATCTTGTAGAGATCAGATATATTCGGTCGAAGGATGTCCGAGAAGCGCCTATCCCCCGGAAAACGGAGTATAATGGCAAGGATGGCGTCTATAGCGTATCCAATGATTGCCTGCGCTTCTTCATCGTCTTCAGAAGTACCGGGTTCATTCCGATTTGGAGTTTTTTTCCTGGAGGAAAAATCAGCACTCCGAGATATAAGATATGGTAATATCTCATACGATATCAAGAAAGGTACCATATTCGTTGCCAGCTGCAAATAATGTGATGCATTCCTGTAATATATGCCCGATCTTGAAGCGTCTGTAATAAAGCTTCCAAGGAAACTATAGTTGTATCCATGACTAGCACGTGTGGAAATGGGTAGCTGGATGCCTTTAGCAACATGTTTATTCACGAAGTTGGGGAAGTAGAAATTGCGGAAGGATGATGGAGGGAGAGAGATGGCGGTGAGAACAAGATCCATTTTTGCTCGTGAAATATCGTCTTTCAGACTGTTGTAAGCAAAGTCTAGTGATGATTGTAGGAAGATATCGACACCAGTCATAAACTGATTACACAGACAAGTTTCCTTGTGAAGCACGTCTGGACACTATGTATATAATTGAGTCACTTATTCATTTTTGTAAGAGGAAAAAACCAGCTTACGTGCTCTTGAGTCCATCTAATAAACTCTCCAAAGTCGTAGTGCAATCTGATTATATTCTCCGGCATACCATGAAGATCAATTTGGTCAAGGTATCTGATGTATTTTCCGAAAGTCGTAGAGTCCCACTTTTTTAGTATATCCAAGCTAAGAGGATACGCCTCCTGGCAGAGCTCGTGAAGCACCAAAAATGGTAGTGCAACACGAGGACTTCTGAGGAGTAAGTTGTCATCTGTCTGAGAGAAAATTCATAAGAGTGCAAATATTTTGAGACGCCTGACATACCACAGTCGAATCCTGTACATTATAGTCTTCTATGATTTGGAAGCAGCGTCTCGCAAGACTTGCAAGGGCCTTGGATCTATCAAGGTGGAACTTATGTGATCTCGACGCGTCCAGTAGATAATCTTCAAGGGAAGCGTGCAGTAGCCGCAGATCTGCTTCCTTATCTTCTGGCGCCGGAAGATATATCAATGATTGCAAATCT
>Ga0247779_1001119_pt1 | contig 13557 bp, 10 predicted proteins | sample UWRJL221509R5_FD_179925 | JGI IMG/M metagenome (GOLD analysis project Ga0247779, IMG submission 179925) | Plant litter microbial communities from Arlington Agricultural Research Station in Wisconsin, United States - UWRJ-L221-509R-5 | ecosystem: Environmental > Terrestrial > Plant litter >...
TCTGTTTAGGTACTCGTTTATTTAATATGTATCTAGTGTTTAAACTGAAATAAATCAAGTTATGTTTAACCATGTTTAATTTCCGATGTGTGTTTGTCTAGTTTATTCTACATGTGTGTTTAAACTATGTGTTTAAAGGGTAAACTGGTTTAAACTGATTTCTTTTGGAAAGGCCATTGTTTAAACAAAATCGAGGTGGTTACGGTAACAAAGGCTTCTTTGTCCCACGTCGCCTACTTGTCTCGGACTATTTCTACTTTGGTATGTCTGCATCTTCACTTAATCAAGTTTTCTTTTTTTGACTCAAGCGACCTATCAGAACGCTGCGCATTGATGTTCGAATTCTGAAGAGATTTCCTTTACCTATTACCTAAATCTGCTGTCTCATTGATGCCCTCTGTGCTGGATATTCATCTAGTTCTTCTTCAATCTAAATTTCCTCCTCGCGACTGGATCGATTGGTTCCTGAGTATTCAAACTTGCATGTGAAGTTTAACGTACCTCCGCATGCTTGTCCTTTCTTTATTTTAACGTCATATTGCGTTTTATCAATTTAATATCCGCCTTTTCCCTCGCTCATCGCATTTAGATTTGGCTCACTGGTCATCAAGCACCCCACGGACCACTGCCCTTTCGACATTGTATCGATACATTTTCTTACGCATTACCTTTAGGTTTCTTCTCCTTACTTGATTCTATCTGCTATTATCCTTTGTCACTTTATTCGGTGCCCCATATAATCAGAGAGGAGATTAAGGTTAAGTTGAAACGATAAGATGAGGCTCTAGCGGGACCAATCACTGTGTACTCATTATGGTTTTTCTTTCTCAAGAACCTTCCGTCGCATCCCCTTGGACATACGCTGCAACTCTTTACTAAGTCTTCGACCAGTTCATCTCGTTCTCGGTGTGAAGGCTAGTTTCGGATCGACACCACCACTAGCGGAGCCCCCAGAACCAGAGCATTAAAGACCCCGGAATCTCATCAGACATTGAGTAGGCTTCTTTCGTCTGGTTTTGACTAGCCACCACCTACTAGTATAACTAAATAATTAACCAGCTCGGATGTGCAAGCTTTTCTCTGAATAGCTATTAGTAGCAGTTTTCTCCTGGATCTGTTGTTTCGGATGGACTCTGGGCCATGCCTCTCTTGGTGTTCGGGTTTTTAACCTTGTTCCTGAGTGTGAACCACCTTATACCGCCGCTCGCAGGCTCGGCCTGCCTGTACTGTGATCATAAAAACTCTCGTATGTGTGAGGTTGTTTCGCGCACGAGCTCGACATGGAGCAAGTCTAGGTATTCCTGTTTCCAGCTCTCAACTGGTAAATACCCATCTTTCGCGTACGCTTCTTCTCTCCTGTACTACATGCTTGCTGTGGATTTTTCTTCGTTGCTCCTGTTATCCCGTTATCATTATCACAGACTCTGTCTTTAAGCTTCCTCGGTTGTTCTTGGTCCTTTGTTTATTATTTATACTGCTGATGTGCTCACACGGCCCTCCTTCGAAGGCTATTTTCTTGTGCTTCCACCTCATTTCATTTTCCGGTCACCTATACAAACTTTTACTTTCTGTATACTCTGCCTTGACTTTTCGTGCCTCGTCCTCTTGTTGGACTCTGGAAATAAGCATGTTTATGTAAATAGGGAACGAAAGGCCCGGAGAGACGTACGAAGTTCTCGCGTCTAATCGATGGGGCTCAAATTTTAATGATTTCTCTGAATTTTCTCTATTTGCAAGAAATTTACTAAGAGTTACACGTAGTTGTGGCAGGTGAGAGGTCAGACCGGTCATGGTTAAATCCAAGTTGAATCGTTCATCGCGAACACAATGGTTTGGACGTGCCGAATTCCTTCCCGATCAAATCCGCTACGCGCGCATCATTTTTAGGCTAGCCGAATTCAAACCCCCTGAGTGGCTTGCTTTCAAACCACTGACATTACCACCATCAACGAACAGCGACCTCAGGATCAACGCAAGGCTAGGACGTACTCTGAACCTCGCCAAGGCCCTCCATCTCTGGTATGCATGACATTCACCGGCACCTTCGAATTCGATTGTTCTGGTGTTTCCGAAGTACTTTGGGGCAAAGCTGCGTACGAATTGGTGTACATTGCCTTTCACTTCATTCCCTGCTTGGTGTCAACTTGGGCTATCTATCTCTCGCGGCGTCTTAATCTGAAGTTTTCCCTCTCATGCTCTCTTCTCATCGAATGAGTTTGCCTAATCATCAACACCGCCAATAGTTCCAGCCACCTCGCAGTCACCTCGGGTTCTTATTCGACTATGGTCTGATTTTTGGGCTCTGATTCGCGTTTCGCACAGGGCTGGGTACCCACTTCTTTTCATATCTTTTTTTCATAATCTCCGTCCCAACGTGAGGCTATCCTTTCCTCAATCCCTTGCAATGATTTTCACATTGCTAACGCTATCAATTGCTTTGGCACATTTTTTCTTTCGTGTAGTTCCATCTTCTGATTAAGTGATGGACTCGATCTCTTGGTTTATCCCAGTAACCTTCCATGTCTTTTTATTTATGCCACTTTCCAGCTGTACCCCACCTCGTCATCCATGATTCCAGGTTTAGCCGTTTCGCTGGCTCTCAGATTGCTTTATTCAATTTCCTTTTATTTTTTGCTTTCCTTTTCTAACCGTTATATGTTTCTCCTGCCCTCGTTGGATTCCTGTCCTGGCTCGTCCTATATTTCACATTCTCTTGCTGTTTCACTGTTTCACTGTTTTCTTCAGTCTTGATGTCGGACTTGCTCTGTTCTTGTATTTGTCCCTTATTATGCGCAGCCTGCTTTCTGTCGTGGGCTTCCTTTCTCCTTGTCTTGCCTGTCAATGATCTAAGAACTCACCAATTCTTGGGTTACGGCTCGATGACTCCACATTGCTTTTCTGGTTTGTGTGAATCAAGGCTCAGAAATTGTATAGGTCTCCCACTGTCGCTTTCTGTTCTCAAGTTTTTCTGTCTTTCCATACGTCAGGCTCGTTTTCATGCCTGGTTTCTCCTACTACGCTGTTAGTATTTCTTCTATCTCTAGATCTATTTTGCACTTTGCGATATGCTCATCTTCCGTCATATCATACGTGTTTCGCTCTCGAATATCGTTTTCAAGCTTCTCTTTATATCTCTCTCCTTATGAGATCCTTCTTTGTCTTCCATAAACCCTACCTTTTACTCCTCAATGTTCTGTTTTCATTCAAATTTCTTCATATAGATTCCACCATTCTTCGAGCTTCGTTTATTCAGTACTCCATGTTATACCAGGTAAGGCTTCTCGATTCATTGTCGTTCTCGCTCATCTAAAATGACAAACCGGCCCATCCAGTATACTTAACGACGTACATCATCGAATGGCGGTTAACGGAACTACCAACAGCACGATGTTAGGTTCGTTCGTTCGATCGTTCGTTCGATCGGTACGCCGTATTATGTTAACGAATATGCCACGGGCAGGCTTCTTTCTTCGCTCTTGCTCATCTGAATTACAACTACCACGACCACGACCCCCGTTGGCGCCAGAATATCTGGTGCAGCTTGGGTATCGACTTCAGCAATCGATCGGGGATTTTGTGGACGATTTATATTCAGCGATAAGCACTTTTAGCTTTGGGACGTGACCTTCGACCATCTCGTCCGTAGGCGAGCACTCACCACCGCGTTCTCACTTACCTGATTTATATCACCGTGTTCCCTTCAGAGCACCGAACAATATACAGCGAGTTTGTGGCTAGAGGCACTATCACCAACATGATTATCATTGACGCCTGAAACGCTGGCCCTGCTGAATATTCAGCTGACCCATCGATAGGAAACTCGTATTCTGCACGAATTTTTTATCTCTGGTCTTTTAACCAGGTCCACACTGGGGTCGATCTAACTTATCCTTGGCTGATTTTCGTTGTCTAACTAACATTCTGACTGCCTTGTATTCTTTCTGCAGGCTTGGTTTTGCTCTCGTACCAGTTTTTGTGCTTGGTCGTTTCCTCTCGATCGCAGATTCGTGTAGGCTACAGTTTTTCAATACTTCTTCACTCTTGTTTCTCGGTTCTTTTATTGTCATCGCTTCAGCCTTGACCTCGGTGCTGTTCTTGAAACCTGACCCTCGTCATCGTTATCACATTAAGCGCCCTTTCAATTTTCTGTCTATCGTCTCTTGCCTGTGCTCCTATATTTCCTCGAATAACCGCTTACTAGTTCTTTTGGCCGTCCGCGACGTTTTCTTGCGCATTATTCCGTCCTTGTTATCCATTTTTTCATTCTCGTACCTACTCTGCATAGTCTTGGACCTATTCTTGTACACCACTCGCCGGCGCTCGATCAAGACGTGATTCCGAGTTTTTAATGGAAGAAAACGGCTTTCACATCACTACATCTGTGATAACCATAACCACCACCAGCACGAACAGCACTGCTAATTGTATCAGAAAAACGCTTTTTATTTCGCCACAGTCAATCTGCTATGCGCTGGCAGTGTAAAGTCTCAATCGGTGTCGGGCACAATTCTGAAGGTAGCGTTGCAATCCCTCCACACATGCATTGGGTGGCATCTGCTTTATCTAATGCACTTTCTCGCTTCTTGGGTTCTAATTGCCCCGCCAATTAATTCCAGCCCAAATAATGGGGTTTGTTTCGAACAATCACTACAGACAGCCCTGTCAGCAGTGATAGCTGGACCAGAACCAGCTCAGAATCCTCACTTGAAGCTGGTATCGATTGTGGGTGCTGGCCAGGAAGAGCATCGAATGAGAGACGATCTGAAGAGCTGATCTCTTTCCGGTTTACTCCAAGCTCTTCACTCTCAACGTCAACGTTTCAACCTTTAGGTAAACTGTTAACTTTCTCGATTGCATATTGTACCACGGCGTCGCTGCGGATCATACTGAACACCTTTCGCCAACAGGTTTCATGCAATTGGGTTCACCACGAACACTGCGGCAACCGGCATAGTTAGGCATAAGAACTGCCATCGCCACTATCTTGGTTGTCAGTACACTCGAATCGGTCGTGTATGCAAACTTTTTTTCAGCACTGAGGAAATTCTAGACGAGGCTTATCTTGTTGTGTATCGAGTGCTGTTCACGTTTCTCACTCTGACCCGTATCCTACACGTTATCCTTGTGCTCAGTGTTTAATTTCGTTCTCGGGGTTTTCTTCAATTATCGACGCTTTTATGCATCATTACGTGTCAAACAAAGTACTCATTTCTCGACCACGGACCGTCCTGGGCTTCTGTGTTTTTGTGTTGGACTACCTTTCTGTTTGCGTTTACGTGTTTCAAGCTCGGCGGACTTCAGCTAGAGACAGGTCGACCTACGGCAAACTCCGAACACGCATCAAAATGCAGGACTTTATCATTTTCTGAATTTTGGTTTCAACGGACCTTTGATAAATTTCGGAGGAAATCAGGTTTTACTTGCCATTGTATTTATGTTATTTTGCTGGGAATTTATTTACGCCTTCTTCTCTTTATCATGCTAGATCATTTTTTCATTGGTCACATACTAGAAGTTAAGGGGAACAATGCATATATTTACACATCAAGTAACCTGGTAGTGGTACAAAGAAAAAAACATAACAGAATGCCAAAACTGCTCGTATTGGTACAAAATCTGGTACATCCAAATTTCAGTAAATTTGCATTTTTAAAAAGTAAATAAAACAAACCTTTGATTAGACTCCAGAATTTTTATCGGATACTTTCTTTTCAAGGCATTCTGCATCACTGATATTTCCCATCTTTCTGTATATACCTGCTAGATCTTGTATGCTTTTGATTGTGTCATGGTGATGCTCTCCAAGTAGCTCCAGTCTTTGATCCATAACAGTTGTCATCATGGTTTTAGCCTCCTCCCATTGGCAAAGTGCAGAATAAGTATTTGCCAGATCTGCCATGATTGTAAGAGTATCAGGATGATTCTCTCCAAATAACTCCTTTCTTTTCTCAAAAACAAATACTTGCAGTGACTTTGCATCGTTGGAAAGACCTTGCTTTGAGTAAGTCTTAGCTAAACTTGACATGATTTCCAAAGTACGAGGATGGTTTTCTTCAAGTAATTCCTTTCTTTTCTGCAATACCAGAATTTGAAGTCTTTCTGCATCTTTCCAGTGACCTTGCTCAAAGTATGTATGTGCCAAATTTGACATACTAACAAGAATATCTGGGTGATTTTCTCCAAGTATCTGCTTTCGCTTTTCCAATACCACTACTTGAAGTGACTCTGCATCCTTCCACATATTTAATTGACAGTATATCTGGCCTAGATTTGCCATAATACCTAGTGTTTGAGGATGGCTATCACCAAGTCGCTCTGTCATTTTTTGTACAACCACAACCTGCAGTAATTTTGCTTCATTCCAAAGACCTAATTGACAACTGGTAATTGCAAGATTTGACATAATACCTAGAGTATATGGATGATCATCTCCAAGTACATCTTTCATTTTCTGTAAGACCACTTTCTGGAAAGATTGTGCATCCTTTAAGTGACCTTGTTGGCGGTATGTGGTTGCTAAGTTTAACATAATGGCCAGAGTATCTGGATGATTTTCTCCAAGGACTTCTTTTCTTTTCTCAAATGCCTCTACTTGGAGATCTTTGGCATCCTTCCAATGACCTTGTTCAGAGTAAACATTTGCTAAATTTGACATGACAGTCAAAGTATCAGGATGATTTTCTCCCAGCAATTTCTTTCTCTTTTGTAAGACCACTTTTTGAAGCTTTTCAGCATCCTTCCAAAGACCAAGTCTAGAATAGGTGCTTGCTAAATTTGACATAATTGTTAGAGTATCTGGATGATCATCTCCAAGTAACTGTATCCTCTTTTGCAGTACTTCTGATTGAAGCTTTTCTGCATCCTTCCATCTCCCTTGATTGTAGTATGTACTTCCAAGATTCATCATGTATTTCAATGATTGTAGATTATCAGATCCATGGGATTTCTGAGATTTATCCAGTGCTGCTTTTGTAAATATTTCCTCATCTTTCCAATGTCCCTGTTGACCACAGACAATTCCAAGCTTTTCCAGAATTTGTACATCAATTTCTGGTAGATCAAGTCTTTCTTTAAGCTGAGATATATGTGGCCATATCCTACGTTGGTATCTATGATCACTTTCTGTATTTTTATCTGAAACTGACATGCCAAGCATAGTAAGCACAGACATTCTCATATTGTTTACATCTGGTCCAGCAAGTGTTCTGCCCCAGTATTGCACTAGAGGGTGCATTCTGTATATACTTTTCTCCTCATACTCATAGTCAAGTTCAATGAGTGAGTAAGAAATAAGCTTGATAATGATCTCTTGGAAGGCTCCAAGGCTCCAATGAGATTCAGTTGTTTCAAAACAATGTAGCAGCTGAGAAACTTTGCTTTGTATGGGTGATTCATCCATGTGAATCTCTGACAATGCAGCTCTTTCAAATATTTCTTCAGATATACCTTCATGGTGCAAAATAGAGCAAATTTGCAAGAAAAATTTGGCTGATTCATCAAGCTTATCATAGCTTAACTTCCATGTTGCATAAACAGCTTTATCTCTGCCCTGAACATTGCCTTGCTGCAACATCTTGTCATGCTCTTGCATATAAAGCTTGTGATACTTTGGTAGTGAGAATTGACTGATAAAAATATAAGCACCAGCTTGTGAAATTGCCAAAGCAAGATAGTAGAGGTCCTATTATACATATAAATAACATTATATCACAGGCCTAATGATATTATAAGAAATCTTACCTGAACAATCTTTTCTGCTTGTTCAATATTTTCATCATTCTTCTCCATTCTTGTAAGATGTAGAAGTAGCTCTACTGCATCATCTTTATGCATATTACCAACTGTGAGATAGCCATCCTCAGTGGCATAACTGCGAAGCTGTATATTCCGTGTGGTGATAATAATGTTGCCATTTGCAGGCAAAAATGATTGTAAATTCAACTCAATGTCATCTGCATTATCAATGACAAGAAGCCATTTTCTGTTAGTCTGACTTGTGAGCCATCTGGAGACCTGCTCTGCAGCAAGTTTGCTACGCTCAGGACCAATGGATTCTAGATCAGATTTGAGAATAGACTCATTGGTTGCATCAACATAGTAAATTTCAGCAAAGCTTTTCATAAAATAAATAAGAGTAAATCTCAATATGAAAAACAATTAGACCTACATATTTGACTCTTTGACATATTGAAAGGCAATTTGGCTTTTTCCAGACCCACCAAGGCCATACAGCACAAATGTATGATCAGAAATAGTATCATTCTCAAAGAATGCCTTCATTGTGTCCAAAATATCTTTTCTACCTTTGAATGATAACACTGGAGAAGGACATGGCTTCTTTCTGAAGTTCTGGGCCTGGGTAGGTATTGCTCGAGGAGCCGCTATTTTGTTAAACTAAGAACTATGCATAAATGAGAGAAAACATTGAACCATACCTAGTTGTTCAACTGTAATCTCCATAATTGGCGTCTTCATTGCAGCAACCAGACTTTCCATTCCACTTTGTGTTTCCTCCTTCTTCATATACTGAGTGGTATGAGCTTCAATGATGTCCAACCGCTCCCATTCAGACAGCTGGCGGCTCTGTAGCCCATTATCAACATTAAGTCGGAAATACTGCCCTGGTGTATTTGCAAAACGACGCAGAAGCTCCTGGTGTGTGCGTTCACAGTCTTGGGCCATTGCCCTAAGAGTACTGACAATGGTTGCTGAGATGATTCTGTGACAGAACCCCGATCTCTCGACCCGGATTACATCAGCCCGCCCGGTGCCGATGCTCACCAAGCACCCAAACGGTCGTGTTGGAAAAAGCGAGTGAGCCTCGTCGAGTACAAGCTGACTAGGGTTGTTGTGACCCATCCCGCCGTCAATATACGGCTGGTTTCGTCCAATATTGATGCGTTTGAAAATCCCAGGGCCTGCAGACGTAGCTCGAGCAGCCTCCCAGATCTTGCATATCACGGGCGTCTCACGGGGAGACTCATAAGTACGTAAAAGCACGGGAATATTAATGTTATGGGCATTCCTGGCGCAAACGAAGCTAATACATGGTCAAGTTGAAGATATAATAGAAAGAATGCGGCGTACTCACGTTCTACATATTGTGGATTGATCGCTCTCTATCAATGGTGACTCAGAATCATTGGTCACAGCGTTCACCATCGCCTTGACAGCTTCTTCAAGCTTAGTGGCCTTGAATTTCCCCTCCCCGAACACCTTTGCCTGAGAGAACACAGCCTTCACCAACGTATCGTAGTGAGCGATTGCAGAATCCATATCCATACGAAGTCGACCGAGCATCAAAGCGATAATCCTATGTCGTCGATCCACTGTTAGCCAGTTTCATTTCAATATAAATGCATGTAGCCGACGCACCCTCCTGTACTCGTCCCACCGATCAAATCAAAGTACTCGCATGGCTTGGGCAAATTCTTTGGACCCTCCACACCACCACTCTCACGATGCGCGTCTTCATCGATCATCAGCCTATGCATAACCTCTTTGATAATGAGAAGTTCCGAAAGACCACGTATTCCACCGCCATCTGTTCGGAGGTTACATTCAGTGAGCTGCTCGATTCAGTAATAGGGCATCGAACAAAGCACCGTACCTAGCGCAAGGAGCTTCAAAGGCATTTCGCCGCTGGCGGTAGTCATGGCTAAGATGCAAGAGATGGTGTCCCGGACCTCGAGGCTGCCTGCATGCAATGCTGCTGTGCAGAGAGTGCCTGAAGGAAGCCTCATGCCCAATTAATTTGAGCTAGCATGTTCGAATTCATTAATTTCGGCGCTGGCCGGCGCTTCTGGTCTTCCCAGCACCATCCCAACGCCTAAACTTACAGATATATCGTTCAACGCCAACTCAGACTCTTCGGGCTGAAGCGCACTTAAAAGATCTAGCAGCTAATAAAATGTAGATGTGGACTGAAAGTAAAAATGTGCCTGTAATACAGTCATGACCAGGAGGAGAAGAGAGATTTCACCAATATCGAGCGTACCTATCTATATCTTGGACAGCGGATCATATTTATATGACATCATCTTGCCGTCTGGATAGGATCGATATCCTATATCTAGAAAAAATTCATACACCATGAATATGTAACTGGAAGGTCAAATACGCATGCAATAACGCAATAGAGAGAATAGACGCCGAAAGTACTGAAAATGAGCGCCACACGTCAATACAACATTCGTATCCTAGGTCTTGGCGCGCCAATTTCGTGAGGACTTTTACCAAAGTATATAAAATTTCACGCAAGACAGACCATGCGATATCGTTCAAGTAAGTAAATAGCACAGCATCAATACCTGATAGGTTCATTCATTTTGACTGGTATGCGACGTGACTCAGTGAGGTGCCCGTGCGACTCTATCGATTTATCAGTGAATTTAAGGAGGCACAAGAAGATATAACGGAACATGCAGAGGTAACGGAACGGATATAATCGGGGGGTGTAACTGACATGCAAACGAATTAACTGATCCAAGCATGATACTTACATGAGCAGAGAGTTGGCAGGGAGAATATTTGATCCATCTTCGAAGCAAATTCCTGGCGCCTTTCTTGTTTTCGAGTTATTTGCTATTTATCACTCTCGTCGCCAGATCACTTCTCTTGCCCACGTATGCAGAATGTTCACGCTAACTCTAACTCGATCACGACGCGTCGCTAGCTTGCTCGTTGTTCTCGCTAACGTCTGGTTGCTGAACCCGGCGGAAATCAACACGTGATGAACAACCTCGACCGAATTCGAACCCCCTGAATCAAGCTTGTTTCAGAACCACCAACACGACAGCCACTACGGTCTGAGTGGCACAGGCCAGTCTCACAATTTTACAGCGTTTTGAACGACGCATGGCTGTCTAATCTGGCTTCCTCGGCCCTTCATTCAAAGAAAAGGAATTTGGTTAATGCGGAGCGTGGAGCTTAGACACATTTAAAGCTGGCTTATGTGCGTTCGTCAGTCCTATGCTTCATCTTTTTCCATTGTGTTGGGGGATCTCTTGTGTTCGCTATCCTAGCCTGCAGGTCCGCTATTTTCTCGTGTTTCTAAGCTGTTTTGGTGCTTCTTCCCCACCGTCTTGACCTCATTCTCCCCCTGGAAATCATTGTTCGTCTCGATCACGTATGGCACTCCTGCTTTATCGTTGTTTGTCTAAACTACCTTCTGGTTGCGGGATTTCCTCCTCTGATCTTGTGTTTTTTGTTTTGCATTTTACTGCTGGCTGTACATGGCGTCCGTACTAATGATTCTGGGGTCTAGATGCCTACGGTATGTCTCGTTATTTCCAACCTGTTTACAATTTGGTCTAATTCAAAACCCTGGGAATCAGGACTATGGTTGTGGTTGCCGGGAGTTGCTGCAGCACTCATACCGACCGTGTTCTCGTATTTTCCGTGCAGTGTCTCGATCTGTTCCATTACCTAGCGTCAGGCTGGTGTTTACACCTGCGTAAAATTATCTGCGCGTCCGCGTATTCATTCGTACCGTAATCCTGCTTCTCTTCGGCACAATAGCAAATGTTCTTTCGCTGTCGACTCTTTATTTTCAAGAATCTATGTTCGCTTCCTTTTTCACTGTCAATGCGATGTCTTTCTAGTCTTTGCGTTGCAAAGTCTTGCGTACCCACCCTTAGGTTAATTCCATCCTGACACACGGTATTTCTCGGTCCCAACATCCTTCGCTCTATTTTTTTCTACCCTACCTGTTCTCTTTAGACTCTATTGACACACTCTTTTGATCGCTCCTGTTACCCTTATTCCCGGCCTTTCTCGTTCTTCTTCGTATACATCTTTAGAGCTACCGCGATCAGATCTGTTTTTTTCTGAACCATCATATGCTACACGCGATTTGATTGGCTATGCCCTTCCTCAGCTCGGCTCATTATCGCTTTCTAACTTTCGTCTTCCTACGCGTTCGTAACGATAGGAAGTGGTATTGTCTTCTGCATTCATTAGCTCTGGAACCACCAGAGGCTCACGTTCCAAGGAGTTCTTCCTTGAAGACATGCTACTTACTGCCTCGAGCTCTGCTCAACCTCTCCACGAACCATTTCAGTCTTGCCCAATATATTTTACTTGGTGCGGTTTACTATCGTTACGAACATGAAAAGTAAGTTGTCCCTCTTTACGTCGTCCGTTTTTCTCAATGTACTATTTCACAGCATTTCATTTACGGTGTACATCATCAACGACCACGACCATGAAGATCCAATATGATTTTCTCCCATTGGCGCCAACCCCCTCCTTGTATTTGCATTTTTTCTGTGCATTCTTTGTTCTCTTCTTGCACTTTTAGTGTGCTCGACAAGCTCGGACCCTTTCCAATCGCCAATATCTACCTGTTTGATTCTTGGTGTTCCGAGTCTTGAACCATTTTTGGTTTTTGCCCTTCAGAATATGGATGAGAAAGAGGTAAGCATGAATCTCCGTTCTTTGTTTCTTATAACGAGTCTTTCTTCCCATTTTCTTGTCAAAGAAGTTATGCGCGTTTAGCCAACTCCAAGAAATGGTTCTATGACGTGAGATACTGACATACGTTTCGTTCACAGCCTCCCGTTCACAATATACCTTCTGAAAACCTCTTATTCTCGATTTTTACCAAAGACAGTCCCATGAAATTGTTCTCGAGTTAATCACATTCGTGATGTCGGTATGAAGAGCTGTATGTACGTGGCAGGTTTTTGACGATTCTTTAGAATGCGAAACTGTACGACTTATGAGCTCCCTTTAGGGACGAACGAAGTGCGGCCGGCGAAGCACGAATAACGCAGTCGCAGCATTCTACCTGAAAACCTGGTCCTGAAATATAGACATGCGGGCTTAAGGTCATGTTAAGTCTTGAATTAATATGGGAATAAATGACCATGGGATGAGCCTTCCTGATCTTCACCTCTTGGTTTCAAAGACTTATGTACATTATCGTTCCTAGCCTGTCGTTCGAAGCACAAACGCTTTTTGAGCCTTTGTACTCTATTTCTGCAACTTTTGAGCTGCCTCTGATGATTCTGTGAGGCACTGAAGTAAAAAAACTTACAAAACAATGACCGATCGTGAACTACACTTGCTACTGTCGGTTTTGTTTGATGTGGGAGTAGGGGAATGTTCGGTTTTGAAAGGGTGACGGCTGTTCTGTGCCAAACGTCAGACTGAATCCAATCCAATCCGTATACTTCTCCCTTCCCATCCATTCCTGTCATCCTTCGTTCTTTCCGAATGCTCTCCCACCATCTCCACTGCACTTCCAGGTTTTGTGCGCCGAACGAGGTCGAGGGAACAAGATCCGAGAAGAATAAGAAAAAGGGCACCTCAAATGAATCCTAGTGTTCGTTTGATGGAGAAATAAAGGAGACGGCGCAAGATTGACAAGGGACCGTGGTGAGCTAATAGGTGGTTGACGACGATTGGACGATGGAGAAATTGTCGTAAATGTCGCGTCCACTTTCTCAGGACTAATCGGTGGGGAATAATTTCTCTTGATTTTCCCTACTTTCCAGAAATTTACTACGAGTTTACACATAGTTCTGGCATGTAAGAGGTCCTAGTTGAATCCAG
>Ga0247779_1001120_pt1 | contig 13537 bp, 19 predicted proteins | sample UWRJL221509R5_FD_179925 | JGI IMG/M metagenome (GOLD analysis project Ga0247779, IMG submission 179925) | Plant litter microbial communities from Arlington Agricultural Research Station in Wisconsin, United States - UWRJ-L221-509R-5 | ecosystem: Environmental > Terrestrial > Plant litter >...
GTTGTTGTAAGTACTACGTACAAACTCTAATTCATGCAGTATCTAATTGCGTCTCAAGTCGGGAATGATATCAGGAAAGCAGTTATCGACGGTTGGCCGACAAAGAACATCGTCGCTTCTGATTTGCGCAGGGAGTTCTGGGACATAGGCCATGAGCTATTCGAGTCCTCGCAAGACTCATTCCCCGTGCCATTCATCAAAGGAGACGTATTCAATAACGACACCTTGTCAACCGACTCTCCTCCAGTAACATCTAGCACTCCCCTGAACTCCCTAACCACACTCACCCCTCTCATAAACCGCGTATCCGCGATTCACACATCCTCCCTCTTCCACCTCTTCTCAGAAGCGCAACAACTCCTACTCGCCCAGCGTCTTTCTACTCTGCTCGTCCGCCTTCCTGGATCGATTATATTCGGCCAACACGGCGCGCGCCCCACAAAAGGCCTGCGTGTCGAGGCTCCTCCGCGCACACGCACCGACGCAGCCGGGACATACATGTTCTGCCACTCCCCTGAGAGCTGGCGGAAGATGTGGGTGGAAGATGTGTTTGCCATGCATGATGAGTCTTTTAATGTCAAGGTCGATGCACAGCTCGTCGAGGTGGACAGACCCGAATTCCAGTTCGAGGTCGTTAACCCAGAAGCCAAATTTTGGGTCATGAATTGGTCTGTAGAGATTTTGTGATTGTGCTGAAAGGCTGGAAACTCGTTTTCCCAAATGTCGACTCCCTGAGTCATTCTCACCTGTGACCATCTCATTGTGTCTATCTATATCTGCCTTTTCTTGTTTCCTTTCGTTCCCTATGGATTTTTTTGAGGATGGCGCGATTCAAACTCAATCAAATTTTCCATACACACATAAGTCGGAATTCAAGACTGACGACCCCGCCTGATTGAAGAATCATAATCAATGACCATGGAATGTCATGCGTGAGCTGCCGTGGTGGGATTAGGGATCCCATGCACCTCAAAATTAGAATGGTAGGAATAACTATGAAGAGCCCGTGGAGGTGGAGGAAAGGGTCTCATCCCGCAATCCCGCTTTCACATTCCTTCCATCTTTCCTTTCTTTTTTGTCCCAACTTCTGTCCATTTCCCGGACCAATCTACAACCCTCTCAACTCACGCACAGCAGATTCACAACCACAATGTCCCTGGTTGGCGTAGCAGTGAGCGCACATGATCTAGACCCCTCCTTGTACGCCTTAAACATCTCGTCGGGAGACATCGATTTCTTCCGAAAAAGCATCGTGCAGAGTAGCGCTCGCACTGAGACTTTGCCGGTAGACAGTTTGAATAATAATGAACATAATGACGATGAAGCGATCAAACGACACATTTTTGATGTCCAAGCCAAAGCGTTCGCGGTGCACAGATATGACTGTATTTGTCGCTTTGCGTTCATCCGACCCAGGATCGCTACCTTGCCTGGGTATGAACGGGCGCTTGAGCTGCTCAAGCTCAATGACCGTAAAGAATCAGTTCTTTTGGACGTAGGATGCTGCTGTACGTTCAAGTTCCTTTTTGCTCCCTAATTTGTTTTCCTTAATCCGCGTGTTCTTCTTGCATAACCTGATAGCTAACTCGATTTGATTTGATTTATTACCAGTCGGTAACGATATCAGGAAAGCCGTGCTGGACGGCTGGCCCGCAACAAGTGCTGTCGCTTCTGATCTGCGCAGGGAGTTCTGGGATATTGGCCACGAGCTGTTCAAATCGACACCGGAGTCTTTCCCTGCTACATTTGTTCAAGGGGATGTATTCGATGATGATTTTCTCTCGGTCGCGGTGGACTCCCCTTCTCATCCAACACACCCTTCTCATTCCCTTACAACAACACCATTGAACACCATAACTACGCTCACCCCTCTTATCCACCGCGTGTCTGCAATACACACCTCCCATTTCTTCCACCTTTTTACGCAAGCCCAACAGCTCTTGCTCGCCCGGCGCCTTTCCGCACTGCTCTTACCCAAAGCGGGATCCATCATCTTCGGGCAGCACGCCTCGCGCCCCATCGCAGGCTTCCGCGTTGAGTCAGCACCAATCCATCCGGACACCGACCCGGGACTCCCAGAAGCGCACATGTACTGCCACTCCCCCGAGAGTTGGAAGAGGATGTGGGTCGAGGATGTTTTTGGCCCCGATCGGCAAGTCCATGTCGATGCGGAGCTGATTGAGGTGGACAGGAGGGAGTTCAAGTCGAAACGCGATATCAAGGCGAAGTTTTGGGTTATGAGTTGGTCTGTACAGCTATTGTGATGCTGTATCATCGTCACAGCAGTGTGATTTCATCCTCGCGGAGGATTGGTTCAAGTTGTTTTTAATTTGCCTACCATGAAACGAACAATGTCAAATATCGCGTCGAACCGTTTACTTCATGCACCGCCTCGTCAAAATCCGAATAAGAAGAGAGATCACAAGAAGAAGGGGGGGAGGGGGATGGCAAGAAGTATACCCCCCTTTGATACCAAACACATTCTCCAACGAACTGAATCATATTGCTAAATCATGATTATAAACGTCATAGACCCCTCCCTATATTCGCCGACCATCAGCCAGGAAGCAATTAATTCCTTCAAGCAGGTTATCGCTAGTAATGCCAACAACTCTGGAACCACAACTGTAAGCTCATGTTTCCTCGTCGACAACAATGACGAGTAAGAGGAAATCAAGCAGTACGTCCTCGCCTTGCAAGAAAAAGGCGTCCGGCGTGTTCGACTACGACTGTATTTGTCGCCTTGGGTACATGCGACCCAATATTGCTTCCTTGTCTGGGTACCGCCGTTTGAAAAGTTGCTCGGTGCTGGTAACATGTGTCGGGAATCGATTTTGTTGGATATAGGGTGCTGCGGTGCGTTCACCTTTCATGCTAGCTTGTGTTTATCTTTCTCAGATTGCATTATAGTCGGTAATGACCTTAGGAAAGCTGTAATCGACGGCTGTCCCATTTTTTCAAGAGTTTTGGGAGATAGGACACGAGCTGTTCATGTCTACTCCGAAACTTTCCCTGCTACTTTTGTCCAGAGGGATACTTTGACGATATTTTCCTCTTCCTGAACGCTTGAAGTTCCACCAGCTGTATAGCCAGCCCAAGCTTGGATTTGAACGCCATAACCATACTCACCCCTCTCATCAATCACGCATCCACAATTCACGCGTCTTGCTTCTTCCATCTTTTCCACGAAGACGACCAGCTCCTCGCGCGGCGCCTTTCCACGCTACTTGTCAATGAGCGGGATCGATCAGATTTGGACAACACACCGCTCGTCCTGTTCAAGGCTATCACGTCGAAGGACCGCGTATCTTTACAGAGAAGGGTGGGAAGGCGGGGCCGGAGCTGCATATGTACTACTGTTTCCCTGAGAGTTGGAGGAAGGTACGGTCGGAAGATGTGTTTGGGCTCGATAGGCCTATTAAGTCGCTCATTACCCGGCTCCACAAGAGTCAGCAATCTAACTTTGCATATCACTTTGTTCAATTATAGTAAAGCTTTCGCAAGCTCTCTTAAAATGTCACTCTGTTCCTGACAAATATCATGTAGATAACAAGGCCAAAGTCATAAGCAAGCAGTTCTTACTGGACGTTGCGACCTCTATACTTTTCTATGGCCACGACAACTAGTAACATCGCTTCCGGTCCTTTGCTAGGCTTGGATCCATCCCTCTATTCGACCAATCTCTCTCAAGAAGACCTCACTTTCTTCAAGCAGGCCGCCGGGTTCGTTGATGCAGACGACGAGAAGCTCAAGGAACACATCCTGGCCGTCCAAGCAAAAGCTTACACATTATATAGCTATCCATGCATTCGCCGATTCGGATTTATCAGACCCAAGATAGCAGCTCTTCCGGGTTATAAGCGCGCGCTTGAACTGCTCGATACGCGCACGGATCCCATTTTGGTTGATATTGGGTGTTGTTGTGCGTTTGTGTATATATTTTTACTACCAATTATGTTGCTGACTCTTATGGCAAAGTTGGTAATGACATTCGCAAAGCCGTTCTAGACGGCTGGCCCGCGAACAATATTGTCGCCTCTGACCTGCGTAAAGGTTTTTGGGATATAGGCCATGAGCTATTCAACTCTACCCCTGAGACTTTTCCTGTTGTATTTGTCGAAGGAAACGTCTTTGATGACAATCTACTCTCAATCAACTCAGTCAATTCCGAATCTCCTAGTCCACTAAGCAACATTACCACTCTCAGCGCTCTCGTTAAACGTGTATCAGCGATCCACGCTTCGGCTCTGTTTCATTTGTTCCCCGAAGACCAACAGCTGTCTCTTGCCCGTCGACTCGCAGCGCTGCTCATTTATCAACCTGGATCTATCATATTTGGTCAACACAATTCTCTTCCTGTCAAGGGACCGCGCGAGGATATGAGCGTACGCGTGCCAAACGAGCCAGGGAAGACAACTCCAATGTTTTGTCATTCGCCTGAGAGCTGGGAGAAGTTGTGGACGGAAGACGTATTTGGCGATGCTAGTGGTACGAGGGTAAAGGTGGAAGCAAATTTGAAAGAGGTTCCTAATGATCTAACGCTCGTTCAAGAAAATAAACTTTGGGTCATGAGTTGGTCTGTACAGATTGTGTAGTTTATGCAATGCGAAGAAACAGAAACATGTTGGTCATATTAGTCGTTCATGACTTCAAAGAAATTTTATACCTGGTCTCATAATATACTTGGCACTGAACTTCCTTTCTTCCTTCTCGTCTTTTAAAAGTGGGGCAACGCCGTCCTTGTGTGCGAATGAATGAAAAGGTGATCCTTCATAGATCTCATATCGCCATGCTAAATAGGACGACTACCTTTGCGACTACATCTGATAACTGCCAGTCTCTGGAAGCCTCCGCATCTCGCACAAGATCGGCAAGTTTGACGAGGAAGGGAAAGCGTCGTTCATATTTTTTGTTTTCTTCCCTTTGACCTCTATGGTGGGATGGGCTTTTGGATGTCTCGATGAAAGGCGTCAACTCTTATGAGAGGTTCAAGAGGTGTTGATAATAGTTCGGCTCGGGAGCAGTCATATATTGCTTGAAAGAAAGGCTGTTGAACAATAACAATGTTTTTTTATCGCCTAGTGACTGTGCGTGGATAAACATCAGGGAGGTAACCATGATAATACGGTCAACTTGCAATGCCACATGTGTACAAATGAATCTTCTTCATCTTTCCGCACGTCCTTCTCACAGAGCCTGTCGCAAAGCTTCGGGCATTCCACTAGTCACAATAGCTGCGAATACCTCTCGGGAGACTGGGTCTCATGAGAGAGTAACTGAAAGGTTAATGAGCGTTTCCGAGAGAGAGAAAGACTGAAATTCCATGTCTAATTGCCACATGATGTTTAAGAGTACAAAAGCGCTGAGCGTCTATAAGGATGTGGGTCGCCTGATGTCGGAGGCCAAAATGGATTGACTCCGACGCGCGGCTATAAACGAGGTTGCAACTTGAATTGCCACATTCAGTTAGGATCGTTGACGCGACCGAAGAGTGGGCGAAGACGTAATCTGTTTGGGGTTGACGTCCCCAACGAAGGACTAAGGGTGATGTTCTCTGCTCTTTCTCTGTCAAGTATTCCTTCATGTCCTCCTTTTTCAGTGATCTTCATTCCAGGATTCTCGATCCATCTACTCGTCTACCTGTGACGAAAGACACGTTTACGTGGATCATCTTACCTCCTGTCCTTTGCTTCAGTGTCACTTCTATCCTTGTCCTGCTGCCCAGGACATTTCCAATACGACTCGCACTATGGCCAATAACCATTTATCTCACATTCCGAGCGTCAATTAGCATAGATGTCATACAGGGCATACTTCCAAACGATGATCGCTTCACGTACTTGAACCAGGTTTTTGTCGTAAGTTTACTCGGGTATTCGTCTTTACATTCGGCCAACTGTAGATTCTACAAAAGCTAGGAATGACTATCATGGGAATGCTCTCCTCTATATGGACTTTCCGAAGCAAACCGTACCATCGCATAGGCAAAGCAGGCAATCTGTTTATCGATGCCTTTGACCTTACCGCGAACCTGCGTGGTATAGGCTGGTCATGGTCCACCGGCTTGAAAATTCCTAAAGAAACTCGAGACACATCTTGTCTGCCATCTTTCTTACTATCCAACTTCTATTCTTTACTCGTCCATCTTGTGCTCGGCGACAGCTTCCTACTCTCCGTGCAATCCTTCGATGGGATCATCAACTCCCCGAATGCGACCATATTCGACTCTTCCTTGCCACCGATTCAACGATACCTGCGCTCCTGCCTGATCACATTCCTAACAGGGCTAGGCATATACCATTCAATCGCCCTCTATTATACAGTCACTACCATGGTTTCCCTAATTTTCCTCCCTGAGGGACCCAGGAACAACCCTTCTCAATGGCCTCCCCTCTTCGATTCGCCTTGGTTTTCCACCTCTGTCAGTGAATTCTGGTCTATGAGGTGGCACCAACTTTTCCGCAACATCTTCGTCAAGTTTGGTGGGGTACCCTTTTATATTTTGTTTGGCCGCGTGGGGGCTGTCTTTGGCGCGTTTCTCGTTTCAGGCATACTTCATTCAGTCGGATTATGGGGTATGGGCAGAGGAACTGATCCAATAAGGGTCATTGGTTTCTTCCTCATGATGGCTGTCGGCATTGTTTTGGAGTCACTATTCAAACATTTCACAAATAGAAAAGTCGGTGGTATTGTTGGATGGATGTGGTCCGCTTTTTGGATCATCGGATGGGGCAATTTGTTGGTGGAGGCGTGGCTCAGAAAAGGTTTACCTAGCAGCGTCTTTCTTCCTGATCAGTGGAGGCCATCTTTGCGATTGTTGGCATTAGCAAAAGCCATGCTTGCTTAGATATAGAATACTAATATTATCGTCGATGGTTTAGGAGGACCTTAATGCAGAGAGTGCATATAGATTCTCCAAATATATACATTACAAGTGTTGAATCAGGTATCTATTCAATGGGTATCGTATAGTAGATGTCTAAAAAAACATCTATACTGTACCTTGCCGATGGGCCGACGGCGTATCATTCCTCATCCCTCTGGTCAACATGAGCAAAAGGTTCTCGATACGTGCTTGTCGGTCCTACGACTTATGGCGTTAGCTCATATACCCACTTAGACGAGCCTCAAACGCACCTGAAGCTCCTTCATCTCCTCCTTCAATTTATTTATAGGCAACTGGCTGACCGACTCTAGCATTGTTTCGATATGCTTTAGGCTAGCTTCCGCTGCCACCATATTCGAATCTATAGACCCAGACGTAGGGAAGGCGACCCTTGAGGGAGAAGTAGGAGGGACCGATAAACCGCCACTGACAGAATTGAACCTGTTTCCGAATAACCTCGCTAATGGACTATTCGAACTGCTGGCTGTGATCTCCGCGGGGGAAGTCGAGGTAGCATCAAGTGAAAGCGTACCAGGGCCTAAAACACGCTGCCTTGGAGATGGATGGTTCGAGGTCGACCCGTTACCAACTTGGACCAAGGGATCGAGGCTTGTAGGCCTTCTCCTGGTGATCCTGGGTGTAGGTGACTTGGAGCGAGAATGCCCAGGACTCTCGTCGCTTCTCTTCTTGCGATTATTACCGCCTAGTATATCCTCTCTCGAATTGATGCTCCTTAATCCCAACAAATCCCCGTCTGCATCCACTTCGCCACCAAATACTTCTTCATACATCCCTTCTCCGATCTCCGAGTCCAGCTCAAAGATGGCATCCACCAAGTCTTTGTTCATCGACCCTACAAACGCTTCTAGCAGTGGCATATTCTTAATATGCCTCGGTAGGCTATTGAAAATGCTTTGTCTAGCTTCGCGTCCAGTTGTACGAACTTCCGATTCCGAGGTGAAATACCGCTCGTATGTCGCAATGACTAGGAGCTGAGGTAAACTGGTGGTTTTGATGAGGAAAACATTAAGAGAATGGAGTTGACGCGGAGTAAGAAACCATGATGCGGGCTTGAGAATTACGAGCGCAAGAATGTTGAATGGCGGTTGGTAGGAGAAGAGCGCGTCTGATTTGACTCTGTGTGCTTGCTACGTTAAATCTGGAAATTGGCAAGCACCGCGTTAGAACATACCCTTCAATAGTCGTAATAGTATATTGGAAGAGGTGCTTCAAACTAGATGAGGAATTACTGGAAATTTACCAAGCTATATTTAACAAGTACCTCTTGAGTTGCATTCTAAGGGCAGGGGTGAGCTCTAGGAACCCTTCAGAGAAGCTATACGTACAGCATCAATCCTTGCCACTGTGTTGGAGAGAATTGAAATTAAGACTATCCAAAATTATCAGTATGTCGAGTCATTTGGGGAGAATGTGTGACTGAAACTGACTCGTCAATAAAAGGGTATTAGATAATGCGGCAAAAATGGTCATTAAAATGGGTCCAAGGATCGGGTGAAAACTGGAAGCCTGCGCAAAACTTAGGTACGTGTTTCCGAACCAAATTTGCACCATCAGCCATGCAATTGACTTGAATGACCAGTTTTCGTGCCCAACAGGGCCAGTACTCGCTATTTCATTGTATCATCCAAAAGTCAGATAGTTTTTAAAAACGGCCCTAAATGTATTTTCTCACCGAGTGTCCATAGAGTAAAGAGCAATCCCGAGAAGCAGATGGAAGCAATTGCAATGAAGAACACAAATTGAGAGATCATGGCACGTAGCGACCTATTCAAATATGATCACGTCAATGTCAGCTTTAACAGACATGAGACCGGATCTCAAGAACACGTACAATACCACCATGTTGTTCGAAACGGCAAAAAATGCCAACCTGTTTGCCAAAAGTCATGTTGAGTTCTTTGCGTAAACCAGATATGTATGCACTTGCCTAGGGAAAAGGATACATGCGCCACATGCCAGTATATCGAATGCCATAGCGGAGGCCGCATCTGCATCCAAAGGAGAACATCGTTCATAACATTTCTTATTTTAGGAGTTAACCACGACGCACCGTTGTTGGTACTCAACCCTTGAATCCTTAATACCAAATAGGCCAGAAATACCATGATAAATGAAAAATCGAATGCATTCCACATCTGATATTTGAGCAAGTGTATGTTAATGCATTGCACGATATATGCCGCGCGTGATGGAGAGTTTCCAAAGTTGCATCAAAAACACCTACATTGGCGATATAGACTGAGCCACATGATGAGCACACAGATTATTATAAGAAACATTGGAGACAGCATACTGATCCATCCATGTTCCGTTGATGCAGTATATTCTTCCAGTGCGAACGCACTACCAAAAACGATAAACGCTATCTCCCAAAAGGTGACCTGCGTCTTATCACGACCTATACACCCGATGGTCAACTCCATGAACGCAGAGCTTACCAGTAAGATCACGCACTTAGCAGACAGAGGACGAATGTCAGCCATAGCAAAGCAAAATTGATGAACTCGAGGTAAGCGCCATATCTTGGGACGCGAAGTCTAAAAAGAGAAGGCGGATTGCATCAGTCATACATCATACTTATGTCAAAGTACGGGTAATGGTAGTCATAGAAAGAAAGAAAAAGTCACTCACCTATAATGGTCGAGAAAGGGCGCATTATGCGGGTTATATATCTCGATTGCTCGAGGCTTGTAATTATCGGCCAGGATAGAGCGGTTGGCAGCCACGGAGAAGACGACCCTCCCGGAGTAGATATCGTTAACAACTTTCTGTGTTACCGGGGAGGCCAAAAACGCTTTGGCGTCCGTGGAGATTGCCATCTGCATAGCCATTTCTGTTAACCACCCATGTCCCCCTAGTAGCTGAACTTGTTGACATTACCTCTATTGCACTTTGAGCGGAATCCATGTCGTCGTCATGTGCATGAAGTATTTGCTTGACCTCTTCAACCACATGAGGAGGTGCGCCTGCCAAAGGATTCCATGTCGTTGTCAGAACTGCGACGAGTTGTAGGTAATTTTTGGCAAAGCGGCTGAGAAGTTTCATGGCCAAAATTTCACAAAGACTCGCACGGGAGATCATGACGCCTGAGAAGGCGAGATCTGTCTCTGCTTCCGCCAGAAAATAGGACCGAACGACTAGACAAGCATACACGACAGATATGTTTTTCAGACGCGCATATCTGTTGACAATGGGCCTCACTATCGAGAAATTAATGTCCGCTGCGGTGAGCTGTCTAGGAAACGTGAAAGGTCAAATCTTTTGCCCTGTTGATAATGGTATGGCTACCCACTCCCAGCTCAACGCGCTGTCTAAGGCAAGAAACGCGGTAAGATAGTTGAATACCGGATATGTGATAATGCATCATACCAATCGTATTCTGTTATACATGGATTAAATGGTCAGCCTCCTGACATGAGAAGTTCAAAAAACAGCACATACTATGACATCTTGTTTTAGAGCAGGTATGAGTGGAAAGACCTTTATGGAAGCAAGGTCATTGAGCGAAGGTGGTAGGAGGGATTCCGACTGTTGTTCCGGATCAACGACCATAGAAAAGTGCTATACAGTTGAATACAAGGCACAGAGCCAGATGAGAAACAAGGAGTGGAACGACATCGCAGCAGGCGTCATGCATACAAAATGGAGTACAGGTGGGAAAGCAATCGCACAGATCCGGATAAGGCTTAAGGTAGCTTTCGGGCCAAATCGACAAACAAATTGACCCTGAACAATTGCTGGAAAGCCTTTTTAGCTTTTGTTTTCGTTTTGCTAGGTCTTGCCATGCACAATGCTGGCGGCGGAGGAGCACTGGGAGAAGACATTTTATTGTTTTTACTCATGCCAGAAATTCAAATGGAGATAAGAAAACCTAAACGCTACCGGGGTTTTCCATTTAGACAAAGCACGAGAAGCCTTGGAACGGTCTCTATCCACCTATACCCTCAAAGCACCCAAATAGTATTACCATCAGCCTTGTTCTTTCCCGCCTCTTAACCCTCTTCCTCTCTTTCTATCTCCTTTTTTTTCCCTGCGCGGAATGCGAGATGGGATGCTGCTTTTCTGAGCCTGTGGATTTTGACGGTGAAGTCACTCTTTACCACTTCGACCTTCATCGAGCAGTCGGCAAGGGTGCTTTTGGCAAGGTAACTAGATATCTCGTTTTTTCTTCGCTTCACAAGTTTTATACTCTTCTCAGGTGCGGGTCGTCGAGCATAAGCGCTCTAAAAAGCTGTATGCTCTCAAGTACATTGACAAGGCTCGATGTATACGCCAAAAGGCCGTTGCAAACATCATTCAAGAACGTCGGTTGCTAGAAGAGGTGGGAAATGTGTATTGCAGTCCTTACCTCCGTCTTCTCACTTCAGTTTCATTGCTCAGATAGATCATCCGTTTATCGTCAACCTCCGTTACGCCTTCCAAGATGATGAAAACTGTTTCTTCGTATTGGATTTGATGCTGGGAGGAGACTTGCGATGTTGGTCACCGCCTACTTGCGACGCTTCAAGCTTTATTAACCCACAGTGATTACTCTAGTTCATTTAGAACGCAAGGGCCACATTAAAGAAGAAGTCGTCCGATTTTGGATAGCTGAGCTATCTTGCGCGCTGGAATACTTGCATCGCCAGCGGATAATTCATCGGTATTTTGGCTTCTACTGCTTATCTGCCCGTCTGGTTCTTGACACGGTTTGCATTCCAGCGATTTGAAACCCGATAACATTCTTTTGGATGCAATGGGCCATGCCCATATAACAGACTTCAACGTCGCCATCCACTACTCCGAACGGCGCCTACACACGAGCGTCGCAGGAAGCATGGCCTATATGGCCCCCCAGGTTCTCAACAAGAAGGGCTATTCATGGCAGGCAGATTGGTGGAGCCTCGGCGTCACAGCTTACGAGTTGATTTTTCACAGACGGCCGTTCGATGGACGAAGCACGGATAAAATGGTTCAATCAATCTTGGCGGACCCACTTCGATTCCCAGACGATGCCCGACAGCGTTGCAGTGAAAACGGCATATCTGCTCTAAAGGGGGTAAGAGCTTCCGTTGACTACTTGTCACCTTTTCAAAACAGTAACATTGTTTCAGTTTATTGACCGGGATCCTTCTACTCGTCTGGGCTGCCGACCGAATGGACAGGGTATCGAAGATATTCAACACCATCCATGGTTTAATGGGATTGATTGGGATCACTTAGAGAGCAAGGAATCTCAACCGCCATTTGTCCCTGATGTACGTTTGTCTTGCATTCCAAAAGAGTTGATGACGCTCAAATGCTCAAATTTTCTTCTTTTCCCGTTTTCACAGATGAAGCAAGCTAATTTTGATGTCTCACACGAACTGGACGAATTCCTCATGGTCGAGAAACCCCTCACGCATTCAAAGCGAAAAGCGAATCCAGATCTTGAGAAAATGAAACCTGAGCTACGACAACTAGAGGAACAGTGAGCGACATGAAATACCGCTTATGCGAGGCAACGTGATTGACGTTCTTTACAGGTTTACGATTTACAATTTCAGCAATATGAAAAGGATGTCCTATTACCCACACAATCAGCCCATAGTCGCACTGGGTACCGATTCAGACAGTACAGACCGGACATTTGCCCAGTCAGCAAATAACACCATCGGACCCACAGCAAGTATCGTCGAACCCTCTCAAGCTGGCTCTCCCATTGAAAGCACCGATCGGCATAACGTTCCACCCTTACCTCCTAATGGTACACATGGATACTCGGTGTCATGATCTCCACGACTTTCGACAAGTGTCACGAAACTACATGTCAAAATTTGCTCCTTGCTGCTCACGACTAAATGCCTTACGACAACTCAAATTTACCCTGCCTTGTTTATTTTTATACCAGCATAATTATCTAGCCCGACGGCTCCGGATGACTATTACTAATGCCCTGTTTTAGGAGGTTGGGACAACACAACTACATCGCTCCTTTTCGATTTCTTTAATTTTTCCTTTTTTTTCGTGATTGCCTGATTTCCGTCATCATCGTTCTTTTTCTGCTATCTTTTATATCACGCGGTGGATACCCCTCATCAGAATTATTATTGATTCGAGCACGGATGGAGCAAGATGCATTGCTACAGCGCAGGCGCGACCTCATGTACCGTCATGTTTTCCCAACAGTAGTAGCTACATTTATCTGTATACTCCAACAAATTTATAAGAAGGCGCATTGTGTCGAAGGCTGAACACCATTGACAAGAATGCATACGTCCGACAAATTAGGTCGTGATCAGTTGTCTTTATTTGAACATTATTCCAGCCCCGGATAATAGTTGTGCGCTGCAACTACTACTTACGGTTGACTTTACTACTTGCTCAAGAAACTGTATCCCGCAAGATGTCTGACCCTAAAGCTGATTCGCTATCTCCTGGTTCCCCACTCTCCAACGACTCTGACTCTGACTCATCGCAAGAAGAGATCGAAATGGTTCGTTTAAACGAGATCAAAACTGTTGGCGAAATGTTCAAGTCTCTCGCATTGAAACCTGCCGCCTCCGGTAAAGTAAAAATCAAACCAAACCCTGAGCTGCTAGACCGTGTATCTCTCTTGTGGGTGCTACTTGTTAAGGCTCTTGATCTCGGCTAAGAACATTATAATCACCC
>Ga0247779_1001121_pt1 | contig 13532 bp, 14 predicted proteins | sample UWRJL221509R5_FD_179925 | JGI IMG/M metagenome (GOLD analysis project Ga0247779, IMG submission 179925) | Plant litter microbial communities from Arlington Agricultural Research Station in Wisconsin, United States - UWRJ-L221-509R-5 | ecosystem: Environmental > Terrestrial > Plant litter >...
CGCCTCACCGGCTGCCGGCTTCAAACGGAAATTCGAGCCTTCCGATCCTGACGCTGCCAAACGGCCTAGAACTAATCCTCCCCAAGACCGGTCCCAGTCTCGCCGTCATCCTCCAACTCAGCAATCCCTTCAGCGTGAACAACCCCCTGCTCCTCTACCCCCATCACAACCCATTCGTCAATCTGCTCCCGCGCCACAGCTAGCCTCACGTTCGGAACCATGCGAGGATGGCGAGGTTAGAGAAGAGCCCGCAGTGGTCGCTCCTCCAGCTCCCAGTGGTTTGATCACAGACGTTCCTGTCCCTATTCGGCGGCCAAAGAAGGGTAAACTGCCACAGGCCTATTTCGACGCACTGCATGACAAGTATCACCGTGCAGGGCGTGTTCTCAAATACTCTGGAGATGCTCGCTGGTGGTCAACTTACTCTCCGACACATCGTGAATATCGACCTCTTCCTAACCCACCGCCACCGAGCTCTTCATATCACAAACACGGGGGATTGATCGCTCGCTTAGAGCTCCTGGATGCCCTGATATGCTTTACTTACTCGATATGGACCAAAGAATTCCATCGTCGTCATTGCAATACAGAAACTTGGAGCACTATTGAGGCTTTCCTCGTCTGGTGCAAACAAAAGTGGCAAACGGAGGAAGGTACCAGTGATGCAGAGAGAGCTTTCCTGGGGTTGATGTAAGCTCTCTCTGGTTTTCATTCTCTTCATCTTTCATTGTTTACATTATTATCATTAATAGCTGGATGATCGAAGCCTTTATCCAGGCCAGAAAGATGGTTTACGATGTTCGTGGTCGTCTTGATATCGAAATGGACAAAGTGCACGACAGTCTGGCCAAGAAAATATCCGTGGCTGCAAGCTCAGCGATTGAGGGGGACCCCGTTCTTGCCGCAAGCTTTGGAATTACGGGGAAGCCTCCGCCAATGCTTCCATCTCCCAACAGTGCCAACTCCACTCCGGTCAATCGAGATGAGAACACTCCCAATAGTAATAATCCAACTTCTAATCGCTCAACTCAGCCCGCAAATCACGCATCAGCTCGCCAGCAACCAAATTACACCGGTAGTGTGCCCTTTAAACTTCTCCCTCGTTTCATACGAGATACGTCGGCGCCCATACCTCAGCATGTAATGAGCGCAATGCAAAGTGTGAAGGAACCTATCAGTGCTCAACTGGTGCAAAATCTCAAAGAATTAACTAGCGGATACGTTGCCACTTCTTGGTGCACAATTCATTCCCAAAATTCTCTCAACCTGCCTCTGCTACGCCGCTGCTTCCCACATACCTGGGCCCGGATGATGTATTCAACATTACTTCCGACTGAAGAAGGTGAACCGGACTTTGAAGACGAGGAAGGAGAACTTTACTGGCCCGAACAGTCTATTACAGGAGAAGGTATCGGTTGGGTCTGTCTCATGGGCAAGGCGATGATCAATGAATTCGGCAAGGCGTATGGTTACATGGGACTTGATGGTGTCGTCCCTAAACCCGAGCCTAAAAAACAGGAAGATGACCATCATCAGCGCTCTGGTCATTCCTCGACGCATGGACGACCTGTTGCTGCGACCGGGGCCCCTAGATAACTGGCTTTGGATACATCGGCTATGCATGGCTTTAGATTCCCACTCTCCCGCCATCTCCTAGTCTCAGTTAATTTATCTCGTGTCAGCTTCCCCGTACCGTGTATGGAAGACACATCGCGCATCCATCTTTCCTTTTGTTCTATTGTTGGAATAGTCGGAAACCCTTTGGACAGCGAACAAGAAATAAAGGGAAAACAAATGCTGGTTGTTTTGCGTTCTCTCGCAAGCGTTTACTTGCTCCGTCTCTTCACCTACCGCAGGGCTGTGCGGTTGATACCCTGAACCGGCATCGTCGTTGTTTCGGAAAATACAACGTAACTGGCGCACCTGCTCAGCTCTACATTCTACGACGCCTCATTTGAGTCCGAACAGCTCGCACTGGCTTTCCAGGATCAATTATTAACAACAGACATTCAAATTGTACTCTTAGATGCACACGAATTTCGTCATGAAAAGATGACATTCTCCACTACTCATGTATACCAGTAACACGACGCAATTTCCCATCATCGACATGCAGTCATCACAACATCATCAAACGCATCTCTCACAACTGAAACCCATACCCCCATTCGGTCGACGTCTTCGTGCTGCCCTGGTTTCCTTCTGCTTGTGTTCGCTCCCCTATCCCCCGTTTACATCTTATTTATGTGCAGATCTCATCCTTCCCATTTGTTTATCCTGGAAGACTGCTACTGGAAATGTTTGTAATTCAAGAAATCAAATTGTCTTGGCGACGACTTTGACACTTAATACTGTGCCCACCTTTTTGCGTATCAAGTCATTAATGGACGACGCGGAGGCGGGGAAGACGTTCCACTGTTTCGTCTCTTTCTCCCATTACGTGGTTACCGGTTCTTACTGGCCGTCTTATTCATCTGACCTGCACTTCCCCTTACAAAGTCGCTTGGTCGGACACTGGATTACAGAACCCGAGGTTGGCGTTTCGCGCATTTCGTTCTCCTTTTATTGCTTTCATTTCCTTTTGCTCATTGGAATGGTCTCGGTCACATAACAATGAACTCTTCCCCTTTCGTTCACTCTGTTCCGCACCAAATATAACCCCTGTACTCTCGGACTTTCAAAGATTACAATTCTCTGATTTTCTTTTAATTATCCCATCCCTTATATTTTTTTTTTCGTTTTCTGCCTCCAAAAAAGAGGTGGCTTAGAGGTGTGCTACTGTCCTGCCTTGTACCCCCCTCATTCTGTCCGTCATCCTATCCCATCCCCTTCATCACAGTTTACATTACCTGCTGTATCCCCCCCAACCCGGCACACCGTCTATTTGGAATCTTCACGCACGCACGCACGAGTTTATCCTATCTTATTCCTTCTTGCATATCGAATTGGGTTTTGCACGTGTACTATAATATCTTTTTTGGATTATATCTCGCTTCTGGAATCTGCCCAACCAAAAACCGCATACACACGGATCCGTCTCATCACGCTCTTACCTCGCTATTTAAATTTCTTTCCTACCATCATACATCATCGATCCCATATCCATCCTTCTAGTTCTTTTCTTGCATAGAACCAACTGCTTGTCTTTTTATTAATCATTGTCTTTTTTTCCAAGAGTAAAACAATTGTAATACCATCTGTCTGTGCTATCTATCTGTTAAATCAAATGTCCTTGTTCGAAAGCATCCGATCAACTTGTGTTATTTTCATGACTATTTTTCTCTTGAATCCTCTCTCTCCGCCGAAGTCCGTGTGTGTGAATGAATACATAGAACATTCGGCCGTGTGGATGGTTGCTTCATTTGCATGTGCAATGCTACTTTAGTTCTGTGGTGGAGCGTAGATCGGCAGCCCTTGCATCATGCATGTATATATACAAAAAGAAAGGAAAAGAACAACAACAACAACAAAAGCTAATCAGAGAGGCTAAATGATAATTGCCGATCGATAAAACCAACCTTCTCTTGCAGTCGCGATCGAGTACTTGTTCGACGCTGAGCCCTGAGGCCTGAACGCTGAACACTTTGAATACCTGTCAGCCGATATAGAACGTGCGGACTCAACCCAAGTAGTACAATACTTTGATTTATAAATGGCAGACGAATAGTATATAAACACAGACAAGGCCGTCGAAATAGCGGAGGGATATCCCGAATTGATTTCCTAGAAAACGGTAAAGGACTATTGAATGTCCTCTATTAAGTAAGAGGGACAGTATTCACTCGGTTGAATTATCCGGTGTTTAAATCTCGTAGAAATCCTATGGCCTTTGTCCGCATTCTCTGGAGGGGAGTGGGGTGTTCAGGGGGAATGTCACTGATTCTCAAAGCCACATGTCACATCATAGAAAGTCGAATAGACGTCTTTCAAAGCGCAAGATAGAAACACTAGAATCCACTAAATCGCCCTTGAAGCCTTTCGAAGCGTAGCATCTTCGACGAGCTAGAAATTCTCTGCAGCCACAATTCGCTTCCTAGAATATCACGTTCTTAAGGTTTGGGCAATCCAATAAGCTAATATTGCTATTGCTATCGAGGCATCAAAGGCTGAACGAAAGATAATCTTCCAATTATCTAGGGTAGAGGACGGAAATTAACGCATCGTTATCGAAGGAGATATCGTTTCTGAGATGCTTTCAAAAATACGTGCCGAGAGGGGTTTTTTGCCTTGAGTAAACCGAGTGTCAAAGAGGTGCACCATGCGCTGAAAGAGAGAAAGTTCTTTCAGAAGTCGAAGGAGCCATGCGGAGCTACTTGATAAACTAAGCCATGTTCATCATCACAGATTAATCTTGCATCATGGTGAAATTGAGTGTCGTGTTCATTTCGGAAGCGAAAAGGCGCAGAGAAAACGGGCATATCGGTTTGGACATAGTACTTAATGACAAGACAGCATAATGACATATGCAAGGAAGGATGCATCATGTTTGAGTGTTGAAGACAAATGGTAAAAAAGGACTTCTCTCGCAAGCGAATAAAAGGATAGTAAGACGTCGTTTCCCCAGGCCAGTATAGATCCTCCCATTTTGTATCCCCGCCCGAAAGAAGCACAACCGCCAGACCGAAAACAAGCATCGATGGGGAAATCACCGATTGGACTTGGCGACACGCTCGAGCTCGTCCTTTTTCTGTTATTGGGAAATAGGTGGTATATATGAATTGTGAATACAAAAAACCTAAAGCTACGAACCTTGATAGCGTAAGAGTTTGATGAACCCTTAGCAGCGTTGATGAGCTCATCGGCAAGGCACTCAGCGATCGACTTGACATTGCGGAAAGCTGATTCACGGGTCTGCAATCAAATCATTTAGCTTTCCATCTTACATCACTAAAACCCATTCAAAAGACATACACCAGTGGTAAGGAGGGAGATGGACTGGTTGACACGACGAAGAGGGGAGACATCGACGGCTTGACGGCGGACGGTACCCTGCGAGCCAATACGAGTGGAATCTTCACGAGGACCAGTGTTGACAATAGCATCGACGAGAACCTATAGTTTTGGACGATATTTAGAAACCAATTACACCGAACGGCCGGAGAGAGCTAACGGACTTGGATGGGGTTCTGGTCAGTGAGGAGATGGATGATCTCGAAAGCGTGGGCGACAATTCGGACGGCAAGGAGTTTCTTTCCGTTGTTGCGACCCTTCATCATCAAGCTACCCAAAAAACGAACTATCAGTATTTCGTCCTGCTTTCTTATGTTCTGCGATGCTTGAAGCATACCTGTCGACGAGACGTTCGACAATGGGCATCTGAGCCTTCTTGAATTGCTTCTTGGCGTAACGACCAGCGGTGTGGGGAAGGTAGACGGCATGGCGGACCTGGATGTAATCAGTGAGGGAGATATCCTTCACTTCAACACTACGAACATATTTGCAATAACCAGTCAGACCTCCAGGCTATCTATTAAAGATTTTGCCATGCTCACTCTTGGGTGTCCCACTTTCCGAAGAGCTTAACCTCCTGACCGAGCTTTGAGATGTCCTTGGGGAGTGTCGTGGCCATTTTTTTGGATTCTTGAGGAACGGCGTTGGCCTGCGCTGAGGATGTCGGTTAGGAAGATTTCAACGACGAGCACCGTAGTCTCTAGGGAACCCACCGAGCGAGCTAGTGTTTGTACTTGTTGTGTACACCAAAAACAAGGTTTGGGGGCGTCGGCTTCTCCCGGAAGGGACTGTACAGTTGCTCGAAAAGGAAGGAAGTAATCCTTTCTTGGCCTCGCTTAAACTGCTTAATTGCTCATAGTCCATCTAAACTCGCTTTATTACCTTTATTCGACAAGTCTACCGGTCTCTTTTTTTCGTTTCTCAAAAACTGCGCTTTAACTGGCAAAAAAATCGCCCTTATGGTCTGCACGCCTGATGCTGTGCTCTTTCCTATCGTATTTTTGACCGATTGTGGAAATTGTTGCTAAATCTCCCCCTTGGTAACTTCTATATACTCTGGCTAACTCTGATGTATGTGAAATCTTTCTGTCGGGAGATTATCTGACCAGTTATTACCTCAATATTACGGTCATTCTGAGATTAAAACCCTCCCTGGTAGTAAACACTTCAATTTCTCCTCAACAGCCGAAGCCCAACTCTGTTTTCCTTTACTCTGTCTCGAAACCTATGCCAAAAAATTCCTGATAAACACGGATAATCAATATCAAAGTTGATTAATCATCAACGCTCATCGAGTTCTTCCCCTGTGCTTTTGTGCTTTACTGGCAAGAAATTCTCACATCCTTCGGGCATACGCCGCATTACTTCGGCCTCAGGACCCTTGACATTCAGGATTCGACAATTTTTTTGGCTGCAGCTGCTGGCCCACATCGAGTCGTCACAAGGCTCTTCTTGTTGACTCTTCAGCATAGTGGTTTCCACTGTCCGAGTAAAGAAGAATGGTCACTTTCTCATAGATCGATATGTTTCCTGTTAGGCCTAGTCATCTGAGCCTTTAGCAGACACAGCTCTTTTTGTCTATTACTAGACTGCACGTGTTATATTACTGCTTTTTCCAGTTCTACTACGCTTGTAGGGTCTTTTAATGATAATAATCAGTGTGGTTTGAAGTAGTTTCAGCTTGTGACGATACTAGCGGTACTCGATTTCCTCCGGAACGCCCATCCATCTGTCAGTGTCTGTTTGTTAATGTCATTCATTGATGGCTCCTACGATCCTCTTTTAGGTTGGGCATCAGTAGGTACTAAGGGAAACAATGAAAGAGTTGTCGAATTGAAAAGCAACAGGAGGGAGATGCATGGGGAGACGGCATGGTCGGCGGGCGGCTATGTTACCCCGCCCAGCCAATCTTGGCATGTAATATACTTAGTGCCCGCAGTCACAAGTAAAACATTCATTCCTTCTTAGTACCACCATGTATCGTTCACTTACACTAGTTGCCTTCGCTGCTTATGCTTCTGCTCAGTCGTATGTCTTGCCAGTTTCTTTTGTCTTCTTGTTCTAACCAGAATTGTCATAGTCTCTCGAGCTCTTGCAACTCAGCAATTCAAGGCCTCATAGGCGATCCTGATGCAACCGCCTGCTTGAGCCTCCCTTCTCTTGTGCCATTCCTTTCGCTGGGTCAAAATGATTCTATCGTTCAACCCGTCGATAAATGGCTCACCAGTGTTTGTGCTGCTCCGGCTTGTAGCAACACTACCATCGCAGCAGTCGTTCAAAATATCACCGCTGGATGTTCTTCTGATTTGAGCTCCCTTGGTGTTACCTCGAGTGTTGCACCAGCACTCACCTCCATCGTTCAACAATTCTATCCCACTGTACGCAAGGTGCTCTGCTTCAAAAAGTGCGTGCTTTCTGCCCTGTGTTACCTAGAGGTGTTATTAATCACTGTCACTTTTTCACAGCGGCAACACCAACTGCATAACCCAGACTTTGACCAATGCCGAGAGCGTCTTAGGGTCAATCAGCTTGGGCTCCGCTGAGAAACTCGCTACTACGAACACCAACCTACCCAACAACGTCACTTGCACGGACTGCGTCAAGGCAATCTACAACGTCATCAACACGGATGCACCATCCGTGGTCTCCGACGCTGCACCTTCACTCCAATCACAATGTGGTGCCTCTTTCACTGGTAAATATAGACTTTTTGCTTCTCACATTTCCAGCAAATCTCCGTTGTGCATGACTAATATATTGCTTATGTTCTTTAGATGGAAACACACCCTCTGACATTACCCAGAGTGCAAGTGATTTGACCTCCACCGGTAACGGCAACAACAACAACAAGGCTGGTGCGATGACCCACGGTGCTCTTGCTGGATTCGGCGCCGTTGTTTCTGTCGTAACGTCGACCTTCTTCGCGGTCCTCGTCTAAATCGTCATGCATACTATACCAATGGACGGAACGGAAGGATTAGTGTGATGGTGCTTACTTCATAGATCTTACTGACTGACCTTACTGAACTTTCCTTCACTTTTAAATAAGTACTATTACAAGTCTTGTCATATTTACCCTACCTGACGATGCTAAAGCATCCAATGGTTATCGCTGAAAATCACTATTTACTTCAAAATCACGCATGTAAACTTGGCGTCTATAAATAGCATTCTTAATTATATAGCTTCCGCTGCGCGTGACTTTGTAACAACTTCAAGGCTTTACTATCTCCCCCATGTGATTCATTCTAACCTTCAGCAGTGCCTCTATCTGTCAAGTCCAAACATAATGTAATCTATCGCCCAGCACAGGTTGAATACGACTCCAACTTATCAGAGGCTAATGGCAATGAACATGTACAGGGCCCATAACTTTGCGGTCGACCTTTTACTTTTCGATGATCTTCAAATGACATTATATCTGGAGCCCGTACCTGTTTCGTCAAGTCTTTTACTGCATGTTAATCCGCAGTATGGACAAGGACAACAATAGAAAAGACCAATTTCTCCTCCGGCAAGTCAAGACCTCCTGGGCAGTGCAACGGTCGCTTGGACCCGCGTCCTGAACAAGTCGCTGTGACGACCCACTCCGGAAGGAGGTCGGTTCGTGGCTTTCTGGGATTCTTTAAAAAAACAATATAATAAGCCATGCTGAGACAAAGTGCTATCTTTATTTTCCCTTCTCTCTAATTTCTCGTTATCATTAATATTTTTCATCTTTTGCTGGGACAAAACATGTTACGCCAATTTTCTGCTTCTTTGCTTCTAGCCACTCTTGCGAGTGCGAGTGTTGTTTCTCGTCAGGACACCAGGTATGTTGGCGCAATGACTGTGGCTTATGAGTGTATGTATATTCATTTGCTTTTTTTTTTTACAGTGGCTCCTTCTTCGATTCTCTCTCATCCTCATGTAAATCGACGCTGCAGAACCTGCTGACCGCACCTGAAGCCGGATGTCTCAATCTGGGATCCTTTTTGTCTAGCGCGGTGACATCGAATAAAACCGTGCCCGACATTGCCAACTCCTGGCTTTCGGGGCTCTGTGCAATTGGCTCATGCACAGATGCAAACATTGCCTCGGTTATCACAACTGCCACCCAGGGCTGCTCAGGAGACTTGAACAATTTGGGGCTTAGCAATCTCATCAGCACCGACCAATTAATCAGCTCTGCGCAACAGTTCTATCCTAGTGTTCGTCAGGTCGCTTGTCTGAAGGAGTAAGATGATTTTGTATCTTTATGGGCGTTGAGGCAACAGATTATGCTGATATCAATTATTTTCTATAGTGACGGAGCCAACAAACTATGTGTCCCATCGACGTTGTCAAGCATTGAATCAGTAATCGGTCCACTTAGCTTGAGCATGCTGCAATCAGTGGACACGATCACGCAGAACGGCGAGAAATTGTTATCAAATCTGAAGAGCTTCGCATGCACTGGCTGCGTGAAACAAGCATATAACATTGTGTCCAAAGCGTTCCCATCGCAATTCCAGGACATTTTGGGAGTCGGAAATGACGAGCTTACGCAGAGCTGCGGGGCGTCGTTCATCGGTAAGCCCGCCTGTGTTGTTTTGTGTATTTTTGAGATACACCCGAGTTAACCGACGTTATATCCGTACCGCGTACTGTAGATGGCTCAGCGGCTGATGGCGTCTCGCAGACCGCCCAAGCTGGAACGTTTGTGGCGAACAAACCATCCAGCGCTCTTGGATTGAAATCAGGAAACATGGCCGGTGGAGCTTTCGTTATTGCGGCTTCATCCTTTGTGTTTGCTGTTTTGATTTAAATCTTTCTTCGAAAAGGATAAATATTCTTTCGAGAACATTGAACATTGGATACTATTGTTAATATTGGGTAGAATACTTGGGACGGACTGTGGACTTTTAGACGTAGGCTAGTTATGTACGTTAACCGCACATATGTAGACCCTCTCATGGACGGACTTTCGGCTCAGACGTCGTCTTTCTGTAGGCTATTTCAACTACATTATAGCTTGACTCCCATTTATAGGGCAATCAATATAAGTCTCTTAAATAAATACTCAAACACCGACATCATATTGGATAGAAATGAGGTTCCTGGAGTCAGATTATCCAAAGAAAGAAAAGGTTCTGAATAGTATTGACAATGAGCATCATAATGAAAATAACTGTGGATGCCATCTATTTCCCCTCAGAGTCGTTCGTTGACGCGCCTGAATTATGTCACAAGTTGACCCCCTCCCCTATCCTTGCGCGTATCAGTCACATGCGTCCAAATCTGGCGACATGTGGTCAACGAGGCCGCTACTCCAGACTACTCCCAACCTACCAAGTTGAACTTCCTTCTATCTGTTCATTCATTCATGAACCTTGTTTCTTGAACCGTCTCTCATGGACTCGTCATTCTCTGTGTCATCTTCGAAAAGAAGAAGTCAAGATTTACCTAAACCCGAAACCGGTCTGGCTGAATGGACTAGCAAAATCAAGGCTATGCAAAGAGAGGTGGATGCTGATGAGGAAGCTGAGCAGAAGAGACTCGAGGAAGAGATTGCTGCCGCACGAGAAGCTCGTCTTAGGAGAAGTCGTGGCGGAGGGTTTGGAAGTCGCGTCGATAGCTTGGAAACGTGTACGTTATCTTTCTCATCTGTGCTCTAACGATGTATAATCGTTCACGTTTATTCCAGCATCTCCCAGAGACCGAATGAGTACTTCACCTTCGAATGATATCTCCAACTCCGTGGCAGAGCGTTCAAATGACCAAGAGACACCATTACGCAAGTTGATGGGAAGAAACGAAGTGTACAATCCGGATAAGATTGTTGGCGTCAACCGTGGATCAGAGAAACCAGATTCCGTCTCTTTGGCTGCTTTCATTGGAGGCCGAGCTGCAGGACCTCGTCTGAATAAACATGCTCCTCAACAAGATGCTCATGACCCTACGCAGTACATCCAACCAGATCTCAGTGCTCCGCATCCTGTATTTGGCAGAGGAGGGATCGCGATGCCTGGCATGACTGCCAAAAAGGCGACAAGTCCCTCTTCTGCGGATGCAGGTTCTGAGCATTCAGAACGCTACCGCCCGTCTTTTTCTAGCACCAAGTCGACGTCCGCCCTCGGTAACTCCTATCTACAAAAGATCGAAGCCACAGCAACAGTTAAAGCTGACGAGCCTGACGTACCGCGCCGTCCCGTTAGCACTGGCAGTCCATACAGCGTTACTGCACCTCTTAGGGTTCAGAAAACTGGTGATAAGCCTATTTCCAACAGCCCACCTGTACGGGAACCAACGCCAATCGTCGAAGACAAACCTTTGGATGATTTCCTGTCGAATTCTACAGCACCTTCTTCACAAAAGTCAAATTCTCCATCAACGCCTTCGTATTTGACTGAGAAGGAAGAATCATCCTTACAAAAACCAATCCTGTCCACCATGAAATCCAATGATAGCTTCCGCTCGAGTCAAACTAGTTTCAATTCTACTCCGAAGACGTATTCGTATTCATCGTCATCGTCGTCGACGTTGTCGTCTTACTTGCCAAAGAAAGAGGAACCATCGAGCAGGAAGTTTACAACGTCCCCCGTTCCTTCCGCCTATGGATTCCGTTCAACGCCTTCAGCAACAGCATCTAAGCCTCTGCCGTCTTATATTGGATCCACAAGACTTACGAAGTCTGTATCTGCTGATCCTGGAACCTCGACTTCGTCAACCGCTACCACCCCTTTGCGCCGTTTGATGGAAACTAATAATGTCTATAATCCCGACAAAGAGCCCGCACGGAAATCTGTCGCAGAAAGAGCACAAAATGTATCCCTGGCGGGCTTTATTGGTGGCAATGGCAAAGGAATACGGCTTAATCGACCCGCTCCCCAGCCCGATGTTCATGATCCCACACAGTTCATTCAACCAGATACCAGTGCGCCTCATCCTATTTTTGGAAGAGGAGGGATAGCAATGCCTGGAATGGTTCCCCGAAAGACTGCGGACTCGTCCGGAACGCAATCCAATGTTGGAAAATCTGATAGTTCAGACTATCGGCTCTCATCGACCACCGTCAAGAAAGTAACATGGCCACCTGTTGCGACTACACCCCAAGCAAGGCCTGTGTCTCCCCAGAAGACAGGAGGTCGCGAGCGAACTACGAGCGCCCCAAATGCTCAGGTAGCTAATGTTAGCACTCTGTCCTCTTCAAGTCCTTGGCCTTCCTCTGACAAGGCAGTTGATAGACAAACTAAAGAATCTATTGCCACAACAACTATTAGAGATCGAACGATCTCAGGTCCGTCATATCACGTCTCAACCACTGTTTCTACTCCGTCACGATCATCATCTGTGGCTACACCTTCTTTAGCACGACCTATTCAACCTCGACCAAAGTCCACTTCCTTTTCACCGCAATTATCTGCAACAGCGACAACCCCTTCCCCCGCCTTCCAAAGACCGCCCCCTCAGAAAGAGCTTACTCCAAGCATAAGTAGGCTCCAAGGCCGTGGGTTTGTTCAAAACATTCTACAGGCTGCCAAGTTTGAAGCCCCTGCGTCTCCTTCGCCTTCGGTTGACAAACTACCCCGTCCTTTGAGCGCTGGAGGGAAGCGAAATTCTGTCTTGGATCGATGGCAACCTCAAACACTGGCCACCTCGCCGAGCAAAAGTAGCTTTTCTCCCAATATCAGCACAATCCAGCCCTCCTTAAGTCAACAATCTCGAAGTACTGTCACATCGCCGCCCTCACAAGGAAATGACTTGCAACGTACAACAGGCTCTCCATCTTACCCTCAAAGGTCTTCCGACATGACTTCCAAATCTGTTACAGAAGGACCAATCAACGTAGTCGTGGAACCATACCCACGTTCCCGCACTCCTGGCCTTGGGTCAGCTACGACTATGGTATTGATTAAACCCAGCAAGTCTGCCACTGATTTGTCTCAACTACGTCATGTCGATGAATTAGGAGTGAAGCATGTGTCTGGACAAGGTCGGAAGGACATCGGTCAATTCAATGATCCTCCCGAAATTTTGCCTTCGTCCAAGAAGCCTTTGATCCATGTGCGTTAATCTTGGTAACATGCCTACGTCGGAACCTACTCACATCGGTGTTCTATATCCTGTATTTTTCTTGTTCGCAATCATATTCTGTGCATTTACCATTTCATTGACATGAACTTTTTTTTTCTTTTGAAAATTTCTGTGTGACAGCCTACAAAGTACAGGCCTCGCAAGCCACGGAAAGCAAGCGATGTAATCGCGTCGACCCATCCAACGCCTGCAGATAATCGTTCACTTGAAGACGAATCGGGTTTTGGTTCCGTCACAAATGACAGAACCATTCCGCAAACTGACCAATCTTCCTCCTCGTTAACTGTACTGATCGTCGGTAACAATGAACTTATCAAGGCACAGGATCGTGCCTCGGAGCTACCGACTTCTATGGATGTATTCGAGCAGATTCTGGAGCGTAACGTCCTTGAAACCAGCGGCGCTAGCTTGAGTGAAGTACAAGCAGATGTTGCAACACAAGAAGCCGCGCAACACAACTTCCCAGTCTTATCAAAGGAAGAGAAATACCCAGCAATTCCTCCCCCTTCTCCTTCCTTCCGTAAACC
>Ga0247779_1001122_pt1 | contig 13530 bp, 12 predicted proteins | sample UWRJL221509R5_FD_179925 | JGI IMG/M metagenome (GOLD analysis project Ga0247779, IMG submission 179925) | Plant litter microbial communities from Arlington Agricultural Research Station in Wisconsin, United States - UWRJ-L221-509R-5 | ecosystem: Environmental > Terrestrial > Plant litter >...
ATCCCGTGTCCTCGATCAGCTTCAGTCTTCTCTCTGAATGCAGTTGTTTATGTCGTGTGGCGTATTTTTTCAACACACTCTGGGCAGGCTCTCTTGTTTGACCGGCGCCACCGTTTATGAACGGATCATAACATTCCCTCTTAGCACTTAGCGTCCTACAGGCTAGCTATGGCTATGCTTTCAAGGTTCTGAAAACATGTCTATTCGCACTTCCGGAAGTGCATTTTATGCTCGTGTTATTCGACCTCCATTTGTGATTCTTCCTGTCGAAAGAGGCCGCATTAAGACCACATTTTCCACTAGCCCTAATCTTCGACAATGACAATTGCATATCATCGATTCGCGAATGAAGCAATTTGCTGGATAAATTATGATTGGGCTTTCATATCGCGAGTAGTAAAATCTTCTAGCGACTTTCTAGTCTCCGTGCTCCGGGTCTCCAGTGTTCTCCATGCTGCAAGTCTTAAAAAAGGAGCCGGACAAGGGAATCGAGTCGCAGTATGGAGCGAGTGGAATTCGAAAGAATGTGCTTTGTGGATAAGTGTGACGTCAATATCTATTTTCCAATCTGATCTCCATATTCTTGCACCCTATCTAACAACATCGGGAAGAACTCTCAAGAAGAGCAGGAATGAAGCGAGTAAGTAGTTCATTGATAACAAACAGATCAGGTATTAATATCTTTCGTGGTATACAGGTTGGCATGTATCGTCGAGAATCATTAATATAACCGAGGAATCGTGAAAAAATAAAATGGAAGTATGTAATAAAGTTGGAGCTTGCTTCATACGCTCGATTTCTCATTAGTGCTTTCGAGATGTGATACGTCTTCCTTCTCCGACATGATGGGCTGCGATGTCCGATGTGTTGTTGGTGCTGCTTGCTCTCGCTTCCTCGAAGCCGCGAAGAGAATTGCTGCGGCGATCAAGGTGAAGAGCAACGCGAACCATGGGAGGTAGGCGCAATATTTCACTGCAAAATAACGGTCAAACCCACGATTCAAAGGAACTATGACAAGGAGAACATACGATATTTGATATCTTTGTAGACTCGTGTCGAACCTGATGCCTTCTCGACACTCCTCACAACAGCATCGGGAAGCTGGGTCTCCCCGATGAATGCGGTGACTTTGGCTTGACGGTTGACGAAATAGACCATGTAGCCGATTTGGCTACCGAGCAGGAAGAGAGAGCAGAGGAACAGAATAAGGGATTGGGCTCCAAGGGTACGTGCAGCAAATGCTCTTGTAATGGGCAAGAATGGCGCAATGACTAGCTTTGAAATGATAACAGCTATCAAGAGCGAAGCGACGGTCGCAACTACGCCAACATTAAAAATATCTACGAGGCGCGATGTTCCTGGTGAATACCAGTGTAGGGAGGTGGCGTTGGCAATGTACGTACCACTTGTGTCAATGTGCACGACTGTGGGCGCTGGGGCTAACTTTTTCAGCCTTGATTTTTCTTGGTTGGATTTGATCAACGCATTGAGACCTGAACAAGATGAGCTTAAATCTAGCAGCCAAAGAAGCGCGTCTTCAACCTACCGAAAGATGCAGCTATCACAGCGAAGCACCATGCTATGATAAGAGAGGCTAAACGCGCGGTCTTGAGGGGCGAGGAGGTAGACATCGTTCGTGAAAAGACAAGAGGCTCAGGGAACAAGAAATAAATTGGGGGATAGATATCCTCAGGTATGCATGACCGCAGGCCACTTGTATTTAAGTGGGATCTAGTATGGCTTCTTTTCCCCATATTCAGTCTCCATAGCATAATTCCAGAAGAAGCCTTGCACGCGACGCCATAGCCAGATCGGGGCAACTTCCTATGATAGATATCCATGCGGATCCGAAATCTTGGCTATTGACGCCAGAGGCTCCTAGTAGTAGCAATTGCATTTTGTATCTGCCGTTCAGGTACATATGACATTGAGGAGCCCCTATAAGTACATTCGGCAGATTGGGGCTCAGAGTCTAGAGATACAGAACGAAGAAGAAAAAACGGACATAGATACATGGACCATAAGAAACTTGAGCTATATGATGTTTATTGATGAATCATGCTGAACACTGAGGGGCCAGAATAATCATCGCGTTTGAAGGTGTCTGAGTCGTGTCACTTCTATGCATCCAAGGAAAACCCCCTTTTTAAATGCCCAAGAGCTTGAGTGGATGGATCTTGTCATTAGAATGAAATCAATATGTACAAAGCCGGCGTAACTAGCTGCTGCTTTATAGCTAGCACAGATGAGCACTCTAGTATGAAGAAAGCTGACGTCTCTCAGTTCAAAGTTCGAACTTGACGCATCGGAAATTTTGCGAGCTGTTTTATTAGAGTCCCGTTAGATCCCATTGGCAATTGCGCGTTGTGGGCGTCAAGCCAAGAGAAAGTTATTTGGAATTATATTCCATAAACGTGCGGGGGTGGGGCAAATTAATAGGGCGCATATATAAGCGTCGGTACATATGTAGCCATTCGAAAAAACAAGCAAACCAAAAAAACCGAGAATTGTTGAGGACATCCACCAGGCTTCAGAGTGTTTGACTCAGGCTCGAGAAATGGAATTAGTGGCTATACTAATCTTTGTACTTCGTACCCAAACTTGAAGACCGGTATCGAGTCTACGTAAGACCGTCCACTTTTCCGTCATCTTTTTTTCTCTCTCTCTTTGCAAACAAAATAAGGAGGCAATGACTTGATTTTCTAGCTCTTGGCACGGATTTTAAGGAGAGTCGTCTCGATCGCCGTAAAATCCGAGTTTGAAACAAAAAAGAAAACCATCAATGTGTACGTACGGATAGTTCATCACGAGTCCATCAACAACGCCTAGTGGTCCCGCCTTCATCTTTTCTGTTTTCTTCTTCTTTATTGTATTGATATCAGCAAAAGTGAGTGAACCACGTCCAGGAGGTATTTGACACGTATACCACCTTTGGAGGATAATTGTTTGAAAACGGGGTTAACGCTGCGTCGACTAAGGTCGACTGTGTCGGCCAGTTAGGTAGAATAGGGTAGAATCAACCTGTTGTGATGCTTGGCCTGAGCTGTTCCTGACTGACATCAATGTGATGGGCATATAGCATGTGTAAATACTGTATATAGCGGAGATGTGAAGAGATGTGTTATATACCTCAGCATGCCTCTTTCTCCTTTCCAATCGCCTTTTTTGTTTTTGACGTCCGGAAAGTAACTCACTTGGCCAAATGTCCATCAGAACCTATCAAAACACATCGAATAGCTTTGAACAGCGTGATTTCAAGCTTCAGCAACCACATGGAGACTGAATACTAGATAGTCGTCCAGCTCGATCGTACCTGATAGATTAGGGAATACAAATCTACGACAGAAAGTCACTGAATATCGTAGTGAGGCCGAGTTTGAATGTTGAAACCACATATCCAAACCTGATACAAGCTGTCATTGTATTCACATATTAACTAGCGCGCGCTTAATGGAACATTTTCCTACGAATAGACGTGTCGTGCGGACCGGGCCTTTGCATCCCAAGTCGTCTTGTGACAAGAAATTCACTTGGGGGATTAAAAAAGACTCATCTGATTGATCTAACCTACTTCTTTGATTATGGTATGTAGTACATCCTTTTTTTGTGGTCAGCATAAACAGGCCAACATGCGATTTACAAGAATCCCCACTCATGCATCATGTGTGATCAAGAAATGCCTGCAGCTTATTTGCGACTTTTGGAGGAAATTTGAACGCCAACAGTTTGTCTCCAAATGTCCTCACGATACGCGCAATGCCTTCTTTTAAGCCTGTATGACAGTGGCGATTGTTAGCCTTAGATGGACTAGAGAAACAGATACGGCCGTCCATACCATCATTAACGAAAACCAGTACGTCCTGAGCTTTCTGAATCTCGACAGATAGGGCATCGTACTCTTCTTGCTCTTTCGAAGACATACTACCTTCAGCCATGGGCTTCTGGAGAGCGGTGACCTTGACTTGATACTCCTCAATCGCCGCCAAGTAGGATGTCATGGCTTCCAAGATTCTGGGTATATCTCGTTGAACCACACCGTATTTGTCTTCTTGTAACGAAGAACAAATGAGGTAAGAAAGAACTAATCGATAATTAGTCTCATATTTAGTGGGATTGATAGAATAAATCCTAAACTCACCATCAACGACCAAGACATCCAATTCCCTAAATGGCAAAGATGATTCCACAACTTTGCTAATACGCTCCTTCTCCCACCATTCTCCCACCCTTGTACATACTTGCTGAAGATGTTCTGGTGCATACTTTTGCCAGATCGACAGCAAGCTCGAAGCGACCGTAACCTTCCAATGGGACCGAAGACCTTTTGCTGTTTCTACGTTCTTCTTAGCTTCTGTGACCACTGGGGACGACAAGACCTTTGTTTCCGCACTCCTGAAAAGCTCTGGGACGTGGGTAGCATCGGCGCCAACATCGATCGCTTTGGCGATTGGACCATCAGATGCAAGGGCGTCCAACGCAGCTTGACCCGGTGAGTCAGGCATTTCTTTGAAAACGCGCCTCCGTAAGAGAGGTGCTGGAGTCGCGAATGGAGTTTGGGGAATGGTGGATGGCTTGATCACTGGTGGTAAGGGAACCGCTTCCGCTTTGCCTTTCCGTAAGAACAATTGATAATCTTGCCCAAGAAGAAGCAAGCTTTCTCTTGCAAGGAAGTTCCAGAGATTGATTGACATTTGTTGATCACCGAATAAAGCTGTCCTTCTCGTCGCTGCACCATTTGATTCGTCTAAGGCTAAATCCTTCAGTTCCGAGTATGCAAAATATTTGAATATTCTGTCTTTCGACGTTATGCCAGCAATGATAGCTGTGTTTGCATCTGCAGTCACGGTTGAAACAGAGGCGGTCTACGACACTTAGTAAAGGAGCTCAGATAATAAGGACGAAACGTACCTCAGACACAACATACTCGAAGAGAGAATCCGTCAGTTCCCAATTTAGCAAGGTCGTAAAGGCCAGGAACCATGTTCGCACGAGGAGAGGTAAATGGAGCAAGGGGAGTATGATAGTCCAACTTCCTTTCAAAAAGTGGTACAAGAATGGCCGTAAAACTGAAGAGACAACAGGAAGTTTGAACAGCAATGGCAAGAGCAGGCGGAACATGGCAAATACGGTTGAAGCTGCAACTACTACGATGGTAGCAAATACGGCAGAAACAATGGCAGAAACAGGAATCATGGTTGCTTTCCACGTATCTTTCGAGTTTGCCTGGATCATAGTCAATATAGAGTTTAAGAAAAGAAAGTGATATCGCGCACGTTATAAGGCCAACGATATGCAAACCGATCGCTCATAGCACCACGCAGAGAAAAGGCTAAAGCGGTGAATATTTGTGTTAAAACCAAGAGAAATAGTCTTCCATTCAGGTAGTGCGGATGCTTCCTTAGTGATCAACATAAATATTTGAATCTGAAAGTCCGGGAATCATGAATGGCCTACTTGGATTTTACAAAGATAGATAACTTTGGGTCCCCCCGAGAGAGAGGTTCATGGTGGTATGCCATTATTGCGTGGACAATAAGCCCACATATAGAAGAAGCAAGGTACACCATAGCCGCAAGACGCGTATTCTTCTGTGAAAAGGCTGTCCTGACGATAATCATTGGGGAAGTTGCATTGGAGCGCTTCTCTAAAGATTAATCTCAGCACTACTCCTGTTAGTTTCGCAGACATCTTACATACCTGCTAAGAACACTTTACGAAGGACTGTGACCGGCAGTGCCACAGACACCCAACTTAAGAGCAAAAGAAAGAGCGAAGATGGTGAAAAGGCAAAGCAAAGAGTATTCCATACTCCAACAGGCTGACTTCCACCCTCCTGCCACGATATCCATGCGCTATTAATGATCCATGTTGCCAGTGCAGACAATAATAAAACAAACTTCAGCCTTTGACGAAAGAGTGACTTGACCAAAGGCTCATAAACTTGGCTCGCTGAAGGAATAGAAGGTGTGGCTCTGTTTGTAATGGTCGAAGTTATGGCTCTTATAGGAGTGGGCGTCCCAAATCGTGAGCTCGATGCATTCGCGAACGTCGTTGACATAAAGCTCGCCCTGGTTCGTCTCAGTAAAAGTAGTCAAACGAAAGCCCGCGTCGCGTCACATTCACAAGCTCCTAGTCACTCGTGACTGGTTAACTGGTCACAAAGAGTAACGGCGGCACATGTTAACACATCAAGTTGTCTTCTCAAAATTTTGGCAGTTCAACTAAATACAATATGTACTTCACTGTAACACACTGTAGCTAAATAACACCATGTTCCGTCAATGCTCAAAGAATTATGTGTTAGGTATATACCTTAACCGAAATCTACTGTTTGACTTAAAATGGCTCAAGAATATGTTTGCATCCTTTCAGTCTGCGCCGTCTATGGCAAGAGCAAAAAGAAACACAAGGTTGTTAAAAAAGTTTTTGGCATGACTCTAGTAAAGAGCACAATTTTGAAAGATAAAATTTGTAAAAGTATGACCGAGACAGGGGTCGAACCTGCAATCTCCTGATTCGCGCTGAGTCGTAGTCAGACGCGATGCCATTTCGCCACACGGCCATGTTATGGTGCTTTTATTTAGCGCACATGTTCGTAGGCGCCTCTTTTATCGCAGACCAAATGATTTGCTCAACGACGAATGACAAGGCTTGAGTACTTGAATGCTTGAGCAACAAGCTTGACCTTAAATCAAGCTTGAATCCGGGGCCCGGCCAGTGACTGTTTGGCACTCTAACTTGAATCTCAAACTCATTAATTCTTTCTCATGTTGTAAGTCTCAATGAAAAACTGCCACCGTCTACTGCTACCGTCCAATGTGTCGATTGTCGAGTCACGCTGAGCACAGCTAAGGCACTATGGCTACTTACTTGCCTTACAGTTTCTTACCAAGTCACCTTCAGTCGCGGGGGTCGAATTCTCCGTCTTTTCCGCATGGCTCAACCAAGGCACAAGCGATTGACATAACTGATGATCATGGGAAAGGCTCAAGGCAATTATCAAGCCAGAGTGGGATTGCTAGGATTTTGGTTACCTTTTTCTTTCCACCCTGTATCGCCTACAGGACGGGTCGCGCAATCTAGTCTCCTCTCCGTCAATAGATGGAGATAGCAGAAATTCTGAGGGAGGAAGAAATCGTTAGCTATGTCGCTAGTTAGTGGCCCGATTTCACCCTCTTTCGCCTGGTCTTAACTGACGCAAAATCTAGCGGCGCTTGCTATTGGGGCAGTGTATGATCACCGTTCGTTAACAGTATCAGGATTTTCCAAAGCTTTGATTGCTGATGTCCTAGTGACAGTGATAACTTTGGACAGAGAGGTACGCTACTAGTCATTTGCGAGGCCTCATCCACTGATAACTGGTGGTTGTCAAGATCGAGCTGGTCTGGGTTAGCACGTTTTTCTGTACCGTTGGATATTCTCTCACAAATAAGCTTCGCAGAAACGAACAAGATGGACGGTGGCTCAGTTCTTATTCCTCACAGTTAGCATCTTGCATCATTCCTTTGATTTGCTTTTCTTGCTTACCTCCATTTACCTGCAAACAGAGTCGCTACCTCAGTGACGCCATTCTAATGTCAGCATCGCTTTTCTTGATCTGCCAATGAAGCTTACACAACATTTGTACGTACACTCGCAGATACGGTGCCATAAGTGAGTGTCGTATGCATCAGTCGGTAGAATACCTGAAGGACCTATCAATCACTTGCAGTCCAAACTACGAACTATCATACATCTCACAGTGAAGTAAGTGGTTTAAAAAAGACGATATTACTAGGTTAACCAACAATATAATCTAGGAGTATGTATAGAACGCAAGTATATATGTCTTTCTAACATTTTCATCAGATGTATGTGACAAATCTATATTTTGCTATCATTCCTGCTGATTTTTGGCTTCAGGTCGAACACCATTCCTTGTCGTTGACTGGGGCAGTCTTATCGCCTACTGGGCAAGTCAAGGTCAGCCTTTAACACAGATACCTATCTTGATATAACCAAACCAATTTCTTGCAGGAATCATGATATTTCGAGTATCAAGCATTTATGATCACCATCGAAGTATAATCGGCAGTTTGCTATGTGCATTCGGGGTAGAAATTGCTATTACATCCGTCATGAATGGTTTAACAACAACCAGTCTTTTAAGGACCTATCATATGAGTGAGTTTGGTAGCACATCCTACTTGCAAGGTGCTCATGAAATTGTCAATCAATTAGCTATATATGAACCACTCGGCCGCTGCTTGCCTTCTCTGACACCTCAAGCACCCAATCATTACTGGACAATATTCTGGATACCAATCATGATATTTGAGATCCTCATTTTGGCGTTGTCAGTCCATCGAGCGTTACAGTATCGTTCCACGCTATGGGCAGATAATCGAACAACTATTTCCGGGCGTCAATCACTTATTTATATTTTATTAAGAGATAGTCTGCTATTCCCTTTCATGTACGTTTTATTTTTAGTTAAAGTGTAAGCCACATGATTGACCCTATTCCTCTCGCCCAGTGGTCTAAGCATCTGCTTCCTTAACTTTATGGGGTCAATCTACTTCTCGGTGCGTAATTACGTGAATACCTTCCATTTATCTGCCTCAGTTACCTTACCTTCAGTTTTCTTCAACACAAATATGTATCATCATCGCCGGCTTCTCGACGCAAATCCTTGGGAGCCGACTGGTTCTCAACTTGAGAGAAGCTTATTATCAGTCTTTCAGCGACGAATTCAGTTTGGATAGGATATCTTTACCAATTGAGTTTGTGGGATACGACCAGCCACAGGAGAATCCGGGTAGTGGTTGTTCTGGTTGTGAGCCATGAAATGTAGCATTTGTAACGAATGTCCAATGTCGTAAATTGGTGATGGTACGCTCTCGTCTCTGTAATCCTTTTTTTTTTGCTGTTTTTCTTACCAGTCTCATTGATAGAGTATCTTCTTATTTTTTTTCCGCCTGTTTGCCAATCACCAAGGGCCATAATTCCATGCTCGCCACTCCCTACCAATGACAAGGCTTCAAACCCATTATGTTCGCTATTCCAAGGCCACAGTGTTCTCTGAAAACGGAATATAATGTAATCTATTTTTTGAGGAGCTGTTACATTGTCTGCGCCTTGTGCGTGCGTACTTTGATATTCATGACAAATTATCACAGCCTTTCAGCAATCTTGATTGTTCGAATGAAGTCACTGATATATATGGCATTGTTTGAGGGAAATTTAAACAGCTTAGCGCGAGTGACGCGGCAAATACTCTGGGCCTTTTCTTTCCAACGTTCACCTTTTTTTTCCCATTGTTACAGAATCTCATACACTTGTAAACCAAATGATCAAGAAGAAACAGGAAGAAACCCGGTGTCGGACCTATTTAATGAAAGATGTGTTCCGACATTTTAGTATATGTTTAGCCTGCCAGCGTTAATTCAAGACTCCATTCGCCCTTTCTTCACTACCACCATGTCTGAACTCAAACGTAGTTCTGTGCCTCGGATACGAGGCTTTTTCAAGCATGCTCGTACCGTGGTCATGAGTGTGGCTTCGCTATACACTCTCGCAGTTGTGTTGGTCATGACACCTTTCATACAGACGCAGTTTCGTGGCATTTTTCTTCCATTCATGGCTTCTCGGAACTGACGTGTTCTCCCAGTGTTCTGTATGCACATTATATCGACTCTTGGTGGTGGTACAACAAGTTCGATCATCCAGAGAACTACGGACTGGCTCGTGAGTTGTATTTGGCATCGCTCTATGTCAAGGTGGCACGCTGACGGGGGGCGCATTCTATTAGCGGGCAAGACTGTGAATCTCAAATTGCAAAGTGCGGATAACACGACCCTTGGCGCATGGTTCATATTCTCTGATCCATTTTATCATCAACTGCCATATCCTCCACCTCCCAATGATGACCTTTCTTTCCCTCAGCGAAAGCATATCCCAGCAGCATTACAAAGCCGACCGACGATCCTGTTCTTGCATGGCAATACTGGCACGCGAGCACTTCCTTTGCGCACTGTTGTCTATACTGCGCTTACCTCGCGTCTGAATGCAAATGTTATGGCTGTTGATTACAGGGGCTTTGGAGATAGTGAAGGTTACCCTACTGTGGACGGCGTCGGAAAGGACGCGAGAGCTGCTTGGGACTACCTTATGACGCAAGGGGCAAAACCTGAAGATGTCTTGATTTTGGGTCATAGTCTGGGAACCGCTATAGCTGGATTGTTGTCCGCTGATCTTAGTAGAGATGGCATTCGTCCCCGAGGGACCGTTTTGATGTCGGTGCGTTCGTCTTCCTTGCTGTGTGTAATTCGCAAGCTTGATCAACTTCAACCAGGCATTCTCATCCGTCCGCAAGTTAATTGACGAATACTATCTCTTTGGATGTCTACCTCTCCTCAAACCCCTTTCCGCGGTGCCACTTGCTCCCAGTACGCCTTAAATTGCTTGTTGTGATAATCCGGAAGTACTAATTGAAGTAGGATTAGTCACCTGGTCGCTGGTTCATCGATTTGATACCCTGACGTTAGTTCCGGTGAGTTACAGCCTGATATCCCATATTGGTCAAGGTCTCTGAACAAAACGTTCGACTATAAGGACATAAAATCTTCTGTGCTCATTGCGCATGCAGACGATGATAAAGATATTCCGTCTACACATGCGTCTTTATTGTTTGACGCTTTCTTGGAGCCTTATCTCCCTTCATCTCCTTCTCTTCCCGGAAACCCTCTCTCTAAACAATCATGGGACAATTACACCGCCCAGGACAATATCCACATTACTAAACGTCAAGAGCTGGTGTCGACGACGCTGATCAAAGAGTATGGCATCTACGAGGAGATACAACCCCAGGTAGTAGCTACCGAGGGTCGAAAAGTTGCTTTACTAAGGACGGAAAGAGGTGGTCACGATATTGGTAGAGTGGAGGGCGTGCAAGATGCGATTGGTCGGATGTTTGGATTCTATGATTGAAATCTACAGATATTCATAATGTACTTTGGATTAACTTATTTCTTGCCACTTGATACCACTACATTGTATATTTTAATATAATTGTTGTAGTAGAATATCTGTATATACTTGTTTTTTTAATTTTGTGCAAAATGTTTTGTAACCTAGATGCGTACAGAGCAGAGAAAGCAGCTCCAGTCATTAATTTCCTGTAACGGACTCTTTCCAGAGTCGGAAAGCACTGTCTAGCTCAACTCTATGAACTTTGCGATTATGGATCAATGCCTATTTCCCTGGTGGTCCATCTCTTGAATCGTTCTTCTTGGCTCCAGGTCCGATTTTTTAAGGCACGCACTGAGCCCTCACAAGTCATAATATATTTACGGAAATCCTCGTCCAATGATCAAGTGAGCGCCGAGGATGCAGTGTTAGCTGAAACTTGCTCTAGCCCCTACTAAAGTGTAGAATCTTTGCGGAGCGTCGGAGACTATGCGAGAACAAGTTAAGCCAGTGCATGAAAACTAGCATCTCTACCTACTCGTGCGAGAAGAAAAGGAAACGTCAATACATACAACCGAAGAACCAGAACGTTATCTAATGGTGGATGTTATATCATACGCACGCAGTATGTCTCTGCATATTTCGCTCAGAGATGACTCTGTTGCTTTGGTTGGAATATGCCAGTAGCCTTAACGAATTCTTCAGAGAATGGGTAATCCGTGTATCCTTTGGGATCGGACGACCCTCTGCTATAATATCGATTACGATCACCCTTTTCTACGGACAATCCTCGTTGCAGGCGGAAAGGAAGGTCGGGCTGGTGAGATTTATCGTCAGCGGTGAGGACCATATTGCATGTAATGTACGATGCTCACATTAGAAATGAACAATCGACCATACGCAATTAAATCTCCCTTCTTCTGAGCTACGCGAGAGCCAGTTTCGCGGGTGTACCCGCCAGCAGTGATGAGCCTTTTGCCTTTGGCTGACCAGAGTTTTCTGATGAAGTCGTTCTCTGACCCTTCAGTAACAAATTCGTCGTACGATGCTACAGGCTGTCCTGCTTGTGGTGTGTTGATACGCCTTTCCGTGACGTGAAGGTACGATAAATCAGGGTGTTTACGGAGAATCTCGTTGATGAGATAGGTGTACGTGGCAACAGGTTCTTTCATGCCCATGTCTGATAAATTTTATGAATATAAAATATGTGGTAATGAATAAAAGAAATATGCCTTGGTGATCACTCCAAGGGCTTAATCTTAAGCCTGTCTTTCTCGCTCCGACTCGTGTTATTACAGCGTCAAGAATTTCCAGCACAAAGCGCGAACGGTTCTCGATGCTACCTCCATACTTATCCGTCCTCTTGTTGCTCACGTCCTGCAGGAACTGATCAACCAAATACCCATTCGCACCATGAATCTCCACACCGTCAAAACCAGCAAGCTTTACTGCATTTTCCGCTGCTTGCGCATAGAGTTGGACATACTCTTCGACCTCAGCAATGCTCAAAGCACGCGGTGCAGGATCTTTAGGCGATCGATTCCTCAGAGGGATCGATGAAGCAGAAACATAGTTTTCAGCACCAGATCCAAGCTCCTTCTGCAATTGCCGAGGAACAGCTGCTCTTCCCAGAGCCCACAGCTGGAGGTAGATATACGATCCCTTCGCATGCACAGCTGCTGTCACGGATTTCCATGCCTGGATCTGCTTTTCGTTCCATATACCAGGTGCATTGGCGTAACCCCCTGCACGGGCAGCGATGAATGTGGCCTCGGAGATTAGAAGAGTTCCTGGTACACTCCCCCGCTGGGCATAGTATTGGGCTACGTGCGGCAGGGGGACGTGGTCGTCAGTTGCTCGGAACCGGGTGAGAGGTGCCAGGACCACTCTATGTGCGAGGTTCAGCTCGCCGACTTTGATAGGCTCGAACAGTGCTGTGGACATGGTTGATGAAAGACATTATTAACTTTGCGGGGTTTTTGTTGAACTCGACGGTTCGGTAAAGCAATAACCGGGAGATATGTCATAGATAATTGCATCATTTGGTCATTGCAACTTGAGGAAAATGGGCAAATATTGTTGATATGTTGGGAACGTCAAAATCAAGATCAAATGAGTTTTGGACAAGTTAACAGCAATATGCAGTATGCATTATGGCAGGATAGGCACAAATCATTTTAATCGTTTTTGACTTTGAGTCTCTTTGACTGCCAGAGGTAATGACTAGTGAGGACGGCGTGGACGGCTTCTGACCAGCTGAGCTTGGCAAGGGTCCAGAGCAAAGTATCGCTAGATGTAATGTGTAGGCCTGCGTAGGCGCCTCCTTCCGATTAGAGTAGCAATGATATACTAGTCCACGTTCGATCCTCATGCACCGCGGAGGCCAGCTAGGTCTAGCTTCAAGTCCAAACTGGCACCTGAACTTTTGCCAAGACTCCGAAACTTGCTTACCCTTCTGGCCCAAATAAATGCCCCCGAACTTCATAACCGCCACACATACAGAAAGTTTGAGCGATTCATCTTCTTTTTGGCAGTCCCGTTACCTACCGATTTGTCCAGTTTATTGGTCTTCAATTGGCTTTT
>Ga0247779_1001123_pt1 | contig 13529 bp, 13 predicted proteins | sample UWRJL221509R5_FD_179925 | JGI IMG/M metagenome (GOLD analysis project Ga0247779, IMG submission 179925) | Plant litter microbial communities from Arlington Agricultural Research Station in Wisconsin, United States - UWRJ-L221-509R-5 | ecosystem: Environmental > Terrestrial > Plant litter >...
CTATGTGTCATGCCCGTTTTTATTTCACTTTTGACGTTCTCCTCCACGCCCTCTTTACCGCTGATTTTTACGACATCACGTCGAGTCAAGTAAGTAGTTAAGTCAGTATACCTCTTTTTCTTTCTTTTCTTTTTCTTCCTTCCTTTGGTTTTCGGTGCTCAGTTTGACTTCCTTGTTTTTGTTTTCTGCTTCTGTTTTCTCTCTCGCTTTTTGTTCGTTTATCTTAGTTTAGAGTAGTAGTTAGTTAGTCAGTAGGTAGTTCAACTGCAATTTATATCAATCAATCAATCCATCCATCAGTCGTTACTCTATGGCAGCATGCATCTATTGTGATGTTTTCCATCTCTTGGGAAGTGGCAAGGATATGTCACACCCCGTAACATATATGTGTTTTCAGAATATCTTGTGTGGCGGTGCATCATGACAAGCCTGGCCGCTACTCTGGTCCTTTTATCACCGTCACCACCGCTGAATGTGTATCATCGCCCACATGATGTCCGTCGCCGCAAGGGAATCTTGCTTGTTTCTCTACCTCGAACTACGACGTTGATCGTTATAGTTCGCCCATTTCACTTTAAAACTTACGACTGTAAGTAAGAGTAGGCCAGGCGCCTAAACCGAACTTAGAGGAAGCAGAGCTTCACTCGACAAAAAGAAGAAAACCCAAACGAAATAAATAAATTGAAGAACTCCTACGAAGGACAATGAATTATACTCTTTTTCGTCTGACGTTGTCATCGCTTGCCATCTGGCTTTTCTCACTTTCGCGAGTGTTCAATCTGGTTTCCGCTATACCTTTGACTCGAAAGTCAATTTCCAGTCAAGTGGGACCTCAGTAAGCACACTTCTTTCTAGATTCAGGCAATATATGCGCCGAAGCTGACCACTTTCGCTTGTTAGCGCACAATGCCTTACGCATATTACGGCAGATGACAGACAGGAACTGGAACGCGGGATTCTCGAGATGCGCAGCTTCGAGGCTGAGAATGGGATCGATCTACAAGAAAGAGATCTATTTGGCTCGGATAATGAGACTTTTGTGTTTAACGTGTCATTCAATGTTGTCTTTACGAATGAGACGAGAGATGGAGGCTGGGTTCCGTGAGTTTTTTTCTTTTCTCTGTTGAAGCGTATCCGCATTGGATACTTGGATACAATACATGCGAGCTGACATCATTGGTTTGCGTTTGTGTAGAGACTCGGACATCTTGGCTCAGATACAGGTGTTAAATAACGACTACAATAGCACGGGGATTCAGTTCAGGTTGGTTAAGACAACGAGGATCAAGAGCCCAGATTGGTTCGTGAATGTCTATCCAGGATCGTAAGTTATCTTGCACTTTCCCCCGAAGGGTTAGTTGTTCAGTGCGTTCGATCCTTATAGCCCACAAGAACAGGCCATGAAGCTGATTTACAACATCGGCGATGCATCAACTTTGAATGTGTATACGCTCACGTACGGCATCGTCGACTTGTAGCCCATTCGTCAAAACTTATATTATTTGTGCAGCTTTAACTCAACCACTGCATCCCTTGGGACGGCCTCTATCCCTTCAGCATACTACCGCAACCCCAAAAGTGATGGTGTAATGATTCGACACAGCACAGTCACTCATGGGCCGAGGGTAAACTACAATATGGGACGCACACTGACACACGAGGTCGGGCATTGGTTAGGACTGTTCCATACTTTTGAGGTGGGTTTTGCGCTTGCATTTTTACTAGGAAAATGGATTGATTTTATCTGGTTTTCGTAGGGCGGATGCGACGATGGTGTGGGAGACAATATCGCGGACACTCCTCCACAGGCCTCTGCATCGGACGGATGTCCTGTAGGCAGGGACAGCTGCCCCGGAGATGGACCTGATTTGATCAGTCAGTTTTTATCTCACTGTTCTATTCAATATCTGTCTAATTGAACAAAATATAGATAACTTCATGGATTACTCTTTCGACTCATGCATGGACTCGTTCACGAAGGGACAAGCAGTTCGTATGAGGGAAAGCGCCAAGGCGTTCAGAAAACCTGGAGGCAAGGTCGCACCTCCCGAGAAACCAAAAACATTCACTAGCAGCTCTTCGCCTTCTACGTCGCTATCTGCTACTATGTCTACTTCGGCCTCTGTGACAACGACTTTGAGCGGTACTACTACCATCTTATCCTCTTCCTCCTCGTCTGTGAGTTCGAAAACTTCTTCCGTCCTTACCTCCACGACGACACAATATCCAGCATCCAGCACAAGCTTATCGTCCAGCGTAAAGCCCAGCTCGAGCTCGCCGATCCGTTCTGCTACTAGTTCCAAGACCACGCTGGTCGCGAGTTTAGCTTGATACAGCTTTCAATTCATGCTGTCGTTACGGTACTTGCTGCTGATTTTACTCAAGGAATGCGCGTATACATCGTACTAGCATATGTATAATTATCGCCTAGTTTTTGTCTCGATTTATTTAGCTGTTCGTTTGTTCATCGTTGTTCTCACTGAGTAACTTGACAACTCGAAATTGAAGGAGAAATTTGGGAGAAACTATTCGCACACAGCACTCCCAACCAATCGAACCTTAAAACTTAGTAATGTTTGTTTCATGATAGCCGATATTCCAAGTCATCGCACTGTCAACAAGTTACTGTGGCCTCAAGCTAGAATTGTTACTTACTGTAACTGGCTTGAAAATCTGAAATGTCCATTTTATCCTTAATTCTGATTCCATCATACGTTGGATCATCAAAATCTTTGGGTGTATATTCTCAACCGACAACCTCATTCAACAGCACATTCCTTACTTCGCGAGCGTTAGGCTCGGTAGATGCATTGCAGTGCACCTGTCCCGACACAAGGTCGATCTTAGATATCATATGGAGTTGCCTTGCCACGGTATTTCTGTGCACTTGGGTATCTGTGCATCCAAATCTTGGTCCTCCAAAGGAACTGAAGATAATGAGAGTCGTGCGACGCGTAAAGGTCATGTTTTGGGGATTACTAGGTCCGGACATTATTCTTTTTTGGTCGATGGCTCAATGGTTTGGTGCACGGAACGTAGCTAAGAAGTATGTTGGTGAGTTTTATCCTCTTTTCTGAGTGATTGAATTTAACGTGAGTTTCAAGATCGTGGATGGACCATGACCCATGGTTTCTTTCTCGGAATGGGAGGCTTTGCACTGTATAAAGGGGATGAAGAACTCGGAACTCTGACAAAGGAGATGTTTGAAGAGCTAGAAGCCGCCGGGGAAATCGTATTCCCTTCTATCACTCGGGAAGAAATCGAAGACAGAAGCAAAGGAGATCCTCTCACCAAAGCACTTGTTGTGCTACAGACACTCTGGTTCATAACGCAATCGATAGCGCGTGGCGCGACTGGGCTTGCGTTGACCGAGTTGGAGGTTTTGACACTCGCTTTCTGCGGCCTGAACGGTGTGATGTACTTTTTCTGGTGGTATAAACCGTTGGATGTCCAGTGCCATGTACCTGTTTACCTCAAGCCCGAGTCTGGTTACACCATAGCGAGGCCCGTGAAACGTGCGAAGGTCATTAACCTTGCCGATTGCGATACGGCCGACGCATTACAGAATAGAGGTGATGAAAAGGTGAATAATTCGATATTCATTGAAGTACCTACCTAGTCTTACCGCTTGCGAAGCCTCGCAGGAAATCTGAGCTTCGGCAAATGTACAGTGGCTGCCGAGAATGGGTGAAAGTCGTCAAAGATAAGCTTTCTCTGGCCTTATTCAAGTTGCGGCTCGAAATTGGCGAAACATTTCGTGATTTTTACCGCACTGAAGCTAAAAGTTGGGAGAAGGTCGTTGTTACTGCGATTCTTTTCCCAGCGTTCGCTGCCTTATGTTTGGTTTTGACTCCTTTCTTCCTGACTGCCCTCGTCCTTTTCCTCATCGTCTACCCCTCAGGTTGGATGACTTTCAAAATGGTGGACATCATCAGCGTAGGAGACCCGTATGTGATGGTCACTGGCCACGATGGACGAATTGTCCCAAAACATAATCCAGCTGCCGATTTTCCTGTCGCAGAAGAGTTCCCAACCTTCTATGCCCCTGTTCTAAGGGAAAATCCTCTAAGCCAGATGTTCATCATATACTCTCTCTTTGGCCTTTCGGGCGGGGTATTCGGTGGTCTGCATTGCATGGCCTGGAATTTTCACTTTCCTACAAGAGCTGACCTTTACATATGGCGCGCGACATCACTTTACCTCACGGTAGCACCGATTTTCTATTCGTTATTTGAAATCGTGGACCCGCTTAGCGTAACGACTACTAATGAAGGTGGGATGCTAGTCTCGTGGCTGATGGGTGCAAAAAATATAGCCATTCAGGTTTATAATTATACTTACGACGTTGCAGAGGTCGTTTTTTATGTTCTATTCTGTTTTTATGTCCCTATACGTTTGATGATTCTCGTGCAAGGATTTGCCTTGCTCAGGGACTTACCACCGTCCGCATTTTTAGAGATAAATTGGCAAAATTTTGTACCTCATTTATAATCTGAATTGTATATTAGTTGTGATATACCCAATAAAAATACATTATCCAATTCTTATCCAATGGTGAAGCGAAAAGTTGAACGTAAGTATGAGCGCCTATTGGATTTTTCGGTAAGTACGCTGCCCGCCACTGGTCATTTGCAATTGAACTGTGGACTGTGGGTTAGGGTTCAACGTTCCCACGGGTTGATCACCACCTGGCTTCACACTCTTAAACTTTCTAACAACTCTCAGATTCAATCATAGTCTTTGGAGGCTTGGACGTTATCAGGCATGCTTACCATCATTAAGGCTATTCCGACTATTTAAGTCTATATTCGCGCTTAAGAGAAGGTCAAATGAAAGGTCAAGCCAATTTACATTCAAGGCATACCGTTACGGTAGCCTACGGTGGTTTGATTGTGTAGAATCTTGGCAGGTTCATGTTTAACCCAAGTAAGTGGGTCTACTTGTCGTCTCGACAATCGTTGGCTTGATTAATTTGACATTTGCCTATATTATTTAGGCGAATGCCCGTGGCTCTTTCGTAATAAGAGTCCCAAACAAGACTATATTGACGTGTGTAAACGGAGCAGCCACTACACGAGCGGTTCGACAATTACAATTTGCATGTGTCTTGACTCCTGTAACTTTCCCTGTGACCAATGGCTGCTAAGTTGTCAGGATAGAGGCTCCGAAGGAATCCAGATACCTTACGCTGAACCCCAGTGCATTAACATAATTGATACTGAATTCCGCAGTTATATGCCAAAAGGCACTGGTCTGCACGGTAAGATACTACTGTATAGCACTCAATGGTTACTACCTCACACGTACTCACCTTCATGTCATGATATTTTATTTATCCCAGTTAAATAACATATGGAAAGTTTTCAGCCTTCATTCCGAGTAATTTCATTGTGTTATTACCAGGATACCACGCCACGGTATTTTAATCGAATTGTTTGGACTACAAAGACAATATCTCTAGTACTACGCAGCTTAATGGAAAGAGGTGGTCGTAAAACCTGTTACCTGGGCGCGCTTCATTCAGCTACTGGCTAGTTCGGCGTTTTCCCATTGCACTCGCATCCTGAGACTCCTGTAGCGTGATACTTCAAGAGCGATTAGATACAGAGAGTAACTGTCTGTCATGTCGGTGAGCAGGCTGGATCTAATCTTCTCTTGTTTTAAGGACCTTACTTATTCGACGTAGTATATGGATCCAGACATTCGTTCCCTCAGAAGGACTCGGGCATCTATAATTATATTGACATCAACCCATTCCAATTGTAAGATCTTTTCTTGAAACAATACGAACCTGACCAAGTAACCAGATAGTATAAATTATCGAAATTTTTGATTCCTGATGTACAACCATATCCTTTCTTTTTTGCCACCAATAGCAGCGTCGCAGGGCGGGAACTTAACTCGACGCGATTAGATAGCAGGGCCTGATTTCTACTAACACTATTTTTCATTTCTTCTTGGTTATGATCAAATGGAGCTCTGGGAGCAAGAGACAGCTGTGCAAGTAGACTTGATGACTGCACAGAACTTCAGTTGCGGATCAGGTGAGCGAAATTTTCTTCAAAAGCTTCCAGTCTGATATAGCTTCTTTCAGCTGCTGCGCTGACATTCTTGGTGTGGGACATTTTCATAACTCTTGACGATGAGGTATGCTATTCGTACATATCAACGTTTGCTGCATTTTTCTTATCCTTTGGAACGCGACAACCAGGTTGCGTATGTGTGGTCGTACGTATTGTCTGACTTCCAGGCTATCAAGCATCACTTCAATAGATGACTGACCACATTTGAACTCCCAGACGCAAGTGGTCCCCCGTCGTTTTTGCCTATTTTGCAGTCCGTTATTTCTCACCTCTGGCTCAGCTGTACGTTGCTTGTCCGATTACCTTGCCTCCGTTTCATGCTATGTTTTAACAACATCTCAGACTGTTGCTCCTCCTAGGACCTAACTCGAAATGGTTGCAGGTTCACCATTATTCACAGACTGATTGCCGCGTTTGGAATATATATCAAGCTATGGTTCCTACTATCATTCTAATAGCCTTGAACATAGTTTTAGTTGCTAGAGGTACGTATATTCGCTTCTAGATTTCAGCTATATCTTCTATCACCAAATCTCTCTTTTTCTCCAAAATTTCCTCGATCCAGTCACCGCACTATATCACGATCATAGAAATATCCGCCGCCTGATACAGATACTTTTCGGCATTGAGATCATATGCATGATCATTGGTCTGTCTCTCGGAATCTCCAGATACACCTTTGATGGAATCTGTTTAGTTCAGGGACGTCCCGCCATTTTTCGTATATATAGGTCAGCCATCTTCCAAGTCGGATTATGGTGCTAAAAGTTGACATGAAAAATGCCCTGCCCAGCTCGACATCGATCGGCTTTCAAGCATTTCTTTTCGTTCTAACGCTTGTAAACTTTGTTAAAGAAGCGAAAGGAGATTGGGGTAGGACGCCGCTTGCAGCCATAATCGTGCGAGATGGTACTTGGGCGTTCCTACTTTTCCTTTGTAAGTAAAAGCTCCAGCATAAGCTCAGGCCAGCATTGTTGTAACATTGGTGGAATCGCCTTCCCTTTAGCAATCCAGTCTGTGATGTATTATATCATCAGACCGCCATATCGACGGCTTTTGTATCCATGGGTTTGGTCTGTGTGTTCCTTTTGTGTGAGCAACGAACTTGAATGACGATGATCGACTTGCTGATCAATTTTATTTGTTTGAATGACAGGGCTATCGCGTATTTTTGAACCTCAGAAAGTTCGCTGAGCAGGAGTCGGACCAGCGGCTGGCGAACATACCCAATATCTTGCGCACGAATTAGAATGACTCACAGCGGTCTTTAGTCTGACTTACTCAGATAATTTATGTACTTAATTTACGTATATAGAAGTCAGAAAGTAATTATTGTACAACATAGAGCGAGATATTCAAAAAAAGGCCAATATTTTCGAGATTGTCTGATAGTAGTACTAGCATTATACCACACATCATTGGGAGATTTACAATAGGGTATAGAGGAATGTACAAGAGCTCCTAAGTGGGACAAGCTCAGGCAACAGCAGCTCCGAATGGGAGCGTACCATTCCCTCTCTCTGGATCGGACATCCTCAAGACGCGAACGGAAGGACCCAAGGTGACGTTGTTCATGTCTTGGGGTGTGATAAGGATATACTGCTTCTTGTCTGAGGTATTGGCGGTATCAATCATCATCTTCATACTGATGCGGCGATTGACAGCGTCCATAAATACATCAAATTCATCTGAAAATACAATGGATTTTCAGCAAACAGTCGACGTGGTACCACCATCGAGAAAACTACACACCAAGGCAGCGCAGAGGGCACCCGATACATTCCCACAAAGAAAGCAGTAGAGAGATGGTCGAGAAAGATTTCTCTCCACCACTGAGCGATTTGGGATCTTTCTCAGCTCCTCCCTGAGTACGGACTTGATCTTGAGTTTGAACCTATAGCCAAAATTGTGTTACATAATCATCTGGAAGTATATTTAACGACGGAAACTCACGCGAAGCGTCAACGCCTGAGCTTCATGATTGAACATTATCCTTCCAAAATAACCACGGTGCGAAAGATGATATTGGAAGACTTGCTTGCATCGCAAAGCGATATGGCGCCTAAATTCTTGCCAACGTGCCAAACGGACTATTAGTGAAGATTTAAGAGCCTAGATTTCGTGCAGAAAAAGATGAGCTATCGAAGCAACGCCGAATTAGACCGTTGACCGACCCTGTTCAATAAAATCATCTCCTTGAGGTCTTTTTCCACCGTTTCCAGATTAGCTTGTGCTTTAGTAAGTTCAACAGCCATCTCATCGACACTGGCGCCTTGGCTAAAAAGGATGATAATGTCATTAGAATTGCGTTACTATGGAGAGACTCAATGCCAAGCTTACTTCCTTTCCCTCTCCTTCAATGCCTTCTCGAGGGAGTCGAGTCGCCTTTGCACTTCCTCTGCCTTTCGAGGATTCGGTACTTGTTGGCAATACTCAGACGCTTTGTTCGTCCATGCCTTGAAGGAACATGGAATTTCATTATATATGACAATTCTGCGATGATTAAGGAAAGGACAAACCTCAAATTCTACCTGCAGGACCTTGACTGCCTCTTCTGCGGCGTCCACCTTCTTCTGCTCATCCTGTAACTTGTCCTTCATGTAGCGGATTTCATTCTGAGCATTCATCCTGACTTCTACAATCTCGTCGACCTTTCTCTGCGCCAAATAAACGGGAGAACAGCTACACGGTAATAAAAGCCTTACAATGATAGCTCCTTTCTTTTCTCCAATTTCACTCAATGCAAGTTTGACTTCGTTCATCGATTCCTGCGTCTTTCTTTGCTCTGCATCCAAAGCATTTTTTTGTGCCATGACTGCCGCGAATTGTGTTTTGATATTCTCTCTCTCGTCTTGAGCTTCCTGTACATGAGTGAAGTGGTAACAGTCAGTGCACTTTATCACCGACATCGAGAAAAATAATCAGGAACCTTTTTAGCAGCCTCTAGACCAGCCAGACCAACAGGAAGTTCGTCATTTGCTTCTTGCTGGATTCTGGCCAAGTCACCCCTTGCATTGCGGAGTTCGCGTTGCAGTCGGTCCTCTTCTCGCTAACGTCAAAGTCATTATCAAAGTCTGATAGGCGCCAAAAATGTTCAACATGACTTACGTTGATTCTCTCCATCTGATGCCTGAGATTTATGTATTGCCCACGCAACTGTTCAGACTGGTAGTGGAGGTCGTTGTATCTCTGTGTAGCTTCATCTCTTGCAGTTGTGTGGTATCTGAGAAAAGATAAATTACAACTCTAGCATGTGGATGATAATATGAGGTATGAATAATGCTTACGAGATGTCGGCAGCGCTATCGCGCCCAGTCAACAACAGACCCAAAGGCCCAGACATAGGTCTGAAATTTAGTGTACTACTGGAAACACCACCTTCTCTACAACGCATACGTGTAAGTACACAAATGAAAATTACTTTCTTTGGAGCAAGATACTTACGGGAAAACACGGACTGCCATCCGGTCATGAGTCCATGCGCTTCCTCCTCCTCGAAGATCTTGTCTAAGAATATCTTCAGCTTCTCGACGAGTCTGAGCAAGAATCTGTGATTCGATGTGTGCTTGATTGATTAAAATTCGGAGGACATATTCATCATTGACCTGAAAGGCAAAATGACTATTGGATGGATTGAATACGGTGAGGCATGTCAGTAAAATACCTGGAGTGCTCTTAAGACTGTGAGGAGGCCTTGGGGTGGTTCTCCGCGACTATAATCAAAAAGATCTTTTTCATAAATAATAATCGAGATTCGAGGGCTACGAGAAAGAAAAAGGATAAGCCAAGGAACTGGAAGAATAAGTAATGTGATACTTACTTTCCAGATTCTACAAGAAGGCGCTTGAGTGGCGCCCTATCTCTGCCATCGGTAACAGCGAAAGCACATAAAAGTCCGGCTAGCTGGTTGCGCAAAAGTTCTCCCCATCTTTGGGGATCTACTGCCTTTACGTGTACACCTAGGGGCCCAAGGGGGACATCTCCATACCAGTGCATGGCTTGGATCTTCTCCAGGACTCCCTTGATGTTTTTACCGTAAGGAACGAGAGCGTCCTTTGCACTCTTCGCGGCTTCGTTGATCATGTTATTGGCGTTATCGATGACATTTTTCAATTCAATCTTCTGTTTCTCAAGGTCCTCGCCTTGTTGCTTGAGAGAATCAGCCTCGACACCTTTCGTTCTTCTCTCGGTAATGAGTTGATTGATACGAGTTTCCAGCTGTGAAACATGTTCTTTCACTTGAGCAATCTTCCGTTGGGTTTCTTCATGCTTAGCCTGGGTATTCGTGGCCATACGACGTGCTTCCTCTTGAAGGGATTTGTCGAGCTCGTCGATTTGTGTATTGATGCTCTTGAGTGTTTGATCCATGTCTTTGAGCTCACGCTGGATGAAATAAGTTGGTAAATTATAAAGCAATTATGGCTAGATCACAGAATAGCAATAAGACTTACATTGAGATCCAATAGCCTGCCTTTATTGGCACGCATTCGTTCCTGGTATTGGGTTTTCTGCGCTTCTAAGTCGTCCGAGCTTTTTAGTTGCTCGATCTCTTGCTCTAGCTGTCCCACCGTCTCAGAGGCTTCGTCAATAGTTGCCTATCAAAAGTCAACAAGTTAAAATTTAGGGACAAAACGATCGGAGCTGACCTGTGCCTTCTGAATGCTTTCCTCGATCTTGGGAAGTCGGCGCGATAGTTTGGCGGCGTCTTCGACCTTTCTCTCTAGTTCGGCCTGTTTAGCAGCTACATGCGACCAGGCTAATTCCTTCTTCAGATCGGCAACTTTCTTTTTCTGTTCGCGAGCTTTGTCCGCCTCGTCGTATCTTGCCTTCACTTCTAGATATCTCTCACGTAAATCAGGTAGTGCTTCTTTCTTTACTGAGAGCACCCTGGTTGTCTGGGTAATGTTGGACAGACACAGATCATATTCCTCTGATAGTTGCTGTAACTGTGTGCCGCGCAGGAAGAACTTGTATTTATCCTGAGGATTGGAAGCACTTAAAAATTGACGAGCAGAATCTGGCAAAAATAGTAGGAACGATTTTCGCGTAGAAATTAAATATCAAACCTTGTGTCAGCACAGTTAACGGGTTATCAACTTGAATGTTCATGTGGTCGCAAATGGCTGCCAACTCGTCCTTCTTAGTACTGATGACCTTTCCATCCTTGCTCTTGATTTTCCACGTCGATGAACCTTCTTTCGTAAACCTGCGAGTAATCACGATGGTTTTCCCGTATTCCTGCGGCTTGTATGATTCTTCGCCCTGGTTCTTGATGTGTATAGTGACTTCGGATACGCTGAAACCTGGTGAGACAAGACCAAGCCCGTAAACTAAAGAAGATACCTTTGACCCTCGCGAATGAACGATTTGAGTCCATTTCCACGACCCGTAGCGGCTGCTTTTCCACCTAGTGCCACTGTTATCGCCGACAGTACGGCACTCTTCCCGCTTCCGTTATGTCCTGAAACGGATATCAGTTATTATGAATTGGAATCCTGTTCTAACTGCCAGTCAAACCTATGATGAAGTTGATTTGAGGACCGAAATTGAATTTGAGATACTTGTGGCACATGAATTGGTGCATCTCGATGTATTCAATGATACCTAGGTCACCAATGCTCTGCACAAAAATGAGATACGCAGCCAGCTCAGGCAACGAGTAGCGACTTACTCCTGATCCCACGCGCTTGTTCTTGATTTGAGCCTGGATCTTCGCTGCGAAAGCCATTTCAAATTCTTCCTCAGTCATGTCTTGCGTTCCCAAATGTCTACGCAAAAGCTCTTCTTCGTCTTGAGACTGCTCGTCCTCGTCTTCAGAAATATTCCGTGCTTTGCCTTTGCCTTTTCCTTTTCCTTTGCCGTTCGGTTCGGGTTTGACACGGGTTCGGGTTGGTTCTTCATCTTCTTCGCTGCTTCCTTCTCTTCTGGCGCGTTTTTGATAGACATCATCGTCCTCAATATCCTCGTTATGATGTCTTTTAGGCATTTCCCTTGAATTTGACAGATTGAGTTGGTGGTGTTTGAGAACGAAAGAAAACGCGATATTGACGCGTGGCCAAACACAAACAAACGTCGCGTCCAAATCAAACTAATTTATTCACCCCGGGAAGCACAACTTTTCCGCTCACACGAAAACTTAAATTTCAGGTGTTCGTATTACATAGATTGAAACCTTTAATTTCAAGTTTTCGAGCAGGCTTTCGCGCGACCTGAAAACCTGTACACGCCGGGTGACTGGTCCAACAATTATAAGTCTGACATAATACCTGAGTACTACTACAAGATGTACTGCTTGAAATTCTACGGGAATTTGTTCATTTTTCCTTTGAATAAATGCCCTTATAATAACAGCTTGCCACACTGGCGCCCTCGAATCTATCAGCGTGTATTTGATCAGATTTCAAGGAATACGACTCCCATGGACAGCATGACCCTGTGCGATTTTAAAGGACATATGACATCAGGATGAAACTAGAGAATGCCATGAAAGGGTTTCAAAACAACCTCAAACTTTTCAAGTGATTGGCATGCGTAGGGGAAAAAAAAGTAACGCAAAACCAAGATCGGGTGCGATTGGGCATGTCATTGATGTTTAACAGAGTATTGGAAAAGAATGAAATGTTAAAATTTCAATGACTGATGCCGGTTTCGACTTTTACCCTATATAATAAAACATAGCCTTCGTACGGGCAGGATCTCCCTCTAAACAGACGACAGCTCGGGCGGAGCAGGCAACCTGGCGTGATCACCCAGGGCCAGGGGCGTGAGTTGTCGAATATTAGCAGCCCTGCGTTTAGTCATATTTTCGTGGAACTTCCTGAGATTGAGGAAGACACGGTAACCCTAAAGTAGGATGATGTTAGCGCAAGTATATGGAGAGATCAATCTAATAGGTTATTCATTTACTTACGCAAACCGCTCCTAATGATAGCCTCCAGCTAAACGGACAAGTTATTCAGCAAAGCAAATATAGATTAGATAGAAATCTGACGTTGAAAACGCTCTTGAAATAGAATTTGAACCCGCATAAAGCATGACTTGAAGAAAATCAATAACTATGAGAAGACGTAGATAAGACGAAGATCAAAGATGATGATAAGGGTTGTAAGCTTACAAAACAGTACAAAGAAAGCCCAGGCCCCATCCCGCATGAGATGAACGACGAGCGTGTGTCTGCCTGCCCGTACTCTCGCATGCCGTACGAACTTGTAGAATGTCAAACCGAACAGAATTGCTTGCATTGCTATCGTCGAGCCAAGCCTAAATCGTCGTTATTGGACTTAAATAACATAGACAAAACGGTAGCATGTCATGCTCACCCATAAACAGCCATTTGAGGGGGCATATAGAGTATAATACATGCGCTACCGAATTGGATTCGTCGGATGAAGAGAGCGCAGCCTGTGATTATACTCCCAATTTCGAAAAGGAAAAGGAAATAAACCA
>Ga0247779_1001124_pt1 | contig 13528 bp, 11 predicted proteins | sample UWRJL221509R5_FD_179925 | JGI IMG/M metagenome (GOLD analysis project Ga0247779, IMG submission 179925) | Plant litter microbial communities from Arlington Agricultural Research Station in Wisconsin, United States - UWRJ-L221-509R-5 | ecosystem: Environmental > Terrestrial > Plant litter >...
TCTTTTCAATACACTGTTGACAATGAACCACCAATAACGATCACAATTCCCTCTGCAATGGCCAATTTATCTACATCCCCGAAAATATTTGATAAGCAACTCCTTCTTGCGACACCGCCAATCGAGCCGGGACTTCATGAGTTTCAAGTTTCGATGATTAATGCACCAAACTCAACATCCAATACAAACATATTTTCTATCCAAGGAATTATCGCACAGAATCTAGGGACATCTGTGTCCAAAGTCATTGACACGAGTCCGCAGCTGCTTTCGAGTAATACGGCCCCATTTCAGCAAACTAGTATCATTCTAAGCTCGTCTACACCGTCGCCATCTTCAACTGATACGTCTATCCGGCCACAACGAATATCCGGTATTGACCATAATACGATCATAGCCATCGCTGTATCCGTATCCATATCCCTGATTCTTCTGTCGATAATCATAACATGGGCTCGGAGACGAGGTAATCGTCTGAAGGCCACGCCTCCTCATGTGACTCACATGGAAGTAATATCCCCATTCATCATCTCTTCCAACGTTCAGCTAGGTCGTTCTCTAAGGTGGTTACCTTTACGCGTATTGAGAGAAAAGGGAACCCAGTATCACGGAGACTTTGGGTCACCGCCTAGGACCGCTAAATCTAATCTCTCAACAAGTCGTCACCAAGACAGATCATCAAGAGTGCGATCCGCATTCCATCAAGAGGAAGAAGTTGCCGAATCAAATCACGACTTGGAGGAACAAGAGGAAATTGTCAACCTACCACCAGATTATAACGCTATTCGAAGACAGAGTCATCGCGTTTCGTCAACAAGGAGCTCTATTGAGACGGCACCGTAGAGTCTGGTACTGTATAGAACGTGACATAAAATCCTATTTAAACGTTGTCCTTTAGCCATTTTCAGCGTATTGTTGATAGATAAATGAAAAAAATAAATGAATAACCACAGGTATTACAATAAGCCGAGAGACGATATGGTAGGGCCTTCCTTGGTTGTGCCAATAAGCGAATACAATCTGCATCCCCGCTATTCGGCCAAGTCTGAGTGATTACCGTGGGACAGCGGCAGCCTCTTCCAAATTTAGAAGTACGCATCAGGGCAGTTCACACGGTGAGCCGACGCATCATGAACGTTGCAGGAGGTGAGCAGAAATAAACATCACACGTACTGGACAATATCTGATTGGGATATCTATGGAAAATCCCACCTTCAATTTAGCCGGTGCGTAATAACAGGGCATTCTTCAATATTTCCCTATGAGACACATTGTTCATCGATGCAATATATGGTCGTCCGAGCACGTCGTATTAGAAATCAAGCGACCCCAGAATCTGCGTGAGAGATCTACGACCAGATTAGAATGTCACAAGTGCGATCTGCGCTATCCCCGTCCATGTTGGTAGAGAGCAGGTTTAATATTTCGCCGATAATGACATTGCAGAGACTCCAGATTGGGGGTACAGCTGCCATTTGAACGATGCTGTGAACGAGATTCAGGTTGGGCGATGGAGGTATCAAAATGTCATTGGTAGATGACACATTACATGTGTATGTAAAGAAAATCATTATGTATCTCGTAACACATGGATTCCAACCAGTTTCTTATCAACGAAGATTGAACGTTTAAACATTACTGGATAGTGCTGAATGCCGTCGCATCGACGTACACACGGTACAGTTACACGAAATGCCACCTTAAAATTATCTCTCATTAAAAATATGACAAGCCATCGATTCATCAGTGGATAAACGTACGCAGTGCGCAACGTTCTAAATTTGTTGCTGAAAATGGTCATCATTAGATGAATCATGGTGTATGTCGCCTCAAAGACTATACTTATTCTTTAGCCCATCAGCGTGATGGAAGATCATTGACCGCGGCCACGTAGCCCATTTTCACATTCACGGAAGCAATGAAGTGAGCCCAAATCTCCGAGCCAAGGTTTACTCACACGTTCAAGATCATCCGTTGGTTCAAACTTGAAAGGTCGGTCAAGGGTGATGATAATAATGTACCCACTCGGCGACTCCAGCCATGGGCGCAAACGGTAACGGTGAACAGACTTGCAGTGAGAGCTCACACTACTGTGTGGGGATATCACTGTGATCTCCACGTGACACCAGCTCCTGTGATATCTCTGTCTGCCTGTCATCAATCAAGGAATGGACGATCCAACTGTTGCCCTTGACAGCGCCTTAGTTGAGGTGAATTTCAAGTACTAATGACATTGGTAACAGGTACCGCTGACGAAATTCACGCTCAACAGAGCTCGAAATAATCAACATGACTTGTACTTAAAGACCTCTCTTTGCTATTCGTAAATTAATACAGAAATACCACACGATATGTCTTCACAGGGAGATTTCGATACCTTTTCCCTCTCCCTCCAAAAATCAATCGTCAGCGCCAACCTAAATTCTGCGCTTATATTCATATATCTTTCGGGTATGTATTAGTATTGTGTTACGAGTGCAAATACCAACGTACAATCTCATAGGAGGATATTTTGGATTATATATTTTCACAGTCCGGATTTACGGTTCGTTCTGTGCTCTAAACGTGGCAGCAACACGCTAATAAAAATGTAGCATCCAAGCCACAGTCACGACGAACTATTACCTATTTACTCACGGCACTCTTTTTTATCACTGTTTCACAATTAATTACCGAGTGGTATTCAGCATATGGCTGCTTCGTCATATCGTCAGCAAATATCACGGATATGTTCAGCATAACTATGGGTCTTGCATCTGTTAGTACTCCGGTGTTGTCCGTTCTGCCTCTGGTTCTTCAATCCCTAGGTCAAATCCTCGCAGATGCGCTTCTGGTAAGTATGATTCCGCCGACTTGGATTGCTGAATACACTATTAACTGAACAATCAGATTTGGCGTTGCTGGTTTATTCTAGCCGAGCGCAGGTACCTCAGATTATCCCTAGTAGCGCTGTTTATAGCGGGAATAGGTGCGGTCCCAAGTTCTCCACCTTAAAGACCAAACGTACGACATATTTGCTACAGGCTTGACCATTGCAGGGGCTGTCATGAATGGCCTGTTCAATGCTCTCCCGAGCTTCCAGACAGACCAATTTGCACAGCAACAAAATATTGTACAAGGCACCATCAGCTGTGTTACTGCTGCGACAAGTATCATTTCGACAATAGTCATCGGTGCTCACATCTATTCATCCACAAAACTTCTTACACAAGCTAGAAGACGTTACACGCATATCATCGATATAATGATACAATCCTCTGCCCTATATTCACTTTCCATGCTTTCCCAGGCGATACTATCATTTATAGATCCAGGAACCATAGGTAGTGGTGCCCAGACTGCACTCAGCATGGGAATCATATATACAACCGGGACCGCAATAATTACGACGGTAAGCTATCAAATATCGTCTTTGAAATTGGTATTCATTATCATTATATACTAGGCATTTGCGCCGACACTGATGGTTGCTCGTCTGGAGATCCATAAAAACAACGCGACAATGGAATTCTCTACATCCTCCACCATGGATGATATGTCATCCAAAAATATGAGTAATAACACAGTGATGGTGTTCGCGGAAGTCTAGGTTTATAACAGCGAACCACAGCGTCGACCACTAAGTGTAGGGTTTAGATTACGATTTACCCCCATACAGTACAACCAAGACGAACAGCACTAAAAATATTGTACATATACTACGATTTCCTGGCTTCGAGACAGACGCTGAAGAAAATGGATGCGTTAGATAGCATAAAACTATATTATACCACATATACTACTTACGATTAAATAATACGTTCCCAGCACAAAATACGATCATGGAGGTCGAACAACGGTAATATCAGTAATATGGAAGGTCAGGATGTACTTACAACCTGATAGAAAACCAGGTGGTTCTTATACAACGTAGAGGGTACCAAAAGTAGGAGTATGCGTACTGTTAAAATGATATGACGTGCGGGATTAATGCGTTGAATGGGTTAGTACTTCATTGAATTTAGACCGCAGACTAAATCGAGGAAGCGTTTTGAGCTACAGCAAGGACGAGCTTAAATAGAGGTAGAAATCTGAGGGACGCGCAAAGTTTCCAACAGATAGCGTACGTAGTATACGTGTGAAACACAAATGGATGACATCAAAAAATCCACCCCGAAATCGAAGAGTGCACGAGAGAAAGGGGGCTACCCTGCACATCCGTTTAGGTGTACGAGAAACTGCAGGTCAGTGGAAAGTCAAAGAACGATTATTGGCCGTCGTCGCAGATCAGAGGGTGGCAAGTTTGATCTAGATTTTAGATACACGAATAGCTCAGAAACATCGCGATAACCAGGTTGAGAAAAATGACTTACCTCACTGACTCAACGAGAAAGCGGACTATGATGCGTTGCGCTATAGGTAGGTTTGATACTGATAATAGCTGAAGCGATGACGGTATCCGATAAACGAAATCTGTCAATAATTTCGTTTGAATATTGATATGGGGTCGAACGAAAGCCTATGTTACAAACATCACAGGACGTGTTAATGAACCTGAATCAAACAGAACAAACGAATCCAAGTCAAAGAGTAGGCTCCGCGGTAGGTTTTTCGTGGTATATGTTTTGATGTCCATAGCATTCTGATTATTCGGGCAGGCAACTTGTCAAACTAAGAAGCGTACGGAACCGAGTATAAATCGTCAGAGATGCCTAGATAATACCAGAGCCCTCGCAACCGAGCTCGAGGAGAATCAAAGGTTCCAGGGTAAGTGGAACCGCCGCAACGACGAAGAATTCATCCCGATGAAAAGTGGGGAGAGGAGAGGGTAGAAAAAAGTTATATGCATAGCCAGACGAGTCGCGTGTATGATGGAGGTAACCGATGGGGCGTAACGAGGAGAATGAATGGCTTCGTTGCTGAATGCCAAGGTAACCTGGATCATCGCACGTCGAATCTTAAACAGTTAAAAACAATAAATGAAAGGAAGGACGAACATCGGTAATCCACGAACCTCGGCATAACCTATCCATACAGCTTCCTTCCACAACTAGAAAATCCCATATATGTTCCTAGCTTCCATCTCGGGTATGCTTGAAGCGTTTAAAGAGCCTTAAAAATTGCTCAAGTGTCCTATTCGGAGACCTTGTATGGGCTCCGTTCACGAACTTTGTCCATGGATCCAAGATGGCGCGTCGCTTTTGAAGATAGAATTATTTAGGGATCGAAAAAATAATCCATTGAAAAGCCTCCGCAGAAAAAAAGAGTAGAAATCATGAATATTCGCGTTGAGGAAGCAGCGAGACATTGAGCCACACTCGTAAGCTGTGCCGACTAGCTCAGATGAGGGATTGTCGATCCTTTTTAGCCTTGATAGACCTGGTGGTATGTCATAACAGCGGAGGATGGATCAAAGGGAAAAAATGATTCGAGAAGAGCTGACCGACAGACGAAAAAAATGGTGGTGGTTGACATGATGGGGGCGAAAACAAAAAATAAATCGAACGAGCCACGCAAAAAAATGCTGACAAATAATTCCCATGTGCACAGCCACATTCCCTACGATCGGTCTCGTCCAATCCGCGTCTGCTCATGGTCTGTCTGTTCACGTAGTTTCCGAATCAGTGAGGCCTGTATGTAACAGGCCTCCAAGAAATGATGTAAATACAACCTAATTGCTGGTAAATGCATGAATCATCGTTGGTCATGGACCAGTACTGCACAATGACCCTATGTGTCGAGCGATTGAATGTCACCCTTTCTGTTCCACCCCTGCGCGCGAAATCGGTTCGAGTACAACACCTCAATTATAAGTGCGGAGCTTATGGGAGAAATTACACTAGCGCGAATGATCTTATCGTCATTCTAGAAGAAACTAAAGTGCCCGCGTTTTTGTTGTATATTTGAACGAAATATATCGCCATAAAAGTTGAATTCGACGCGTCATGATGCATGATGGGACGCGGCCATGCATAACCACAGCGCTAATTAAGCTAGATGTCTGTAGTATATGGGCGCTGAGAGCTGAATTTTAGCGAAGCGAGATGAATGCAATTCCAATGTAAGATAGGCAGTGATTTAAATATGTACGTTCTGCTGATAATCATTTGATCGGAGTTTGACACGGAGGAGTTTAGGTCCTTTATCAGCTGCCGCTGGAGCCGAAGTGCGAAAGGGTTTACAATACATAATCAAATTAGCCACCAAAGAAGATGCTCAGCGGTATGTCTTGAAAATCCACGCGTTTCATAAGAAAAGTCACTTTACTTGAAAGTCATCAGAACATTAAAGAGTTTCACGCATATATGCCGACGCGCACAGCCTTGATCAATATTCACAATCGCCATTACATCCGGGGTACGTTCCCCGGACCTAGTGATTGACGCTTTACGGCTTAGTCGCTATTATTATAGCGTTTACATATTCCTGAAGGCTGTGTTAAAGCAGTCTAGACTCTGTTACCAAAACCTTTCTTACAGACTGGATGTGCAAAACCGTACATCGCGCAGACTATGGATTAACGGAAGCTCTGTTACAGAGCACTTATTGTAAATGTAATTTTTTCCCCTTCACATGGAGAATGTGGGTTTCGTAACACAATTTCCTGAGAAAGTCTCGCTTAGATTCAGGGTCGCTGGTATTGAAAATCTAGGTGAAACATGTACATATGCCAAGTCATCATGCTCCTCCGTCGTTGGAATGCCGAGCAGCAACGGGAGATTTAGGCCATTGTACACATTCACAAAAGAAATATAAGTCAATAAAGCCCATGAGTTAGTTTATCTTCATCACCTTCACATTTCATCTTCGTACCATGGATTTGCATGCTGGGAAGTCCATTTTCGTGGACGATAACGACCCGAACATCATTTATTACGGGGAATGGATACTATCGGACGGATTACCGACTGAATTAAATGCATTGACAGATCCAGAGCAAACACGGACTCCGTTTTATGGAACGCTGCATAAGAAAACTGAGAACTGCAGTCTGTCATATATATTTGATGGTGAGTGATCGTGATTATTCAATCGCTGATGTTTTAACTCAAGGTTGGCATATAACTCAGGAACTGCCATAACCGCGTCTTTTCTGGTCCCACATGTGAAGTCAATAAGGTCTTGCATGATAGACGATATCCCTCAGACAATCACCGATGTAATGGGGGAAACAGTGTGTACAAATACTAAAAGGTTATCACAAGGTAGCCACAACCTCACAATAGCGCTTGGCGACCCAGAGGCATCATTCGACGGCTTATTCTATACTCCTTCCCATGCTCCGGACACCGGCGCTGACATAGCATACGAATTTACTACGCCCCCAGTCAAATATGGCGATTTTACTATGAAGGTTGCTGGACAACGGGATTTTCTGGTCACACCGGGAGACAGGCTAGACATTGAATTCAATGGTACGTAATCATAACATGCCTGTATAATACTGCAGGTGCATCTTTTAGCATACTCACACTGGTCTTAGGTTTCTCAATTGGCATATATGCCGCCGTTAATTTTGACACTATCAACGCTGCACTCCTTTCATACATCATTGATGATGCATTACCTGTAAACTTTACACTTCCAAACCCTTTACAAGGACCAACTATTACCGACCTGCAGCTCATATTACAATCACCAGTATTACCTCCCGGGAAACATAATCTGAGCCTGACGTTTCTTGGATCAAAGAACAATGATTCAAGCTTGTTGGAGATCTTTCCTCAGCAAGTCATCGTTCAAAATACAACACAGTTCTCTACTCTCGAGACTGTACCGTCCGTGTCTCTTCCACATATATCAGTCACCATTACTGCAAACGACGTTCCAACGCATACCATCCCTTCGTCTGCAAACAACCTACATTCTGGAATTAGCCGTGCAGCTATAATCTCCATAGCAGTCAGCCTGTGTCTTGCTATCTTTCTGGCTTCTATCTTCCTATGCTGGTGTACTTATCGAGCGCGATCAAGAAGACAGTCGGTTCAAGCAATCAACAGGGCAAGAGTGGACTCGTTCAGTCCTCCTCATCCTAACCAAACAGGCCGGTTTCCACTAGGACAGTACATCACGAGAGAGAAGACAGAAAAGTACCGAGAGACGATCGAACTGCCATCAACGGATAGCTCAATACATAGCACTGAAGTTTCAGATGCTTCGGAAGGGCGAAGACGAGATGATCGATTACAAAGAGTACGTTATGTAGTCCATGAGGATGGTGGACAGGTTACACCTTTTGGGGAAGACGAGGTGATTGTTAATCTTCCGCCAGTATACGGAAGCATTGGAGGAACGAATACCATTTATAGCACAACGTAAAAGTATTTTAACAGACATTAACTAGTAATCAGTTCGATGTAGTAGTAGTATAACTCACAAATAGGTTAATGAGATGGACAATTTATGCATATCACTCATGTCTCGAGCAATTAGACCTAGCAACGGCTCTTACAGAACCATTTTTCAACCGATAAGTAAGCCAGATTGAAGGGAAAACGTGTATCGAAGACTGCAAGATACGATTGTAAATTCCATTCCAGGTAGATGATTATTGATGTATCCAAGCAGAGGGAATAACAAGAACACCACAACATATGATGCCGAAGCTGACCATCACCTAGTTTGTGCCCATCCCACAAATTCCACCGGTGGAACAGTCCAGTTTGCCTCGGCCGGTTGACAAGAGTCTGGAAAGGCTCGGAAACCCGTCGAGCAGCCACGCAGGATGGTAGTTGCCAGCAGAAAGCAATATGATTCAGGTAAGCGAGTCGCGCTGGCATACAAACAGGTGATCTAATCTAATCTATGTACCGAATATAGAGTGGAATCGGCGATTGCACTGCCACACCAGCATGCGGGAATTGGAGAATTTCCATAGCATTGTGGGTCTTCAAAGCTTCAGCTTCAAGCTTCATTGTTGCGTAATTAAATTTTCGACGCCTACAATACTCAATAGTTCTCGGTATGGAGCTCCCATCCCCATTTCGCAATAATGTCGCCTCTTGCTCGCTTAGGATGGCGTCGAAAGTGTCAGAATTTAGAAAGCATCCAAAATATCACTGTGTAGCAAAATCTACATCGTTTATGCTCGAAATGAATTAATAAACGTTGACTAATCCATTTGAGCGATGAATATAAGAGCATTGACCTTCACAGAACCATTTCTAAATCAAGGGACGTATGTTTACACTTCTCCCTACGGATATATTATAAATCACAATGTCGATATTCCGGTCTCTACTTGTCCAAAATGCTCCTTTTATTCGGAAACCACTTGTGTCCAGAAAGGTATATTAAGGGAGAGCTGTGAATAATTATTCACATATTCCCCCTTACACAAAGTCTCAACCATCCCGCGCCAGTACAACGATGTCGAAACCATCTTCCGCGTCTCCTCTCGATGAATTCAAAACAATAATTGAGCAGATTCCACTGGTGAATACAACGACATACAATTCCCTATTCGTCAAGTTTTTGCCGATGGAAAGCGCAAAAATATATCAACAAGAGCTAGGAGTTTTGATAGAAGATTGCTATAAACGCCAAGGCACTCAGCATGCGTCGTATTGCCCGCCTTGGCATGCTATCCGTTATAATTACCCCAGTCTACGTCATATTATAATTGAAACCATGTCTTTGGTATGATGTTATTTTTCGTTCTATCTATACTTATAAAACCATTCGCTACAGTGGCCCGGATATGAAAATCTTCCTGAAGAGTTCAAGAGATTGAAAGTTCCGCTAGGTACTTGTTCTCTGGAAGAGATTGCCTACAGAATCGGGGAGCAATACCACAATTTCTTCAATGTAAGTATCGTAATACTACTCTCTAGTTGTTTATATTAACGCGTCTCTCATTTAGAGATTGGAAGATAGTGTAATGCATACGGATCCTAACTTCCGAATTGATCCAAACCTCGTCGGTAAAATTGTGCGTTGGAGAATGGGTAGGGGTGGGTATTACCAAAAGGGAATGATCCGGTTACATGCACTCCGGCATGTTAGGGGAAATGTCTTCCACGCGCAGATGCGTGTGCTCACCGAGTCAAAATTTGCTGAGAGACCTTTAGAGTATATGGACAAGCATATTGGTCTCGACATTTTCTCTCCAGGATTGCAGCCTCACTCAGGTCATCTCAAATCCCATCTTCATTCCAGGAAATAGCTCTTCAATTGTCAGTACTACAATTACTTCTGTTTCTTGCCCAAGAACTTGAAGGGTCGCCACTAAGTACTTAATTACACTGTACGCTATACAACGTGTCAAGAATAAACCACTAAATAAATATTGAAATACCAATTTCTCTGCCTCTGAAAATATCTCGAGTGTGAATAGGACCTACTTCTCCCCTTGATGATATAACAAAATGAAGTTCGTTCGAAGATGCGACTCGGATGTGCATGTGGCTGTGGCTGTGCAAATGTTTGTAATCAGTCGGTAATGCGTCATCAACCTTTTTTCACCCATTCCACAGACATCACTGCTATATTCTCAGTTTTCAACATTCAGCGACGCATCATTTTACGCGTCCTTCTGAGATTTTTACCCACTCGAATACCTTCTCGTTGCAACAAAGAATAACATGGGTACCGTACCTGTCGGCAGCGGTGGGCAACGGTCGGACTCGAGAGAGACTGCTCGTCCTGAAGAATATCTTGTAGCTGACGACGCCGGGGAAAATTCGTCGTTGACATCGAGGGAATACGCCCAACCTCACTTAGACGCATCGAGTCTGGCTAAATCACAAAGTATACATTTGCAATCGCAGGTCGGAGTTCCCACGAATGCCTCGTCTGATTCATTATTCATACCTCCTTTACCTTCCACGATTGCTACGGCGATGCCCACCGCTTCATCTTATCCTTGTCCAGTAACAACCACAATACAGCTAATTCATCTTCTACCAACCGACCACCTTGGACTTGTGTATCGCGTGTCTGGCGACGTTTCTGCGATATACGAGAAGAAGGACGACTGGGACGCTTGTGGATCAGAAAAAAAATGGAATTGGATAGCTCGAGCGCATGTATAGCTACGTGGATATAATTCTTTTCTTCTAAATTTTTGAATTTCTTTAGCTATTCTTCTATGAACATATTCATCAATTAGACCGCAACATGTCTGGATACCTTTCATGATAGCATCGGCTGAGGAAGATAGTTATATCTGACTATCATCGTCAGGAATCATACGCCCGCTTTTCGTCTACTTCTTCGGCGTTAGATTCTGACTACGACACGGAGTATCCGAATTCCACCTATGGCATCAATGACTTTCCCAACGACGCTTAATTCTTCACATCCTTTGCTCTCGTGCGATGAAAGAGAGACAAGACCATAGATCATTCACTTCCTTTACCTCGTGGGCGGTACTCATGCTGCTTTTATCGATTATTGGGTACTGGCACTGACCAGGACGCGCTCTAGGTTTACTTCGCTTTCAACAATGCGCGTCACGCTCTTCCGTTTTCCGGGTTACTCATCTAGCTTACCCCGTTTGGCTTCATCAATCCACACATAGTTACCCCATGTTCCTGACTTGCATTCTCATAGGACGAAGACGATCAAAATTTACCCGATAGTGCTGAAACGTGTATTTACTTGCTATTCCGTGTCTTCCTCAAGGCACCCCAAAAAATTATGTGACTATCTAACAACGCTTATCACTTATCGAATGGCCTGACCGTGTACAAGAGAGTCTTGGCGGCATCAGGCGAGAGAATTACCAGTGGCAATGTCTCGTGGCGTGAGCATCCGTTTTTGACAGTGTCGTCTTGGATTATAGGCGATGAAGGAAGGCTTGCCGCAAGAATGCAAAATTCGACATACGACGGGGTCCCTCAAGAATATATCTCAATGTTTTATCACAAGTAGAAATGGAATATTTAGCAGTTTCATTTACTAGTACAATATTGTACTAGAATACTTTATTTATAGTTATCAATTATTTTTTATGGGATCATATGTTTGATTTACATAATGATGCAGGGCGAGTCGAAGGAATAATTCCTTAACCATGGTTGTGACATGATCACAATCGATGATTATATATGCCTAAAAACTGTATACGAAGGCGGCAACGACACATTTTCTTCTATATCTTCTTCTGCTTTCTCTGAATATTCACTAGATTGTCCTGTTCGCATGTTCACCTCTGGCTGCAAGCCTGATGACTGCGTTTCTTCTCTATCATCGTTCGGCCAATTTTCTTCTTTTTCGGGACTGTGTAGAGCATGAGTACTATCAGAAAATGCAGGCATCCTCAACGCGTGGCGATACTTTTCTAATTTTGGTCTTGATATATGCTGTGCTATCCTGAGTCGTGTTTTGCCATCAGGAAGGAAAGGGGATGGTAGTGTGAGAGTTCTTATATCCTTATCTCTCGTACTCCGTCTTCTAATGACTCGTCTGATGAAGCATATGACAAGAGTCAGAAGCATGAGTAATACTATGGCTCCGCCCACGACAGCACCAATCAATGCTCCTCTGCTTATGGAAGTGTTCTTATTGACATCATTCTTCGTTGTCGTTGATGGACCCGCACCTACGCTTAGAATGGGTGGAACGGGGTCAAGACTGCGAGGACTAGTCGTATTTTGAATCACAATCAGCTGGGGTGCGATGCTGGTCGCGTTTCGAGTAGGCTTGACGTCGAGGAGTATCATCTGGAAGGTATGAGGTCCATGAGTCAACGGAGGTGTTTGGACGATGAGTTGCCATTGAGTCAGAAAGTGGATATTCCGACTTGGAGCAGTCAATGTGAAGTTCACCGGTGACTCGTCGTCTATAGCGTAAGAGAGGGACGCTTCGGCTCCATGGATGAAAGAAAGTTTTCCATAGAGGCCCATTGAGTTTCCTGTTACGAAAAGGATGTTTTGCGTCTCAGTTTAGTGATTAGAAAATATTCAAACTATCAACTCACCATGGAAGTTAAATTGAATCATATGGCCGGGCATTTTCATCATCGTTTTATTCGGGGTAATGATGGGCAAGCCTGTGGACTCATTTACGGCGTGGTACGCTATGTCAACTCCTGAGATGGGCATTTGTAGAGGAGTGTAAAAGAGACCATCGAATGATACTTCTTTTGATCCAACCGCAATCGACAGATTGTGCTTGCCCGCTGGCAACGTTGAATTACTGGAACAGATAATTCCTTCCCCCAGCAAATTGACGGCTTGTTCAACACCATCAATGGCACATGATGTTACCGCAGAAGCATTCGTAGCCTGTACGACAGCTCTGATTGCAGTTCCTGAGAAGAGACGACAGCGTCTGGGTATTACAGTTGGAAATAATTCTTTCATGACATACCTTCAAAAATGTACGACAGCCCGCCGGCCCCAGAACTGGTATGGAGCGTACCGTACCATGCGGTGCGGTTTTCGCCTGGAAATGACAACCCATTCAGGCCTGTGGATATTCCTTTCGACGCAGTCCAACTTCCTTTGTATACCACTCCTGGGTCAGAATCATCAATGAATATTGATGGAGGAATTTCTGTGCTCATCTGAACAAGGATAGTGAGGGATTGGGAGCGGGGGATTGA
>Ga0247779_1001125_pt1 | contig 13521 bp, 12 predicted proteins | sample UWRJL221509R5_FD_179925 | JGI IMG/M metagenome (GOLD analysis project Ga0247779, IMG submission 179925) | Plant litter microbial communities from Arlington Agricultural Research Station in Wisconsin, United States - UWRJ-L221-509R-5 | ecosystem: Environmental > Terrestrial > Plant litter >...
ATCGCCGCAGCTCACGCGCCGCGCCACCACAGCAACACTCTCCCTCACTTTGGCTATTGCTTGTCAGTTGGCTGGCCGGCCCTGCGTCACCTCACCTTGCCTTGGCGGGAAATCAGTGCAGAATCCTGCCCTCTGATCGCCGATCATCCGGGTCGCGCGGCAGACGTGCGGTGGCGTTGTCCCGATCGACACCATGCCGATCGACGGGGAGTGTACCGTGCCTGAAGGATCACAGATGGCCCGCGCCAAGCCTGCAATGACGCCCGATTTCATGTATCAGCGCATCCTCGCCAAGGATCGCAGCTATGACGGCCGCTTCGTGACCGGCGTGCTGACCACAGGGATCTATTGCCTGCCCTCTTGCCCGGCGCGCAAACCGAAGCTGGAGAATATTCGCTTCTTCGACGATGAAGCAGCGGCGGCGGAAACCGGCCTGCGGCCGTGCAAACGCTGTCGCCCGGAGTTGTTCTATCGCGGCGAGGATTGGGACGGTTCCCTGTTCACCGGGTTGTTGCAGCGGCTGCGGGAAGATCCATCGCGTTTTGCCGAGATCGGCGATCTTGCCAAGGCGGCGGGGATCAGCAGCACCAAGCTCAATGACCTGGTTCGCACCGAGGCACATCTGACACCGGCGGCCCTGTTGCACCGCGAGCGCATTCACCTGGCCTGCGAGATGTTGCTGGGCGGCAAGGACCGCGTGGTCGATATCGCCTATGCGGTCGGCTATGATGGCGAAGCCACCTTCCACCGGCAATTCCTCGCCGCCACCGGGTTGACGCCGGGCGCTTATCGCGGCTTGCGACAGAGCGATCGCTTTCAGCTGCAATTGCCAGCGGATTTTCGCGCCGAGGAGGCCTTGAGCTATCACGGCCGCGACAAGGATGGGCCGGCGGAACGGCGCATCGGCGAGAACCGGTTGCTGAAGGTGCAAGCACTCGATGGCCAGGCCGCCATTCTCGATCTTACATTTGCGGCAGGCGGGACGTCGGGGGCACTGGTCGATTGCCGCGTGATTGCCGCCAAGAAACTGAGCCCCGCCGCCTTGGCCGAGGCCCATCGTATTCTGCTGCGCATGATCGGCCTGGGCAGCGATGCCGGCGGATTCGAAGCGCGCGGCAAACGCGATGCCGCCATCCGCCGTCTAACCGCGGCATCGCCCGGTTTGCGCATTCCACTGACGCCCAGTATTTTCGAGGCGCTAGCCTGGGCGATCATCGGCCAGCAGATCAATCTCGCTTTTGCGACCGCTTTGCGGCGTGACCTGATCGATCTTGCCGGCACGCCTGTGCCAGGGGCGAACGATATGCGGCTGCATCCCGATGCCACGATCATCGCCAATCTTGATACCGGCGATCTCACTAGCCGGCGCTTCTCGCGATCGAAGGCTGCTTACCTGATCGACGCCGCCAAGTTGGTTGCGGAGGGTGAGCTGGATCTTGCCGGTTTAGCCGACGGGCCGACCCGGCAGGCCGAGGCAAAGCTGCTCGCCGTGCGTGGCCTTGGCCCCTGGACCGCCAATTACGTGATGCTGCGTGGCTTCGGCTTTGCCGATGCGGTGCCGGTGGGCGATTCGGCGCTGGCCACCGCCCTACAGCGTTTCCATCAACGCGAGACCCGACCGGATGCCAAAGAGACAGCGGCGCTGATGGCAACCTTCGCGCCGCATCGCAGCCTGGCGACCTGTCACTTCTGGGCCAGCTTGCATATGGCTGCCTAGAGACGGACCGAGATGGAGCGCGATCGCGCTCTCTGCAGCCGGGCTGCATGTGGCTGCCTAACTGCCGGCGACAGACCCGACCTGATCAACCATCCAATCGCGGAAGGCCTTGATCTTCGGCCGTTTCAAGGCGCCCGGCCAATAGACGAGGAAATAGCCCGTCTCCAATTTGAGCGAGAGTTCGAAGGGCTTCACCAGCCGGCCGGCTGCCAGATCGGCACCGGCCAGCATGGTATTGCCAAGGCCGACGCCAAGACCGGCAATGACGGCATCGATCATCAAATTGGTGGCATTGAAGGTCATATCTGGCTTGAGGCCAAGCTCGCTGATCTCTGCCAATTCGAACCACTGATGCCAGAACTCATATTCCGCCGGCCGCCAGTCGCTATCGGAGAGCAGCGGGAAATTGGCGATGTCGCGCGGCTCCCGCAGTGCCTTTGGGCCGTCCAGCAGGCTGGGGCTGCAGATCGGGAAGAGATCGTCATGCAGCAGCAGCTCCGACTCCAGATCCGGCCAGGTGCCGCAGCCGTATCGGATACCGATATCGATATCACCGCGTCCGACACTTTCGAGCTGGGCCGTCGCCGAAATCCGCACATCGATATCGGCATGGTGGCTGCGGAAGTCGCAGAGCCGCGGGACCAGCCATTTCGCCGCCAGCGACGGCAACACACTGACCGTCAGGGGCCCACCATGGGCGGTCAATCGGACCGCCTGGCCGGCCTGGACCAGTTGCTGGAAGGCAGCCCGGACCGGCGGCATGAACTGCTGGCCGCTCTCGGTCAGGCGCAGACCCCGGGCGCCGCGCTCGAAAAGCGGCTGGCCAACCCACTCCTCCAGGGCCCGGATCTGATGGCTGATGGCGCTATGCGTCACATTCAACTCGTCCGCCGCCTTGCTGAAATTCAGATGGCGGGAGGCGCTTTCAAAGTACCAGACGGCTTTGAGGGGCGGCAGCAAGGCCATGATCAGCACCCGAGGTTAAGGGACGAGGTTTTCTAACAGCTAGGGTGACAAGAGATCGTTTTTCAACCCCCAAATACAAGCACATATTCTAGCTATGGGCAATGAGACGCCCGGTAGAGACCTCAACAGAGATATGAGGAAAATCATGAAGACGATCAATCTTTCCCCAAATTCCACCGGTTGCATTGCCAATCATCATTCGGTGACCCTGCCGATCCAGAACCGGATCGCGGCCCAGTTATCGACCTGGTACCAAGCTTGGCAACAACGCCGCGAATGGAAGCGCGACATGGACCACATCGCCCGGTTCAGCCCCTATCTGCTGCGCGATATCGGCCTGAGCGCTGAGGATGTGGTGCAAACACGGCTCAAGCAGCCCCATCACATCGTCGATACGATTGGCCGTGCTGGTTAAGAAATGCTAATCATTAACAGCCTCACAGATGGAGATGCGGTCACATGCAAGGTGGTAAATAGGTGTGAAACTGCCTGTTCGCCTGCAAGGTGGCCGCATCGCCACACCCCTCGGTGAGCTGACGGCCCTGGTCGATGAGGCTGGCCGGTTGACGCGCCTCGCCTTCCCCGAAGAAGTGCAATCCCATCGCTGGCGCGTCGAGGCCGATGCAATTCACTGGAACCAGCCGGCCGTTCGACCCGTTGCCGCCCAGATCGACGCCTATTTTGCCGGACGTCGTCGAGATTTCGATCTCGACTTGGCACCCGCCGGCACAGACTTCCAGCAATCGGTCTGGCGTGCCTTGCAGCAGATTCCCCACGGCACGATTCTGACTTATGGCCAGTTCGCGGCACAATTGGGCTTCCCCAAGGCTGCCCGGGCGATTGGCGCTGCCAATGGCGCCAATCCGATTTCACTCATCATCCCCTGCCATCGCCTGATCGGCAGTTCCGGTTCCCTGGTCAACTATGCCGGCGGCCTCGCGGTCAAACGCGGCCTGCTCACCTGGGAGGGCGCCCTGCCGGCTGGCACTTAGAGCCGGATCATCCGGGAACGATCACCATCCACGCGGTGGCGATCTCTCACGAAATAATCTGCCCACAACCTCTGCCGCCAACGCATCCCGCCTTTGCTGGTCAGCCTGCGTTCTTGCCGCTATGCTGCCCCTTCTTAAGGTTTGGAGGCATCATGGCGACTCGTCCACCCGCGCAGCCCACCGTCCAAGTCGATAACGATCGTGTTCTCGTTACCGAATGGCGTTTTCAGCCGGGCGCAGAGACCACCTGGCACCGACACAGCTATGATTATGTCGTCGTGCCGATGACCACCGGTAAACTGCAATTGGAAGACGGCAAAGAAACACGCTTTGCCGAACTGACCGCCGGTCGCTCCTATTACCGGCCGGTTGGTGTCGAACATAACGTCATCAATGCCAACGATTACGAGTTTGTCTTTGTCGAAATCGAATTCAAAGCACCACGCTAAACGCCCCCGCCTTGGCCAGTTACAGACCGACGCGGAAGCCCCGCGCGCCGAAAAGCGCGCCCAGCCCCAGGATGTTGTGAACAAGCCCGACAAGAAGGCGAAGGCCGTTCCCTTTCCGACAAAAGAGCAGGTGCTGGCTTTCATCCAGGATCAGGATGGGCCGGTCGATAAAAAGGAAATTGCCCGCGCCTTTAACCTGCGTGGTGCGGAACGCATTCCCCTGAAGGCCCTGCTCAAGGAACTGGAAAGCGACGGCGAGGTCGATCGTGGCCGTGGCCGACGGCTGGCCCGCAGCGGCGCCCTGCCGGAAGTTGCCGTCATCGAGATCATCGGTCCGGATGAGGATGGCGATCTTTGGGGCCGGCCGGTGGATTTCCCCAAGGACGATGCCGAGCCGCGCATTCTCGTCATCGACAACAAACGGACGGATCGACCGCTCGCCAGTGGCGACCATGTGCTGTCGCGGCTGGAACGCAAGGATGGCGATCTCTACGAAGCACAACCGATCCGCCGCTTGGAGAACCGGGCCCAGCGCATCGTCGGCCTGTTCGAGCGTGACCGCCATGGTCATGCCCGGATCGTGCCCACCGATAAGCGGCTGAAGACCGAATTCAGCGTCGCACCTCAGGATGTCGGCAATAACCGGCCGGGCGATATCGTCGTTGCCCTGGTCGAACCAGCCCGGCGTCTGGGTACACCGCGCGCGCGCATTGTCGAACGGGTCGGCCGTCTGGGCGAAGCCAAGTCGATCAGCCTGATTTCGATCGTCGAGCATGGCATCCCGCTCGAATTTCCGGCCGCTGCCTTGACCCAGGCGGCGGAGGCCAAGGGCGCGACTTTGGGTGACCGGACAGATCTGCGCGCGATCCCCCTGGTGACGATCGATGGCGATGACGCCCGCGACTTCGATGACGCGGTGCATGCCAAACCGGATCCCAATCCTGAAAATCCCGGCGGCTGGATTCTGCTGGTTGCTATCGCCGATGTCGCCCATTACGTCCGCACGGGCGATGCCCTCGACAAGTCAGCGCGGGAACGCGGCAATTCGGTCTATTTCCCCGACCGGGTCGTGCCCATGCTGCCGGAAGAATTGTCCAATGGCTGGTGCTCGCTCAAGCCGCTGGAAGATCGTCCCTGTCTTGCCGTCGAGATGGTGATCGATGCCGAGGGCAAGAAACTGCACCACCGTTTCATGCGCGGCCTGATGCGTTCCGCCGCCCGCCTGACCTATGAGCGGGCGCAACAGGCGATCGACGGCGTCACCGATGACGTCACCCATCCCCTCCTGGAACCGGTCATCAAGCCGCTCTATGGCGCCTTCAAATCACTGCTCTTTGCCCGCGAGCAGCGCGGCACCCTCGATCTCGATATCGCCGAGCGCCGGGTCTTCATCAATGCCGAAGGCAAGATCGATCGCATCGTGCCGCGTACCCGCCTCGACAGCCATCGGCTGATCGAAGAATTCATGATCGCCGCCAATGTAGCGGCGGCGGAGAGCCTGGAACGGCGCAAGCAGCCCTGCATGTACCGGGTCCATGAAACACCGGACCCCGCCCGCGTCGAAGCCTTGCGCGAATTTCTCCGCGGCCTCGATTTTTCTCTCCCCAAAGGCCAAGTGATCCGGCCGAAGCATTTCACGGCATTGCTGCATAAGGCCGCCAACACGCCCTATACGGCGATGATCAACAGCCTGGTGCTGCGCTCGCAAGCACAGGCCGTCTATGCGCCGGAAAACCTCGGCCATTTCGGCCTGGCGCTGGCCCGCTACGCGCACTTCACCTCGCCGATTCGCCGCTATTCCGATCTCCTGGTCCATCGCGCCTTGATCAGCGCCTACGGTTTTGGCGATGACGGCCTGCCACCGGAAGTCGGTGAACAGTTCGTCGATATCGGCGATCATATATCCGGGACGGAACGCCGCGCCGCCGCCGCCGAACGGGAAGCGACCGACCGCTACATCGCTGCCTTCCTGTCCGACAGGGTGGGTGAGGTCTTTGGCGGCCGCATTGCCAGCGTGACCCGCTTCGGTCTTTTCGTCACCCTGGATGACAGCGGCGCTGACGGCCTGATTCCGATCAGCAGTCTGCCCAGCGATTTCTACGATCATGATGAGCGTGGCCATGCTTTGGTCGGCCGCCGTTGGGGCCGGGTGTTCCAGTTGGGTGCCAGGGTCGAGGTCCGGCTGCTGACCGCGGCACCCCTGACCGGCGGGATGACGTTCGGGATCATGGGTGGTGGCGATTTCGCCGACACAGCGGATGCCAGACCGGCTCCCGATCAACAGACTCGCGGCCGGCAAGATCGAGACCGCCAGAATCGAGATGGGCAGGATCGTGGCCATAAAGGCCATGGCCCGAAGGGTAAACCCCGCCGCGACACATCTTCGCGATCGGCTGGCTCTCCATCAGCAGGATCCCGGGCGCCTGGATCGCGGGCCGCTGCCTCCCAGACGGCTGGATCGCGGATAGCCGACGAAACCACTCGACCGACTGCCGACAAATCGGATCGCCGCCCTGAGCGTCCCTCTGCCGCGACTCGCCAACAGGGGAATGCGGTACCGGGAGATAACGCATCCGGCCAAAGACATCCTGATCGGAAATATCCTGGCCAAAAGCGAAAACACTCTGGCCGGAAACAGGCCGGCGGTCTGGATCGTCATGGTATTGCCAGTCCAGACCACAACGAGACTGGCCGGGATCGACCTCGACAGGCGGCCACCACCACGGAGTCGCCGCCGGATCAACGGAGTCGCACCGATAAAGGTCCGACCGGCAGATCAAAAACCGGCAAGCGTGGTCCGGATGGCAAGCCCGGCAAGAGGCGTTGATCGTCAGTCAGGTAGCCACACGATCTGTTACCCGCTGATTATGACGCTGGCGTCCCGCGCTTTGGGGACAATCGCGCCGATATCGATGCATTGGTGTCTGCCCGTCCCACAATCTTCGTCCGGCGACGTCAATCGGCGTCACTCTGGCAAAATTGTGAAGCCCTGAAGAGCACTACCGTGAGAATAGTCACTGGCGTTGAACACGCTTTCTGTTAATCTCGCGTCTAGGTGGTCGGGCTGGATTTGCTGGCGGCATCGACCGTATTTCGGGTGGAAATGCCTCTGTTGACGACATTGCGGTTGGAAGGGTGCAAACCGGGTTCTTTCCCTGCGTTGCGCCAATTCGTTCCTTTTCTCCTCCTCCCCTGTCTGATCATCGTTGTCGGCTGCGCCAGCTCCGCGCCGAGCGAACCGCCAATCGCCAAAAGCGGCCTCACCAAAGAGATGTTCGAAACCGGTTTCGAGGACATCGACACCTATTACATCACCAAGCCCAATCTCGAGAACTTGGCAATGGCCGGGTTGCAGCAGCTGACCAGCCTCGACCCGGATGTGGCCGCCGTGGAAATCGGCAGCCAGATCAATCTCGATGTCCATCAGCAGATGATCAACAGCTTTCCTGTCGCCCCCGATCTCGAAGCGCAACAATGGGGCAAGCTGGTCGCCAAAGTGACCCAGGAAGCGGTGAATGCTTCCGACAAGCTGCAAAAAACCGCACCAGAACGCATCTACGAAGCGGTGCTCACCGGTGTCGTCAGCAAGCTCGACCCCTTCTCGCGTTACGCCAATGCCAGGAAGGCGGACGATAATCGCGCCTCCCGGGATGGCTTTGGCGGTCTCGGCATCACCATCTCGGTGGAAGATGACGTGGTTCGCATCGTCTCGGTCCTGCATTACACGCCAGCCGAACGCATGGGGCTGAAGCGCGATGATTTGATCCTCACCATCGATGGCAAGTCAGTGAGCGGATTGTCGCAGAATGACGTGATCAACGTCCTGCGCGGCCCCGTCGACAGTAAAGTCGTGCTGGGCCTGAGCCGCGCGGCCGATGTGACCAGTCCCATACCGACCACCCCTCCCGCGACCAATGATGGCAAGTCGGCCGAACCGCCGCGCCAGAACATGGAAGTCACCCTGGTGCGCGCCCATGTCGTGCCGGAGACGGTCGCCTATCATCGCGAAGGCGATATCGCCTATATCCGCATCTACAGTTTCAATGCCGAGACCGGAAAAAGCTTCAAGCACGCCATCTATGACGCGCAGTCGGAAATCGGCCCGCACCTGGTCGGCTATGTGCTGGATCTACGCGATAATCTCGGCGGTCTGGTCGATCAGGCGGTCGCTGTTTCCAATCTTCTGCTCTCCAGCGGCCATATCGTCTCGACCCGCGGCCGCAATCCCGACAGCCATCAGATTTACGAAGCGACGGGCAACGACGTTACTGGCGGCAAGCCGGTCGTGGTGATGATCGATGGCAATTCGGCTTCGGCGGCGGAAATCGTCACTGCCGCCTTGCAGGATAATGACCGCGCCGTCGTCGTCGGCAGCAATTCTTACGGCAAGGGCACCGTGCAGATCATCCGCCCGATGCCAAATCATGGCGAGCTGACGCTGACCTGGGCACGCTATCACGCGCCCTCCGGCTATACCTTGCACCATCTCGGTGTCCTGCCGACCATCTGCACGGTCGGCAAGCATGATGCGGACAGCCTGATCCGGGATCTCGCGGAAGGCCGCTTGCCGGCCGTCCCAACCGAGAAGCGCAATGCGGTCAATCCCGACGACACGGCTGCCCTCGACGCCTTGCGCGCCACCTGTCCGGCCGAGACCAATGACGATCCGGTCAATCTCGAGCTGGCCAAACGCCTGCTGGCGCAACCGACACTCTTTGGCGAGGCCGTTCACCTGGCACAGCCACCAGCCACGGCCGATGGCGATCAATCGAGCAGCCTCGATCTGTTACCCGCCTATCTGAACTGACCCCATGACCGATGCTGTTCCCGCACAGCCCCAAACCACCAAGTCACGTCCCGTCCGACCGGTCGATGCCGCCAGCCTGGTTCTGATCCGCCAGGGAACCAAAGGTGAAGCAGAGGTCCTGCTGGGCCGTCGCCATATGAAGTCCGGGTTCCTGCCGGATATCTATGTGGTGCCCGGCGGCCGGGTCGACGATGCCGACAACCTGCCCTCCGGTTTTGCCGAAGTCATTCACCCGGACGTCACCCGCATGCTCGATTCGGGCGGCTCACGACGGCCAGGTGCCGCCTTTATCCGCGCCGTCTTACGGGAAACCCATGAAGAAACCGGCCTGCTGGTCGGGCGGCCTGGGCTTTCTCCAGACCAGATCACCCATCAGCCGATCTGGCAGGCCTATCGCAGCGCCGGCCTCTGTCCTGAATTTGCCGCTGTCGATTTTCTGCTCCGCGCCATCACGCCGGTCACCTCGCACCGCCGTTATAATACCCGCTTCTTCCTGGCTGACGGCGGCTTGGCGGCAGGTGAGGTCCTCAGCAATGGCGAATTGGAGGATCTTGGCTGGCGGCCAAAGAGTGCCTTGGGCAGCTTAAATATCGTCGATGTGACCCATGCGGTCCTTGCGGAAGCCTTTAATCGCTGGGAAGATCGCCGCGCAATCGGGGCAACCGAACCTAAGTTGCTGAACTATAAAAACAATATTATGACGCTTAGCCGCCATCGGGATCGTGCCTCGCGACGGCCGCCGACAAGCCGGGCTTGACATCGGGCGGTTAATGGCTATTTTGCGCCATCTTTTTGACGATAGTTTTTGAGGGGCTGTTATGGCCAAGTCTAATACTGTTCAGATCAAGTTGGTCAGCAGCGCTGATACCGGCTTCTACTACGTGACCAAGAAGAATCCGCGCACCTCGACGGAAAAGCTTGAATTCAACAAGTATGATCCGGTTGTGCGCAAGCATGTGCCGTTCAAGGAAGCCAAGATTAAGTAATCTTCGCTGACGACGGCCCTGTCTTGGCAGGTTGAAGAATTGAGCGGGGCGCCCGAGATCATCGCGGTGCCCTGTTTGTTTGTGCGCGCGATGCAGCGCGGCCAAATTTTGAACGGCAGGCAGAATCCGAGTCGATCTCGATCGACTCCTGCACCGGGCCTCCGCCGCGGTAACTCAGTCCTTACTTAATAAATTAGAGAGCGAGCGCTGAGGCCGGATCGATAACAGCGCGGTTGCGGCCTTCCTGCTTGGCGCGATAGAGCGCGGCATCGGCGATCTTGATCAGCTCGTCACCCGGCACTTCGATCGCCGAAGCGGCAATGCCGATGCTGACCGTGACCGTGATGCCATTCTCGGCCGCAGCACCGATGGTCATCGGTGTATCAGCAATACGTTTGCACAAACGTTCCGCAGCGCGCAAAGCAGCCTGGCCATCGGTGTCCGGCATCAGGATGACGAATTCCTCACCACCGAACCGCGCCACCATGTCGATATTGCGGACCGCCGCGGCGGCACGCTGGCCAAATTGTTTCAACACCTCATCACCAGCAGCATGGCCATAGGTATCGTTGACCCGCTTGAAGAAATCGAGATCGCAGACCAGAACGGCCAAAGGCTTGCCGGTCTGCACCACGCGGCGGATCAGGCCATCGAGATGCCGCAAGGCGTAGCGCCGATTATAGAGACCGGTGAGACTGTCGGTCAGCGCCATCGACAGGCTGCGTTCGTAATTGGCCCGCAAGCGGTCCTGGAAGCGCCGGCGGCGCACCTGAATGCGTACCCGGGCCAGCAATTCATTGGGGTCGATCGGCTTCATCAGATAGTCGCTGACGCCGATATCGAGGCCCTTCACCAGGCGCGGCATATCATATTCATCGACCACCAGCAGGATCGGCGTCTGCCGTGTTTCTTCCTGCGACCTTAGATGCGAGCAGAAACGCAGGCCATCTTCGCCACCGACCTGGATATCGCTGATGATCAGATCGAAGCGCTCGGTGGCGGCGAGATCGGTTGCCGATTGCACCGTGCCTGCGACGACGACGCTGTCCTGATCGGCGTCCAGGATATTCTGGACACGTTGTGCCGTGGGCGCAAAACTCTCTACCAGCAGAATACGGGCATTGCGGTCATCATCCGCAGTCGGCTGGCTATCGGCGGACAGGATGTCGAACTGGTCAGAGGTCTGCTCACGCATCCGCCATTCGTCCATCATCATCTTGAGACGAACCAGAGAACGGACGCGGGCGAAGAGCGCCAGGTCATTGACGGGCTTGGTCAGAAAATCGTCAGCACCAGCCTCCAGGCCGCGCACGCGATCGGATTGATCGCTGAGCGCCGTCACCATGACGACCGGCAGGAACCGGGTTGCCGCACTGGCACGGATCCGGCGACAGACTTCGAATCCGTCCATCTCCGGCATCATGACGTCCAGAAGGACGATGTCCGGCGCCTGCTTTGCGATGATATCGAGAGCTTGCTGTCCGCTGCTGGCCGTTATGACTTCGAAATATTCAGCAGCCAGCTTTGCTTCCAGTAGACGGACATTTGCTGGGATGTCATCTACCACCAGTATACGAGCGGACATGCCTTGAAATCACTGTAGGAAACGATCAACCGTTTCGAGAAACTGAACCACCGAAATCGGCTTGGCGATATAAGCTTCGCAGCCACCTTCACGAATTTTTTCTTCATCGCCCTTCATCGCAAAGGCGGTGACGGCAATGATCGGGATGGCTTTCAGATTATCGTCTTCCTTGATCCATTTGGTCACTTCCAGGCCGGAGACTTCCGGCAGCTGGATATCCATCAGAATCAAATCCGGTTTGTGCAGCCGCGCCAGCTTCAGCGCTTCCATCCCATCCTTGGTCTGCAGAATGTTGTATCCATGCGCCTGAATCAGGTCATGGAACAGCTTCATGTTTAGTTCGTTGTCTTCGACGATCAAAATCGTCTTTTCTGCCGCCCGACGACGTTTCTCTTCGGGCGTCAGTTGATCCCGTTCCGCCATGCCGGCGCCTCCACCTGGATAATGCATGACAACATCCAGGAAGGATGCTGCGCATTTGCTAACATACCATTTATTATCTTATGAAAAGCAGAGTTTGGTTATCAATTAGTTAAACAACGCTAGCTAAATCACTTTAACCGCGATAGCGGTAACAGAGCTTAGCTCATGCGAAGGCAGGAGGCGACATGCGCGTGCGTATCGGCATTGATCTCGGCGGCACCAAAATCGAGGGCATAGCCCTTGATGCACATGGGGAGATTTGCGCCCGCTTGCGCCAGCCCACCCCGCGCGAGAATTATGCCGGCACGGTCGCCACCATCGTCGAGGTCGTCCGGTCGATCGAGGCGGCCTTGCCCGCAGATCTGCGCCAGGGACAGACTGACCTGCCGACCGTCGGGATCGGCATCCCCGGCAGCCCCTCACCCAAGAACGGGTTGATCCGCAACGGTAATTCGACCTGGCTCAACGGCCAAAATCTCGGCAAGGACCTGGAACAGGTGCTCGGCCGGCCGATCCGGATCGCCAATGACGCCAATTGTCTGGCGGTTTCCGAGGCGACGGATGGGGCCGGGCGAGATTCCAAAGTGGTCTTTGCCGTGATCATCGGCACGGGTGTGGGCGGCGGCATTACCGTCAATAAAAGCCTGATCGAAGGTCATAGCGGCATCGGCGGCGAATGGGGCCACATCCCTTTGCCGTGGATGCAAGCGGACGAATTTCCCGGTCAGAAATGCTGGTGCGGCCGCCATGGATGCGTCGAGACCTGGCTTGCCGGCCCATCACTTTCTGCTGATCACCTGCGCCACACCGGCCAAAACCTGAAAGCTCAGGAGATTACCGCCGCCGCCGATGCCGGCGAAGCTGCCGCGGTGGCAACCCTGGAACGCTATGAGGACCGCATGGCACGCGCCTTTGCCGGCATCATGAATGTCGTCGATCCCGATGTGTTTGTGCTGGGTGGCGGCATGTCGAACTATCAGCGTCTTTACACCAATGTGCCGAAACTGATGCCGCGCTACGTGTTCAGCGATTTCGTCGATACGCCGATCCGCCAGGCCGTCCATGGCGATTCCAGCGGTGTCCGGGGTGCCGCCTGGCTTTGGCCGATGACGGCCGAGGAAGAGGCCGCGCAGAGCAGCCAGAAATAGGGGCCCTCCTCTCGCACTGGGCTTCTCTCAAACCGGCGCTCCGTCGCCGGCCTGGTCATGGTATTGGTCGGCCTCCTGAACGTCCTGGCAGCACCGCTGCTTGCCTACCTGCTCCCCTGAAACCGCTATCGAACTAACCAGGCATCACATCGCAAAGGGCGCTGTGTCAGTGACAACTGACAGATTGAAATCGCTCGACCCGGCGATAGCAGCAGCGCATGCTGACACCGGTTGCAGCATACACGCCGGACAGTTGACGCCGCGCTGGACTGGATGAATATCCTGCATCTTCTGCAAGGACTCGAGCGCCCCATCGATGGCCACGGACGGATCACAGAGCGAAACCGACGCGCCGGCGGATGACGCGCCGCCTGCCGTTGCTGGCCTGTGTCGCGATTGCGGCCGGATACTGGCACCGGCGGTACCGGCCGAGCAACCGCGCCGCTGC